>Ga0310696_10000319_pt1 | contig 80381 bp, 123 predicted proteins | sample AusTroGonzalo_MG_4_FD_203885 | JGI IMG/M metagenome (GOLD analysis project Ga0310696, IMG submission 203885) | Bovine rumen microbial communities from tropical cattle in Woodstock, Queensland, Australia - Gonzalo_02 (v2) (version 2) | ecosystem: Host-associated > Mammals > Digestive system >...
TCTATTATAACACTTCACCCCCACACCTTCTTTTCTGGAATATTTTTCCAAGTCGTTTATTTGATTTCCTTTGCTTTCACGCTTAGTATGCTTTTCGCCTGACTGTCAACATAAAATCTGAATTTTCGTTTACAGCCTCGACACATCACTTCACCAGATGAACCTGGGAATACTTTAAGACAGAGTTTGTTACATTTTATTAGTTTGTCATTTTTCTTATCGTAAACCATAGCGGGACATCTGATAGCGATTAACCTCTCATCATCCATCAATACTCCTTTACGATTCTAAAGTTGCGACCTCTAAAACACCTGTTTCCTTGTCCTCTTCTTTGACTTCATTCGTAGTTTTTTTCTTACGAGTGTAAGTTCGTTTTTTCACCTTTACTGGTTCTTGGCGTCTCTTCCATTCTTCCAGTGTAGCCTCTTCTTTTTCGGTGAGTTTGAAGTTTGGGATATTTGCCAACTTCAATAACCTTTTAATTTCTCGGTCCATCTTTTACCTTTCGTTATTGTTAATTTTATTGTAATGGTCTGTTACCATTTTACGATATAACTTCGTGATATCTGTGTAGTTAAATCCTTCCAGAAAACTGTCAACATTATTCGCCGCTACTTTATAACTTATCATAACAGGGATTTTCTTTAGCCCAGCCAATCTAGCCCCTTCTGCCCTATGCCTACCCTCTTGAGCCATAACAGAGCCATCGGCTTCCAATGTAAAATCTGGTGTGGCAAGTTTTTCCCCAGATAAGATTTTGTCTCTATATTTTTCACTCGCACCATATCCGATAAAATCGTCGTGTTCCCTGTCTACTGAATGACCACCTTTTTGGATTAGCCTTAGATAATCTTCTGGTGCAATATCAATCACTTTCGTAGCAATACCTTTCGCATCTCTATAGTATTCGCTATATGTTTGACCCGGCTCTAGTTCTGCATCTAACAGAGGTCTCCAATAATTATCCCCAGAATCCCACGGATTATCAAAAACACTTGCTTCTCGAGGGGAACTTCCCCCTACCAAGTCGGGTCGCCCTGCGTGACCAAAGTTGCCTGAACCAGCACCACCATTTATGCTCTTGGTGGCTTGGTTATCATTCCGATTGCCATCAGCCCCACCATCAGAACTATGAATATCCAGACTATCGCTCGTATCATCTTTTGCTTCTTTCTCCCCGCTGTTCTCTACTTTATTATAAGTGCTATTCTTCTTTTTCATCGCATCAGTAACCAATTCGGTTGGGACCATCACTTCTTTCTCGGCATAAGCATACCCCTCTCTAGCAGGAATTGACCCAAGCGTATCTTGTGGCTTGATTTTCACTTCTAGAATATCACCTGGGAAAGTCTTGTTATGGCCTTGTCCAGTCCCTTCCCACTCACCATATTGAGAGAAAGAAAGAAACCCAGAATCTTTGTTAATTCTATCTGAAAATTGGACTCTTTTTAGAGTAACTGGAGTTTTAAGCCATTTCTTAAAATCGGTCTTTGAGTTGGAGTCATAATACATTTGTGACAGACAAGCCTGCCTCAACTCTTTATCTTTTTCAATTGCTTTTCTAATTTCTGGTTTTGCCTCTCCAATTTCACCGTTTAGCCAATCGCTTGCTAGTGACCCGTCGTCCTCAAAAATACCGATGGACTTCCTGGCAATATCAATTCGTTTCTTTTCACTCCCGATATAATCCATATCTGGTGTTTTACTATCTGTCACTAGGTCTATAGCCCGTTTTTCACTTCGCATTTTACTAATCTTTGCACGAACTTCATCTAGTCTTGTCTGCATCGATTTTTTATGTGCATCGTATTTTTCCTCAAAATTTTCTGCCGTGAGGTCATCACCGAGGGTCTTTTTGTGGCTTTCTATAACTCTTTCTAAATCCTTTTTAGTAGTTTCTAGCCCTCTTACCATTTGCTCTCGCATATCTTCTGGAACCTTGTCAAGATATTTTTCAACAGTTTTCACGACACCAAGCTGTTCTTTTACATAGTCAACAATGTTACTCCCATATTCTAATTCAAGACTGTAGCCCAAAGAATCTTCTTCTGCTCGTAATGATTCATAGTCGTCATCCTCTGTATCTTTTTTTGTTCCCCAGACAATATAATCTATAAAACCAGGACCACTACTGCCACCAGCAGTTACCTCGGCTTTTTTAATTTTAATTTCATAATCTGGATATTTTTCGGAATATTTATCTTCTAACTTTTTCTTGTAATCGGTCCATTTACCTTGAAACGACCATTTTTCAATAGCTTCCACCTCTAGGACTTCAGCATTGTCGTCACTTAAACTACTGGTGCTACCTTGAGGTGCCGACCCGCCCACTTCACCAGGTCTGCCTTTATGTCCAAAATTACCTGAACCCTTCCCGCCGTTAATAGTTTTGTCATTGTTTCCAAGAATAATTATATCCTCATCTTCTAAAACGAATCTATTCTTCATATTCTACCTCATATAATACCAAAGGACGAGCCTTCTCGTTCTTTTCTGGTGGTTTGTTTTCACGAAATACTTTACTCTTGACCTTGAACTTTACTCCTGGTGGTAGGACAATTTCCAGTTCATTGGCTAGTGGGGAAGCCATATAGTGTTGACCTTTCTTTGCGTAGATTTTTATCATTACCCCGACTTTCGATTGGTTGTTCCACTCTTTATCCCTGTAGTGTTCTACTAGTGCTCGTGGTTCCCTTGAATCTAAAGAAGTGGACTGAAATATCTTCGTAGTAAACCCATTTCTCTCTAGTTTATCAAGAGATTTTTTTGCGACATACATACCTCTGTATAGAATTGTATCCTCGTCAAATGTTGTTTCTTGTATTTTCTTTTTCATTAGTTCAGCACATTCCGACGCTTTTATGTTGGACACTTCCCCATCTAACCTGTCCAGATAATTATCCTCCCCAGTTTTCATATAATGCTGAATCGTCTGGCAGTTGTCCATATACCCAAAGTAGTTGAAACTTAGTTTTCGGGCTTCCTCGCTTGTAAAGTTTGTTTTTTCAAGCATCCTTTTGAATTTTTTAAGTGTGGCTAGTGGCCCAGATTCTTCTGGTGCCCCTCCATCTCCTTTACCACTACCTCCTACCTCTCCAGGTCGTCCCTTGTGACCGTAATTACCACTACCTTTACCGCCATTCACGCTTTTAGAGGTTGTATTCTTGTTTTGCCCATCAAAATCAACAAAATCGTTCCACTTGTCTGCTAACTTATTCCACATCATCACTCCTTTCATAATCCGATTTTTGAAGACTGTAATTGTCTTTATTGACAGTTAGATATTTTCTATTCAACATACAGAGATATTCTTTGTTAACACCCCCACTTATGAAATTCCACCCATCATATCCAGCGCCCAATAAAGCAACGGCTCTAGAGGTATTTTGCTTCATTCCAGTCTTTTCCTCAAGTATTCTCATTGTATGAAGCATTTTAGCGTCAAATGGCTCACGAGCATCAGTATAGTAGATATTTGCATCTATATCCACTATGCTACGAATAACCGAGTCACTGTCCGAATTAGAATATGCAGTCATAGCTCCCCAATCTGGTGTAAAATAAGTTCCATCACAATAATCGCCGTTACCTTGATAAGTATATTCACCCGTTGAGAGCCTCTCTGCAATCTCTTTAGAACTCAATTTATAGTAATCTTTGACACATCTGAAGTATTCCATCTCTCCACTCTCTACTAACTCTTTGAATTCTTCATCACTAACCGTTTTTGGTTTATCTTTGATTCCTAAAGCGTAAGATATTCTTTGAAAGTCGGTATCGGCTAAATCTTGAGGCATATCCGAGTAGTCCATTTCCATCGCTTTTTCACAAAATACTGCCTGCTCTTCTGGAGTTAAGTTTCTAAACGCTTCCAATTTATCACTCATCTTAGCGTTGAACAAATCTTTCCCTGTGGTAATATCACCTTTACCACTGCCACCGACCTCGCCGGGTCTTCCGCTATGACCAAAGTTCCCTGACCCAGAACCACCATTCAAAGTCTTGATAAACTCTCCCGATGCGTTCTTGAAAACTAAATGATAGCCACACATACAATTCGGGTGCAGACAACCTCCCTCTATATCCTCGTAGTTAGCCGTAAATATCTTTAATTTTCCATCATTACCAACTACTTCCATTGAATCCCCATATTTGATGAACGGTTCTTCAAAAGGAACTGGATTTTCCTCGGAGGAACGAATCATCTCATTGCAGAAGTCGCAAATCTTATCTTGCTCGTTAGCAGGTCGTCTTGAATACCAAACCTTGTAAGCCTGACCAAGTTTACCAATGCTGTTTAAGAATTGCTTATCTGCTTCAAACTGACTTCTAGTAAACGCCCTAGAGGTTTCATTTCTAGCAATCAGGGTAGCCCTTGTTTCGCTGATATAATTATATTCCTCTCGGATTGCCTTGATTATATCCCGTCGGTTATAGCCTTCAAAAGCCATCTTATTCGCTTTTTCATAGATTTTACGATTTTCCTCTAGAATATCTGTCTTCCTGATACTTGATAGGGCTTCAGCCATTGTTGGTTTATGCTCAAAGTATTTTTCCCATTTCGTCGGGGAATCATCATAGACATTTATTATGATTTCAGCAGCAGCCTCCTCTAAGATATTAGTGTAAGCCCGATTGCTCGCACCTAGAATATCATTTAAGATAGTTTCCATATGCCCTTCAGCAACCCTTAGAGCATTGTCATCCACTCCTGCTTGTAGTTCGTTGCTAAACACGAACCCAATATCCTTACCGAACTCCTCATTACGCTTAGACATTGAATTATTAGCAAATAGTGGGAAGATTAGCCACCAGTATTTATGTAATGCGTTTTTCAATTTCTCGGTAAGAGTTTTACGCTTCTTCGGCCCGATAATATCAGAGATTTCAAAAGCGTTAACCTCCACTTTTCTGACAGAAGCATCAATCGTTTCTTTTTCAATATCTCGGACTTCTTGTAGAAACTCCTTGTAAGCCTTATCTACTACCTTGCCGTCATCCTGTGCCACCTCGTTAATAAAAGTTTCAACCTTATGGTCGTGTTCACAGGTGCAGTGATTTTTCTTTTTCTCAATCTGAGCTACTCTTTCTATGAAGTCAAGTCCTTCCTTATTTCCACTAGCGAAACCCTTAGCGAAAGCATCAGCAAACCTTTCTGCTTGTAACCCTTTTCCATTTCCACTCTGACTCGCTCCCATATAAGACCCAGATTTTTCACTCAAACCTGCCTCTTTCACCATCCTATCGGAGTAGGTTACAGCATCTTCTCCAGATTTTTTATGTGAATCTTGAAAGGCGTGAGCTAACTCGTGAAATATAGTTTTGCCTGTATTACCCCATTGACGAAAACTTATTTGCCCTTCTTTTGGCTCTTTTTCTCCTATTTCAGAATAATAGTAAGCGGCTTGAGAATCTTCATCATTGTCATAAAACTTGACCTTCTTCAAAGAACTTAAAGCATCTGAACCAAAAGTATCCTGATAAGCCTCTATTCCGATTGCTAACCTAACAAAAGTATCGGCAGGAGAGGAAATGACTTCATCTTTTCTTTCACCTTTTAAAGATTCGGCATCAGTATCAACCTCAATACCTTTGCTAGCAAGATATTCTTCTATCTTATTGTAAGTATTGATTTTTTGTAAATCGCTTAGTTTTGCTTTAGTTGCTTCTGGAATATGGTAAGACTCTATATTATCAAGTTCATTCTGAAAATCTGTGGCAGAACCATTACCACTTCCTCCGACTTCTCCAGGTCTTCCACTATGCCCAAAGTTTCCTGAGCCTTTCCCTCCATTCCGTGTTAAAGGGTCGCACTTCTCACCCTCCACAGAGTTATTTATCGGCATTAACTCTTTATCATTCGAAAGCACAATCTCGTGTTGCCAATTGGGGCCAAGCTCATAACCGTAGCCGGCTTGAACTATGTTCGGGGTTAAAATAGTATTTTCTTTAGTTACTTTCTGAGCAAAAACATAAGGGGTCTCTGAATCTGGAGAAGATTCGGAAAAAGTTTCTGATAGACTGAACGAGGAGCCTTTGCTTTTCTCCATCCTATCCGTGGCTTGAATACGATAAGCAATTAACTCAGATTCTTTATCTAACATCCCTTGAACCGTGGATTTAGACAGTCTAATATCTACTGGGTCAAAATCAATATCCCTAAATTCCCAGTCTAGGGCCCCAGATATCCACTCGGAGATTTTTTTATCTGCCTTTTCTATATCTGACCACTCCAACTTAAACAACTTTTTTCTCAAAAGATTAGTTTTGTCATAAAACTCTTTCAAAACGTCTTTTTCCTCTCCCGTAAGAGAATCGCTATCTTTCTCCAAACAGCTAACAACTTCAGTAGTCACTAGACTTTCTTGTTTTTTGTAAAGAATATCTGGATTATCAATAGCAGAGATTTCTTCTTCAAAAGAGGTTAAGCCACCATCTCCGCTTCCCCCTACTAGCCCCGGCCGTCCTTCGTGTCCAAAGTTACCACTTCCCTTGCCACCATTTTCTACTAAATCATTGTGTGGTTCAAGTCCATTCAGGTCCTCCAGATTCTCGTTTGAACCACTTTCTTCTTCCGACACGATACTTTTATCATTCCCACCACCAGAACCGCTGTCAGGTGGTATATTTTGCGGATTAGAGGCACTCTCGTCGGGCTCTTCTGGTTGGTCTGGATTCTTCGGTTTATCAATGCCCTTTTCTAGTTCCAAGTCAGCAAAATCAATCTCACCTTCAGCAAACTGATAAGCACTTTGAGTAGTATAGCCTGCCTGAATAAGTTGCATTGCCAATTGGAATTGACTTTGTTTTAACGCTGTTGCTTTTTGTTCTGTATCATAATCTTTACCCACAGCACTTTCCACCTCAATGCTGTAGCCAGTCTTTTTATACTCACGGTTGTAATACTTTTTATAGTCCAAGTTCAAGAAATCCACGATGTCTTCTAGCCGTGGTTGGGCAGTATCAGAAATAAACTGCTCACTCTGAACTCTCGCTGTTTCCCTTGTCGTCCCTGATTGCTCAATACCTAGAGAAGTTTTACTTGTCCCAGATACAGCGAACAATTCAGTTCTGTTAATTTCGTTAATATCTAGTAGAGCGGCCTTGTCTAAATCAATCTGCATTGAATCCCATTTGATAGCACCTGTGCCATTACCAAACAGGGGTTCACCCTTCGTATGTTGAGTGACTCTCGATTTGAAGTTAGCAAAGTCTTCATCATTTAATAGGACATCAGTCGTAATAATTCCAGGTGCGTCTATATTGCCATTGAGAGACTGCCTTGTATAATCGCCACTCTGGTTGATTGTATAGACAGCATTTTTAGCAGCGTCAGTCATAGCCCATTGGCTATTCTCTGGGTCGAATGGGTTTAATTCACGCAATTCAATAATCTGATGAACCGGCCATTCCCTATATCTGCCATCTTTCTTCCTTTCAATATAACCTGCCACCAACCCGTTTTTGTCAACCACTCTACGAATTTCGTAAGGGTTAAGCATCACGAACTCGGTTGGGTCGGTTGTAATAACTGGAAGTTTTGGATTGAACGGTTTGACGGTGTTACGAACCACTCCCAAGTAATACCTACCTGCCAAATCTAGATAGATAGAAATGTTTTTCCAAAATTGTTTTTCTGTGAACTTGGTAGAATCTTCAATTAGTTTTAGATAGGGGTGCATCACAGTTTCATTTTTCTTTTGAAACTCGTCAACGACCTCTTGATTTGCCCAAGTTTTAAGGTTATTTTTCGCAAGTGAGGCAACCTTATTTCCTCGTTTTTGTATCACAGCGTAGGAGTAACCACGATACATATCCGAATCAGACATCTTAATATCTGACCAAGTAGGATATAATCTTTCACGGTTTCCATTTCTGAGAAAGTCTCTAGCGGACCTTATTGCTCCATTGCTTGTTTTTTGAACTTCTTGAGTCTCTACGCCAAGCATATTCAAGAACGTATCTCTGAGTGCCATTGTTAATTTACCTATATTTTCAAGTTAATTTTTTAATCGTTACTTCTATTATAGCAAAAAACTATTTTATCTGTTCTGCCTTTTTCTCTGCTATTAGATTTTTGTATTTTTGTTTAGTCTCTTCCAAAAGAGTTTCTAAATCAGGTGTTGATATCTTCTGATTTTTCCTCTGCTCAAGATTATCAACTGCCTTCTCACCTATCTCTCTCACCAAGTTTTTTCTATACACTTCCAAGTTCCCGTGTAAAGCGACATTGCAGTTTTCACAGCCAGCACGAAGATTGTCAAAATCAAATCTAGTGCCACCAAATCTTCGAGAAATAAAATGACAGCAATGGGCTGTCTTCCACGGTATTCTTTTTCCACAAGTGTAGCAACTCAATACCCCATATTTATTGCTTGCCTTAAGCCTCACATATAACGAGCAATACTTATCCAATTCAAGTATCAAACGCTTTCTGTCAAGACTTTTTTCATTGCTTAATAACTTATCCCTCTTCGGAACTTTCCCTGCCTTAAACTCGCTATATTTGCGTTTTAGAGCCGCTTTTCTTTTAGGGTTCTGGAAGCACATATAAGTATAGTGCGAATGAGAGCCACAGATTTTGCAAGTGGGTTGTTTCATAGTTTAATTTTAGCACAGTTTTTATTTTCACTCAATAAGGTTTTACCCCCTAGAAATAGGTGATAGAGATATAAGACGATTTAACAAAGCTGTTCTAGTGAAAACCTAAATTCCAGTCCAGTTTTCTTTCTAGCGACATTATTTTCACCTCTCCTGCCTCTACTTTTTAACCCTCGAGGCTGTAGGAATCTGTTTCTAGGTCGGACTCGTCAACCCTAGACGGTGGCCCAATTTACAGAGGTGCCGATTTTGTATCCCGCTCGGAACGGTAACATTTTTAGCACTAGATTTTTAGTCTAACGTGTGCTATAATAGATTTATGTAGGTAGGTTGTCTTATCTGGATACCTACAAGGGAGGGTTGTTAAAGACCCTCCTTTTTGTGCTTTGTTAATTTACTATAACCCCATTATAACACAAGCAAAGTTGAATAGTAATTATTCGTCTGACCTCAGTAATTTTTTAGAATCTAAAATCTCCACCACACTCCAATTCGGGTTGTGGGTATCAATCTTATACATAGCATCATCTTCTACTTCAACCCTTGCCACCCCGATAGGTAGAATTATTTTGTATTTGTCTAGATACTCTCGCAACTTCTTCGTATCTTCCACCACGCATACCATACCTGAATCTGCATAAAACATCTGATTGTCAATGCTATTTGTCCAATCTCCGATTCCAGTTTCATCTGCTACTGCCTTAATATCTCCAGATATTGCTCGTAGCAATTCCTGAACTTGGTTTTTGAACTTCTTAAACCCTTCATCACCTTCAACTTTTCCAAAACAGGCATCACACATACCTGCCCAGTCGGTTTCGTTAATAAGATAGCACGGGTCGGTCACTAGCAACTTTTTCATTTTACTCCTTCGAAAAACTCTTTCCCCTCTAACGCTATTGTTAATAGAATAGCCTCATCATAGCCGATATTAGACATCGAGCCATATAGAGGATAATCTCCAATATACTCCAATGCAGGCTTTCCATATTTTTCTAGTTCTTCCCTAGATAATTTGTTAATTAGTTGACGGGCTTCTTCTACTTTACTTCCCGCTTTCGAAATGTTCTGCATTTTTTCTCCTTTCTTTTTCGTATTCTATGAGGTCGTCAAGATTGTGCTCCAACCTTCCTTCTGCAACTCCCCATAGATACCCAGAACAATCCATACCTAGCCCTGCGAATATGACACTCACGAACACTAGATAAGACGCAAGACCCGGCATAAAGAATGTCATTACCATTCCAACCGTTAAAGATACTACCCACAGAATAGTAAATACCTTTTCAGCCCTCCGTATTTTCCTTCCCCTTCTGGCAATAGAGGCTTTTTCATTTTGAAGATGCTCTAGCCAATTATCTGCATCTATTATTTCTTGTTGTTTCGGCATCTTATCTCCTTTCTATTTAATTTTAACACCGATTTTCGACCCTAGCACGATTTTGAACTTGTCTGCTTTTATCAATTCTTCCACAGCCTTATCTATCATCTCATTATCTGCACCAACTAGTAAGTCAACTTCATTCCAACCAAGTTTTTCAAAGGTATCAGCAACAGTCTTTACAATTTCCTTGTAAGCCTCTCGCTCAGCCCTTTCTCTACGCACCTTAGTCTGTTTCCGATGCATCTCATTGTTATATTTCCTGCGTTCTTCCGCAGTCATATTCAATCGCTTTCTAGCCATATGCTTCCTCCCGTTTCATTATTTTCCATTCATTCCCCTCTAGAACTACTACATATCCTGCTTTATGCAGTTCCTCAAAACTGTTATACCCCATTTCCTTGACTTTTTCAAACATCTCAGCAGTCAGGTCACTCATTAGTTAAACTCCACTTTCATCCCGTCTTCTAAGTCAAGTTTCTTAATGACATCAATACCCATCTGCCTCTCGTCACTATCCAAATCTTTCACCCCACGCTTTTTCAATTCCTCGTGTAATGGATGAAAGAACGGTGTTTCCACGAGGTGCCACTTATAGACACCATCATAATCTTCTTTGTAGAGGTAAGTGTATTCTTCCCAGTTCCTACCTAGACTTGCCAAGAACTCATCTTCATCGGCATCAATTCTGGCAGGACTATTCTCGCCTCTGTCCTTGTAAGCGACTGTGCAATTTGCCGTCTTTTTCTGAATTTCCTCCAGTTTCTTCTTGTCCTTGTTTGCTATTTCAAACATTTTCCAATCCAAGCCTGATGCTTCTTTGTCATAGTGGTCACCTAGACTTGAAATGTCACCCAATTCCATCAATTCCTCGATTTGCTTTGGGTTTTTGTAATACTTCTCCAGTTTTACACCCACTCCTTCTGGATAGCCGTCCCAGTGGCAGTAGATACTCTTTATCTTGCCATCTGGCATTACCATTCCAATTCTACTTCTTGTTGACATATTCCTCCTTTCAATACAATCCGTAGTTGCTGGCAAAAGCCTTATTATATTCTTCAGCAATTTGCATTGCTTCTTCTTCATTTTCTGCAAACCTTAAACTGTCGCAGATTTGTGCTTGGCTTCTACCAAACTCGCCACTTGACATCCAAGCACGGTCATTTAATTCCATTCTGGCAACCAGATTGTCAAAACCTTTCGATTTCGCCCACTTCTTAATCTGACTCCAATTTGTCCATTTCATTTCTTTTCCGAACATACTTTTTTCCTTTCTTTTAATGGTTGCCCACCCTTTTTTGCTTCTGTTCCTTGTTTTACTAGGAGGAAGTCAACCAAGCCCCTAGATAGAAACTTCCATTTCTATAACCCTATTATAACAAAAAAATAGCGAAAAATCAATACTTTTTTCAAAGATTTTTATCTGATTTTTTCGCTTATTTCACCCACGATATTTTATACTACTTTCAGCCGAGAGACGCTTTAGAACTCGTTTACGAGCCTAGTTTTTCACTAGATTTGTCAATTTCAATCAATTTTTGTAAGGTTTCTAGGGGTGTCAAACTATACCCCGACAAAACTTCCCCGGAATTAGTGGAATAGAAGAAGGGCAATTTAAGCCCTTCATTCAACTCCATTATCTGTTTGGCTTCATCTTCATATCTTACCCAAAGCACAGTCCTATGCTCTTCAAACTTTACCCCCTGTCGTTTACAGTGGTTTTTCATCTTCGCCAAAGCGTGGTTTCCTGCACAACTTTCACAACTCTTTGAGTAAAATATTATCATCTAATTCTCGTGATTCAAATCTGGGTCAAAGTATTTATCAGTCCCTAATTTATCATATTCATCTCGGATGGAGCGTAATTCTTTTTCCATCTCTTTAACCAACTTTTTGGTCTCTTTAGACATTTTACTCTTACCTAATGCCTCTGCGTAATGTAATGACCTACTAATTTCAGAACTTCTATCCATAAATGTATTTCTTCCAGATAGGTCTTTATACGCTTTCCCTTTATCCTCTTTCAACATTTTCAAGTTGGTTCTCGCTGTTTCTAATTCTGCCGATAAATCAGCAAACTCACTAGCTATTTGATGTCCATCTCTCTTGCTAACTCCACTTCTTTCCGAACCATAATCCTTCTTTTGCTTGGTAACAACTTCTTGGTCGCCCGTCTTCGGATTTGTCTTGGTAATCATATCAGCAATCTTATCGTAGGTATATTCAGTTCCATCTTCACCGTGGAAGAACTTGAACCTACTAAATTTCGCTTCATCAAAAGCCGTGTAGGTTTCCCCTTCCTTCATCTTTTGACCAATTCTGTCCTCAATGTCTTTAGTCACTTGCTTGGCTTTTTCAATATACTCTTTTTGTTTGGCTAAATCCCTCGCAATCTTGGTGTTTGGGTTCATCCCCCCTCCATCTTTACTTGAGCCACCAACCTCACCAGGTCTGCCAGCGTGTCCGAAGTTGCCACTGCCCTTACCCCCATTGACTATTGTTGAATTCTTTTTTGTGTCACGAAGATATGTCGTATCATCGAATAATTTATCGCTATCAAAATATGTCCCAGCAGGTGAATCGATAACTTGCCTAAATGCTTCAAACCTTCTTTTATCCGAAGTTCTGTCAAGACTCAAATCTCTTCGGCTATGCATCTTTGCCATTGATGCTAGCAGATAATCCCCAGCAACTTGTCTAGAAACACTAGAACCTTTAGCCGGCATTCTACCCACTGTCCCATTGCCAGCAGATAAACCTAACTTCGCCGTAACATTAGTATCAAAATCTTTTGGCAATGTTTCGAGTATAGATTTAAGCCCTTCAAAGGCGTCCTCATTGCTTAACCCTTCGAATTCATCTTTGAAATTTTCCAATGCTTCAGAGTCGCAATACTCTATCTTGTAATTTTTCGACCTTTCCCATTCCTTTGATTTATCTGAAACAGGAATAGACCATTCCTTCCCCTTTTCTTCTTTCCTTTTTGCCGAAGCCTCCTCTAACCTCGCTTGGGACAACTCTTCCATTAGTGCCCTCTTGGTCTTTAGCATATCAATTTTTGTCCGACGGTTGTCTGCATAATCTTGTTCGACTTGAGCAATTTTAGATTCCAATTCTGCAATCTTTGTGTTACCTTTACCATTTCCACTGCCTCCTACTTCTCCTGGCCTCCCAGAATGCCCGAAGTTACCTGAACCTTTTCCACCATTTAACATTTTTTCAATCTTGTCAAGCCTTCTGGACACTTCAGCGTAGATTGAATTCTTTTTCTTTCTTATAATCTTTGTGATGTCTTTAATTGCCCAAGCAGGATAAGTATAACCATCGCTTGTTTCTGAACTACCGTAATGAATGGTGCCATCTTGAATATAATCAACCTTAATCTTTCTGTCAAAGTTTGGCAGATTATCTTTCGGTGTGATGTGAACTTCATCTCCAGCCTCAATCATATGCACTTTTTCATAAAGAGATTTACCCTTCAAAGAAACCGTCTGGGTTTTTGCTTCTTTCTTACCTTTTTCGTTCGCACCCTTTTTCTTAATATCGGAACTCTTCACTATTCCTTTGACTTCTGAACCGTGAGAAGTTCTAGAAACCTCATAATAATCTTCTCCTTCTTCCGAAAAGACAGGTTTTTCACTATCTTTAAGTTTTTTGACAATCTTTGCCTCATAACTTCCGAAGATTCCTGCCGAAACTTCAACTTTTTCTCCAGCACTAAAACCTTTGCCAGACCCACCTACTTCCCCAGGTCGTCCTGAATGTCCGAAATTCCCAGACCCCTTACCACCATTAGTGACGAAACTATTCTTCTTGCCATATTTTTCCAGATAATCATCCACTACTTTATACTTAGCCCTAACCTGTTTTTCTAAATCCTCTATTTCATCTTTCAAAGCCTGCGTCTTTTCATCATACTCTCGGCGTATAGAATCAATAAGTTTCTGGTTAGCTAAATCTACAGGAGTAGCCCCATCTTCAACTAACTCGTCCATTCTCATATCTTCATAGTCATAATAATCAAACAGACCCCGCTTCTTTAACTCAAATCTTTTATCTCTTAATTGACTTTCAAGCGCGGCAGATTCAAAAGATGCTTGTAACGCTTTTGACCTCTCTTTTTCCTCTGAGCTGGTAGAAGTCTCTCCTTTACTATGAAGCGAACTTGCCTTAACCCCTCTACCACTACCACCTACTTCTCCCGGACGGCCAGCGTGACCGAAATTGCCAGAACCTTTCCCGCCATTTTCAAACACTCTCCCGTTAAGACCATTCCGTCGGTCAAAGTCATAAGTGCCCAAAAACTCATCCAGTTTATCATTTGAACTAGAGCCATCTAGCAACCCATAAGGTTCAACCTCTTTTACGAGCCTTTTGAACCCTTCCACTAAGTCTTGCTGTGTATATACTCTACTCTGCTCACCCAATTTATCACCCCGAACCCCCAGTCTATCTGCTAATTTCCAATAGTCATCAGCATTATAGCCTTCAGCAAAAGAGCCATCATCAGCAATCCACTCAGCGTGTTCGCTCAGTGACGCATATACATCAGACGCATCACCTTGGCATTTTTCACTCGCTTTCTTATAGACATATTCTTCTCTAGTTTTTGCTGGACCTTGCAGTCTGTCAGCGCCACCCTCTGAGGCACCTGCACCATCTCCACTACCACCTACTTCTCCAGGTCGCCCGCTATGACCGAAGTTACCAGAACCTTTACCCCCATTGATGAGCAACTCTAACCTGTCCACCTTTTTTTTAAGTTTATTGTAGATTTCTTTTTTCATTCTAGTAATTGTCCTCTCTATAATCGAATGGGTTGCGATTTAACTTGGCGGTCTTGGGTGCAACAAGTTTTGCCCAAACTCTATAAGCATCCCCTACTGTTGGATTTTTAGCACCTTCTTTAGTTGAGTGCATATATTGAAGCCTAGTATTATTATCTGGTCGCCAAGAATAATCCTCATTCCCCTTGAATATTGAAGAATGCTTGGAATCCCTACGCTCTGTATCTACTACCTGTTTCACCTTTTTACCCCAGAAATCTCTAACTCCAGCATTAGTCAGATTTGCATATTTATTGTTTTTCCAGTGTCTAACACCACGATGGTCAGTATAATCTACATAATCAAGTTTCTTGCTTACTTTCATATATATTTTTCCATCATCCGCTTTGAATGGTTCGCACATTCTCCAGTAGGATTCCATAGCAGGAGAATTTTCCCAAATCCCATCTGATAACTGACCCATTACAGACGAGATGACAGAATTGTCTGTGTCCCCTTCTAGCGGGGTTGCTAACGTCTGTCCACTTTCTTTCAATTCTCTTCGCCACGGTGCAAAAGGTTTGCCATCTACCGTTGGTTGTATTTTTCCCGAACGGAGTTTAGCATCAGCAGTATCCATCGCACTGTTAACAGCCTCACGCCCCATCTCAAGCGTTTCGTCATCTAACTTTCTGGTTGGATTCATAACTTCTGAATAAGCCTCTTCCTCTCGTTTAAGCCTTTCAGCCTCTTTCGCCTCTTTTTCAACCGAACCTACTCTTTGTCTAGACTCGTGAAAACTAGTGGCACTTACTCCTCTTCCGCCACTACCCCCTACTAAACCTGGACGGCCTTCGTGACCGAAGTTTCCACTCCCCTTTCCTCCATTTTCATACGCAGATAAGCCTTCCATAGAATTGATTTTCTTATCTACTCCATATCTTTGTGGTAAACTCATTTTATTTTATTCCTCAAAAGTTTTTTAATCGTTAATCTTATTATAGCATAAAAGAAGGCAACCCAATGCTTGGACTACCTCCTGTATATATTATACTATTTTTCCCCAGTTTTTTCAACCCTTTTTGAAGATTAGCCTATCAACCCAGAAGAAGATTAGCCCACCAATAAGATTAGCCACAATAGTAGCCCACACCTCACCCAAGCCTGCCAACCAGATTAGACATACAGCAAGGATAGGGGTGCTTAATTGCCATCTCAATAAGTATAGTATGTATTTTTTTATCATTAGAACTGTGACATCACACTATTTTCCAGTTTCAACACCTCGATAGCGGTCTTCTCCTCTGGTGTGTATTGTCCACCTAAAGCGTGTTTGACTCTAGCCTTCTCCTCGGCCTTTTTTGCATCATTCCATCGCTCTAGACTTCCCACTAGATAACCCGTGATTCTCCTTAATCTTTCAAAATCTTGATTTTCTTTAGCGTGGTCATTGTAGTAAGCCCTAGCACTTTTTTCATCAGGAAGTAGTTTAACTCCAATTTCCACTAGACAAGAATAATGCAACGGGTCATAGTGCCAATTTTCAAGTTCTTTGGTTATCTGGTCTTTGCTCACCTCGCCATATCTATTCAAAGATTTATAGAACTTATCTAAATCAAAATCTGCAGTATGCTTCTCGTTATCGTAAATTATTCTCATCTATTTCCCTTTCGTTATTTTTAATGTGTATTTTCTATTTTAGCACTCAACGAATGGGTTAATCGAGAGACCATAATACGCACGAATTGTCCAATTTCACCCCTGTTAGAAAGTGCTGGATTAACATACAGCAAGACAGGTATTTTTTATCAAAAAGAAAGTGGTATTTCTACCACTCTCCTTTCTCACATAGTCGTAGGGGTTGAGAACATCCTACCAACTTGTAACCGGCAGTAGATTTACATCTACTACCCTTTCATTATAATACACATTCCAGAAAAAATCAAGTAAAAAATGACCTCCCCGTCTAAACCCAGAGGTTTGTCATTGACAGGGAGGAACCTTTGTCGTATTATACTATATTTTCTTTTCAAACTCAAAATATAGTGGCTCAGACCCCTCTTTAGGGTATAACTTAAACTCCATATCATTGAAGCAGTAAAGTAGGCTGTAATCGGCATATTTTAGCCTCACAGAGCCTTTTTTGTAAAGGAAGGTATCATAATTGTCATTCGTCTTTAGTTTTGGTGGATTGTCCTTCATTTTAATCAGCATAGATTTCTCTGCTGGCATCACTTCCACTCTACGCTGGTTGCCGAAAATATCCGTCATCAGATACAAGCCCTTTCTTGGCTTTATATCTTCTGCAGTATCATTTGCTGTTATCATCCTTTTTTCTCGTATATTCTGTAAGTTTATATCTCAACCCGTCTTCCTCCCATTCGTCAAGAACTCTCTGGTTGAAGTCATTTTTGTCAAACTTCGGGAAGAAGGTGTCTGCTTCTCTAGTTACATCCACTTCGGTTAGATATAATGTATCACAGAACGGTAGAAGTTGCTCGTAAACAGAACCTCCTCCGATAACATATACATCTGTTTCTTTCATCAGAATAGCCTTGATATCGAAAAATTCTTGTTCCTCGTTTAATTTAGACAAGAACTCTTCCACGCTTCGATAACCCCAGACGCATTCTGATATATTTTCATCCATTGGCTTTTTTGAGATAACTACATTATTCCTGTGGGCAAGTGGTTTACCTAAACTTTCGTAAGTCTTCCTCCCCATCACCACCGTCCGTCCCATTGTCATTCGCTTAAAATAAACCATATCTTTTTTAGAGTGGAATAATAACTTTCCGTCTTTCCCTATCCCACCGTCTTTTGCCACGCAAGCAATTAGTTTTAGTTTACTCATAAATCTCCTTCCATTTAGGGTTACATATTGTGTAGATTTTTTGTAATTCGTTTTCGGTATCCTCTTCGTAACTATTTTCATAGTCACTAGTTTCTATATCCCAATCTAGATGATACCCTACGCTAGAACCATCCTCAAAGTGAAGATGAACTTGTGTGATGTCTTTATGAATTCTATCTTGCCAAGCCTCATTCTCCCACCCCCCAGACGCTTTAGCATCCTTGTTGATGTAAATCTTCGCATACTTGGCATTGTCAAAAACAAAATCACCACTCCAAAAACTCGCACCCAAACCTCCGACCAGAACAGTAACATCACAAGCGTCAAAAGTAAATACCTCGCAATTTTCCAACACGATTTCTACTTTTGTCAAATCTACATCAACTTTCTTCTTCATATCCTGCCTTTTCTTCTTCTATCATCTCAAGCATATTAGAATAGAACAATAAGCCGTAATTAATGTAGTCTCCGACTTTTTCTAAAAGCAATTCCTTCGTTGGCAATATACCCTTATCCACATCATTAGCCATCTTTGCCATTGACGCTATATGCTTCATATCATACATCAGACACACCTTGACTGGATTAGTTTCTAGCAAAGATGTCGGTTGCTTAAAATTAGCCAGCACATCTTCGTCGCTGGCATATTCTTTACTCTTGTCGAATAATAGTTTCCAGCAATAATTCATAACATTTTTGGAATATTCCTTAAAATCTACTGCTTTCATTATTTCTCCTTTCTACTATTTTAATATCTTCTCTCTAGAAAATCAAGCGATTGCGATTAGTTCTTGGACTCAATTCTGGATGCTCGGCCATCCTTCTAGCAAAGTTAGCGATAGCAAAACTATCTGCACGGTCAGGTGAATGCCCGATTGTTAGTTTAATCTTTTCCTTTTTCACTACGCTTGGCTCTTGGTTGTTCATCTCGTAGGAATGAGCAGACAATTCTCTTCTTAAGCCGTCCAAGTCATTTATTTCGTGATATATCTTTATGTCTCCTGCGTCCATATCAAGCATCAGATTGTAATAATTTTCACTCCTAGACTTATGAGTTGCAGTGTATTCTGTAATATGCCAACCTCTTTCCCGTAAGAAGTCACGAACACTAGCACCCACACCGTTAATTTCTACTGCTATACGACTTGCTAGACGCTGGTCAATCCCATTTCTCTGGGCAAACTCTACTAGTTCATCTGTTATCAATCTACCCATTGGAAGTTTAGATTCTTTTTCCCAGTTCATCTGAACGCTAGAAGCCTTCTGGTTTACGAGTATGCCATTTTTTATCAAACTGAATATAGTCTTATCTTTACCCGAATCGGAAAGGTCAACCCCGATAAAACACTCATTTTCATCGCTTTCTGGTAACTCCCAGATGGTAGCCTTATCTAGCAAACCACTTCTAAACAGCGAACTTTCATCATCAGCATAATGCCAATCCCCGTCAAGAATTCTTCTTCTTTCCCTATCTGGAAGAGTCTTAAGATTGTCAATGTATGCTTGTGGCAAGAAAGGGTTATCGTAAGCACCCATTCTTAAGAACCCCCGATATGACGGCAATCGTTTTTCCTTCTCTGTTCCCTCGTAAACAGTCGTATGACCGATTTGCCATTTCTGAAAACCACCCCCACCCTGTCTTTCGTATGGCTCATAGTATTCAGAGAACAAAAAGTTGGTGCTAGGGTTAGCCGATATTATCAACTTCCCCGGCACTCCATAATTAGCCAGGATACCACGACCAATACGAGTTTTGATAGCATTTTTTGCTTGTAAGGTTATCTCACCTGCCTCATCTACGATTGCTATATCGTATTCAGTAGAGCCAATCCTAGAAAAATCTGGGTCGGACGGGACTGTATCCAATTCGCCAAAAATTATCTTTGAACCATTCTTATAATCTAGCGTCATATCTTGGAAGTGGATAGCATAATCATTGCCACTTATTCCGAGAAATGGGAACACCTTTGTAAGTAGAGTATTGACAGTAGATTGCTTAAGACTTTTTAGGGTTTTTCTTCCCATAAAGATTCTAACCCCTGGATACTTTCTAGCCAAAAGAGTTGCTCCCATCCCTAGACTGAAACTCTTGGCACCTCCACCTGCTCCTCCAATCAGAAGTTCGTTAATGGTAGGGTCTTCCAGCAGTTGTAGAAATTGTCTTTGCTTCTTACTTATATCCACTAGGATTCCTCTGGTTGCTCTCTGTCCTCTACCACATTGAAAGTGAAGTTCACTTTATCAAAGAAGCCTTCTTCTGTGTTCAGCGTTACTCTACTTTCATCTCCATATCCAATCTTTGAAATTCTATCTATTATTCGTAGTGTTTGTTCGTCAACTGGTTTCCCCTCCACGACACTTTTTGCAATCTGTTGAGTGGCAGTAGTAATCAGCCCAGCCGCTATCACGCTGGCAGGATATTTATCAACTACTCCTTCCCACTGTTGAGGTAGAGCACTGATAATAGTATTTAAGAACTGTTCATCGCCCATCAATCTTTTGAAATGGGTTGACCAATTTGGAGTACCCTTCTTTCTTCCTCCTAGATGTTTGTCACCAGTTTCACCTGGCTTGTTTGGTCGTAGATTTATCAAACCTTTTTCTTTAGCAGTTAATTCTTTAGGGTCTTTCTTTTTTAATTCCTCAATATCTTGAGCAGTATATTTCTTCTCTTGCATTATTCCTCCTATGAGGAATTATAGCAAAACTATTCTATTTCAACCCCTTGATACGCTTTCTTTCTTCTGATAGATACTTTTTAGCGCTACTGACACTCACACTATTTACCATATTCATCAGCAGTTTTTCGTTAGGTTTAACATACATTTCAAAAGTATCCATCTTAATTCCGACATCTATAACTTTATCATTCTCATCTAAACCACCCCACGGACAGACAATGAATTCATATTCACACCTACTCCAGACATCTCCGAAACAGAACATTAGCGGGTCACTCCAGATTTCCTTCTTTTCTTTATCATTCATCGTCACCCATCTAGCAACACTCCACTTCACTCTTCCAAAATCAAACAGGTTGTAGGTTTTCAATTCCTTCGAGTCATCTTTAGAACTGTAGGATAGTGGATATAACTTTACCCCAAAATAGAGGTCATCAAGTTTAACTTTCTTGTTTTCCATATTCTCTCTTAATCCTTTCTTCTCTCACTTTTCTTAATTCTTCGTCAATATACTTTCCGAAGCCACTTTTCTTGCCACCTTTTAGAAGATACTCTCCGTATATCTGAACAGTGCATTCTAGCAGGTCTTCTCTATTTAACGAAATAGTAATTGAGCCATCTTCTTGTTCTTCAAGCACTCGGCCATCCCACTCTAGTCTTATTCTACCTTTTGTCATTCGCCTCCTTATATGTGGCAATCTACAATTGTTATTTCTGTTTCTGGGTCTAGACTTTTGATGAACTCTTCAAACTTCTTATCCCATTCTTCAGCAGAGAATTTGTCATTGCTTATTCCCCACCAACCCATTTCGCCTCTCTCAACCCACTCCCCGTCGTGTAGAAACGCATAAGGTGCTACTGAAAGTTCCTTGTTAATATATTCTTCTCTCGTAGGAATATGGTCGAAATCCCAGAATAGTGGCTTATACTCTGGCTTTTCTTCCTTCTTTTTCATTTCTTGGTCATAATATCTAGCACGACTTTCCTTTTCTGCTTCTCGCATCCTATCAAAATCTAAATCTTTTACTGTGCAGATGTTACAATGAATACCATTTTTATCCACCAACCAGCCATCCCACCTGCCACCAATTGACCACCAGTCCCATTGGGCATTCGGGTTGTTTAACCAATATAGCCCATCTTTGTCAAGCCCTCCTCCTTCGTGCCTCTTGATAGCCTTCAATTTACCTCTGACGGTCTTAAGATTCTTAATTCTCTCTAAATCTTTCAGACAATTTTGACACCACCTTTTGTTGTCTACTGAAACATCTGGATTGTTTAGATGTTCATTGAAACTTTTGATTTCGCTATCTAACCACTCCTCTATTTCCTTTTCGTCATTCTTTAGATAATACTCCTTTTCCATAAAGGAATCATTTTCATTCCCTTGCTCGTAAAAAGGTTCTAGTTGTGACTCAACTGAATCTTCATCTGTTCTAGTCACCATAACTACGAAATGACTCATACTTGCCTTCCTTTCTTAATTTGTTAATACTTATATTATAACACCTTTCATCTATTTTCACAAGTCTTTGATGAACATTCCATCAGAGGTAATTCCTTTCCGATTTGCTATTTCGTTATAGGCTTCCTCTAGACATTCTTTTGGGTCATTTCCTGTTATGTCGGCTAGGATTATCACTGTCACTAGAACATCTCCGATTGCATCTCGGAACTCTTCGCTATCTAGTCTATCTCTGCATACCTCGTGGGCTAACTCACCTACTTCCTCTGTCACCTTGTTTAATTGTCGGGAAGGATTGTCAATGCCTTTTTCCCTTCCCCAGATTTTAACCTTTTCTACCAATTCGTCCATTCTTATTCCTTTTTAGCCTTCATTTTAGCATAAGTTTTAGAATTGTGTAGGTCACCAACATTATCGCAGACTTTCAAAAATCTTTTGATGGCTTCTTTATCTCCTACCCCGAATATCTTATTTTCATAGTGCTGGGTTACATCACTACCGCTTTCCCCGTATTTTGCTGTTATTCCTTTTTTCCGAAGTTGTTCCTTCTTCACCACGCATTGATAGTAACTGCTAAATTGTTGTCTTCTGACTTTCCCCTCTTCTTCATAAACTAAATGAAATGGCACCTTTACCTCCTTGTTTGTTTAATAGCCTAAATCACCCCTTGCCCACTGCTCTGCTTCTTTTCTGGCTTGTTGAACTTTTTCATTTGGCTTAATCAACCCCTCTTCCACTAGTTTGGCTCTAGTCCTTCTGATAGTTTCAGCACTGGACACAGCCTTCAAGTGTTTGTAGAGTTCTTTATCTTTCCACCCTTCACCCCACCAGATAGCAGCGATTAGCAATTTGTCATCGTTGGCAAACCTAGCATCTTTTTTAACTAGTGCTAATATCTTATCTCGCATCTTATTTGTATTGACTTTCATACTTTCTACCTTTCTTTACCTCATAATCCATTTGATTTATCAAACTATCTAGTTGTTCTTTGACTTCATCATAAGTCCCGTCAAAGTGCCAATTATCGTATTCTAAACTACATTGCAACTCGTCTGGAGAATCTCCGTTACAAGTAAGTTTAATTTCCTTTGTCATTCTCATCTTTCTTTTCCTTCTTATCTTCTACTTCTCTCACGACATCTTCTACAAAAATCTTGCTAATATCTGTTTTTCGGACAAAGTTTGGGCCCATCGGGATAAACTCTTCTACCCTAGTGTCGCTCAAATCTTTTGGGGTCACATAGAACCAACCATCTTCAAACACGAGTGGTTCTATTTGTGAATAAAGATAAACTGTTACCTTTTTGAATTTTTTTGTTGCCATTTTTTTACCCTTTCTCTGTAAGTATCTATTAGTTTGTTAATTTGATTTTGCCACTTTCTACCTTCGGAAGCCCAGTGGTCATCAGACATTATCATTCCCCTCAATCCCACCAAACCATCAACCACCAACGGTCTGACTCTTTACATTTTTTCCACTGTAATTCGTCACCTACCTCCTTTCCTATTAGAAACTCTGCTAACTCCTTATTTAACTCTGGAGTTTTTGTCCTGATATATACCCTATCATCAGCACCAAAGATGCTTTCTATCCCATCTATGTGCTTCTCAAGCCACATTGCCAATGCCTCCCCTCCTGCCATACTTGGAATACCGATTTTTAGCCATTTACAAGCAACCACCACCTGCAATTCACTCTCTGTCATAGTGCTTTGGCTCTGGCTTATTTCTTTTATATCTTTTATCATTCTACCTCCGGGTTGTTAATTTATAACCCAATTATAATTTCGATGCAGGTAGAAATCAACTATAATCTTGATGTTCCAAAGAGAATACCTTTACAGTTTTCCACACCCTTTTCCACAGCAACCACATTCTTGGGGTCGTCATCAATAACTAAAACTCCAAGTTTGAAGTCTCCCGTATTGAACTGGTTTAGTGCTTCTACTTTAACCACTTCTGATGGTCTGTAGTCGTGGTCTTTACGCATAACAATATCTATTTTTTCAATGCCTTTATGGTAACTGTATGTTTTTAGCCACTCCCTAGTTTGTTTCTCTGTCCGATATGGCCTCCCCGTTAAGAGAACTACCCTGCAGAATGGGTCATTCAAAAGTATCTCAAGCAAACCTAAACCTTCTTCAATAGGTTTGTCATTCATCATTTCTTCTTCGGAATAGAACTTGTCGTAATTCTTCTCGCTTAAGTAATGCAGTCTGTGGTTACAATCGGCTAAAACCCCATCTATATCACAAAATACGAGCATTCTTTCTCCTAGATGCCATAAGCCACCTTTACAGCAATGATTGTCATTATCGCCACGATAATTAGAAAAATCCAGAATGCTGGCTCTAAACCTTTAATCTTTTTGTTCATATAACTCCTCGTTTTTCAAAAAATCTTCTGTCCATTTACCTTTCTGTCTATTGTAGATATAATAAAGTGCCCCACAGCCGTTATCACAATATCCGTAGTACTGGACTTCCGTTTCGCCTAATACCTCGTATGCGTCCTTTATGAGTTGCTCTGGGGTAACTTTTAGCAATTTTTTGAACCCATCCTTACTCTGGAACTCGTCAATATCTTTTCCACAGACAGGACACTTAGCAGGTTTTCTTTGCACCCAATCAAACATTCCCATCTTTACCCTCCTTCACTATTTCTTTCAAACGATTTTCAATATCTGGTATATATCTTAACCCCGCACCATTTACTTCTTTCAATAATTTCGAGGCATACTTGCTGGCTTTTTTACAGCCTTTCCAATCTTCCCAAAGCCAATCCCATAAACTATCTGCTTCACCGAAACAGCAAGGCCCACATAATTCTGTGTCTTCTACCGTAGGCATTTGCCCACAGTTTATGCAAGGGCTAAACCAATACCCATTCTTCTTCTCTTTATTCATTCTTCGCCTCCTTTATGTTTAACTCCATTTGAATCAATATATTCCGTAAGCAAATTATTCTCGTAACCCATCGTAATTTCTCCATTGTCAAACTGGACATAATACTCCATCGGTTCCTTGCCAAAATTCCACGGTTTTGTGCAATCTCTATGAACACCTACTAATGTCACTGTTTCTATTTTTCTGTTAGCACGGTCAAACCATCCATACTTCCTGCCAATTTTATACTTCATTCTTTACCTCCGAAACAAATGTCCAGGTCATCTTTACAGGCATCATCGGCTTCGGCTGTTATTACGAAATAGTATTTATCTGCACCCAAGTCAGCAGTTCTCCAACCCTTAAATCTGAACCCTTTTTCTTTCAGTCGTTCCCAAGCCTTTATTTTTTTTATTGCTTTTTCATCTTCTGCTTCCGAAGTAATTTCCCAAGCACAAGTTTCGTATGCTTTTCTATTTAATTCTTCGATTTCTTCTTTGCTTAAAACTTTTTCAAACATATATTCGCCACTATCTTATCGTCTGCCGAATAAAGCAAACTCTTAACATCCGCTACATCGTCTCCAAAATACACCTTTAGAGATTCTGAATCAGCCAATACCTTGTCAAAATAATCTTCACTTTCGTCTTCTGGATATCTTTTAGCCACTATGCAGGGGACTTTCCTATTTTTCATATCATCTTTTGTCCAAGAATGTCTTTCCCATTCTGGCTCTTTCGGCTCTCTCACCGAATAATCGTATGGGAACATCACTTCCATAGTGCCTAGAATATACTCTGACGAAACTCTTTCTGCGTTACAGTCATAAGGTGCATCATTCCAATCATCTCCAGTAAAATCTTTGGATATGCCCAAGTAGAACTTGACGACATTTCCTTTCTTTTCAAAATCTATGATTTTCATTAGACTCCTTTCTTACATTATACAGCAAAAATTCATCTTATCAATACTGACCTTTTCTGGCTTCATCTATTTCTCGTTGGGATTCAATCAAATCTAAACTTTCTGCTTCATATTCTGCTAGTTCGTCATATAACTCATCTTCTGTTAACCCAGTTTCTTCCACAAGTTCTTCCATATCTCCTGTATAGACAAGGTGACTTTCTTGATGCCCATATTCATTCTCTTCTACTTCCCACCTAGTATTCTCTGGTGTAAATATCTCATCTGGTTCTGTAATATCTACTCCACGCATAGCATTTTGTCCTAAAGATAGATTCTTATTGTATTTCATATCTATTCCTTTCCTATTGTTAAATTGTTATCTTTAGCAAATTTCTTTGCTTCTCGTCCATCCACCTGCATTACTATCAACCCTTCACGATAAAGATACTGGTTTTTCCAGTTTGTAGTCATATCTCGTCTGACTATCAACTTTCCTTTTCCAGACAATATCCCTTCCGAAATTGTATAGTCTTTATCTCCGTAGAAATCTCTGGCATTTTGATTTAATCTAAAACTCATCTGTCCTCCCTACCATTGTGCATATCGGCACATATTTTTTTCATAGGCATCTTTTAGCAACTCTCCGACCTTCTTTTCAGTTTCTTCATCCATTTCTACATTCTCCCACACCCAATCCCCGAAAAGTGTCCAATCTGGTCTCCGATATTCTTGACCTAAAATCTTGAAAACCTTTTTGCCTAGATACTCTTGATATCTCGCCATCGGGTCACAATCTATATGAATTTCTACTTTAATCTTTTTCATTTCAACTCCTTTCTACCAATAGATTATCTTGTTTGGTAATGTTTTTGGTCTGACTCCATATTTCTTAGCAATTTCAGTCGCTTTGTCATTATAAATCTTTAGTGGCTCTTCTGCCAACCTATATGCTTCATCGGCTTCAATCTGTTTGGTCTTATACATATACCTGATTTCAGCCAACCTTTCCCTTGCTTGTCTAGCATCCATTATGCTATCCTCCAGTCTTCGTTACAATGTTGCCATTCAAATAAGTCCATCTCCGACATTTCTGTCTCTGGGTCGATGATGTTCTTCTCCATCCTTCTGGCTTCTTCTTTGCTTAAGATTATCATATCTCCTCCTTAATCCTTTACCCATTCAATCTTATTCCATCCGATACTGTCACAGATGTAAAGATTGTCATTTAATTCCACAATGTCACCAACGGACAAACTGTGTCCACGATAACTTTCTGGATATTCCCCACAGTTGAATCTTTCAAACAAGCCTTCCAAAATATCTTTGTCTGCTTGATTTAAGTAGATTCCGTCATCTTCTATTTCGTCAAAGACTATCTCGTAATCTCTGATTTTGTAAAAGTGCTTATTTTCGTCAACCCTAAACATATATTCTGGCTTGACTGGTTGGTAAATTGTAATTCTCATACTTTTCCTTTCTTTTCCTTAATTTACCCTTTCCCCCTATACCTATATTATAACAAAAAAATAGCAAAAAATCAATACTTTTTTGACTTTTTCTTGAGGAGTTTTCCACAGGTTTAACAGAGGCGAAACTGCCCATTTTTATCCATTTCATACGGCATTTCCACGGATTTTGCCCATTTCCTCGTTTTTTCCACTTCTTCGGCTGTAGCAAGCCGTATTTGATTAGAATAGGTCAAAAAATCGCCCTTGTTGCTAAAATACCTAGCACGGACGAAACCTTGATTCCATTCTTGGACAGACCCCTGCAATTTTTCCCATTTATTGCTGGTTGTGGTAACGCAAACTCTGCCGTATCTATCAACTATGTAGGTGCCTTCATCTACTAGAAGATTCTTGTGAAACCCACCATCTCTGAAGACTGGATAACCCTCTGGACAGCGGTTGTCTTCTCTCATTAGAGCAAATCCATCAAGTCAACCCCGCAGACTTCTTTCAAATCCTTGAATATCAACTTTCTTTGCTTGGACGGGAAAAGTCTAGCCACGACAGTAAACAGTGCCAAAATAGTAATAGTGGCTTTTCTCTGTTTTTCTGGTGGCATATTCTTAATCTCGTCATCTATGAGATTGCTGATGCTAGCAATTCCTTCTACGATGTCGATGATTTGTGCCACTGTGACAATGACTTCTTCATCTTCTTTGAGATTATATTTCGTTCTCATATTTACATTATAACTGAAAACGCCTCTAAAATCAAGTATAAGCCTCTTTATTGTCAAGAACGATACTGGATACTACTTTTGTTCTAGAACGGCTCCTAGACGGCTTAAAACGCCTCGTAGGACCTATTCTAACTTTCCCATTCCATCGCCACAAGCAAAAGCAACTCCAAAGCCCTGCCTTCATTCACATTCTCGGACATTATGACTTTATCAATAGCATCTCGCACTATATCGAAATCTTCTGGTTGGAGTTTAATCTTGTAGGTTTTAAGTTTTTCTTTTATCTCGTCTTCTGGTTTTTCTGGCTCTGGCACTGGTTCTTCGTCTTCATAAGCCGTGTCCATATCAAACGCTTCTAAATCACGAAACTTCTGCATCTCTTTTTCATTGTAGGGCAACTCCATACCTAGACTTTCCAATTCCACAGCGATTGGTGCTAGCATATCAGTTACGAACGGAACTTGAATCTGAAGATAAAGAACTAGTTGTTTTGCCTCTGCCTCACTGATTTCACCTAAATCATAGACATAGATTTCTGTGTAACCTAACTCTCTGCAAGCCCTTGCCCTCTGATTACCATCGACAACCTCATAGCCCTCATCTGTTTTACGCACAAAAATTGGAGTGACCAATCCATTGACGACTATCGACTTCTTGACCTTCTCATAGTCTTTTTCATTCTCCTTCGGATTCCAGTCGTTAAACAGCATTTCAGATATTTTAATCTTCTTCAGATTTTTTGGGTCAAAATCACTACTCATACCTCTTCACTCCTAGTTTTACCATTTCCACCAAAGCCTTGTCTTCCTCCACTTCATTGTTGTAAGTATAGACATTCAGACATTCTTTAATCTTATCGAACTGTTCTGGAGTGCATTTAACACTCAAACTGATTTTGCCATCACCCTCAAAATCGAAGTGAAGCATATTTATGTAATCTTGAACTTCATCTTCCGTGTATGGCATTGTCATTTGCAAATCGTTTAATTCTGCCACAAGTGGTGCAAGTTGCAACTCATCAAACTTGACTTGAGTTTCCATCCAGATAGTGATAGACTTCGCTTCACTTTCTGAAATCTTACCCAAGTTGTAAATGTAGATTTTGTCAAAGCCTAGTTGTTTAGCGGCATTCCATCTCTGACAACCGTCACAGATTTCATAGCCGTCTTCTCCTTCTACTTCTCGCACGATAATAGGGGACTTGAAGCCATTGACTTGGATACTTTCTACAATCTTTTGATATTCTGGTGTATTTTCAAGTTTAGGGTTCCAGCCGTTAGGCCGAACCTCATCTATACCCACAATCTGTATGTTATCTGGGTTAAAATCTCTCATTTCTTTTCCTTCCATTCTTCATAGGTCATAACCTTTCTTTCTGCCATCAGTTTATCATAGTCGAGGTTTCCCCAGACGATACCCCGTCTATCCCATAGCCTTGTCATTTCATTTTGCACTCCAATCCAATGTTTTGCTTCTGGAACAAGATTTTCCCTCCACGACCTGTTGTTAAGCCGAACTCTGGTCATCTCGTGGGAATAGACTTTACTCTGGGCATATCGGTTTATGCAAATCCAACTCGTTGAATCTACCGAGAAGAACGGGTATTTGCGAAGGAAGGTCACCCCCGTCATCCCTAGCCCGTGGACTTTTGTCTTATCTCTAGTTCTCTTGAATACATAATTTAGAAACTTCGGAAGGTTGGCTTTGCTATTTTCTCTGCCTGCCATACCTCCTAGGGCTATGTATGGGAAGCACTCGATATAATAATCAAGCAAATCTCTGGTTTTAGGGTCAATCCATTCATTGCCGTGATAGACTGGCATAATGTAAGTGTTGGTATTTCTGACTAGGTAGTCTTGGTTTTTCAAACTCGTCTTTAAGTCTAGAACATCCAAGTTGAAAGCATACTTGATTTTATACATATTCAAGTAGTTAGCATACTCTTGGACACTTATTTCAACTCCGTGTTGCCTTGCCGAAAACCCACCTGAATCTAGTAAATAATTGTCAAACGCCTCTGTCTTCGGTGGTTTGTCTGGTCTTAAAGCCCAAAACGATTGAAGCACATTCTTGGCTCCTGCCTGCTTTAGAATTATTCTAAAGTCTTCTCCTTCTGCTCCTGCAAAGAAAATTAGCATCTAGTATCCTTTTTCATCCAAACCCAGCACTCGGAAGGTTTCTTCAATTCTATCCTTCTGGTAGTGGGTGTAATCATTATTTTTCACTGCTTCTCTGTAAGCCTCCACTAGACGCTTTGCCTCTTCTGATTGGGTAGGGTCAGTAGCAAACTCTTCGTCTAGACCACAAGCCTTCATAGCGATATATCTCTTAAAGCATAGCGAACATTTACCACATCTTTGATGGTCTGGGTTATAGCAAGAAGTCGTATCGTGCAGGTGAGGAAGTTTGAAGTTCTTTGCCCAGTTAATGATGTCAGTTTTTGTCAAGTTCTTGAACGGGGTTTCCACTACTGTAGGGTTTCCTGTTGCTTGACTTAAAATGAAAGACGCACCCTTAAAGAAGTTTGTATTCTTGTCTAGCATAAAGTAATGGTCTTCGTATTTCATTCCCATTATCCACACCCGTTCAGCAAATCCAGATGCTATAGACGCAAAAATCATATTCCTTGCCGGGATAATATAATTTTCCTCGTCTGGCATATTGCCAAACTCTGGTCGCAAAATATCCACCGTGATAGTTTCATAAGGAATTTCTAACTTTTTCAAACATTCCTGTTCTTTCTTTCTGTAAGGATGCCCGATATCAAAGTTTAGACAGATAATATCTTCAGGGTCATATCCTTTTTCATAGATGGCATACCAGTAAGCGATGTAAGAATCCATCCCTCCAGAGATACAGACAGCCAACTTCTTCCTATTGAGTTGTGGCCCTCTTGCTGGAATGTAAGGAAGGGCTTTATCATCAATATAGAGGTCAGCCGTTGGTTTGCCCATTAGCAACTCGTGATACTTTACTCCATTCTTTTTAAGCCATTCTTTTGTCACTTCTCGGTCTTTTGCTAGCCTAGCAGTGTGAATCACGATTTCATCGCCAGCATCGTAAGAATTGTTTATTTCAGCAATCACTTCCTTAAAAGCAATTGCATTTGCAAAGTTTTCTGGACTTCCATTTTCACAGATAGTCCCATCTAAATCATAGACTTTCTTCATTTAAGTATTCCTCCAACCTTTCTACGCATTTTTGAGGTATTATATTGATTGTATTGACGGTTTGTTTTGGTTTTGTTTCCACTAAACATTCCAAAGAATCTCGGTCAAACGCACGGAACTGTGGATTGACATACGCAGGATACCTGATAATTCCGGTTTGAATGTCTGGAATAAGTAAATAGCACCCAGCATAGTAGGCTTCCCACATACTCACAGAACAGACATCATCGAAACTTGTCAAAAGATAGAACTCACTCTCGTTGGCAATCTGTAGCCATTCTTCCTTCTTACAGCGTCTGAACTCAAGATTGTCAAACTTCTCTGGTTTGTAAAGTTGGACTCTTTCTGCTTGGACATCTTTATCTGGGTAACAGAAGATTACTTTATACCCTTCTCGTCGTAAATTCTCTGTCAGCCAGATATTTATATTCACATTCTTGTAAGCATCCAGCCTTCCAGCAATGCAGATTTGTTTCTTTTTTTCTACTTGAGGAAGTTTTATTTCTGGAATCGGGAACCCTACTCGCCAAAAATCTACCTTCGGATAAGCGTGTTTCATTGTGGAAGAGATTACGCTATCAAAAACCAAAGCAATGTCTAAAATCTCGTTGTATTCAATTTCTTCCTGTTTCTTATCCACGGCACCAATATACGGGTTGACTGCTGTTCCATTGACCTGAGCCATCTTACGAGCCTTGCAAGCCCTAGTTTCTGGAGTATCAATATCCAAAAAGTGTTGTATCCAAAGAATATCTTTATCGGTCAACTCACTCAATTGACTTCTATCTGTAAGAACTTTATATGGCACGGTCAAGTATTTCTGGTAAAGATTTTCATAGTCTATTTGCCACGGTGCCTGTTTCTTAAGATTCGTCAGAAAATATAACATCTAGCCCTCCTTCGCATAACATTGTCAATGCCTCCCCTTCTTTTACTTTTTTAGAAGCCTTCACTTCCTCGATAGCGTTATTGACCTTTTCTATCTGGTCTGCCGTCATCTTTATAGTTAAGATTTCCTCATCTTTGTCATTGTCTTCTTTCAACGGTGTTTGACTTTCGTAAGCCTTATCAAAATCAAAACTAGCCAAGTTCCTAAAACCATCTATCTCTAGTTCGTTGTAAGGTAACTCCATCTGCAAGTTGTTTAACTCCATCACGATTGGTGCCAATTCTGCTTCATCGAACGGAACCTGAATTTGATGATAGATAGTGAAACTTTTTGCCAAAGGGTCTGGGACAACACCTTCGTTATAGATGTAAATTTCCTTGAACCCCAATTCTTTGCAACTTCTAAATCTATGAGCTCCGTCTAAGACTTCATATTTTGTATCCCCATCACTATTCTCTCTAACAAAAATTGGTTGAGTTAAACCATTGATTTCGATAGACCTTTTTACTTTTTCATATTCTGGGCTATTTGGGTCTTTTGGATTCCAATTATTTTCCCGAACCTCCGAAATAGGAACCTTCAAAAGTTTTTTAGGGTCAAACTCAAATATTTCTTTAGCTTTTTCCTGCATTTTTCCTCTCCTGATGCCACTTCTTAATTGATTCTGAGATTTTCCTCTTTGTTTCCTCGGACCGAACACACCCTTTTGGATTGCTCTTAGGGTTATGATGCTCTCGGAGTTTTTGTTTTGTTTCTTCTGACCTGGTCTTCCCTAACCAAGTTTTATTACCATCGTGGGTTTCATAATACTTTTTTAGAGAATCTGAACGCTTCTTATTCATCCTCTCGCTTGGAATCCCACTAACCCCGTCTGGTAGAATTTCATTTGCTAATTTTTCTATTCCTATTCTCTCTACCCACCACCTTTCCCTTTCAAAAGAATTTTCACACTCTTCTATTATTTCAAATCGAAATTCCTGACTTTTGTTGTAGGCTTCTTGTAAATATGGATTATAATGCTTTCCTCTTTTTAATTGATTAAAATGTATTTCTTTTCTAACCTTTAGATTGCCAGATGCTCCGACATATTTAGTTTTGCCTACTTTTATAATATAAACACCACTTGCCATAGTTATATTATATTATGATTTCTCCATTCTTCAAAAGTAGGAATTTCTTTCTTCCTCTTTGATATGAATATATCATAATCAAACTTTCCCCACCTCACCCCTCTTTGTTCCCAGAGTTTCGTAACATCTTTTTCAAGTTTAAACCAGAACGGCATCTCATCTATGATGTTATAGGTGAAGTGTCTGCTTTTAGCGTTAGCCTTCATCCACTTCTCGCCGTGTATTCTGCTGTTGGCGAACAATGCTGGACTCATCCAACTCGTGGAATCGACAGAATAGAACGGATATTGCTTAAGCAGTGGCTCACTAGTCATTCCTAGACCGTGAACTTGGGTTTTGTTTTTAGTTCTGCTGAATACATAATTCAAAAATCTCGGTAGATTTTCCTTCGAGTTTTCCCTGCCTGCCATACCACCCAAAGCAATATATGGGTAGTGTTCCATATAGTATTCAAGCAACCCATCCCACTTCGGATTCATCCATTCTGTCCCGTGGTAAACAGGAAGCACATAAGTATCGGTATGGGTTTCAAGATATTTCTGATTCCGAAGACTTTTGTCATTGTCCTTGAAGTCTAGATTGAACGCCACTTTAATCTTGTAGTTATTGAGATACCTAGCATAATCTTCGACATTGATGTCTATACCGTGCTTTCTAGCAGAATACCCACCCGAATCAAGTAGATAATTCTCAAACTTCTTGTTATCTGGAACTCCTTTACCGCAACCTAGTGTGTAAAAAGACTGGAGGGAGTTTTTAACACCTCCCTCGATTGCAGCGTCCCTGTGTTGTCTTGCTTCTGTAGCGGCGAAGAACAGTAACATTTAACCCTCGTATTCCACTGATACTTCCACGCTCATATGTCGGTTGGGTGGACACTTGGCTCTCACACAGACATATTCAGGGTCAACATACGCTTTTTTCACTATCTCTAGAACTTCAGCAGCACCACTTTCAAGTGTGAATGTTTGTCCCATTAGTTTCTGAATATCCCAGTGCAGTTGGATTAACTCTGCCAAGTGCTTTCCAGGCACGACTTCCACATTATAAGTTGTCACTCCGACCTGCTCACCTAGTGGACAATGATGCTGTATTTCCTCGACGAATTTAATCTCGTCAATCCCATAAGTATTGTCAAGCCATTTTGCTTGCTCTTCTTCAGTAAGACTATTTATCTTTCCTGCCATTCTTTTTCCTTTCCATATAGATTTTAGTTAAGTGATAAGCCTGAACAAGTATCAAACAAGCATTCATAAACCCCGTCCAGAACGCACCTATCCCAAAGCCATAGATGACGAAGAATATACTTCCTATCAAGTTAGCCCATCGGATAAACACGATATTCTTGGGTAGGAACGATACAAAGACTAGGAGTGTTGCTATTAGACCTGTTGCTTCAATTAGACTCATTCTATTCCTTTACCCCTGCCAGCCCAGACCAGCAGGATATTGTCATTTCTTCTTTTCTTTTTCCTTTGTTTCACTCAAGTAAGTAAGTGGTGTCGCTACAATCGACAGGACATACTTTACTGCGAATGAACTTATAACACTCGCCCAGATAATGTTTGGGTCAAGCACCCCTAGAAACGCAATATAACTGAATATCGCCGAATCTAGAAAACACGCTGGCAAGTTTGAAATGATAGTCCTCAACCAAACGTGTTTATCGCCAAGTTTATTCCACACCCATTGGTAGACATAGGTATTACCTAAATCAGCCACAAGTTGTGCTATGAACGAAGCGATTATCACTCGCCAACTAGCACCCATCAAAGCGTGCCAAGCCTCTTGTTGGCCCGGAACTGCCGACGGAATAACATCTAGAACGATAAGTAATATCGCTACCACTAGATTTACAATTGCAGTAGTCCAGACCACCTTCTTCACATTGTCAAACCCAATCAATTTGTGGATTAAGTCACGAATGGTGAAACTGAACGGAATCATCAGAATACCGCCTGCTAGCGTTAGACTTCCGATGCTTAGCATTTTGTTTGCGAACATATCAGTCGCAATCGCTATAATTGCATAAGCCACTATAGCAGATGTCGCAACCCAGCCCATATTGACATCTTTAAGATTTTTTTTCACTGTATTCCCCTTTCGGTTTTAGTTGTTGTATTTCTGGTTAGGACATCTATGTCCTCGCCAACGGTTTACAGTTTTAGTTTTCTGGGGAACTAAAACTAGCATCATTATAGCATACTCAACAAAAAACCCTCCGTAGAGGATTTTTTGCGCTTCGCAGACAATAAATCTAGAAAGGAATCTGACTCAAATCTATTTCTTCTTTGTCTTCTTTCGGTGGTCTATCATACAAGCCAACTTCTTCGCTAGGGGTTTTTCTTTCTCCTCCAGAAACAAAAGTAAAATCGTCCACGATAACAGAAATCTTGCTGTTCTTCTGTCCATCTTTTTCCCAGACTTGGTGGTCTAGACGACCTGACACCCCGAACTGATTACCTTTTTTCACATATTGGGCAATTGTTTCTGCCGTCTTATTCCAAGCCACGCAATCAATAAAGTTTGTTCCTTTATCCTTGCCTCGTTTGTCAACGGCTAAAGTAAATTGGCACATCTGTAAATTATCCCCGACAGATTTTAGTGTTGGGTCTTGAACTAGCCTTCCGACTAGATTTACTGAATTGATTGCCATTTCATACCTCCTTTTGTTAAATGATATTTATAGCATTACCAATTATTATTATAAGTCATTTTGTAGAAAAATACAAGAGGTTATGAGTTTATCAAATCTGTAATCTTGTAAGGTTTCTTATCTTCTAAAGTCTCAAACCCTGTCATATTCTTGTGGTAGAGATGATATTCAAAACTTCCTACATTTCCATCGAAATCGTCAATCACAAAGTATATTCTACAATTTTCTTTGTCATTGACTACGGATGTGGAATTCTTCGCATACGGGCTTAACTCCGTCCATAACCTTAAGAACTCTTTTGCTTTTGAACTTAAACTTTCCATCTGCTCTCCTTTTCTTTTTATAACCCCCATTTTATATCATCTAACTTTCATTATCAAGTTCAGCAATAGCGTCCTTGTGGTATTTAATAAGGGACTCTGCCCTCTGTATTTCAGCCTCGTGCCAAGCCCTATCCACAGCATCTTGGTCTAAACCCTTTTCGGCGATTTTCAATGCATCTTCTAACTCGGCAAAACTTTCTTTCACCCAAGTCAATGGTTGTAACCCATTAGCCGGTGCTTCTATTTGAGCACAGTAATTCACTCGTTCTGGACGGGTAGAGTTAATACTCACTTGCACTGTCCAATCTAAATCGTTACGATTAAACTTCTTCACAATTTTATTGACCAGATTTCTGGCTTTTTTCATTTCATCTTTCATTTTTTCTTCCTTTTCCCTTTCTTCTTTTGAGTATAGAACTTCTTGGACTGTTTCCCCTCTAACATAGCCCTGTTTTTCCACTTCCTCCGATAAGCCCGATTTTTGACTACTATTCCATTCTCGGTAAGGGCTACTTTCGGACTAGGATTGTCAATATCCATTATTCTTCCTCGTCTTCTTCATCAATCAACTCTCGTAAAGCCTCATAGAACTTTTCTTTGATACTCTCATCATCAAAAAGTATCTGACAAAGAAACTCTCGCCCTTCTGAAGTCAGAGTCCCATCTTCCCGCAAAAGCCCTTCATCTATGGCCAGTTGCTCATCGGCACTACGATTTCTGTTAGCATATCTTTTAGTTAGTGACATATTTGCCTCCTTATTAGAAAATGTTTCATATTTAACTGTATCCGTTAGTGGATAGTAAGTTATTTTATCTAGTGGCGAATCCCAGCAGTTCATTCGTTCTCCTTTTCAGTTTTATTATAGCGCTTGCTTTTTTTCTTGTCAACTTTTTCATATTTGCTTTTAGCCTTAAACTTCTGACGAATATATTTTCCAACATTTCCTGCAACAAAAGAACTATCGCTAGTGGATACAAAATCCCAAGTATCGTCGGGGGTATTTTCATTGTCATATATCTTAACATCATTTCGTTGGATGGCATCTTCTACATAATTATTCCCGTAGAGACTTCTCTTGGCACCGACATTTGGATAAGCCTTTATCACTTCTGCCAACTTCTTACGGTTAAAGATTATCGGTAAATGTAATTCATAGTTTAGTGTGGTTTGTTTCTTCCACTTCAACGCTCTATTCGCATTCGCCAACCTACGAGTGTAGTTGTTATTCATCAGATACAGATGAAGTTTATAGAAATCAGATATTCTGGCTGAAAGTGTCCTATCATAGTAGTAATTCAACTCATCTGTTTTTTGAAGCACAAAGAAATCGTCATTGAACCAGATAAAATCTTCCGTGACATTGTCATTCTCTGCAATCTCTAAAAGCATACTTGCCACATTGAGCCATTTATTCCCCTTATTCTGTAGTGTCTTGACATATTCTACCTTATCTAAATCAAGCCAATCTGGACAGCCACCAAAAACCCATACTCGGTTGTGCTCTATGTTTTTCAATGACCTCAAAGAATACCTGAACTCCTCGTGAGTTACTTTTTCTTTGAGACAGTAAACTATATCTAAATCTTTTGTTTTCATCTTAATCCCATAAAGTATGTATATTTTTCGCTAACAGTTTAAATGCTTTTTCTGTCCTCTTCTGGAACTCCTCAAAGTCATCTTTTGTCATTACCAAAACTTCATCACCGAACTGGTTTTTTAGATTTTTGCAGTCATCCTCATTGCTTGCAATTATTCCAGATTCATAATAAGGGAACTCAATAGCCCAGTCTAGAACAAACTCCAAATCCTTCTTTTCCTTCTTATGATGTTTGCTATCCCAGTCAGTCACTCCTTCGTGCAATAACCCAGAAAGCCCCTGCTTGATAAAGTCGGCAAGACTATACTTATAATCCCACCAGTCGCACGGTGGAAGTGTCCCGTTGGCTCGCATAAACCACCACTTGACTCTTCTAAATCCATTTCGAATCTGACGAAAAGGTGTAATCATTTCTTTCCCTTCTTCCATCTTGGGTTAAAGATTACCACTCCCAAGAACGCTAGCCCGATAAAGACTACGAACAGTGCCACTGGAACCCAAAGTGGTGCAAACACCCACCACCACGACCAGTCAATCACATTACCAAGTTTCAAACCTAGAAATAGCAAGAATAGTAAACTTAAGAAACCTACTCCGCCACTTGTTGCTTTTTCTTTCATCTATTGTCTCCTTTTTTATAGTTTAACATACTTCTAGTTCAGAAATCAATATATGGGTTACCAACTTGAGCAACTCTTAAGCCTAAACTACGCCAGACAGCACAGACGCTAGGTCTATCATCTATCACTCCCAAGACACAGTAGTTTGGCTCTACATATTTTTCATAGAGTTCTCGCTTCACAATACTATCACTCCGTTTATCCCCAGTTTCTCGCATTATCACTTGGTCATAAGGAATACCATATTGTTTAAGCCACCCCTCCGTGGCTTCTCTACTTATTTCTTCCCTTCCACTCAAGATAATTATGCTAGGGTATTTATCCCCATTGATTTCAGTGCCATAGTTATACAGAGCATCTACTACGCAAGAGACAAACGGGTCAGCCGTATCCTCGTTAACTCTGGACAAATCGTAGAAACTTCTGCCCTCTGTATTCAGAGCCAATGTGCCATCGACATCACAAATCACACACCTCGGTTTGTCAAAGTTTACATCTAAATTGACTTGTGGGTCTGGTGCCACCCATCTATAATACATATCCCAAATCACGCTAGCACCGACGGCCTTTTCTCCACGGTGTAAATCTCGTTTTATACATTCTTCTGGTGGAACTTCCATAAAGTCATCGTTGATTTCAAACTTCACCCCTAGTTCATTTGCCAATTGTCTGATATATCTTTCGTGCTTGATGTTCAAGTTGGTATCATCCACTATTACATTCTTGCGTAGTTTAATGCCCAGTTTTATCAGTTCATTTCTTACTCTTAAGACATCTTTCTCTCGCTTGGGGGCATACCCGCCGAACATCTTACGAATTTCATCTTTGCTTATGACTAGATAATTGCCACCTTCCTTTTGACGCTCCCTAGCCCAAGTAGATTTTCCACTCGCAGGCAACCCCTTCAACATAATTATTTTCACTCGTTACCTCCATATTTGTATTCTACCCCTGTGTTAATATAATTTTTGTATCCTTGCCTTCTTAATCGTATCCCGAAACTATGACTACCGTAACCATCTAAATCCTCTGCACAGAACAATTCTTTGTATAGACTAGTTTTTGTCATTATGCCGTGGACTTCTGCCACATCTATATCCATTCTTAACCCATAAGGTGACGGCTCATTTGAATAGATATACTTCGGAGCACCATAGATATCTTTGACCCAGCGAACAGTCGGGAATTGGTTCCACTCCCCTGTGATGAACCCTGCCTGTGGTTTTTCAAGATAGTTTTTGTATAGTTTAGTGATACCACCACTCGGAACTCTGACATTCTCGGCAAGTAAGAACACATATTCATTCTTGGTATCCAGATATTCTTTTCCAGACTTTAAGGTAGCATCTTGGTCAAAGACAACTAGACATTCCCCTCTATCTACATTTTCGTGCAAGAAATTCCGACATTCTAGATATAAGTCATAGTCTGAAACAATACAAAGAATATCCACCCCAAGTTTCCAATCAGATTCAAAACTGACTAGATTTCTCTTCAGATTTTCAAATCCTTTCCGATTGCTAACTAAAGTAATTATCGTAACCATTAGTTTTAAAGTAGCACACCTAGTTAGTTATGTCAAGAGGTTTTTTGTCATTTCCCATTGGTCAATTCTATCTATCTTACTCAAGACCAGAATCTCACCTCTATTCAAAGCCTCTACGAACTTCTCCCAGCTAAAGAATACCTTTACTCCGCAAAGCCCAGCCTGCATCCAGTAATCTTTGTCATTTTCATCACAGACTAAATAATCTACCCTAGCCCACTCGTCAACCCAGCTCTTATACGACATCTTATTTCGCCACCTATACACTAGGTTGTTGAACCTTGGAGCAACTAGACTTTCGCTATCCTCGATAACAAAATCCATTTCTGGATGTTTAGAAATTTGTTCCAAAAACTCTTCTTCTGAATTACCTTTTATCACTATTCTTGGGCAAACCCTATTTTTCCACCTCATTACCAGAGGCCAAAAATACATAGGGTCAAGACTCTTCCAACTCTGGCATTCTTGTTCCATATCCTCGTATTCCTTGTTTAACTGCTAAATCTAGAACATCCACCCAAGAGTTATACTCTTCTGGTTTAGATTTCAATATCTTGTATTTCATCACATCAAACGGTTGCCTGTTTGTCAAGTCGTAAGTATGATAGACTGTAGCCTGTAATCGGTCGAACACTGTAATTGAATCATCTGTCAAGACCCATCCGAGTTTACTTTTTCGGATTATTTTTTTCATTAGCCTGATTATATCACAAGAAAAAAAGAGCCTTCTGACTCCTTTTTAATAAACTGGAACCTACCTACGCTTCGTTCTTGTTCGTATTCTTTAGTTCTTCTTCTAGTAGGTTTAATACTCGTTTAGTTTCTTTATCCATACCTTGCCCAGTTTATCTTGCTTATATTATACCACATTTCTGAAAATTGGCTTGAGTTTGCCCTCTTCTTTGAGTTCCTCCCGTTCTTCTTTTGTCAAAACTCTAGTGACATAGCCACCACATTTCTTACATTGATATTGAATAGCGTTAATCTGGACACCTGTTCTCCGATAACTCTTGACTTGGAACTCGCTATCATTTCCACATCTTGGACAGATGTGCTCTTGCCCAGCATAAAGAGCCATATTCGGGTGATTAGTAGCCCACGGCAACATCTTAAGATATATTTTTTCAAGAACTTCCACATCTCTGATATTGTATTCAGCCATCAAATCAGACGCTTTCTTTCTCTCTTTTCTATTCCCTTCTAGCAACTCCTCCCAGACATCTCCATAAGTGACTTCTGTTTTCCCTTCCCCGACAAGCATTTTACCCAGATAGTCAAGTTTGTTGCAATCGAATTTGAAATACTTTTTAGCAGTCTGCAAAGTGTCAAACTCCTTGAACGGACTTGGAGGTGTCATATCGTGCTTAATAAAGAAGTAGTTAGCCATTTTATCATCAAATCGTTTGGAATTATGCCCTACCGCTATCTGACACTCGTCCAAAAGATTCCACAGTTCGTTTACTAGTAGTTTGTCATTGTATGGGTCAACTGTCGGCCTATCATAAAGTGTTAGACAATGAGCCTTTTTATCCCCAAGCCATTTCCAAGCCACAGAAAGCAAAATCGGAGGTCTAACCTCCTTGATTGGTGTAACTTCATAAGCGCCGTAGTAATAACCTAGTCTTGGTGCTACTTCTAAATCATAGAACAGCACTTTAGCATCTCTTCGAAAATCAGTCTTCAACTTTTCAACCTCCTATTTCCCTCTTTATAGCAAACTCTTTATGTTTTGTCAAGCCCTGAATGTATTTCTACCTTAACCCGTGGAGCATCTCTACTTATTCCACCTGCGTTTGCTTTGATACTAGTTAGTTTTTGCCAACAGTCATCTTCAATGATTCCAGCATCCTGAAATAAATCTAGAACGCTAGCCAACTTATTATCTAAATCACACCTGCGATTATCTTTCATCCAGAAAGTCAAGATTATTTCATAAGGAGGGTTTAATCGTCCAAACCCGTCTAGTATTGTCATTGCTTGGTCGTGCCACTCTTTGTATCGTTTTGACGGAATGTTTGTAATTCTACCGTGCTTAACGAATACTTGTCTTGAATTCTTCTTGCTAGGCACATTCCCAGGCAAGATAAAGGTCGTGTTTAACACCTTTGTTTCTCCTTTCGTAATGTTCATCCCATAAATCCCAGTATGGGTGTTTAGTCCAATCTACTTCTTTTCTGCCTTTTCCCGTGGTGTATTGTCGTCTGGAAGCCACTTTTCTACCCCATCTACTCTTATGTCCTCTACGATTTTCATTATGATTCGGATAACACCATAAACAATCGCCTTGTCGTGCCCTAGATTTTAAGACATACTCACGATTATTGTAAATATCTTTTTGTTGAAAAAGACGATTTCTCATACCAACTCCTTAAACCATTTGTCCTTGTCGTTAGGATATGCCCTTCTTCGTTCAGAAAATGTGCCTGGTCTTATACCTAGAATCCTACTCCACTCTGCCGCTGTATGGGTTTCACCTTTATATGTAATAATTTTATTGTTACGTTTGTTGCTAGCCTGTTCTATATGGGTAGCCCAACGACAATTTTCTGGGCAATAATTACCATCATTGTCTATTCTATCCAAACTGTATCCGCTTGGCTTTTCACCCATATCTTCAATAAAATTATCAAACCCATTTTTACCTAACCATCTATCGCAAACCTTAATACCCCTACCGCCATAATCTTTATAGTGAATATGCGTCTTCAAACAACATCTTTTTACCATACCTCTATAAGTTTCATAAAGTGGGTGGTCTTCTGTCCTAAAAACTTTTCTCCTTTGTCCATACTTTCCTATTGGTCCAGTATCTCCATTTTTCTTCCAACGAGCATAATGCATAACACAGTAGCCTCTACCAAAATAGGGCTTGTCACAACCAGTAACAGAACAATCCTCTCTAATCTTCGGTCTTCCCATATTCCTCTCCTCCTGGTGGAGCTGGTGGTGTCGAAACCACGTCATCTTAAGTACTCCAGACTTATTTTCAAACCCTTTTTCGTCCGTAACATTCTTTAAGATTCTAATCCTGTCAGCCCCTCATCCAAATTATAACACAAAAAACACCCTTCAGTTATGACAGTAGGTAGGAACTAACTCTCGCCAGTGTCTCTACATTGACGGGCTCCAAGGCTTCGTGTTGCATTTTCCATATATTTTAAGCCCGATTTTCAAATGTAAACATTTCTGCAGTTCATCCTTCGGCTTATCGCCTCCCAGATATATTCCTCTCGGATTTACATTCAGCATTAACCGTCTTGGGGGGTTTATTATGCTACTACTGCCACAACTGAAAGGTGCTTTTTCTTCGTGCACGACGCACGAGTCCGAATCTGCTTACATTATAGCACATTCATATTTTCATTGTCAATATGGTTGTGGGGGCAGGTAACGCTCCTACTAACAACTGGTTTATGAGGCCAGTATGCGACTTCCGCATCTCCCCACAATATGCCAGCATTTCAATCAAACATAACTTCACCCGTGCTGGCAATTAGTATTGGTTGGTTCGGCTTGTAAGGTTACTGTCCTTGCAACTCCGTTCTCACGGTTTGGTTTAGCGTCACCGAACTATATTCTTGGCGAATCTCTCTTCTAAACCTCTGGATTGGGGACTCGTGGTGATATTCTTCGCCGTCACCATCCACCCATCTCGTATCTTCTTAACGACAGTATTTTTGGCTACCTCGGCATCATCAAACCGATATTATCAACCTACTCACTTTTTAATGGGCTTGTTTGTTATGCGTATTTTAATTATAGCAAGGTCAGTTTTCTTTGTCAAAAGTCATTTTCCACAGAGCCTTCAATAGACACAGAACTATAGCAACTGGTATTAGACAGATTCCGACAAACCCACCGATGAGGAGTAAAGCAAAGCAGATAAGTCCTATTCCTAAACCGATTATCATTATACCTATTGTAATCATCTTTTCTCCTTGACGGGACTAGCCGAAAGGAATTGACTAGCCCCGGTAATGCACCTAAACTGGAGGACAGAACCAATCAGAACCACTGTCCTCAATTTAATTATACTATTTCTTCTTCTGTTTTACAAGTCTCTTTCCATTTACGACAACTCCGATATGAGTTCTGATTTCATCCACATCAAACATATGCCCGAATCTCTTCTGCATTCTTTTTAGTTTTTTGTTGAACCTATCAATCTTCTTTTTTAGTTTGACATCTTGTTCATCTATCTCAAGTGTCCAGTAACCTTTCTCTACTTTTTCCTCCTTAAAGTTTTCGCAGACAATATGAAATCTCGGATAGCAGATTACCCCGCCAACATTATCATCCACGATGGCATAATTCTCTAGTTCTTGGTCGCAAATCCCTCGCATAATCTTCTTCCATCGCTTTACCATTCTTTTTTCTACCAACGGTTTCAACCTGTAATATTTCAGACTGTATTTTGTATATTCACGCCAAGCCTCGAAACCTGTCATATACTGCCAACTCTTGAGGTAATAGTAATTGTCATAGCACCAAGCCACATATTTATGATTCCGAATAAACTTTATTATCGGCAGAAGATAGAAATCTACGATAGAGCGGGCATCCTTTTTCGCATAAGATATATCGGTTTGGACAAAATTAGAAGCAGTCGGCTTGAACTTATCTATATTCTTTTCAAATTGAGTAAAGAAGTCGAATTGATTTTTGTCATCTACATTCCACCAGATAGCAAACAGCCAACCTTTACACTCTTTTAGCCGAAAATGAACGACCATATCTTTTCCGAAATCAAACAGGAAGTAGCCACCCTGATATTTAACTCCCTCTGGATGGAATCCTCTGTTTTTCAATTCTTCCAGAATAACTTTTGCTTTATCTCTTTGACTCATCTTACCCTCCATCTCGCTAGTGTTAGACATCCGCAGACTGGACATTCAACTTCGCAGATTTTCATTCCTTTCTTTATATTTATTGCTTCCCCGATAACTCCTGGGTCAGAATAATACCCTGGGTCGTCATCTATGAATTTACTGCCACAGTTAACGCATTGTATCGGGACACTATAATATTCTGGCAATTTTGTCATTGGCCATTCCTCCTGTTTCATCGAAACCTCGGTCTATGTTTCTGGAACTCTTCATAGAAACTCCATCCGTTTGGTCTTCGGTCTATTATAACTTGATTCCCTCGAACTACCATACAAATCAGGTGATACCAAGTTCCACTATCCCACTGCCAACGACAGTAGACTTCTTCTACTGGTTCACTCAAGTGTCTTATCATTGTTGATTGTCCGTAGGGGTCGGTCAACATTTCTTCTACTTCATTCTGTTTAATTATCACATAATCAGGTGGTCTGTTATCTTTTGCATTATTCGTCCAAAGATGTGCTGGGTTGATTGGCACTTTCAACTCCTGCCCATTCTTATCAAAATACCTAGTTATCATTTACCCCCTTGTTAAGCCTAAAATTAGCCTTCATCTCTTCTAACTTTTTCAACCCTTCTGGATTCAAACTCTCTTGTTGCTTTGCTTCCAGAAGTTTCTGCTCTTGCACTCTTTCTTCGATATACTTTCCCCAAGTTGGCAATGTTCTAGCGTAATCATCATCCATTTCCTTTGTTTCTGCAATATCAGCCATTGTAAAAGTGACATCTTTCACAGCCCATCTAAAGCCACGCATTTCTGGGTCAAGTTGAGATTCCATCATTTTGTCAAACTTATCTTTTGTGACATAAAGCCACTGCTTGACTCCAAGACTATCTACCTTGTTGTTTTTAAGTAAGATTCCTACGACTTTAGACATCTGTTACTCCTTTTCTTAATTATAATTCATTTTCCCGAATTTTACAATTCCCAAACCTTCTTACCTTTAGACTCTGCCTCTTGTCTCATCTTCCAGAACTTCCAGTGCTCATCATAGAAACTCTGCACTACTCCAACATTCTGTTTTAACCCGACAAAATCTGACACCGACTTCAACTCTTTTGTCAAAAACTTGTGCTCGCCTCGCATCTTCAGAGCCACTATCAGCCGTGTCAGTGACTCTTCGCCTATATCTGCTAGCAAATCTCTACACGCTTGAACATTGTCATTCGTCTCCTTGACTGAATACCCTAGAAACTTTTTCCACACCCCGAACATTCTGCGATAAGAAATATCTTCTCCATCTTTTGGCTTGTAAAGATTGTCATTGGACTTTTGCTTAACCTCATCTGGAACATCAAACAGACCTTTCCACGACCTCTCGATACTCTGTTCCACTATTCGCTTGGCTTTTTCAATATCACCCCCAGACAACTTTTCTGTTTTGTTGATAGCCAACTTAAGAGCATAATTCGTTAAAGGAGCACGAATCATCTTACGCATCTTGATAAACTCTTGAAACAGAACCCTCAATTCTTCATCTGCCACCTTTTCTTCCAAAATGCTAGCAAAAGTCTCTCGCCCACTTTCTTTCTTATTCTCTTTCTTACCTATATTCTTTATTATATTCTTACCTATGTATTGGTTTTCCAAACATCTGATGTTGTTATTTCCAACATCTGATATTGGTTTTTCCAACACCTGATGTTGTTTTTCCAAACATCTGCTATTGGTATTTCCAACACCTACATTGACATCAGCAATATATTGCTTTCCACGACCTGTATCTTGCACACAGATAATGTAGCCCAATTGCTCAAGTTTCCTTTTTGCCGACTTGACTGCCCACTCACTCAAGCCAAGATACTCTGCTGTTTCTTTTGGACTTTCAAAGAACAATTCAAAATAGCAGATTCTAGCATACACCATCTTTTCCGATGGCGTAAGATTTTTGTCACTCAATATTTCCTCATTGATGACCGAAATTTTACTCCGTTTTTGTTCTTCATTCCCCACTCTTAACTCCTTTCTTGGAAATGTGCTTACCTCCACTTTTCCATAACCCTATTATAATATGAAATGCAGAAAATTACACGAGTTTCTATTGACTTTTTGAAGTTTTAGTTTTATAATAAGGGTATAGAATTTAACAAAAAGGAGGCAAAAAATGCAAGACGATTCGTTAAAGTTTCGCAAACTACGAGCCGACGAAATTGAATGTCGGGTCGGAATATCAAAAGAAAAGGGTTGCACACTCTTACTCTACAAAGACGCTAGATGTGATATGAACATCTTGGACGAAACGGTTGGGAGTAGAAACTGGCAAAGACATCATTCTAGGGACAATGCTAACTGTATTGTATCTATCTGGGACAAAATGAAAAATCAGTGGATAGAAAAAGAAGATGTCGGCACAGAATCCAACACCGAAAAAGAAAAGGGCATCGCATCTGACTCATTCAAAAGAGCCTGTGTCAACTGGGGTATAGGTAGAGAACTTTATACTTCCCCATTCATCTGGGTGCCATCTAGCAAGTATAATAATACTTCTCGCAATGGGAAGTTTTACCCAGACGCAAACTTTGAAGTTGCCAAGATTGCTTATGACGAGGCCGGTAACATTAGTGCTTTGCAGATTATCAATACCAAGTTACCTGACGATAATCAGATAGTTTATACTTATCTATCTCCAGAAATGGCAGAAAAGATTAGAACTAGCAAAAGCAAAAAGCAAGCAATCGTTAATGCTATCAAGGGTGAATCTTAATGATTACCATTATTCCAAGTGACAAGGTGCCACAAGGAAGCCAAGAATGGTTGGACTTAAGAGCAAAATACATCTCGGCAACTGACGCTTATGGTCTTATCAACGGAGCATCAGTTCAAGAAATCTTAAGACATAAGAACGCTCCACAGACCAACGCATTCAGAGGCAACTACTGGACAGAACGAGGGCATAAACTAGAGCCAGAAGCAAAAGAGATTTACTCTGAAATTTATTCTCCTACCACAGATGTAGGTTTTGTCATCAACGACAAACATCCTTTTGTAGGGTGTAGCCCAGACGGACTAGTCAACAAAGACGGAATGGTTGAAGTCAAGTGCTTTAGTTTGAAACGGCATTATGAAGTAAACCAGAACCTAGACCCTCATATTATCTGCCAGATTCAATATCAGTTATGGGTCACTGAACGAGATTGGAATGACTTGGTTCTTTACAATCCAGATGTGGATAACTTAAAGGACGCAATGTTTGTTCACCGAATTTATCCAATGAAAGATTTTCAAGATAAGTTTGAATCCATCTTTTCAGGACTTGACCCTAGTAAAATCACATTCTAGAAAGGTTAGTTATGAACGAGCAAAACAAAGAAACAGCATTGTCAATCTTAAAGTTGGAATCGCAACTCCAACAAGTATCAGAACAGGTCAAAGCCCAGATTGATTTCTATAACCAAACCAAAGCCGAAATAGAGGAGTTAAAGAAACGGTTAAAAGAAGAAACCACTGGCAAAGTCAAAGAAAGCATTTCTCTTGGGGATAATACTTTAGACATTTCAATCACAGATAGGAACACGGTTGTTGTGTCAGACGAAACACAAGTCCCAGAAGAATACACCACGACAGTTCAAGTGGATAATGTTTTCCAAGCACCGAATGGCAAGTTTTATCAAAGAATACCTAACACCAAGTTAGTTAGCAATTATCTAAAGGCAGGTCTCAATCCTCCTGCTGGTTTTGATGTAAAAAAATCTAGGAGTATTTCAATCAAGTTCAACGGCAAAACTCTTTAAGGAGAGCCAATGAAATACTCTCGCAAGCAGTTACGAGGTAAAATCCATAACAAAAATTATCGCATAGATAAGCGACGCTGGTATTCCGAGTGCAAGAAAAAGAAAGCCTACGAAACTTCTGGAGCAGCCAACCGAATGATTAGACACCAGTGTATGAAATATGGTATCAGATTGAATTATTACCAATGTTCCTACTGTGGAAAATATCACCTTACGAAAAAGTGGGTTGGGGAGAAATTCAGAGGTTGATTTTTTCATTCCGTTATGATATGATTGTGGTATGAAAAGCCTCACTCAATCAGAAGAACAAAGAATAGCCCGATTGCAAAAATATGTTGATAGGGTGGAAGAGGCACAAAACGAAATGATTCGGACTATTCAGGTAGGTGAGATGGAGGGCTTTAACGAAGAACAGGTCAGATTTCATTTATCACACGACCCGAATATGCTAGCAGAAGCAGGCTTGTTCCTCGCTAAACTTCAACGAGCATACGATTACGCCAAACTTGATGTGGACACAATCACTGCTGAACTCTGGCGAAAATGCAATCAACGCAAGGAAGACCTCGGACTTGCCAATGCCAAAGACCGTGAATCTTTTGTCAAAACTCAGCCGGAATACATCAAAGCCCAACAGCAACTTCTAGAGTGGAAGTATAGACTCTCCCAGATGCAGATTATCTATAACCGATATGAGAACTTATTCGTAGGCACTCGCAAGATTGCCAACTTGATAGAAAAAGACCAATCTAATGTATATAGAAGGGAGAAGTATGAATAACGACAATCTCGGTGTCAGTTATCACTTTTTAGATTGTATCTTAACTTATATCGAAAATGATTGGTTAAGAGTGATGTGGAATATTCATCAAAAAGAATATGATGACCAAAATCCGTGGAGAAATACCGGCAATGTAGAAGGCTACAAAAACGACGCCTTCGAGGTTCACGCATACGATTGGGGTTGGGACTATGATGACAGTAGCCCAAACCCTCAACCTATCAACTTCAAGTGGAGAGATTTAGAAATCACTTGGTATAAGTATTGTGGACGAGGATTCTGGACAAACCGTCCTACCTCCCACGATGAATTGGCTATAATGTTAGAAGAATGTTTGGACAGTTTAAGAAAGGAAGACGACCTCTATGATTAACGAAAAGTTTTATTTAGCCGTGCCACTCGGAGTTTTAAGGGAGTTTGTCAAACAGAACGAAGGAGACCCCGATAATTACTTGCAACTTCTTGAACTGTTCCCAGAACATATCTTATCTGAAGAAGACTTGACTGTAGCAGATGGAGAAATCCAGCGAAAAGGTATGATTGTCATTGATGAAGGTAACTTATTTAAAGAGGAGGAATAATGCTAACAAAAAAACAGTTCTTAACTATACTGGAACTCATCTTAAAGGAAGAAGATTCCCAAGAAAAATTCGACGAAGCACTTCGGGAATACGCACCTTCCGACTTTACTGGCTTCGCAAAGACAGGACTACTAGACATCCTAGTAGATTTCCTAGTGGATGCTATGGGGGACGATGATGGTTATATCTCGTGGTGGTTGTGGGACGCTCCAGACCGAGGCAGAAACAAAAAAGGTAGTCGAATCTGGTTAGGTGATTCTGATGACCCAGACACCGAAGTAATAGAGATTGTCACTCCAGAGCAACTTTATAATTTTCTACTCCTGAATTATGGCAAGGCACCGTCCAAAGAAACTATCCAGATGGCAGTAAAATCTCAAGATAATGGTGTTAAGTTTGCCATTCGACAGATAGACAATATCCTCAAAAGCAATCTAAAGGCCAAGAACGAAGGTTGGGAAGAACGTAAAACCCTAATGGAATACTTAATCGGCAAGATTTGTAACGAATATCTGCTCGCAAGAGGTGTAGGTGCAGACTTGAATTGTCAAGATAACCCTACTATAATTAGTGTATTGGAGGATGAAAGTTAAATGAAATACTTATTCGTAGGGGATTTACACACCAAGAACGGGATACTAGAACGGGTTAAAGAATTGTCCGAAGGATACGACAAAGTTATTTTCCTTGGCGATTATGTTGACGATTGGATGTCAGCACCAGAATACTCTAAACAGTTATTAGAAAATCTGATTGATTTCAAATTATCAAACCCAGGCAAAGTTATTCTTCTGCTAGGTAACCACGACTTATCTGAATGGTTTGGCAAACCTTTTGCTTGTTCTGGTTATAACTTTATGACTTCACAGTTAATATCTCCACTCTTTACCAAATACGAAGAACTTTTTGACATCGCTTTCGTTCCCAAAGACCGTTCCTTTATCTGTTCTCACGCAGGATTCACTAAATCGTGGTTGAATAAGTATTTTCAAAAACCTTTTGAAAGCCCGTGGGATATTATGAAAGTAACCAACTATGCCTTTCATCACCGTAAACAAGAAAATTGTGAAGACGCTTTCTTCGGACTTGGCGATGTAGGTTATGCTCGTGGAGGACACCAAGACCCTAGTCCACTCTGGGCAGACACAGTTGAACTCATAGCAGATTGGTTTCCAGTAATTCAGATTGTAGGACATACTCCACACCAGACCGTAACCTTCTATAATAACTACGATGAAGAAATCTATTTCTGTGACACATTCTCTACCTATTCTGATTATTCCCCGTATGGTGACGACTCTTTGCTTACCCTTGAGGACAAGAATTTTGTCAAAATCTCTCTTGACGGCAAAGAACTTCCGTGGTAGTATTTAGTTAGGAGGAGGTAAGTCTCTGGGAGTTCATCTACCCTTTCTCCCAGAGGCTATTTTCATTATGAATTTAAGTGAACAAGACATTGACGATTTGATTTCTTTAGTAGATGATGGCTATATTCGCAAGGTTGACCACCCAAGATTACCATTGTCAATCTATAACTACTCCCAAAAAACCCAGTTCGAAGGCAACTGGAACAAGATTACTAGACAGACAAGGGGTTTAGTATTAGACAGTAATTATAAGATTGTCATTAGATGCCCTGAAAAGTTTTTTAACCAAGGAGAGCCTCTAGCCGCCGAAATCAACTTGATGAACGCTAGAATTTCCGAAAAACTAGATGGTTATTATATCTCAATCAAACTAGACTCTGATTGGGGACTGATTGTCACTTCTAGAGGGAGTTTCAAAAACCAGTATATTGATGCTGTGGACAAGTTCCTCACAGACGAAATCTTACTAAAGATGACCCCGAATTATACTTATTTCTGTGAACTTTTGCAGAACTTTCCAGGTGACGAAGCAATCATTCTAACTAAACACCCAGTGCCAAAGTTAGTTTGCTGGGCCATAAGAGATGAGAACTTCAACGAAATTATTCCAGACGAAGAATGCCCATTTCCTATCGCTAAAGAATTATCATTGGCAGAGGCTAAAGAATACTTAAAGCAAAAAGTGGAAGGGGTGGTCGCACAAGACTTGAAGACTTTTGAACGAGTTAAAATCAAGACTCAATACTTTATTAACCACCACAGACTACTGTCCGATTGCACAAAAAAGAGGGTGTGGGAACTCCTATCCAGTGGTCAACGAATTCAAGATTTAGATATCCCAGACGAATTTATGCGTCAGATGGAAGTGTGGGAAGACGAACTACAATATAACCACTCGCTGATTTTCCTTGCCGTAAAGAACGAGTATGAGCCTAGAAAGCACTTGTCTGACAAGGACATAGCCCTAGATAATTCTTTATCAAAAGAGATGAGGTCGTTAATTTTCACGCTGAAAAAAAGAGGCGATGAAGCCCTCAATAAGCAAATCTGGCAGTTAATAAAGCCTCGTAATATGGTATAATAGAAGGACACAATATGCGTAAACCAAGAAAATACAAGTATCACATAGTAAGTTGCAGAACAAAAATCGGCTTGCCCTACATAGAAACACCAGTGGAACTTTAATCTACCTTATCAGAGGTGGTTTTTTGTTTGTTTAATTCTCTGGTGAATTTTTCCCATTCTGATGGGTCATCCATTTCAGACTCTACTTTTTCTGTTATGTATTCTAACACTCCAAGCAGTTCTAGTGGATTTTCCATCAATTCATTTATTCCAGCATACTGTGCGGTTTCCATTGCACCCTGCATTTGTCCAGCACACCAAGCCGAAGTAATTACCAAATCTACATCTTTTATGAATTCTGTATCACTCTTTTTGCGACTCTTGAGCATCGCATTATACAGAACCTTCTTGTTAAGGGTAAGATTTGAAACTGGAACAGCATCGTCTGCCATTATTATTCTCCTTTCTCGTGCTTGATTTTCAAGTAACCTTGAAACGCTTCCAACGCTTCTCTCTGCCCACATTCTGGACAGATTTTAGTTTTGTTGTCTTCCCGACTTAAAGCAGGATGACCTCTGTAGTGCTTATGACACTTCGGACAATCTCCTTCTGGGATTGTTCCTCCTAAATGATGACCATCGTGGTAGGGGTTACATCTTGACATCCACCTACCCTCTGTATCTCGAAATTTATTTCCGTGCATTTCATTCCTTTCTTTATTGTTCATTTTCTGCATATTCAACATTGTCACCAGGTTCTATTTCGTTATCAAAAGCGTCTGCATAATAGCCACCTTCCGCTGGCTGTGCCTTCACAAACGAAATCTTCCAAGCATCATTTCCGTAGAGACAATGATTGCTACACCACTTCATTCTATTTAATGCCCTATCGTGAGAACGATAGATACCACCGAAGTAACATCCGTTTCCTTCAGTAGTTTCGCACCAGACTACATACATCTTGAAGACTCCTTTCCTTTATTATTTCTAACTACTTCCGACCAACAGTAGTCACGATTCCACCCCAATCTATCAATTGTCAAATCTGCGTCTTTCTGCAACTCCTCTTGCGTTTCTCCTTGACAGATGACGCTTTCTGTCATTCCAGCAGGATTTATGTAGTAAATCTTAATCAGTAGTGCGGACATAATAGGTCAAATCCTTATCTTTTAAGTTTTCCATACACCACTTATCGCAATCAAACCAGAACTTCTCGTATAATCTAGCCAATTTGTCATTCTTACCAAACCAATAGTGAAGCCTCCAGTTGACTACCATAGCCAATTCTGTAATATACTCTACATCGTGCTTCCAATGTTTGAAACATCTTTTGTAAGTATCTTCCACTTCTGCTATTCCAAACGCTTCTGCAATTTCAAAATCATTCCAGAATGTAGTTTTTGGCTTGTAGCCTGTCATTTCTTCTATCGGCCACTTCGTTAAAGGAATACCAAACATTTCTAACTCTCCCATTCTGCTTTGATATCATATTGGTCAAGTTCTTCTTGCGTTAATGGTCTGTCAAAGAACAACTCTGTTTTATAATTCGGTAAGGCTCTTACGCCAATGCAGTCTTTTGGATAAGCACCTGGTCCCATCCCGTGGTTAGTGACATACCTATACTGACCACTCTTTACTTGTTTGTAATAGTTATTTGTCATTGCCCACTCCTTCCTTTTTCCCTTCCTCGTAGGCAAGGGTTATTATTTCAGCCAAAAGTTTCAACTCGTCTTCGCTAAACGCTTTTTGAGTAAATAACTCTTTCAGCTTTTTGTCAATTTCTTTTGTAAATTGCATACATTTTCCTTTCTTTAATTTATTCCACCCTACCTTAATTATAACAAAAAAATAGCCAAAAATCAATACTTTTTTGACATTTCGGCTACTTTCTTTTATAGAGTTTTCCACACCCTAGAGGCCACCTGAATACCCTAAATCCTTATCCGTTAAGACTTGCTCAATTAGCCCGTTGGTATAATAGACGGTCATCCAGTCTCCAGAGCATTTAGCAAAATCTTTACTAGCATCTATGAGGTCTCTAACATATTCAACCTCTAGAGGATTCGGATTCTGTTGCAGGAACTCTGCTTGCAACTCCCTATCCAGAAGTCTCTGAATAAACTCTTTAGTGGATTTTTTCATTACCATTCCTTTCTTTGTGCCCACCCTTTTGTAGTTACTTGTCGTGTTTAGTGAATGGTTGACCAGTCAATTCGCCATCGCAATAGACTACTACAGCAAAGGCATCGTTGATGGCCAAGCAGATTACCATTTCTTCAGCCAACTCCTTAGTGAACTTCTTGGGCTTCTTATCTACTTCAGCCTTCCAAGTCCTCTTTCCATAGTCGACTTCGGTTATAAGTGTCAAGTGGTAATCACGATTTTCAAAATCTCCCGTTTGAACACCTACATAGTAAACTGGTTTCTTAATCTTGAAATCCATACTATTTCCTTTCTTAATGTTAATATTCGCCCTCTACTATTATAACACAGAATTGCAGAAAAATCAACCTCGGATTTTCAAGCCCACCACGACCACCACAAAAAATATGCCGTAATTCTTGCGTATTGCCGTCTAGAAACGGTTTTAGACCCAAAGACGATATATTATACTATTCAAGCCAAAACGACCCTCAAAAACGATTTCCTTGACATTTTCATCGTTTTGCATTATAATAAGGGTAGGTTTGATTTAGGCATAATCAAGCCTCGCTTTACAGATAGGCTAGGTCATACGCTTCATACTTGCGTCTTTCACCTAGCCTTTTCTGCTTAACAAAAAGAAAAAGACCCCGAAGGGTCTTCTTCCAAAGAAAGGAGGTGTTATAGATGTGGTGAGCATTTTTAAGCCAACATTTTACACTTCAGACGGACTGAAGCAACCCTCGCAGGTCAAAGCCGAATGTAGGTTGGAGGTAAGAACCTACCTCACATAGAGCAGTCTCGTTACGGCTGATAATAACACATCTACTCTATATTATATCAAATCTAAAAGAAAGGAATAAAGCAATGAATGGAAGAGTAATCTTCACAAAAGACTTTCTGAAAAAAACAGAACAGCCTCTGACTCGCAAGCAACTCGGTGAGTTACGAATGAAAAAAATTATTGAAGCCGAAAAAGACGGCAGATTAGCACAAGCCAAAAACAGAACAGAAGTGGCAGAACTTGTCGGTATTCCAAAAGAACGCATATCAGTCGCTAACACGTGGGTCCATCGTAAGATTTCACTCGGCTATATGACGGAGACTCTCGTTAAGTTTGACAAAAATAATCGACCAGAATACGAGTATCATTTTTATGAGAACAAAGTGGCAAAGCCTACGGCTAAGAAAAAGAAATCCACAGCAATTGTCAAACCTGTAACGAAACCAATTGAACCAGTGGTTAAGCCAGCAGAGCCAGTCACCCCGACACAGCAAGTTACTATTCCAGTAGAAAAAACCGCCCTTGAGAACGGTTTTTCACTCACCCTAAATATCAACTTCACAGTCGGGAAATAGTTATTTCTTTACGATTGTATGCCCAGCATATAATCCAATTCCGGGATAGGTGTTCCAACCTTCCCAAACGGTCATACCAGTAGCCTCGTCGGTCCAAGTTTTTGCGTAAGCATTCATTACTTCACCCCACTCTATTTTGCCCTCACAAGTTTTCATTATTGCACCTAGAGTATCGCCCCAAGACAGTGTCCAGCTCTTACACTTAGCAGTTGGTGTAGGCGTTGGAGGTGTCGGTTCTGGGTCAACATAAGTCTTCGGGTGGAAAGCACCCAAGAAGTTTTTCAATGATATATTTATGATGTTTGTAGCAGCACCACCACCAGGACAAGCACTCCCACCTTGGTTTTGCCCAAGACAAGCCACATAGCCATTCTTGACTGGACCTGCGATGATACAAGTGTGTCCCCAAGTCCCACCATCAAACACAGCAATATCACCGACTATAAGATTACCAATGTTGTAGACTAAATCATACTCTGTCCCAGCATTCTGTTCTTTACAAGCCCACATACCTTTAGCAGCACCAGTCCCACAAGTAGAGAACACTCTTTTGTCATTAGTGTAATTCATAGCGTGTAAAGATGAGAGGTCCCAGCATTGTGCTCCATAAGCACCGTCAACATTCCAACATTTCCCGATAGTATAATCCTTAAAATGCTGATATGTATCCGTTGGAGCATAAACATACGCACCCTTGCCACATTCTCCTTCTGGGCAATCTTCATCGTGTAGTATTTCGCCACCGTCAATACTTTCTACTGTCGGCACTTCAATAGTTTCTTCTTCGCCATTGTCATTGATTATGACAGCAGGAATAGCCGTTTCGGAATACTCAATTATTGCTTGCTGTGCCTCTTTAATAAACTGTTGAGTGGACTCTGTGATTGTCACTTCCCCTCCAGACAAAGTCACGTACCCATCTTCACCTTTATGACCAACGACTAAGAACAAAGCACAGAGAACTACTACTCCACCGACTATAAGCCAGTGTAGATAATCAAAGAAAAATTGTTTAACTTTCTCCATTTTGCTTCTTCTCCTCGGTAATCTTCTGAGTTGTTGAACCTAAGAAGTAAATACTTATGCCACCTGAAATTGCCAAGCAAGTCTGAACAATCTGTGTTGCTACTTCTGAGAACCCCCAAGTTTGCCCTAGGGCTTGAATCACGAAAGCACCAAACGACAGAAGGCCCACTGCAATCGACAATTTTCTCTGAGTAGAAATACTCGTTTCAATTGGTTGTGTAGCCATTGCTTTTTTAGTTGCCATCTTCGTCTCCTTTTTCATTTGTTTTAAGTATATCAGAACGCTCGTTTTCGACCTGTTTAACGAGCATCCTATCCCATAAGCATCTAGAACAGACTTCAAACTCCATTCCTAGATATTTACTCAAACACATAGCCAGCAAATCTGCTGACTGGATAGTCTTTTCTAAATCACGATTGTCATTAGATGCTTCCCAAACCTCTATATCTCGCCACCAACTTCCGATAGCGTGTTTCACGATACAGTGATATGTTGGGTCTGGACATTCAGCATTTTCAAGCAGAAGACTCATCTGCTCTCGCCTCTGTTTCAAAACTGCATCCAACATCTGTTCTAGTTGGGCTTTTTCATCGTCATTATCACTAGCCCGTAACTTTTCTTCTATATGGGATGACAGACAAATCTTCTCCCCGATACTTTCTATCAAATCTACTAGATAACCTCTACTACTCATCATAAACTCCAGATTAGTTCACCCTCACAATTTGTATAGCACCCAAGATAACAGAACTGTTCAAACGACGGCGGTGATGTCGGTGGGTCATAACCAAAGAAAAGATAGGTCGCTTTCAGATGGTTAGTTGGGTCTATATCTATTTCTGGAAAGTATTGAACGGCACTCCCATCCTCTGCGTAAAATCGACACACCACTTTATCCTTCTGTTTCATAACTGGCCTAAACTCTAAATTGACCGTCGTCCCCAGTGCAGTATGAGGCAAGACATTCCATAAGTTATCCGTCTGATACGCATAGAATTTGAAACTGTCATTTTGAGAACGCTGGATTTGTTTTATTTTAATGACATCTTCTTGAAGTTTTACGACTCTGTTAACTATATTTTCATCCATATCTAACTCACTACATAAGTTCCCGGTGTATCCGAATAGATTGTAAAGTAGATTGTCACTGTTTGGCTGGCACTTGATGTTCTAACCTGAATTAGCATCGAATCTTTATACAAATCAGCCTGCTCACTCCAAGTGTATTGAGGTAAGTAGTAAGGCGTAATGGTAGCCGTGCCTCCATCCGAAACAGTGTAACTATCTACAGTATAGCAAAAGTGTGGGAAAGCCCTACCACTTGAAGTGAAAGTGATTGTGGCATCGCCATACTTATACTGGTTAGTAGCGATTGTCATTTTTGCTCCAGACACTATTTTATAGTTTGTGGAGTTAGACTGCCCAATAGCCTGTGAGGTCTTGAACCTTCTGACCTCTTCCTGTAACTCAGCTATCTTCTTTTCAATGTCCATTTTACCCTAACACCCATCCGTAGTATGTGCCAATATCATAACTATCCACGATAGATAGCACACCTACTTCATTTGTCAATGCCGTCAATTTTAGATTGAAGGTCGTATACCTACTCCCAAGAGCATCGTTTCCGCCATAAGCACAGACTAGCCACTCCAAAACATTTGGGTTAGAACCCCTATACGCTTTCAGGAATGGGACGTAATAGAATTCCCCTTGAGAAATAATTTCAAACGCATACCTTAAAATCCCGACTACAGTTTTAGCAGGTTTATTGCCCACGAATCTGACTTTTAGAATATCTGTGGCTGAGCCAGTCCAACTATATTGATGGTCATAAGATTGCTCGATAAAGGTGTGACTCCCTTCTTTTAACTCGTTAGAAGTAAAAACTTGGACATCATTCATCCCGTAAATCTGACGGGCTTTCAACTGAATCACATCTTGCTCTATGCTAGCCACTTTATTTGCTAGGTGTGTCTCATTATAACTCTGAACCTGACCCATCTAACCCTCCACTACATTTTGTTCTTGCAACCACTTAGACCTCTTTCCTTGTGATGATTCTACATAAGCCGTGCCACTATATTGCCACAAAACATCCGACAATGCGCCCGTGCCAGTCGTTCCACCCACTAGTTCAGTTCCGACAGACAAAGTATTATCCTTATAACTTCGACCATCTTGCCAATAGTGCCAAACTTGAATATAATCGACTGGATATTCTGAACCTAAATCAACGGTTACGGCACCAGTAACATTACTGTCAGCTTGCCCTAGATAATTTTGTTCTGTGGTCGTATTCCCGTCTACTACAATCTGGGGGTCATTATGAGGAGACTCTGGAGTAAAACTGATTGTCACCGTCTTCCCACGAGCAATATCTACATATTCATTTCCTACCAACATCAATGCTTCGATTTCTACCCAGTGATTATAACCATTTACACTATTGCCAGCGATACTATCTCGGATATATCTTATCATTTTCTTTTCAGGACGCTGGATTGGACGTTCAACTGTTAAGGTCATTTTCTCGACAACATTTTCACTCAACGAATAGTCAATTTTAACTATTCTGTATTCCCCAGTTGTGGACTCGATAAAGTTTTCCCCGTGAACTTCCACTAGAACTACATCGCCGGTTTCAACATTCGACGGGTTGATTGAACCATCCCGTATCACAATCTTTGGAATGTTAGTCGGGTCTTTTCTATCGTAAAGATTACCAATCGCTTTACTTCTAAGCGTTTCTTCTAGACTGATATTACTATCTGTCGTGACGCTCTCCCTTGTCCCGATACTACTTCTGGAGGTGTTATTATATACGACTGTTTGTAAACGCTCGTCACCGATGCCCGAACCTAGCGCAATAATCTTGTTCGCCACATTAGACGCACTCCTAGAGATTGTCATTGAATCTACATTTCCTGGGTATTCTACTTCTAAGTCTAGTTTGTCTGCACCTTTTCTCTCATATACATTGAAGGTTCTGTCTGGCTCGAACTCAAACTCAAAATTGTCATCTTCCATATTAGTCAAGTTGATTAGTGCATCTTTAACGTTCTGAAGTTCATAGTTTACCTGCCGACTGCTCTCTTGATTTACTGAAGCAGTATCAACCCCAAGAGGGATATTCATATTACAAAGAGTAGCATTATCATTTACTGCATAAACATAGCAATCGTCAATCAATAAATTGGTGCTATCAGTCCTATTACATTCAACTAGAATATAGCTATTTTCAAAAGCAGTAGTATAACTGTTTACTTGAATGTGTTGCCAACTCCCATCCAAAGTGATGCTTGCAATTGTTCCTTGAGCGCTATATTCGGTAACATAGCGTCTTTCTCGCACATAACAATCAATACCACTCTGGCCCTTAACCCACATATCAACCTTAATAGTTTGACCAGTATCAACATCCATCTGTGTCCCACCAGACACCCAACCCGTGCCAGACCTACCGCAAGAGATACAGCCGTCGCCAGAATGTGCACTATTACTGTAAGCAATCGTCCCGTGACCAGATAGCCAGTAAGAAGTATCGATATCCCCAGTTGGGTTTTTCACTAGACAATCGGGTAGTTGAGCGGCCTGAACCAGTTTCCTAGCAATTTGAGCATAGGTATATCCACTCCAAGCCTCGTTTAGAATATACTGGTCTTTCAATAAGTTTAAGAACCCAGTGCCTTTAACTGAAATCTTTGAAGGCGGATTGTTAGAAATTTGAATATCAACATCTACAAGTTGACACCCTACGATATATTCGCCATTTCTACGAATCCGAATATCGTGGGCATAAGGTTTTAATAAGTCTTCTGAATCCAACCCCATCTCTTGACATTTTTTTTCAAACTCCATCAGGTCCATATCAAAACTGACTTCTTCCACGTCATTTAGTTGCCAAGTAATGTTTAACTCACCTACGACTAAGTAAGAAAGGTCGGCAACGAAAGTATTAGTTTTCCAATCCCATAATTCAATATCACAGTGGACTGGCTCGTTGATTTGTGCATTGTCCCAGACGGTTAAAATGTATGAATCAGTAACACTCGTAAAGTGGTCAGTAATTTTCACTTCCACCTTACAATCACTGCTCGCAGGAATATCGCTCACAGTAATTCTTCCAGAATAATCCCTCAAGAATGGCTTGTTTGTATCTATTGAACTACTCGGCGCACTCACCGTAGTCCAAGTTTTAAGAACATTACCTTCAGTATCTAGAACTCTGTATTGAACCGTAATGCTGTTTAAGTCATTTCCGCTGTTTAGACTAGCGTCTTGTAATCTAGCATAAGTCCCAGAATAGTCAATTCTTGCTGTGCCTATTGTCGGCAGTCGTTCCCCACTCACAGCCACAGTTGGCTTTTCCCAAGACAATGATAAAGCACTCTTATCCACTTGCGTATAAGTAGCCAACGAGTCGTAAGCAAAACCCTGAATAGTAATTAGATTGGACGGATAATCTGTGGTTCTATTTATCGGTTTGTTAAACCCAAACGAAATCACGACTGGATAACTAAAAGTAGTGTCGATAATAGTAAAATTATCAACCACCAGTTTCCCAGTGTATTTAGTTAGTGTCGCACCATCAGAACAAGTTCCTTTTGTCGCTTCGGGGATTCTCATTCCAACCATAGATTGCCCTTGAACATAAATCGGGCTAGTATATCCAGAGAATGTCGAAAGCCAATTTACTACGTTTGTATTCGCATCAAAGATTTCAAAATCAAAATTCGTAGGTGGTTGATGTTGTCCCGGAGAAGTGTAATTTTTTGTCGTTGTATTAGAAGCCAACCCTCCCGTGATTGCTACCTGACGAATTGAAAATCTAAAAGTCGTGCTAACTGGAAGCCCTGTGTAATCTACATAAGTAGTGGTCGCAGAACTTGTAGAAATAACTGGTCCATCTACCCACGCAGTAAAGGTTGAACCACCGTCAGTTGAATATCTATATTGAATTTTTTTCTGGGCAGAATAACCACCATCGGCAGGAACGCTGATTTGAACTCTAGCCGTTACAGTGCTAGCAGTTTCATATTGCAAAGTTGTTGCTGAAGTGATAGAAGGGACTGGAGGTCTCGTAGCTTGGTTGGCAGACACATAGTCTGAATAGACCGTAGTCCCATCAAAATCAGCTTGAGTTCTAGCACGATAGTAGTAAAGTTTATTTCCCTGCAGATTAGTATTATTGAAAGTTGAAGTGCCAGTAGTAGTTTTAGAATCTACCAACGTGGTCGGATTGGCACTGGTCCCAGCATATAAAGATACTACTCCGTTAGTCCCACCACCAAAAGATGTTGTCCCGTAAGTAGCAGTCTGGATTTTATAGTTAGAACCATTATTCGCTACTGTCAAAGTTGGTGTTGCTGGACCAATTGTTTTGGCCGTAAGATTATCATTTGTTGTAGTTCCAGCAGAAGTGGTCACTCGGCTTTGAATTGTATATTGCGTATTCGGGTCAAGATTAGAAATAGTGAAAGTCCCAGTTGTAGCACTTCCAGAATTTATCGTAGCACCCGTAACCCAAGTTGTCCCACCATCTACACTATATTCCAAAGTTTTACTGTATTGGCCACCATCGGCAGGTGCAGAATAATTTATCATTAGACTATTCGAACCAGCCGTATTCAAAGATAAAGTGGATTTCGGCGGAAGGGTAGTATAGACACCTTTATTTTTTGAGCCTGTACCTGCCCAACCATCATTCCAAGCAGAACTACGAGTAGCAGCATAAATACCTAGCGTATACATTGTATTCGGACGAATTGTCAAACTACCACTAGAACTATTACTCACGGTAATATCACCAGATAAACTCCCACCGTATTGAACTTGATACCTTCTTGGCTCAGTCATTCCTTGAGTCCAGCATTGTAGTTCTCGGTATTTTCTCTCGTCAGTCGAACCACCGCCACCCCAACCTGTCAAACTCACATTCGCTGTGAACGAATCAATCCCCCTTCGCACATTGCTCATATCGATTCCAGCAGGAGCGGTAAATGCCGATGAGTCATTAGACATTGCTGAATTACCCTCATTCAAGCCCATCCAGTTATACACTGTAAAAGTATAGGCATTAAGAGTAGCCCCATTGGGGTCGTTCACATATACATCAACTGAAAATAATTCTTGTTCGCTCGTAGTTGATGCAAGGGCAAAAGAGCCTTTATTCACCTGTGAGTGTTGAGTATCTCGCCAATAGACCCCACCATTATTTCCCCAACTCATCCCAGATACATTTGTCGATGTTTGGACTACATATCGGTAGTGAATTGTGCAAGTGCCTTCCCCAAGGGCAGTTCGTCGACCGTAAACTTTAGTGGTAACAGTATAGCCATACGGGGAGGTGAAACTCCTGGACATCAATAATTGGTCTTGGTCGGTAAAAACTGCCATTAGATGCCCGCCCTCGCTTCTTTAACCCATCTTATTACGCCAGAATTATTGTTTCCACTCGTGTTCGCAAAAGTAATTACATTCTCTCCAGGAATAAGCGTCCACCACTCTGAAGTGGCAAGCCTATGTGAGTTATAGCAGACATCATTTACAATTACAGTTCTTTTTCCAAAATCAATTATTGTATTTCCGCCCGGTAAACTATTGTCAAGAGCAAAAGTCTTCCCGGTCGTTTCGTTAGTTGCAGAAAATCCAGTAATTGTGCCATTCCAAGTAATTATCGGGTAAGTGTCCACTGAACTAGCGCTATCAATAGTTATTGTCCCTGTCCCAGAAGTTATTGTCATTGAGGCACTTGTCCTTATTGTTGAAGGGTCAGTAGAACCGTCATTTAATTTATAGAATATCGGGTCAGGACAAAGCAAAGTGACCTGATATTTTCCAGACACTTCGTTTTCAATGTCTGATTTTACGTTTGTCACTACCCCTTCAGTATACCAATTGTGTGTCGCAGTAGTAATTATAGTCGGGTGGAGATAACGAATCCTCAAAAGCCCGAATAGAGTTTCTCGCAATTCAGACGCTTCTTCACAATCAGCACCAATATAGAAGCCATTTATCACGATAGTTCTGTGTCCGTAAAAATGACCTGAAACAAAGCCTCCATCACGCCCAGCATACAAGCCGTCTCCCACTCTGATAGCAGGACTTTCCAATCCTTGAACAGGAGGTGCTAAATGAAACGGTGAATCACCTCCGACATATAAGATACTTCCTATTTTTATCTGCATATTATACCTTACTCAATTCCCAAGCCAAATCTCGTTGAACTTGCTCAACATCGTATTCGGTGTAATTATTATTAGTTTGTCTTATTATAACATTGCCATTTGTCCTAGCATAACTACCTTCGATATCCATACTTGGAGCAAGACCACCACTTGTGCCTACATTTAGTGTTGGAGACATTGCAAGGTCATCTATTGTCAAAGCGTCAATCACTTGGTCGGCTAGACTGTTTGCTTCGTCCACCAAAGCACCTTCGGAGGCCTTCAAACCTTCCACCAAACCTTCCACCGCAAAGACACCAGATTCCATAGTGGTTTGCCACGGCGAACCCTGACCACCTCTATCTTTCAAACCTTGTAAGAACCTATCAGCAATCCACCAACCTGCATTATAGACACCATCGCCACTTCCTGCTCTACCCCAAGCACCGTTAATGAAGCCTTGAACAGCCCACCACCCTGCATTGCCATAATCTATATCATATAAGCCTTGACGGAACCTCTCGCCCAATGACCTACCTTGGTAGTATTCATCTTGCATTCTATTGTTAATCGCCCACCAGAACGCACTTTGTAGAGCATTCCCTGCATTAGTCATAGCATCGCCTTGACTCTGAACACCAGACGCAAGAGATTGACCAAGTTTAGCACCGATATTTTCAAAGTCACTCGTCCTATTGCTGAGGCTATCGGACACTCCATTTAATAGTTGATTCAAAGCACTCGTCAATGATTCGATGACACTTCCATTATCAACACTCTGAAGATTCTGAATAACTGAAGCAAACTCACCTAACTTCTGTGCTATGGTTTTGCTTTTTTCAATAACTTCTATCTTGCTGTCTAGACTACTCGATTGGCTATTGTTAATCTGCCCAATTTCCCAGACTAGGTTTCTTACTGTTTGGACCCAAGTTGTTGCGTTATCAGCAACGGGATATTTACCTAGTAGTTGAGTGGTCTTGGCAACTTCAGTAAACTTATTCAAGATACTTTGAATCTTACCCATATCACTTTCTTTTTGGTCAATCCAACCACCAGTGTCAACCTTGCCAATTTCCAGAACGATATTTCGGATTTTTTCAATCTTACTTTTCGCACTATTGTCACCTTCTAGATAACTCAAGTTAAACTGAGCAATCTGCCAAATTACAGGTTCAAGTTCAGTAAACTTGTTAAGGATGCTCTGGATTTTACCCACATCGCTTTCCTTCTGGTCAATCCAACCGCCCGTATTCACAGAGCCAATCGCAAGGACGATATCTTTAATATTATCAACATTCTCGATTACTGTGGTTTCTAGCGCGTCTGAAATCTTATTCTCGTTATCACCTAACGACTTAATGGTCGGTATCATTTCTAAGTAGTTGTTGACGATACTCTTAATTTTGTCAACATCATTAGCCACAGTGCCCATATCGTTAAAGATATTGAATAGACCACGTCCACCGTAAGACTGATTGCGCAATAGAGTAATCACGGCTACCATTGAAACAAGACTCTTGGCAATGGCCGTTTCATCTGGTTTGAAGTTAGCCAGTTTGTTCAAAGCATCTACCATATTGCCATAGACAATCACAATCCTACCGGCATTTTCGACTGTGGATGCTTCCATATCTAACGCAGAAGCCTCTAGCCACCCAGTAATCACATCAGTTTTTGCCTTGATAGTATCCAGAGTAGTCTTAATATAATTCAAGTTACCCTCAATAGCGTCTGCATTTAGTTCAATCTGGGATAATTTATTCAACTGTTCTGCGACATAGACATACATATCTATGATTCTGGTCAACGGTCCGACTTCCCAGCTCGCTACAATCGTGCCAATCAAAGTTCCGAGGTCAGTATCAGCAATCTTATTCAGAACTTTCATAATCAGGTCAATTTTGTCATTGACTCCATCAAAGTCATCAGGAACTGTCATATAGACTTTGTATAGAGCATCTGAAACTTTACATAGTTCATCACAGATAGCAGTAATACTTAACCAACCCAAACCAACAAGTGGTGCAAAAAGCCCGAATATAGCACTAAATCCACCCATTGCACCGAGAGCCTCAATCATCTCAAGAATAATATGCTGGAACTTTCCAAAGTCAATATCCTTCATATTATCATAAGCAGACCTGCAAGCCATTCCTACTAGAGCAACGTCTCCAGCCACCCCAGCAATCATCAATAACCCTGGACCGACAATCGGACTGAATATACCAAGCAAAGCACTGAATCCACCAAAGACTGTCAACGCTTCAATCATTTCTACAATCACGAGTTGATATTTGACAAAATCAATATCTTTCATCACATTGTAAGCCGAACTACAAGCCAAACCTATAAGAGCAACATCAGCCGCAACCCCAGCAATTACCAAGATTCCAGCAAGCCCGACTTTAAGCATATCGGCAAGTTTTGCCAATGCACCGAATACTACGACAGCCTCTACCATCTCCACTAGACAGACTTGGAACTTTACAAAGTCAACATCTTTCAAAGCATTGTAAGCAAGCCATAGAGCACCAGCGACAGCGGCAATAGCACCTGCAATGTAGATTATTGTCTTTGCCCCTTGCTGAATTGAACTCATCCAACCATTAGCCTTGGAGAAACTCTGGCCTGTCGTTTGAACACTCTGGCTGATTTGTGTAGAACTTTCAGCAATCTGTTGAACTGGTTTGCTTGTCTTGGTAACTTGTTTCGCTGTTTTTGCTACTTGCGATGATTCTTTTGGACTCAACCATCCTTGAATCTTATTTAATATCTTTCCACTGACGGTAGTATCTTCACGAGGGATTTTGTCAACCACTTCAAGTAGCCCATCTCTTAATCCGAGCCCTAGGTCAGCAGACTTGAATAGAGAACCGGCAATTCCTTGCGCACCAAGCCCACCGTTCAACAAACCTTGCCCAATTTTGTTGAACAGAGCCTTTACTACTTTCGGACCAAACTTCACTACTCCCCAAGCACCAATAGCCCCTAGTATAATATTCGGAAGCATACTCTTGACTTTTTCAAGATTGGCAGTGATACCTTCTTTAATCCCACTAACTAAATCATCAGTGCCATTGGTGTTAACACCCCCACCTGTAGTGTCTGTGCCAACACCGCCAGACTTCGCTAGTTCTCTCTTGGCTTTTTCAATGTAATCGCCAAGTTGGTCTAACGCACTTTCTAGCGTAGGCATAGCACCATAAACACCCTCGGCAATGTTCTCAACCAATCTACCACCGACATCTTCAATATCTACTGTAGTGCCATCTACACCATTTTTCAACTGGTTGATTTGCTCTAGGGTGTCTTCCTTGAGGTCGGTCATCTGGCGGACACCTTCGTCATTAGCAATAGATTGCTTCTTCAGCCACATATCATTCAAAGTGCTAAGTTCATCAGAAGTCATCTGGGCAATAGCACTCAATTCGCCCGTAGCATTTATTCCCATTGCTTGGAGTTCTTTAACCAATTCATCATCTAGACCAAGATTAGCAATACTCTTTTGAGCCTCAGCCCACTCTTGCATCTTAGCAACTTGTTTATCTAGATTTTTCAAGATTTGATTTGAATTCTTACTACCGCCAAGATTCACTTCGTCAAAGAGACCATACATCGACGCAATCTTATCTATAGTATTGTCAAGTGCATTATTGTAGGATTGCTGTAATTCTAGAATCTTAAGATTTGCTTTCTTGCGAGCCTCTTCCATTTTACCAATGGCATAGTTATATTGCTCAGAGCCTTCCGTAAAGAGTTTTGATACTTTCCTCCACTCTTTGTACTCGGCATTGATATCCAAGATTCCAAAGTCAACCTTGTTAGCGATAATCTTTTCACTTAACTTTAAGATATCTTCTGCTAGGTTTGTCATTGCCACTTGGACAACATCCTCACTGTTAGTGATACCTTCGGCTAAACCTAACCCCATATTGATACCCATATCATACATCACGGTAGATGGTGAGTGGATACCAAACATATTCTTGAAAGTAGTAAGAATTGAAGACGCTACCTGCTTTACAAAGTTGATGACTTTACTCGCACCTTCTCTTATCCCGTTGAATAGCCCAGTCATTATATTATGACCGATAGTATTTAACTTTTCAGGTAGATTTTCAAAGATTTTACTTATGCCACCCAATTCTTTAATATACTGAATCAACAGCGTTATAGCCGTTACAGCAAACATAATCGGGCTAGCGTTTATCAACTTCAAACTCAAGAAGAAGGACATCAGCCCTGCTAACACTTCTGGAGGGATGCTCGCTATCGCTTTAGCAATCATTGACAGGGTGGACGCTACTACCTGCAGAACTGTCTTTATCGCACCAGAACTGGCCAATTCTTTTATCATATTGACAAAGACTGGCAAAACACCTCTCACAGCCTCCATCAGATTAGAAATCAAATCTTTAAGAGCACCCACAAGTTCGGAAATAGTGTTCTTGAAATCTTCATCATTCTTGATGGCTTCCATAAACCCAACACCGAGTAATGCAACTAAAGCGGACAAAAGAGGATGAGTGCTAACTAAATCTTTGATGCTTTGCCCTAAACCTCCGAAACTTCTGCTAACTTTATCAATAACAGGGCCAATTCCCGGTAAGAAACTTCCCAGTCTTCCTAGAGCAACTATCAGTCCACCGAGAATAGGTATCAAAAGTTCAGAGTTATCACCTAGGAAGTCAAGCATCCTACTAAACGCATTCATCGCTGGTTCCATCATATCAGTAATCTGCTGAATGACTTTACCTAGTGCATTCCCTATTTTTTCAAAGCCTGAATAAATCCTTTGACCAGTTTCGCTATCCATTATGTCGGCAAAGGTTTTCAAAAATCTAGTAGCAGCCCTGTATAACCCATTTTCAGCGATTTCCAAGCCTCCAGTCATTGAGGTAGTATACCCAGCAAGAGCAGCCTTCATATTGGACATTCTACCTTTGAACCTATCAATCTGACGGGACAAGGTTGCATTGAACCTCTCCATAGCATCTGAATCTGCTAGCGACTCGAAAGCGGCTTTGAAATCTTCAACAGAAATCTTGCCTTTTGATGCTAACTCACGAATTTGTCCAGAGGTAGTTTTCAATCTATCTGCCAAAGCACCTATAATCGGAACATCTTGGTTATTCAACTGCAGAAGGTCCATAGTGTTAATACGCCCATCAGAAATCATCCTCTGGTAGTAGTAAGCCAAAGTATCAATTTTAGCACCCGTGGACAAAGATACCTTACCCAATTTATCAAGCAAGTTAGGAATTTCTTTTAACTCGGCACCAAACTGAATAAGACTTTTAGTGGCAGTAGTTACTTCAAAGCGGTTGAACGGGTTATTCTTGAAATACTTGACAGCCATAGCCATCGCTTGATTACCTGCTTCAACAGAGTGTGTCAAGCCAATCATCTGAATCTGAATATTTTCAAGAGCAGAGGTATCAGCAATAGCACCTTTAGCCATCTTAACTAAAGAACCTGCAGCAGCAGTGGCACCTGCAGTTAAAGCACCAAAACCAATATTCTTTAGCAAAGTTCCGATATTTTTTAACTGGCCAGAAAAATCATCTGCAGCATCATAAGCATCTGCAAACGCTTCTCTAGCAGAATCAGCAAACTCGCCAAACTCTTGTCTGGCTTTCTTGCCGAATCCATCAAATCCTGATTTAGAAAGTTGGGCATCTACATCAGAAGCAGCCTCACTGACACTTTCTAAACTCTCTACAGCCTCTTCAACACTCCGTCTAAGAGGTGCAACATCTCCTTCAAATCGTATTTCAACAGAGCCACCGTCTATCGCCATTTGTAATCCCTTGTGTTATTTCATTTGTTTTTCAAAATGTTCAGTTAATTTCTTAACACCAGAGCCTTTCTTAGTATGGGGAGCAGCCGCTATTTGTGTAAAGTCGTATTTATTTTTAGCATCTATCTTTTCTGCTACTCTTAAGAGTAACTTTATATCCCGAACTGATAGTTGGGAAGCCTCTTTTAAGGTGTATTGTGGGTAGTGATAACATACTGTCGCCCACAGTTCCCTCTTATTGGTCTCGCTACTTGTCGGGTGGATAGACTTGGCTACTATCCTTTTTTCACCCCCTGCCATTTAATTTACTCCGCCGATAGTTGGTCTGTCATCATCTTGTTAAAAGCACGAACCACAGGATAAGGTTGTTTTTTCAATGTTTCCTGAATAGGAGTTGAATGATTGACTGGAATCACTAGACTATACAGAGTATCAGTAAGTTTTTTGTCAATCTCTGCAATTTTTTCTACACTCTCAGGGGTGCCTTCTTTTTCAGCCTTTTCCCGTTCTTTATAGAGGTCCGTGATAGGGTCAATTTCTTCCAAAGTCGGATATCTGAAATCATAATCCAATCCGCCGATAGAAAACTCAAACCTATCGTTTGTGTTGTCGTTAAGGTTAATTCGTGAACTCATCTGGTTCTGTCCTTTCTATTTGCCGTTAAATGGCTTTATTATCGCCTCTAAGAGCCTTCTCGTATCAAAGACGATACTTTATACTAGTTGTAAGAAAAAGCCTCAGAAACGCTTTATTTATATCTACCACTATTATAGCATAGAAGAGATTTTCAATGCCACAAAAAAGACCCCTATATTTAGAGGTCTTTTCGTTAATCTTACGATTAAGATTCGGCATTCTTGAAGAACTGAATAATGCCTTCGCCCTGTTCCGGCTCACCACGGAAGGTAATCGTAACAGTTCTAAGAGCGTTATCAGCAATATCAACCGTTGAAAGGCTCGTGCGAGCATTCACCAAGCGAGTAACTTCCCCGTTACAAGAAATGATATCGAGGTCATAGTTCGTATTGGTGGTATCACACTGAGCAGCGACAATATCAATCGCACCGCCTTCTGGAGCAGTCTCACCAGTTGACATCGTTTCGCCTTCAGCAACATAATACTGAGGGAGAATCGCAGACAAGGCTTCCACATCAGACGCAAGAAGCGTTAGGTCAATAGAAGCGGTGATTGCACCATCAACCGTGTAAGTTCGTCCATCAACAGTTTGATAGTCGTTGGTCGCAACATCGTAGTTGAAACCGATTTCCGAAACATCTACAACAGGGTTTTCACCCCATTTGATTGAAAATGGTCCTTTTACTAACATCTTTTGAATTTCCTTCTATTAGTTGTTTAACTTTTTTCACAACTCTTGTAAACCTCAATCTGGCAGTTGATACTTCCAGTCATTCGGTTTTCTGAATCGAGGTCTTGGTCGGCAGGCAGTTGTGTAGCCTTTATACCGACCAGCTCGAAACCTTCTAAACTGACACAATGTGCACAGTTCAGAGTTTGTTCCAGGTCATTCAACACTTCATCTACCTTTCTAGCACTATTGCTTCGATAGTAGATTAGTATTTGATAGGTTTTTATCATTTCCCCAGTTTTATTTGTGGAGGCAGGATATCCACCTGTCGGAATTAGCCACAGAACTTCTGTTTCTGTTTTCTTTGAATTGGGCACTCTATACAGATAAATGTTTTGCCCAGATACTCCATAACCTTTTTCTTCAATAAACTTCACAAACGATTGCAGTAGTGTCATACTAGCCCTCCCATTCTAAGATACTCTGGTATTCTTGCTACTACTTTTTCAACTGACTCTTGAACGAAATGTGCGTGAGTTCCTGGTGTAGTATAGTGTCGGACAACGTGGGTTCCATCTGCCCTCATTCCTCTTTCTTGGTATTGAGCATAAGGAACATTCCAAGTCATTATACCCAGCATCGGAGAAGGCATCTGTTTTGTCACTGATGTCCTCAACGCACCTTCTTTATAAGGGGTTATCTGGGTAGACAAGTTATGAGTATCTTCCATCATCATTCTTATAGCAATCTGACAAGCATTTTGAACTTGCTGTGGCACTGTATCTAGATATAAGTGAGTTGTCATTCCCATTATGACTCCTCCAAATCTTCTAGAGCAGAACATTTAGTTAGTCTGCAGTGGATATTATTCAAATCGTTGTCCAAGAGTTTTCTTTGCCCTAAGACGCAACTTGAAATCTTATACCACGCTTGGTTCTGCTTTCCACCGTGTAAGTTAGCCACGATATACATTCCCTCTAGACGGTAAGCATTTTCCTTTACGAAGGGATTTTCAATATCAAGATAGATATGAGCATCGGTCCCTAGTGCCTCTACATAATTTGCTTCGTTTTGTGAAGCACCTAGTCTGAATAAACCGTTAAGATGTTCAACGTGAATAATCGCATTATCTCCGTATTCATCTTGACCAGTTTCAATCAGCAGGACGGGGTCTTTATATTCTAGTAGTAGATTCATATTGTTGGTATCCGGGTTATAGAACCATACGGACCGGCATATTTCTCTAGAATAAGTTTATTTTCAATCAACTCTTCAGGTGGTTTAATATCACCTTTTGACCAAGAATGACCATCCACTGATTCGCTCTTAATATCTTTGGTAGGGTCAGCATAGTAGTTAATCATATCGCACCAGAGATATAATAGGTCATCTGGTATATCTGACTCTTCATCAGTGAAATCGACCCAGTCAGCATCTACTATTAGCTGGATACAATCTTTACACTCGCAATCGCAGAAACAAGTTTTGCATTTTTCAACATATTTACCGATACCTTGTGCCATAAAATGCTTAGTATAGAACTCAAAGGTCTTGAAAGTAATAAACTTTTTATCTTCGGTCACTTTACCAAGTTTCACATTATAGACATCCAAGAACGGGTCAACGTGCAGGAACTTGTCTTTTGAATTGTAAGGAAAGATTTTGATAATTCCCTTCACTTCATCTGCAGGAAGTAAAGTTTCAGATTGTGGAATATCTGGACAAACGCATTCCCTCTGTGCTTTGCCCAATTCTGTGTAAAGGTTCGAGGCTTTTAGCGTGAAGCCTAGTAACGACTCAAGTTTGGTTTGAACTCTTTTAATCTGAGCCTCAAAGTAAACTTTTTTACTATCGGGAATAACTATTCCCATCAGTTTTTCATATTCTTCTAAGTCCACGCTAAAATCCTTTGTTTGTTAAATCTGATTAAGACTCGGTAGCAAGTTGCTTGATACCAGATACACGAGTCACATCCTTGATTGCACCACCACGGAAGAAGGAGCCACGGAGCACCAATTCATTCCTCTGGTATGCAGAACGGACAGTTCCATTGACTTCATAAGAAGCCTCGGTAGCCACATCATATTGTAAGCCACCAGAAGTGTAACCTACGAACTCGCTAAGGTCAGCATAGAACACAGCGTGAGTGATAGGCACTTCCTCACCATCAACCGTAAAGGCGATAGCATCAGAAGATTCAATTGTTGGCATCAAATCGTTAGGAACGACAATGTATGGGGTTCCAAAGATTTGTGGGATTTCACCATCGGTAAAGATGTGTGAAAGAGGACCATTTACGCCAGCTTCAAGAGCGTGAGCTTTGAGCTGTGCAAAGGTCTTGTTGTTGAAGATGAGAGTTCCATTGACGGTAGCGTCAGAAATCTCAGCAATTGCCTGTAGCCAAGCAACCATCGCTTCGGTATCAGTGCTTGGAGCATAGTCAACACTCTGTTGACTCTCAAGAACAGCCTGCTCAAGACGGGCAATTACCAACTGAGCACGCTTGCGGTCATAGTCATTGCGATAACCAGCAGCGACATCAGCTAACAAATCAACAGCGAAGAAACGGGTAGCGGCGTTACAGACAACAGTAACAGCAGCCATTTCCTCTAGTTTGCTGGTTTGTGGTTCGGCAGTGTATTCAGAAATTGGTTTGAGATTACCATCCTCGCCATCATCGCAGAGGGCAACATTCTTCATATCAATGTCACCGTTTCTCTTCAACCAAGCGAACTCTAGGCTATCAGTCTCACGCCAGTTGGTGGCTTTGATAATAGCAGTGTAATCAGTTCTTTTACCGATGATTTCTTTATACATCTCCGGTGGAATCACAAAGTTACCCATCGACGCAATTGTCATTGAGTTCTTTGCGATACCCTCAGCCTTGAGAGCACCGAGGTTGACCTCGTTAATCTCATTGAGGGTTTTGCGTGCTTCAATAGAGCCAGCACGGAAGGCTTCCCAAGCAGCGTTAACCTGCTTGTTATAGCGGTCTTTCCACGACATATCAGCGAAAGCAACGCTATTTTCATCTTTTTTGAATTCTGGAGCAGTTGCTGGGGTTGCATTTGCAAAATAACCCTTGAGAGCCTCTGCAACAGCATTCTGGATTTTCTCTTCGTCCATTTGAGTTTCCTCTATATTATTTTCTACTTTATCTGTAGTTTCGTTAAGGTCATCTTCGACAATTTCCTCAACACCCTCTACAGTGGGTTCTTCTACAGCCGTAGCTTTTTCTACTAAGCTGGTAAGATTATCAATCTTAGCAAAGAGTTCTTTCACTTCTGCATCAGAGATTTCGTTATCGACCTCAATTTGTTCAATTTCCTCTTCAGCTTCTGCTTCAGTTTCCTCTTCTTCCTCGATAGCCTCTTTAGTTTCCTCGTCGGCTGGTTCAAGAGTAGTCTCTTCACCTTCGACAACGGCTTCTACAGTGCCATCTTCGTTGACTTCTTTGATTTCAACTTCATCTACGACTTTTTTGGATTCTTCGTCCATTTCGTTTTCTTCCTTTTTAACATTTAGGAACTCTTCAGCTATTCCGGTAACATCAAGTCCATCCTGTCTAGATTTCTCTAGCGAGTTACGAACTGTATTTATCACAGCTGAATAGTTATTCGGGCAAACTACTTGAGATAGACCGACCAACTCGTGATTATACAGAGTTCCATCCATATCGTTTGCAGAAGGTCCTACTGTTTCGGTGCTGAAGGCATTAGAAAAGCCTCCTACGAGAAGGTCATACGCCAATCTAGCGTAAGGATTCTGTTTGACGGCATAGACAATTTTATTCACAGTCAAACGACCATTCTTCTTACTCACCCCTTCCACTCGACCGATAATATTCTTTAGCTTGTCTTCGTGGTCGGCAGTAAGTTGTCCTTGATACTTGGAAATATCCAAAGTATCAATGTCATATCTAGTGCCGTTTCTCTGGACATTATTGTCCGAGATACAAAGTCCATTCGGGAAGGATACAATTCCTTCACCTTCATCATTGTAGGAGTTCTTAGTGACTTCAACTTGATTCTTGACAATATTCACCTTGAACCTCTTTATGTTAAGTTTTTAAGAGAACTGGCTAAACAGCTCTTCGTCTCTATCAATAATTATAGCATAGAGGCATTTTCAATATCCCTTGACAACTTCTAGTATTTGATATACAATTAGATTGTAGAGGCTTTTCTCCATAAGACTCCACGAATCTTATATTGTCGCCTCTACAGATTTTTTCATAAGACCTAGAGACCGCACCATCTAGGTCTTTTCTCCGCCCAAAAAACCACCCCGAGCACTATATGCAACGTATACAATAGCACAGAACGAATCTGTTAATTTATTATTGTTGGGTGGCTTTCTGGATTATGATTTGATAAGCTACAAGACTAAAATAGTCTCTACTTTTTATTATAATATCTTTTTGTCATTTTTCAAGAAAAAGCCCTCACTTGGAGGGCTGAAACCTATCCACTATTTCTAACTGTGCTTTAAGAGCATCTGCTGTGGGGTCTTCTATACACTCGAACAGAGCGATAAAGACTCGTAATCTTTTGTCAATCGGGTCGGTGTTTTTTATAGCACCATACTTCTCCAGCATCTTCAGTTGTTCCGTAGCACTTCTGATACTACAGTATCGAGGAACAGGGATTGTCATTATCAATGAATGAAGTTCTCGGTGTAAGGTGTCACGAGGAATATACACTCTGCAATACCAATGCATCCTGAGTTCCCCTTTCAAACCCCCCTTCCAATATCTCTTCTGAAAGAAGATATGGTGACAATCTTTTCCTTGTAACCTCGCATCCTTTTTCCGACTCTTCTTGATACGCTGTCTTAACCTTCTTTTTTTAGACATATTCCTCACCTCCCTTCCAAAAAAGAAGAAGACGATACATATATCATCTTCGGCTACAAGACGGCTCCTAGATAGCAATACGTGCGAAATAGCGTAGGTTTTATTTGAATGTTCTACCACGGGCTAAAGCCGTGTGATAAGCCCACCCAACTCGCACACAGTTTTAGAAAATACTGCTATTCAAGATACTTAAAATGATACCCTCTACAGTGTGAAAGTTTCCCTTGTAGATGAAACACTATGTCTGAGTGGGGATATTTCAACCACCTGAATACCTCACGAACACTTTCAAAAGTTTGATTGGTCTCTATGCAAAGAACTTTCCTCCTGGGTCTGACAGAAAAGCCGTTAAGTTTATAGACTCTGTGTCGCATATTTTCAGAGGCAGTGCACCACTCAAGATTTTCAACTCGATTATCTGCTCTGATGCCATTTTTATGATTGACTTGTGGTTTATTATCTGGGTTTGGAATAAATGCTTCAGCCACTAACCTATGGGCAAATCTGAATTGTGGTTTTTCTCTGCCGTATAAGTAATAACGCACATACCCACCCTTATCTAACCTTTTTTTCAAAATAACCCCGTTAGTCTTTCTGTAAAAACTCCTGACATTTCCAAGATTGCTGACCTCATATTTACCACCGTATTCTGCAATCTTTTTCCAAACCTCCATATCTATATTATACTACCATTCTTTCGGTGTGTTAACTGGTCTTCCTTTTTCTTTTTCAGAATTTACCCAGTTTTTGAAAGCATCCTCCATCACCCAGTTTCCTTCTAACCCACCTTTTTCTATCTTCCCAAAGTATTTTTCAGCCATTTTCATAATAGTATCGTGGTTTTCTGGATGAGCCCTCATCTCATTTCCAAGTTCTATACGAAGACTGGACCTACGAATTTCTAGCAGAACTTTGTCTATATCATCGAATCTACGCTTCATCTCTTTAAGCGACCCACTGGCCTCCTCAATATGATTTTGTAGTTCAGTTCTTGACCTAGCCTCGCTTTTGTAGATAAGAAAAATAATTGCCAAAGCCGCTATTGTAGTCGCCGTAGTCGCAATCGTAGTCTTTACAGCATCCACTCCAAAAATAGCGACAAGCAAGGTGGTAACAGATGCATCAAAACCGATTGCCCCTGCTATCCACCCTTTCATTTCTTTCACATTGTCAAGAACTGTCATTTTCTAAAACCTTACTGTTCTATTTTCCTTTCTTATTATCTCCACTTTCTGTATGGGTAATATGCAACGCTAGGGAATTTGCTTTTAATATTGGTACTGTTTCCAGAAGCCGACATACCTGCTATGTACGATAAGGCAGACGATGAGCCTGCGGAAAAAGACTCCGTGTCACTGGCTTGGAAACAGGTCGAAATGTCGTTGTTTGGAAAGGACACGGAAGCCAGGCTACTACAATTATGGGCAAACCTTTGTCCTATTGATGTTATATTAGGCATACCAGTAAGACTTATACTCTTCAAACTAGAACAAGTCACAAGAGCATTTCCCCCAAGCGTCTCAAGCAAAGGAATGCTAGAAAAACTTGCAGATTGAAGATATGAGCAATTACTACAGAAAGTACTTCCAATAGTTGTACAATGTGGCAATGATGGAATCGCTTGAAGTCGTGTAATACTACAGAAGCTGTTGCCCGCAGTTACAAGGTTTGGCAGTTTGACAGAAGTAAAATTTGAAGACGCTAAGAAATAATCACCAACAGATGTGACTGCCGGGAGGCTTATTTCCCCAGTTGCTTTGTCCATATAGGCTAAGAAGCCATCACCGATTGTAGTCAATCCAGTAGCAAGACTAGCATCAAAACTTAAAAAATTGTCGCAGCCACCCAGAAAATAATTACCTATACTAGTAACTTCGCTACCAAGAATATAACCTACGATTTGACCAGGGACAATGGTGTCACCGTTAGGTAAAACAACGCTACTGGAACTATCTGTATAGAATTTTCCAAAATCCTGTAACGTGTCTATCGTGCACTCTTTCCTTTCTGAAGTAATGTCAATACCTGAAGTTCCCATAATACGAACTTCTGCAAAAATATCCACAATGTTCGTAATACGAACACCAATTTCGGATTCTACTTCTGCGGTTGTATAGGTATCGCCACCTCCCCATCCTACTTGCCAAGAGCCATCTTCGTATCGCAACTCAACATCGTTTCCTTCTACAAAAGGCATAAGTTTAGAAGAATCTACCACCTCTGCATTGCATCCCATCGCCATAACGTCCTCGATAACGAAAGAAAGTCTTGTATAGTAAGCTACTTTCCCATAATCACCGATAGGGACATTCCCACCGCCCCCAGTAGGGATGCTAGCAATCTCCTCTGCTAGTCCCGCTAAGCCAGTATCTCCAACGGTACCACCAGCAGTGGTTACAGCAGTTTTTGCAGCCGACAAGTTTGTTGCTAAATCTTCTATTTCACTTGCTATTGTCATTAGCTCTCTCCTCCATTGTTAATTATGTTTAGGGCAGACTCGATATTCCCAACGATATTGTCAACGTAGCCCTTGGTCGCTACCTCATCCCAAGTATATGTGCTTCCTGAAACTGCTGTGCAGATATAAAGTTTACCATTCGTGGTATCTTCTAAAATCTGTCCTACTGTTCCTACGGTAGCTGTGGTTGGAGCTCCTGCATTTTTGATGGCAATACTATCGATTGTTTCTTTCAACACCTTACCTTGATTTGCTGAAAGAGGTCGGTTGATAGTTGTTGCTAGCAAATTGTCAACACAATCATTACCTTTTAGAAAAACTTGGTTAATATCTGTACAATCTCCAGTAGTAGGGTCAACCCAAAAATATCGTATGTGTCCTCCTGCGCCGGTCATTGTATAGAGCTGTACTGCATCATTAGGACCGCCAGAGACTTTAATGAAGAATGATGAAGTCGTGAATGCCAAGCTTTGGGCAGAAGTAGGATAAACCTTAACAAGTTCAGGGCTATGATAAATCCCATCAGAAAGCCTCCACAAAGCTACACCTGCTGGATTGTTATCTGGATAATCATAATCAGCACTGCTCAAATTACGGATAAGAGATTGTATGTTGCTGATTTTATCATTAAGCACTTTACCTTGATAAGCAGCTAGTGGAATATCTGTGCTATCTGATGACAACGAGTTGTGCGGTATTGGTCCAATAGTCTCAAAGCCACTTGGGCTATACCCAGTGGAGTTGGTGACTGTGACTGCAGAAAGAACAAAGTTTCTGGTAAGCCCAGTGCCAACGCTTTGTACCATTTTTTTAATCTTTACAATCGGAAGTCCATAAGTACCGTTAACTCCAACTATATACGTCGCGTCTTGGTCTGCTACCGCTGGAGAACCCCCTTGCATAGACATCTCGTACGAGTATGCTACACAGCCAGAACCTAGTGTGTATGTTCCAGCTGGAAGAAGCCAGAGAGCTACTCCTTTTGGATTGTCAATTGGATAGTTATAGTCATCAGCAGTAAGAACTCTAGCCACACCGACTAAACCATCGGTATAGTTTTTAGTAGTAAATTTGTTCCAGTTAGTTCCGTCGTATTGGTAAAGCTCTCCGCTAGTCTTGTCTTCATACAAAACACCAGCACCCTCTATCGGAACTCCTGAAGGAGTACCATTTCCACTCTTAATATAGTCTGTAATCATAGATGTTACAGTATCTCTGGAAGCAAAACTCGCAGATGCCGATAGTACACCAGTAGCGACTGTAACCTCGAATCTGTCTATTACTGGTCCATAAGATTTTTGTATGTAGGAATGGTGCATTTCAAAAGTATAAATGTTCTTAGTTTGGCTACTTGCGGAGCTCACTAGGTAGCATAATGGGTTTTCAGAATAGAAAGTCTTGTAAATTCCTACTTTTACTCCTGCTAGAGCAGAATATAAGCCATCCTCTAAGAGCCAGAGTGCCACAGAATCATAGGGTGCTGTCGTATCCTTAGACACAGAGTTCCAGTTATAATTAGCTGTAGTGAGAACCTTTGCTTTGCCTTTCATTGCAGTCGTAGCTGATTGAGTCATAGCACCATCTATACCGTTACCTTCTTGAGAATATAGAACAATATCGGTATCAACTTTAACCCAACTGTCATTTATCCACCTGTACAAGTCGTAGGTGTCTGTTTGCCCTGTTTTTGGGACATAATAGAGGACACCCTCTTCTCCTTCTTCTGGAAGTTCCTCGACTAGTTGAACTGCTTGGTCAACAGGTTGTGCTGCCAGAACCCAACCGTTGTCATAGATATACATCCCATAGACTTTTGTTGGATTTTCAGCGTCGTCGACTAGAACGTAAATCGCCCCTTTCTTTCCTTCTTCGGGTAATTCTGAAACTAGTTCAGTTCCACCCTCAACGATAGACACCTTATAGGGGTGGGAATTAGCGAACATACCATCAGACTCACTCGTTAAAGCCACCTTATAAGGATGACTATTTGCATTTTCTATTGTCATTTTATAAGTCCATTTCTAAGATTATTCTGTTAATTCTATTATAACACTTCACCCCCACACCTTCTTTTCTGGAATATTTTTCCAAGTCGTTTATTTGATTTCCTTTGCTTTCACGCTTAGTATGCTTTTCGCCTGACTGTCAACATAAAATCTGAATTTTAGTTTACAGCCTCGACACATCACTTCACCA
>Ga0310696_10000320_pt1 | contig 80368 bp, 64 predicted proteins | sample AusTroGonzalo_MG_4_FD_203885 | JGI IMG/M metagenome (GOLD analysis project Ga0310696, IMG submission 203885) | Bovine rumen microbial communities from tropical cattle in Woodstock, Queensland, Australia - Gonzalo_02 (v2) (version 2) | ecosystem: Host-associated > Mammals > Digestive system >...
ATTCATAGAAGTCTTTCAGAACTGATAGCTTGAAATCATCACTGAAACGACGATGTTGTTTTACTTTTGTTTCGCTCATGATCCTAATTTGTTAAATCATGTGCACCTTTTCTGTATTAAGTCAGTGAGGACGGAGATGAAGATACGTGAAGACGGAAACGGAGATACATAGTTACAAAATAGAATAAGTGCAACGTCCTGAACAGAACGCTGCACTTATTGGAATATCTTCTAAATCTACTTAGAAAATTGTATAATTACTTAGGCTGCTTACCAATATAAGCGAGGATACCACCATCCACATAGAGGATGTGACCATTCACGGCGTTGGAGGCTTCGGAAGCGAGGAAGACAGCGGGGCCTGTGAGTTCCTGAGGATCGAGCCAGCGGCCTGCAGGAGTCTTGGCACAGATGAAGCTGTCGAAAGGATGACGGCTGCCATCCGGCTGACGCTCGCGCAGAGGAGCTGTCTGAGGAGTAGCGATGTAGCCCGGGCCAATACCGTTGCACTGGATGTTGTACTCGCCGTACTCTGAGCAGATATTACGGGTCAACATCTTCAGACCACCCTTAGCAGCAGCATAAGCGCTGACGGTTTCACGACCCAGCTCAGACATCATGGAGCAGATGTTGATGATCTTTCCATGACCCTTGGCCATCATGTCGGGCAACACAGCCTTCGAGACGATGAAGGGAGCATTGAGGTCGATATCTATAACGCGACGGAAGTCGGCTGCTTCCATCTCATGCATGGGAATACGGCGAATGATACCGGCATTATTCACCAGAATATCTATCATTCCTACTTCTTCCTTAATTTGCTTCACCAGAGCCTGAACGGCGGGTTCGTCTGTGACATCGCATACATAGCCATGAGCCTTGATACCCTTTTCCTCATAGGACTTCAAACCGCGATCCACGAGTTCCTGGTTGATGTCGTTGAAACAAATCGTTGCGCCTTGCTCAGCAAAAGCGCTGGCAATAGCGAATCCAATGCCGTAGCTGGCACCTGTGACGAGAGCTACCTTACCCTCGAGAGAGAAATTGAGATAGGGATTCATTTTAGTGTAGAGTTTAGTGTTTAGAGTTTAGAGTCAGAGTTTAATGTACATTTCAGCCGCAAATATACACAATTATTTTTAAATAAAGCTATTTTGAAGTTAAAAAATCATCAAGAGAAACAAAAAAAGAAGTATAATGCTGTTATATGTCGTAGTTTTGCCGTACTTTTGCGCCGAAATTATGATACGAACTGCATATATATGCCTTTTTATTGTTTTTTCTCTTGGTATGAAAGCTCAGGAGGCAAAAACTAAGAATCCTGTGGTCAATGATGGTATTCCGCCAATTGAGGTCACAGGAATGCAGGACGATTTTCCAGAAGACGGCGATTTGCTGCCACGTGACATCAAGGAAATGCCATCGGTGATCAACCTCACCTTCTACCGTTATCGTTATCCTACTGTTGTGGACGGCGATACGATGTACACCTATCTGATGCCGGAACTGCCTGTCTATAAGGAGAAAATATTTCGTAGCGAACGTGAGCGCCGACAGTACAACCGCCTTATTCTGAATGTTAAGAAGGTACTTCCGTTGGCAAAACTTGCGAGAATGATGCTTCAAGAAACCTATGAAGTACTCGAAACATTACCTACTAAGAAAGAAAAGGAGGAACATATTAAACAGGTAGAACGCGACATTAAGAAGCAATATACTCCTGTAATGAAAAAACTCACTTTCTCACAAGGTAAAATACTCATAAAACTGATTGACCGCGAATGCAACCAGGAAGCTTACGACATCGTAAAAGCTTTTTTGGGTCCCATGCGTGCTGCTTTCTATCAGGTCTTTGCCTGGACCTTCAAGGCCAGCCTAAAGAAACATTATGATCCAGAAGGTGAAGATGCCGAAATAGAGAGAATAGTGAGGCAAATCGAAGTGGGACAGTTGTAAATATTGAAAAATTCTCTAAAAAGAGAGTATGAAATATTGAGAGATGGAAATTATTAACAAGGGTTGTTGATAATGGTATTGAAAAGATGAAAATAACTTTGCTGTTTTGTTGAAAAAGGAACATTGAAAGGAAAAATAAGGTACAGAAATAAATAAATGAATAGTTAAAATGAAGTTTTCTACAACTTTTTTTGAGTTATTAACAAGCTATTTCGCTGAAAATATGTACCTTTGCAAAGTTATTAACAGAATTGACACCCTATTATTATTATCATAGAAGATTTTTTCTCGAAAAAGAAAAGAACAATTATAATATTATGGATTTGAAAACTGAGATACGCCGGCTGGCGAAAGAGAAGAATGCTGTCATCATGGCTCACTACTATGTGAACGGCGAAGTACAAGATATTGCAGACTTTTTAGGTGACAGCCTGGCGCTGGCACAACAGGCTGCAAAGACGGATGCAGATATCATTGTGCTCTGTGGAGTACACTTCATGGGCGAAACGGCAGCTATTCTCTGTCCGAATAAGAAAGTGTTGGTACCGGATATGAATGCCACTTGTTCGCTGGCTGAGAGTTGTCCGGCAGATAAGTTTGCTGAGTTCGTAGCAGCACATCCCAATCATACGGTTGTCAGTTATGTGAATACGACAGCAGCTACAAAGGCTGTGACTGATGTCGTTGTCACCAGTTCCAATGCCAGACAGATTGTGGAATCATTGCCCGCAGATGAACCTATCATCTTTGGTCCGGATAAGAATCTTGGGGCATACATCAACTCGCTGACGGGTCGCGATATGTTGCTATGGGATGGTGCTTGTCACGTTCATGCTCGTTTCAGCGTTGAGAAAATACTCGAACTGAAAGCAGAATATCCCAATGCGAAAGTACTGGTACATCCTGAATGTAAGGGTCCCGTAGTGAAATTGGCGGATAAGGTAGGCAGTACAGCAGCTCTGCTGAAATTTGCCATCAATGATGAATCGAATGAATTTATTGTAGCCACAGAAAGTGGTATTCTTCACGAAATGCAGAAGGCCGCACCTCAAAAGACTTTCATTCCGGCTCCTCCAGATGACAGCACTTGTGGATGCAATGAGTGCGAATATATGAAGTTGGTGACACTCGAAAAGCTGTATCTCTGCCTGAAGAATGAATCACCTGTAGTTACAGTTGATAAAGATATCGCTGAAAAGGCAATACGTCCAATAGAACGTATGCTGGAAATTAGTTCGAAACTGGGAATCTGAGATGTTTCGGAAGCTGAAGATAACTGAGATGGGTCGTATGACTGTCGAGCAGTTCCACGAATCGGATAAACTGCCGCTCGTGGTAGTGCTCGACAGCGTTCGATCCCTTTATAATATAGGATCTGTATTTCGCACTTGCGATTCTTTCCGTGTAGCGGGAGTAGTCCTGTGTGGCATCACTGCTACGCCTCCGAATGCAGAGATCCATAAGACGGCTCTTGGTGCCGAAGATTCAGTAGCCTGGCATCATTTTTCTGATACGATGGAGGCGGTAGAATGGTTGCGTAGTGAAGGCTACACACTTATTGCTATCGAACAATGTGAAGGTAGCACAATGTTGCAGGATTTTATTCCGAATTATAGTGATAAAAAGTACGCTGTGATTTTAGGTAATGAAGTGAAAGGTGTACAGCAACAGTTAGTTAACGCTTGCGACGGTTGCCTGGAAATACCACAATTCGGAACAAAACACTCCATGAATGTCAGCGTCACTGCTGGCATTGTCATCTGGCATTTTGCCCAGCAACTATATATTCCTTCTTAGTGATTTTCGTCATTCACTGATGAGTGCGCATACTTTATCTTGAAATGCGCGACCGTCTGCGCTGCGACGTACTCCTTGATTCATGATGGCAAATGCTATCAGATGATTCGTACTGCGCTGGGTGGTGTAACCTACGAGCGTACTAACAGCTGTCACCGTTCCTGTCTTGGCCCGCACATTGAATGCAGCCGGAGTCTCTGCCATTCTATTCTTCAAGGTTCCATCCACAGCAGCGATGGGAAGCGCAGTAAGAAGTGGATTATAGATGCTGTCGGGACGAACGGCAGCATAGGAAAGAAGGCGGGTGAAAGTAGCGGGAGTCTGGTAGTTATAAAGCGAGAGTCCGCTGCCGTCGGCAACAGTAGATGTAATGGCAAATCCGGATAATGAAGGGAGCGGGAATTCGCCATTGGCGCGGGAGATAAGATTATTGATGGCAGAAATGGATTGACGGCGGCTGTAGTGCTTACCTGACATTTGTTCGGCTGAGCGAGCACTAATCTGATAGAATACAGCCTCAGCACAGAGGTTGTCGCTCTCCTTCATCATGGGTTGCAGCACTTCTGTCAAAGGTCGTCGCAGAGCTACAATTACGCGGGCATTGGAAGGTGCTGTGCCATTGGTGACACTTCCTGTCTTTACTCCAGCCTTGTGTAATGCCTGACTTAGTGCTGTGGCTAATCCAGGTTTACCACCGCAAAGAAGGGGCGAGAGTACTGGATTCTCGTCATCCCAACACCATCCCCAACCGTATTCGTCGCCGTCCTTGAAGGAGGCGTCGGCAATGATATGACCCGTGATACGCTGAATACCCAAGGATTTCAATTGTTTGACAAGGGCTGTGACATCGGCTGTTGAAAGCAGAGGATCCATAGAACCTTTGATATATAGGTCACCCTGTAGGGTGCTTCCGCTGATGGTGCCGGCGGTGAGCAGCTGGGTATTCAGGGTGTAGCTGGGTCCCAAAATGTCGAGGGCGGCAATGGCAGTAACCATCTTCTCAGAAGAAGCGGGGCGCATGCGTTGGAATTCACCTTTGGAATAGAGTATTTCTCCTGTAGTGAGATCCACGATATGCAGTCCTACCTGTGTCTGGCTGAGTAGGGTGTCGGATGCCAGCAACAGGGAATCCATACGTTGTAAAAAGATGGGTACTTCCTCAACTACAGGTACCTCCTGTGGCGGCAGGTTCAACTGCGTCACTACGCGACTTGCGTCAGGAAGGACAGGAACGGTAGAACGTTGTGAGGTAGCGCGACGGCTGCTACCGCAGGAAACCAGCAGCATAGCTGCCAAGAGTGGGAGAAGTGTTTTATGGGTTGTGCTCACGGGTGTTGGTTTTTATTTAATATGGTGAGTGGAATGGGAGAATATTCGTTGGGGTCGGTGGTGTTCACCAGCTTCACAGCCATTTCAGAGAAAGTGCTGCCGGCAGAACCATATACATGAGAAGTACGGGCGAGAAGCAGCATCTCTATGAGTGCCTCGCGAATTCCATCAACACTATTGCGTGTAGCCTGATGGGGTGCAGTTTGTATGCGTTCGCTACCATAGCGCTGCCGGAAGAGTTCTTTGGTGGGTTCATCGTCCGTAGCGAGGTAAATGTGTAGATCTTCAAATTGCTCGAGCTGACAATCCACTACCTCAAAGAATAATTCATTGGGGCTGGCATCAATGCTCTCTTGATTATCGGTGCGACGTATGTGGAGACCAATGGTATGTGGTGTGAATTTGGAAGCACGAGAATTGACCTCTTGCTCGATAGCGGGTAAAGGCCGGAAAAGACGGGGAAGCAGGCAGTCGTCCCATTTACAGAAGTCACGATAGGCCATCATCAGTCCGCCATCCTGACGAAACCACGATGGGAAGTCAAAGCCGTCGCGCTGCAAATAGTAGATTTGAGGTGAGAGTATGATGCGACGATAGCAGAGTCGTTGGGCCAGGCGGGGAAGCCAGAGGTTGGCAGCCTTAGCGCGAGCAAAGAGGAACTGCTCGAAACCTTTGGCATCGCGCAGGGAAAATAAAGATGCTCCGGAATCTATGTCTTGTCCTTTATCGAATGGTTGGAAGAGGTCATCAAAGCGGCAATGCATCCCCCACTGACGCGTCCAAAGCACACGACAAGGTACACCTGTGAGCTGAGTCATCGTATAGGCAGCTGCCGCCACTCGCATACGGTTTCCGAGACCTCCTTCAAGAACGATGGTATTCATACGCGTTTTTTGTGGAAGATATAGTCAATACTTTCGCGAAGAATTTGTGCACGGGCCAGCCAGAGGCTTCCTATGTAAAGAATGGCGGCTATGGCAATGCGCAGGAACATACGTATCCAACTGATATTCATCTCAGAAGTGAGCCACCAGACCAGCGTCATTACTGCTAAGGCAAAGACGAAGAAAGGCGCGATGTCTTTGAAGGCGTGCCACCAGCGAAGTCCTATTAGTTGGTGGGTGCAAGCCTGCCAGACGAAGAGCCAGGCAATGTTCAGGGCAACGTAGAAGATGACCATCGAAGTGAGGTTATGGCCAAGTGCATGAAGTACGATGATGCCTCCCCATACAAGTGCGCAGTTCACGAGTCCGATGACCATATTAATGGTCGAACGTCCACGGGAGATGACCAGATTCGAATAGAGCGTCACTACTGGCGAGAATGCGCCATAGACACAGAGCAGGGAGAGCATATTGGCGGAAGCATGCCACTTTTCGCCCACCAGCAGTACGATGAAATCTTCTGCGATGAGGGCGAGGCCCAAGAGGCAGGGAAAGCTGACAAAGCAGGTGAAGCGAAGCATTTTTCGGAAGGCAGGTACCAGTCCGGATTCTCCCACTGCTGCATCCCTCAATACCGGCTGTGCCACTCCCTGCACCATACCTCCTATAGTAGAGATAGCACGGTCGTCCCACTTGCGTGCATTGTCATAGATGCCAGCGATGTGACCACCAGGAAAGAAGCGGTTGAGGAGGACACCGAAAGCATTGTTGTTGAATTGGAAGGCAAGGCTGTTGACGAGTAGTTTCGATGAGAAACCAAACATCTTCCAGGCGGGGCGCAGGTCGATATGAAGTGTGGGGCGCCAAGGTGAGAAGTACCAGGCAAAGGCGGTGATGCAGGCCACATAAACGAGGCTCTGTGCGGCCAAACCCCAATACGCCCATCCAGCATAAGCCATGCAGACGGCAGCAATACCCGAGATAATGATGGAAGCCATCTGCATGATGCTGCTCTGCTTGACCATCAAATGTCCGAAAAGATAGGCGCGCTGGGCAGTACCAAAGCACGAGAATACGAAGCTGAGGAAAGCAAAGCGACCCAGTGGACAGAGTACAGGCTCGTGGTAGAAATCTGCGATGAAAGGTGCTGCGAAAAAGAGGATGATATAGAGCACAATGCCCACGATGACGTTGAACCAGAAGACAGCATTGTACTCCTCGTGTGTCGGCTCGCGTTTGTTGGCCAGCGCTGCCGTGAAACCACTCTCCTGCAACACACTGGCGATATTGGAGAAGATGACGAGCGCAGCCACCTTGCCTGAATCCTCAGGCGTGATAATATTGAGTATCCAAACGCCAAAGACTGCCTGCAGCAACTGCACTACACCGTTGCTGAATCCTCCCCAGATGAGGCCTTGGGCAGTCTTTTGCTTCAGCGAACTCATCCTAATGTATTAATGGCGAAATCCATTCTTTTGAGCACTTCCTCCTTGCCAAGGAAGGCAGCGAGGGCATACATATCCGGTCCCTGACCTTCACCCACGAGGCATACGCGCCAGGCGTTCCAAGGCTTGATACCCGTCTGTTCCACCCACGGATCTACGACGGCTTTCTGTCCTTCGGCACTGAAGTCCTCAACGGTGGCCAGTACGTCGCGCAACTGCTGCATCTCTGCTGCTGTCTCGGGTTTCCAGTTCTTCTTGACGAACTTATCTTCCGGATCGAACTGTGTCGGAGCCACAAAGAAGAAGCGGCAGAGGGGCCAGAGGTCGCTGACAAAGGAGACATTGCGCTTGCGGGGACCCTCCTTGGTATCATATTCGATGACCTTGGATTTCATCATTCCCACTACTTCAGCAGCACGTTCCTCACTACATTGGATGCCTTGTTCAGCCAGTAATTTGACGAAAGCGGGAGCCCACTCACTGTCTGAAAGCTGCATCATATACTCGCGGTTGAACCAGAAGCCCTTGATATAATCGAAGCGAGCTCCGTTCTTCGAGCACTTTTCGAGGTTGAATTTCTGCACCATCTCATCCAGCGTCATAATTTCCTGATCATCGCCCGGATTCCATCCCAGCAACGCGAGGAAATTGATGACCGCTTTGGGAAGGTAGCCCTTCTCGCGATAGCCGCTGCTGACTTCGCCCGTCTCAGGGTTGTGCCATTCCAGCGGGAATACGGGGAATCCCAGACGGTCGCCGTCACGCTTGCTGAGTTTGCCCTTGCCGTCGGGTTTCAACAGCAGTGGCAGGTGGGCAAAGCGAGGCATGGTATCCTCCCATCCGAAGGCTCGGTAGAGCAGTACATGCAGCGGTGCCGAAGGCAACCACTCCTCGCCGCGGATGACGTGGGTGACTTCCATCAGGTGGTCGTCCACAATATTTGCCAAGTGGTAGGTCGGCAACTGGTCAACACTCTTCCACAGCACCTTATCATCGAGGATGCTGGAATTGATGACCACATCGCCGCGAATGATGTCATCCACATGTACGTCCTCACCGGGTTGGATGAGGAAACGGACGACATAAGGTTCTCCGGCAGCTATCAAGTGGTCGGTCTCTTCCTTACCAAGCGTCAGTGAGTTGCGCATCTGCTGACGGGTGCTGGCATCGTATTGGAATTTCTCGCCACGTTCTTCAGCCTCCGTACGGCGGGCTTTCAGCTCGTCGGCACTATCGAAGGCAATGTAGGCACGACCAGCATCCAGCAGCTGGCTCACATATTTCTTATAGATGTCCTTGCGCTCGCTCTGGCGGTAGGGACCGTGGTCGCCGCTGAAGCTGACTCCCTCATCAAACTGGATGCCCAGCCAACGGAAGGATTCAATGATATATTCCTCGGCTCCAGGCACGAAACGGGTCGTGTCGGTATCCTCAATTCGGAAGATGAAGTCGCCGCCGTGTTGACGAGCAAAGAGATAGTTGTACAAAGCAGTGCGCACGCCGCCAATATGTAGCGGTCCAGTGGGCGATGGAGCGAATCTAACGCGTACTTTTGGGGTATTCATAGGTCTTTTTTTGAAATTTTGTGCAAAAATACAACAAAAATTGCACACAGACGAAAGATTTTCTGTATTTTTGCATCAGAATTGAGCAACAATCCTCAAAAAACCCCTTATGAGCAGGTACAATAAACCCATAGACTTCACGAAGAAGGATATTATCTTCCAGGCATTGGTCCTTGCGGCGATGATTGCTTTTATTGTCTGGCTGCTGCCTCGCGACAACCGTAGTTCATTGCGTTTTGATGTGGGACATCCATGGCTCTACAGCCAGTTCATCGCACCGTATGACTTCGCCATCCTCAAGAGCGAGGAACAGTTGCAGCATGAGCGCGATAGTATCCATCGCCTCTATGAACCCTACTTGGAATTGTCGCCAGAGAAGGAGTCGCAGCAGGTGGCCCGCTTCCGTGAGAACTTCCGCCAGCAAGAGGCCGGGGAGTATCCTGTCGCCTACCGTATCTTTATCGAAACACGTCTGCATCAGGTTTATGCACAAGGCATCATCAGCAACAGCGACCAGCAGATATTGCAGCAGGACAGCGTATTCTCCATCCGTGTCTATTCCGGAACCGAAGCCCATAGCCGACCGCTGGTAGGATTGCTGACGCAGAAGGCAGCCTACGAATTCCTGCTGGCAAATGCCGACAGCCTCGGATACAGCAAGCTGAAACTCCAGAAACTCAACCTAAACCAGTATTTGGAACCCAACCTCACCTACGATAAAGTCAAGAGCGAGTCGGAGTGGAAAGGATTGCTCAATTCGCTATCTCCCAGTTCTGGAATGGTACTCGCCGGACAGAGTATCATCGACAGGGGAGAAATCGTAAGCCCCAAAACGTATCAGATCCTGAAGAGCTATGAACATTACCAGAACCTGCGCCATAACAACGAACAACAGAAGCGCATCCTCCTGCTCGGGCAAGTGCTCTATGTCGCTGTGATATGCATTTGCCTCTGTATCTATTTCAACCTCTTCCGCCGCGATTATGTCGACAGTCTGCGTAGTGTCACCCTGCTGCTGACCCAGGTGCTCATCTTCCCGATGCTGACCTACCTGCTGGTGCGCAACACCCTGATGTCTGTCTATGTCATTCCCTATGCCATGTTGCCGGTATTCGTCCGCGTCTTCATGGATTCGCGTACCGCCTTTATTACCCATGTGGCTACCATCCTTCTCTGTGCTATGTCGCTGCGTTATCCCTTTGAGTTCATTGCCACCCAGCTCATTGCGGGTCTTGCAGCCATCTATTCCCTGCGCGAGCTCTCCACCCGCTCCCAGATCATTCGCACAGCGCTGTGGGTAACAGGTTCTGCCCTCACGGTGTTCTTCGCTATTGACCTTATCCACGGCCGCACCTTCCTCAGTTCAGAATCCGTGACGACCATCGAATGGAACTTCTATAAGCACATCATCCTTGGCGGCGTGCTGCTGCTCTTCGCCTACCCGCTGATGTATCTCTTGGAGAGGATTTTCGGCTTCACCAGCAACGTTACTCTCGTAGAACTCTCCAATATCAACAATCCCTTGTTGCGTCGTCTCTCCGAGGTAGCTCCCGGCACCTTCCAGCATTCCCTTCAGGTGGCGAATATTGCCTCCGAGGTTGCACTCAAAATCGGAGCCAAGAGCCAACTTGTGCGTACGGGAGCACTCTATCATGACATAGGAAAGATTCAGAATCCCGCTTTCTTTACAGAGAATCAGGCCGGTGCCATCAATCCCCATGAGCAACTCGACAACCGCCAGAGCGCCAGCATCATCATTCGTCATATCACTGATGGCGAACAACTTGCTGACCGCCACCGCCTGCCGCGTGTCATCCGTGACTTCATCTCTACGCACCACGGAAAAGGTTTGGTCAAATACTTCTACATCTCCTACCGCAACCAGAATCCCGGAGCTGCCGTAGATCCCGTTCCTTTCAGCTATCCAGGACCCAATCCTTCCACAGCTGAACAGGCTATCCTCATGATGGCAGATGCCGTTGAAGCCTCAGCCCGCTCTCTGAAGAACTACGACGATGCTTCCATCAGCGCACTCGTCGACCGCATCATCGACTCGCAGGTCACCGATGGATTCTTCACCGAGTGTCCCATCACCTTCCAGGATATCAAACTCGCCAAAGACGTCTTCAAGGAGAAGTTGAAGATCATCTATCACACCCGCATCAGCTATCCTGAACTTAACCAGGAGGAAGAGGTGCCCGAGAATCTTGTCATAACCCCTACCCTACCCGATTCTCACACGTAAGTGCATGATTCCATAGTCTTATGAGATACTGGAACTCTGAGCACATCATCGCCTTTTCCACAGAACGGCATTGCACAGATGCCGCTGTGCCCTACGACGGTTTCAACGTCACTCATTATTGTGGCGACGACCCTGGACATGTCGCTGCTTGTAGGCAGGAATTATGCAGAGAGTTGGGCATCCTGGAAAGTCATCTCATCGTGCCTCGTCAGGTGCATGGCGTTCATATAGAAGAGGTGACGGAGCAGAATATAGGAATGGCTTTCGAGGACACCGATGCCCTGATTACACAGCTTGGAGGCGTATGTATCGGCATCTCTACTGCCGACTGCGTGCCTCTCCTATTCCACGATACTCGCACAGATGCCGTCGCCGCTGCTCATGCAGGATGGCGGGGCACAGTGGCACGCATTGGAGTCCTGACACTTCGCGCCATGCAAGCTGCTTACGGCACTCGGCTGGAGGACATACGTTGCATTGTAGGTCCCAGCATTGGCCCTGAAGCCTTTGAGGTTGGCGAAGAAGTCTATGAAGCCTTCCAGGAGGCTGGTTTCCCGATGAACGACATCGCTTTCCGGCACCCTGAGACACAGAAATGGCACATCGACCTGTGGCGTGCAAACGCCTGGCAGCTTGAGCAGGAGGGCATCCCTACCCAATCCATCCTTGTCAGCGGCCTCTGCACCTACAGCAACCCTTCCCGCTTCTTCTCTGCCCGTCGTCTCGGCATCAAGAGCGGTCGCATGTTCACAGGCATAATGAGTCCCCTACCCTACCCTCATTAATACTTTTATTGATACAAATCTTGTACCTTGGAATGACCCCGACCTCCCGGCTTAGGGAGCGAGGGGTCATCCACCAAAGCATCTATCTTGCAAGGGATTCCCTGCATGACATTCTTCTCTAAGAATTCTTTCTCGACGTTCCACATTTCCTGCATATACGAAGCCACCTCATGAGCGTGGTCCTGGAAACGCCAGATGCTGCAGTTCCATCCTTTCTTCTTCAATTTCGAGGCGATGTAGCTGCTGCCCCAGATGCCACGACGAATAGCGCCAAAATGCTTGTAGGCCACTATTTTATCTGCCGTACCATGGAAGAGAAGTAGCGGACAGGGAGCATTCTTGAACTTGGGGGCTCCCTCTTTGCTGATGATGCCGCCGGCAAAACTCATAACGCCTTTGAACGTAAATCCCTCCGGCAGGCCTTCAGTCTTTCCATTGGCAATGGCATAGGCGCTGGCCAACGAGATGATGGCGCCAGCAGAACTACCCGAAATCACAATATTGTCGGCAGGAACGTGCAACTCTGGATGCGCTGCCAAGTACGATACGGCAGAGAAAACGTCCTCCACCCCAATCTGTTGCGAGAGCACGAAACGATCGAGCACTTTCACGGCTCCTCTCAAGCCTTTTCCCATCTTGTGGCCTTTCATTCCCAAACGATAGTCGATGGCTACGACGGTGTATCCGTTGGCCGTCAGTCTTCTGAACCAGCGGCGGGCATTGGCATCGCTGCGAGATCCCCCGACAAATCCGCCGCCAAAGAGAAACATCACAGCAGGCTTATTTTTCCCCTTGAAGGTCGTCTGAGCGCTCGAGTCCGGCCTGAAGATATCCAGATAGAGTGCACAAGTGTCCCTTTCTGCGAAACGGTATGTTTCCTGAGCCGAGACACAGAGGCAGAAGAACAGCGCCAGAAGCGCCAGAAGTCTTTGTGTTTTGATAGTCCTTTTCATTGTTATATAATCTTTTATGTTATTTATTAATCCGTTACGCTCGTTTTATGTCCTTTCTTCTCTCTGTTTATGACATACTTTCTGCCGCCATCGGCAGACTTTCTTCTTCAAACGTGGGATAGGGCCTCACTACATGATGGTCTTCCATCCAAATCTTGTTCAGCGTATAAGCCAGCGCATCCAGCGTCTTTTCCCGTTTCGATGGTTTCAGCTCGCACTCCCATACGGTGATACAATGCCAGCCCATTGACGCCAGTATCTTCAGATCCTCCAGATCCCGTTCCTTGTTCCTGCGTATCTTCGCCACCCAGAACTCCCGGTTCGTCTTCGGAATCTTGCAGCACTCTGAGTTTGAAATCGTCATTAGCGATTCGTCAGATTGTAAATCGTCAAATCGTAAATTGATATGGTGCCCATGCCAGAAACATCCGTTCACGAAGATGCACGTCCTGTATTTCCTCAGCACCAAATCCGGGTGCCCAGGCAATCGTTTATGATTCAACCTGTATCTGAATCCCCTCTTCCACAGCCCGCGCCGCACAATCATCTCCGGCTTCGTGTCTTTCGATCGAATCGCCGCCATGTTCTTGTGCCGCTGTTGTGCTGTGAGTTTATCCATAATTATTGTTTTAGCCGTTCGATAATCTGCACGTCCGCCGGCAACCACTGCACGCTGTCCAGCGCCTCCTTCGCAAGCCAGCGTGCCGCCTCGTGCTCATTCAGATGCAGCGCCTCCGTCAGCAGCGAGCAGAGATAACAATGCATGGTCAGGTGGAACTTTGGATAATCCCATTCCACGGTACAAAACAGCTCATCAACCTGGATTTCCGTAGACAGCTCCTCACGTATCTCCCGCTTCAACGCCTCCTCAGGCGTCTCACCAGCTTCCATCTTACCGCCAGGAAACTCCCACCAGTCCTTCCAGTCGCCATATCCCCGCTGGGTGGCGAAGATACGACCATCCTTTTGTATGATTGCAGCTACGACTTCTATCTGTTTCATATGATGGAATAAGCCCTTATTATGAGATTTTGCTGAGGGCTTGCTTGGTCTTCTGGCTGCCGATGGCGATGAGTTTCTCGGACTTGTCGTAGTCAAAGGAGCCATAACGCGCCATCTGGATATCGACAAGCACATCGGGCTTCATCAGCTTGGCCATAAGGATGGAGTTCTGGCGAATCATCAGCGAGCTGACGCGCGAAAGCATGGTGTAATGATTGAATTCGATGTTGTCGGGTCTCAGGCGGTTCAGGATCTGCTGCGACAGCGAAGTGCTGCGTTTGCGCCGTTCGGCCAGCGCCTCTTTCTCCTCCCACTGTGCTGCATAGTCATGTCCGCTCACATCAATGCCGACGAGGATGTCGCCCTCATGGCGTGCCACGCGGTTCAAGGGGATAGGATTCGTCACGCCGCCGTCGATGAGAATCATACCATCGCGACGCACGGGTTCGTAGAATGCTGGTAGCGAGATTGATGCACGGATGGCCTCGAAGAGGCTGCCCTCGCGGAACACCACTTCACGTCCAGCTTTCCAGTCGGTGGCTACGGCACAATAAGGAATCGGCAGTTCCTCGATGAGAACATCAGGCACGAATTCCATGATGGCCTCAATGATGCGCGTTCCCTTCACAAAGTGGTTGAGGCTGAGCGAGAAGTCCGTCAGTTCCAGCATCTTCTTCCTATCAATCGTCTTCATCCACTCACGGAATTCTTTCAGTTTGCCTGCAGCATAGACTCCGCCGATGAGAGCACCCATCGAACAGCCAGCAATGGAGGTGATACGATAACCCTCTGCCTCCAATTCCTCGATGGCACCGATATGGGCGAGTCCCCTGGCACCACCACTTGATAACACTAATGCAACATCCTGCATTTTCTCCATATTTCTATACCTTGCAATCCTATATTTCTTGTTAACAGGCTACAAAGATACTTGTCTGCCCAATTTGCTCCAAATTTTTGCAGTTAAAAACTATTATCTGCCCTCTTATCTCTCTTATTTCCTCCCCTCTCCCTCCTCTTCTCTCCCCTCTTCCTCCCGTTCTCTCCTCTCTTCGTCCCGTTCATCACCCCTCTTCGTCCCGTTCAGCGCACTTTAGTGCGATGCAAATTATCATCCCCCCTTTGCTATTCTGCGCGTTTCCTTTCGTGCCTCTCTCCACTTTGGATAGTATTTGTCCATCAATGTATAAAAACGGGCATTATGACTCGGTTCCAACAAGTGACAAAGTTCATGAACTACAATATGCTCAACACACCAATCCGGCAACAACAGCAGATAGGTAGAATAGCAGATGCTGCCGTCCTTCACTTTGCACACTCCCCAACGCGATATCATTGCTCTATAACTGACAGCGTTCGGACGAACTCCCATCTCCTTTGAATGCCATTCTATCATAGGTTCTACCAATGCCCTTATCTTCTCCTTTGCCTCGACCTTTTGAGCCCTCGTGGACAATGGAAGCTGATCGTAGAAGTCTGCTCGCTGCTTCTGTCGTTCTGCAGTCTTCTTTCTTGCCTCCACGATCCATTCCTGGTGCTGGCTGATAAACGCCTCCACCTCTTTTTTCGATATACCAATAGGCGCCGACACATGTACATCCCCATTCTTCACGATGCGCATCGACAACCTTTTAGTCCGCCTGTATGTCAACTGTATAGCCATTGTTGTCTCTATTTTCGTCCCTCTTCGTCCTGTTCAGCGCCCTTTAGTGCGACGTTAGCTAAATCCGCTGCAAATCCATTCATATCAAGACATTGAGCCCGCGTGATACGAGTTGCAGCCGTTTCTTCGCTATAATCAGCGTAAGGAGCCAGCACCAACAAAAAGCCATCCGAGCAACCCGACAAATCCCTCCCCGATGGATAAATAAACTTTCCATCCAAGCCACGATTAACAATATGTATCATCGGTAATTTTTCCTTGTAACAAGCATCGTATACGGCTTTCTCTGCCGGTGAGATAAAAGGCGAAATCAATACCGTTCCCCGTCGTGCTTCTTTTAGATAGGTTGCCACCTCTTCTTGTATCTGCTCCTCTGTCAAGTGCCGATGACAGCGGACCTGCAAACGTTCAGGATATGTAACCAAAAACGTATTGCCAACGGCAGTATATTGATGCCCTTTCTTTCCTGCCGAGAAATTATATACTTTTCGCAGACGATCTGGGAAATGGCTTTTGAGCCAGAGCCGACGCGGATTATCATTCAGATATGCAATCCACGTTTGCAATTGCCCCTCTCGGAATAAGATGCGATCATTAAATCCACGTGAAAAGAGAGGGGGCTTCTCAGAACTAAAGTACTGAGCACAGAACGAAGAATCATTCCATAAAGCATGAGAACAATCACTTTTCCAGGCAGCTATGATCTTTCCCAATGAATAGTCAGCAGGAAGGGTATCGCGAACATAAAGTATACCATGGAAATGGTCTGGCATGATTTGATAATGGAGCACTTGAACGCGGCAGCCAGTTTTCTTCGTTGTCTCTGCTGCTATCTTTCGGAAAGCCTCAGCCACGTAATCACCCAAGGGCGTTGGCGCTATCGCTGCCGTGTTCGGACCATCGCCCACAAGCGAACCTAATACACGCTTGCGGTCAACCGTCGTTACCGTAATTAGATAGATGCATGCCGAAGTATAGTCATGCTCCTCCATCCGGCGCAATCTGTTATGTTTAACAGGTGCTTTCTCCATTATTATTTCATTTCTCTTATAATTATGTTGTTTCTATTTTCGTTCCTCTTCGTTCCGTTCTTTTCCCCCTTCATTTCGTCCTCTCCCCTCTTTGTCCTGTTCGTCGCCCTTTAGTGCGAAGCCAACTCCCCTCTTCGTTCTGTTCTCTTCCCTCTTCGTCCCGTTCGTCGCCCTTTAGTGCGACGGTTGCCTCCCCTCTTCGTCCCGTTCAGCGCACTTTAGTGCTCTGCCACTTTTCTTGCAAAGCATCATCTCCTTCAAACCGAATCGCCGCTATTTTAGCGTTTATTCAGCATCCAAGACAAAAATCACAATTTATTATCCATCAGTTCTTCCCAAGTAGCAAACCAAGGGCGTGCTGTATTGCTTCTCCGCCCAAATGCGGGTATATTGGCGTAGTCTTTTGATTTACCTGTATCAAAAGAATATACCAAATAAAAATCATGTCCTAAGTTTTCAAAACCTTTCTTTTGCAAAGTTTCCTTAGACATAAATCTCGGGCCAGCACCTTTCAACTTATATAATGTACCAGATGTGCCATTATGCAGCATCACGTACTTTGCATTCAATGCTCTGGGTTCCATAACAATGGCCCCAGCATCTTCGCCTGTACGCAAATAGCACAATCCTAATTCTTTCATCTTTGCCAATTTGTCCCTTATCGCAAAATTGACCAGAATGACATCGTCTGGATCTTGATAATCCAATCCATGTTGAGGAGCCACATTCTTATATAGATAAGTCTTCATCCGGCTCCGCTTCAACCATTCCGCTATCTGTTCGCGCAATGCCTGCTCACTACTATTGGGATCAACTATAATCCCCTCCGATGGCTTCAATGGAAATGCGCCGATGCCTATTGCCTTGATGGAGTCATAATAATAGGAGTTCTCAAACTCCTCACGCGTGTAGTTCCCTGGGAAGAGGACGTATCCACCTATCACTTCACGCTTGGGCTTATGGTTTGTTGGTTCGATATAATAGATGGCATCACGGTAGCGGTGCATCTGGTCAATGGCATCGCTTGGTGGGATGTCCATATCGTCAGGATGAGAATCGCTGATGCGGTATTTTGCATCGAAAAGGAAAGTATATTGGATATCCCGTTGACGTTTAGTCAAACGCAACACAATATCGGGACGCTGTTGAGTTGTAAAAGTCTTTGTCCCCTTTATGGCTGACGATATTTTGCTATCATCTTCTTTTATAGGAGCATTATACATTACTGATGCCAGTTCCACGTTGTCTTCTGTACGCAGGAAAGTAACCTCTGAACGCGTGCCCCAATTCAGATCGCGGATAAACTGTGTTGTCATCTTCTTGCCCTTGTATTGAGCTACAGCCTTCTCACCCAACAGCTCGGAAACAATGTTCTTTACTTTCAGGAAACACCATATCTCATACAACATAGCGATGTCCTTTGTCTCCAATTTGTTGACACCTTCCTCCAGTTCATATCCGCAAAGCAACTCAATCCATTTCTGATAAATGGTTCGGTAGTTGATGGATTTCTTCATCACCAATGAATCCTGCGAAAAACCCTTAAACACTCCGATGTTGCGAAAGAAAGGATGGCTCACCAGCCGCTGAAGTTCTTCTCCCATCTCGTCAAGCCTACTTTCCATAATCTTGGATTTCGCAACGGCATTCCTGATATGTTGGCTCACTATATTGAAGCGTTGAAGTGTTTGCACCATCACAAATTTCAGGAAACGGTTCTCTATGGTGTCGTTGGTGTGACAAAGTTCATTTGTGCGGTAGAGATGATGCGGGTCATCTCTGAACTCGTAGTATTCATTCTCCAGCTCACGCTCCACCCATCTCAGCCTCTCCAGACGTTCATAGCTCACTCTATCGTGCAACTTCCGTTTGGGTGAATTGATGATTTGTCTGCAGGCTTTAGTGATGTCATTGAAGCATGATTGGAATATCTGCCACCAAATCAGATCGGACGATTCGCCGCTGCGGGTACGGAAGTTGATATAGGTTTCGCGCATGAAGGCAAACGAAAGCATACTATATTCCTGCTCTATGTCACGGATAATCCGCTTCATATCGGTGCGGTAGTCCATCTTGTAGCTCAGCACCTCGGTGGTGAATCGCAGGCTTTTCGTTCTTCCATCTTTCTTGTAGTTAAGGCAGATGTCCGTTTTCCCCACTTGATTGCCGAATCCGACAGCACCAAATTGCAAGTTACCGTCGCAGCTCAACTGTGCGTCTTTCGCCACGTTGGAAAACAACAGAGACATCTCGCTCACTCCATCTTTTCCCTGGATAAGCACAGGATACTGTGTGTTTTCGTAGAAAAGAGCCTCGTGCATCAGTTGCTTGCTCTTGCTCTCGTGACCATTGAAAATAAAGCTGGTATCCTTTTGTGGGGTGATAAATTCAGCTGTCAGTTTCTCGTCACCCCGTTCCACAGACAGGTTCTCCATCGCCCTTTGTATGCGGTCGATGGTTCTGTCGCACGAGAAACGCATCCGGACATCGTCATTCCGAATCTCGAAGTTGAATATGTCTCCCTTCGCTGCCATTTAAGCCCAATAAGAGACAAAATGCTCGCGTTCAAGCGTATTACACATTTGGTCAATCTTCTTCTCCGTCTCGCTGGGAGCTCCAATGTGTTTTTGAACGATTGCCTTTAGGCAAGTCAACAGGCTTGTATGTTGCTCGCTTGTCTCAATGCCAAGTGTGGCAATGCGCGGGTCGTCATCGGCAATACCCAACCGGCTGTCATCTCCCTCGATGCGAGAAAGAATCTTCATCAAGGTGAATTCATCCAACGCTTTTGCCAAGACATACTTGTCCCCTGCAAACTTTTTGCAAGCTGCGACATAAAGCATTGCCTCGTTTGCAGCACGATAACCGAGCTTGAAGGGCGTTCCCCCCATCAGCGTGTTCACATCCTTCAAGTAGGCAATCACTTTGTCTGATTCGATTTCCTCTGTCACTTCTGCTGCCCGCTGTGGACGGTTTACCAGAAACTCATTTATGTCCGTCAATAAGGGGAACTGCTCGCTTTCGCCCGAAAGGAACTTGTCGTAATCCACCTCGTTCATCTCCAACGACATAGCCCTATCCAGTACCTTGCGCGAGAAGGAGAAAGTCGTCTCATCCATATTCACCGTACCCATTACCATCAAGTTAGGAGGCAATGTGAGGCCTTTTTCTGTGAATTGTTCTGCTAAAGGATTGGATTCTGTGTGCCGAGCTTCGCCAAGAAGATGTTTCAGCATAGCCTCGCAAACATCTTTGCCAAAATCCTTGAACGGTTTGATAATAGGATCGGTTATGTAATTGCCGTTCTCGTCAGTAGAGCGAGACTCAATGGCACTGAGGAATTCAGCAAAGTACTCTTCCACAGGAGCCAAGTTCATTTCATCCAAGCAGAGGAAGTATGGAGTGTCTTGATGTTGCCAGGCTTTCACGATAAACTCCACGAAAGGCGTAAACTCATATTTCCCAGAGATGTTGGAATAGAACCCCACCACATCCATTGAGTTATGCCAGTTAGGTTTCACTTGAATCAACTCAAAGTTTTCTGGACGATTATCCTTCCAGCGGTCTTCATCCTTGTCGTATTTCTGTGTCGTGGTCGCTTGTGCCAGTTTTCTCACAATGCGGCTCTTGCCCGTTCCACTTATTCCAGCTATCAACATGAATGGCTTGGTACGAAGAGCAGTTAGATATGAACATATATACTCTGTTCCTGAAGCTCCATAGAAGATTTGCTGGAGAGACCTGTTTTCACTGTCATATTTCAAAGAACCTATAATTTCATATAATACATAATCGCCATTGGTATCTTTCAACATTTGGAATTTTCCCTGATACGCATTGTTATATGCAGGAAAAAGCAACTTTTCCATATCAGCGGGGACAAATTCTAAATATAGCACATATTCTTGAGATTCGTACACCCATGAGATACTGATGTCATAGTCATCTGTACGCGGCGGTAAAAGATTCTTGTCACATCCTATACTAAATCCATTTAATCGTAAACGTTTTGATGTTTGGTCATATTGATTAAGAGCTGCCAAATGAGAGAAATTGGCATCTTCGTCTAGGGTTGTCCGCATAGCTTTCCTTAAAAAAGTTGCAGCATATTTCTCCCGAATAATCTCTTTTTTAATAACTTCTTTCTCCTGTATGTCGTCGTGTCCCAATACCATCTTTGCCATTACGGTCAAAGTTGAGGTATAGCCATATTCAAATTTATCTATCTCACTATTCCCGCAAAGTGCTTCCCTCGCATCAGTAGCTGTTGCAGAAGGCTTTTCTGAAAAGAAACGAATATATTCGTCAAGGAGAGCCTTTGAGATTGTTCGCATTCCTACAGCACCTTTATTATCTGATTTTACAAGATAACACAATCTGTCTTCGTCAACAATCGTTACCTGACCATTGTCTGAGACAGCACCAATTTTGAGTTTCGTATTATCAGTCATATTCTCTTTTTATTTATTAATCAATTCTACTCATTTGCCTAAACATATCATATATCAATGCTATGTGTAATCAGTATGGAAGCCATCAATGCCAGCGAACAAATCGATAAATGTAAATTTCTTCTTTGACATATTTATTATTGGCGAATCAATTGTTTTGGATCAAATTGTTGAACATAGCAGCCTTCAATTTGATTTTCAACTACTTTAGCAATACTGAATTTGTCAAATAGAATCATGTATGTATGATGCAAGCTTAAAACAGCTTCTTGCAATTCTTGATTACTCTCTAAATCAATTATGTGCAATCCTGCATTTTTACATGCTTCCTTTGATATGTGACGATTGTGGGAGTAACTATTTTTATTATTTAAAAAGATGTCTTTAATCGGTTTGACATTGAATGAAGTCCCGTACCCGGCTTGTAAATAGTCCACCATTAGTTTTTCTGACCATTCAATAGACTTTTTACAAGCAGTAATGAATGTTGGCGTATATTTGTTAAATATAACTTGACACAGTGCCGCAGATGCAGGATTCGCAGAAACTTCTTTAACAGCAGTGTCAAATTCCTCCAAAACGGACTGACAAGCAACTCCTCCAAGTTGGGGGTCAATGGGTCCTAAACTAGATTGTTTTCCCATGATAATCTCTTTACACGATAATGCAATGATGGTTCCTGCAGACATAGATATCTGAGGAACAATAGCACGAATATCGTCAGAGAAAATGGTTTTCAAATAATTAATTAAGCTCTCTGTTGCCGCCAAATCACCACCAGGCGTGTGCAATATGAGGTCTAGACCTTTGCTTTTGTCTAAACCATGGACAGCATTCATAAAAGCATTCATGTCTTGGTCGTTCACAGAAGAATTGGGAGCGCCAGGTGTCTTGAGCCAACATGAATAATATGAAATCACATTACGATTGGTGATGGAGGATATTTGAGAAAGATACTCTTTTCTAATTTTGTTCAGTTCGGCTCCTTCGTTAGATAACGACTGAACTTGATTTAAAATATTGCTCCAACTTGGCATATCTAAGAACCTCCTCAAAATTAAATACAATTAGATACTTTTGTTTCATAATAGCTTTCATAAAGAGAAAACTGTTTATAATTTTCCCCCACCATTTCCCATTGTGAGGAAATAAGTTTGGGACAATCCTTCATAATTAAATCATAACCTGATTTTATTTGAGGATCAATGTCGCTTTGACCATTATGCTCTTTAATATTCATACTTTATTATTAACATGACAAAACAATACTATTTTTACCAAATACCCCCAATGTATAATGCGTTAATTACAACCAGCAACTCATTTTTCTAAAACCTTTTCCATAAACTCCTTCAGCGGCTCCAGATACTTTGCATCAAGATTCCAATGCTCAGTATTCTCATAGTTGCGATTGGCATCCTTGATGAGTTTCTTTTGGCTCCTTGATTTCCCTAACAAAGTTTCGAGATAGGCATATATCTTTGTCTTCTTGGCAGGGGCGTCAATGGATGAGGTGTCCTGTTTGACGATTTTCTCAGCCAGCCAACGGCTAGTCTTCCCCTGTCCTACAAGGACGACCTTGATGCGATTGTAACTTTCAACTTGTTTATTATTCATCATCTTCAGTTGATTTTTCGGCTGCAAAAATACAAAAAAACGTCTGGAAACATAGAAAGAAAAGAGGATTAATCGTAATCTTAGGTTCTTTTTTGTTCTTTTTTATAATTTGAATCGCATTTTTACCCCTTTACAACTCCTTTTCTGACTCAATTTTTAAGATAAGCCAGTATTATTGTCAGTTTATTGTCGGTCGATACACATTTATCGTCGGTGTCTTGTTCTTTATCGTCAGTTGCATCCCTGCTTTCGAGGGTATTGATAAGCATGTTATCGCCCAATAAGACGAGGACAAGTAGAATAGAAGGAGGGACAAAGACATTAGGATGTGGGGGACGAGACGTATATACGTAAAGGTCGAGACGAAGGGACGTGGGGGCTGATACGACGGGACGTGTTTGAGGAGGAAGTAGTAGTTCCAGCGGCGAGGAACTATAGTTTGTCGTGCAAGTAACTATAGTTTGTTTGACAAGTAAGTGTAGTTTGTGTAGCGCGGGGTGATGTTGAGCGGAGGGCGGTGACTTTTGGTGCAGAAAAAATAGAATTTTGCAAAAAAGCTTTCACCTTTCACAAATGTGGGTTAAAAGTCTGATATTCATGGTACTGCAAGGTGAAACTTCCTAAAAAAGCTTTCACGAAGCTTTCACCAGGCTTTCACTCATCATTTGTGAATGGAGTAGCTAAATGCATGAAAGGAGTTTGGAGGTATCGGAGGTTGGGTGTGTTGTGGTACATTGGAGATTTTTGGGAGAAAGTAAAGTGAATCTTTGGTGAAAGCTTGGTGAACGCTTTTTGGAGAAGTTTCACGATGTAAATGGTTGTGATATAAGTGTTTGGATGGCGTTTGTGAAAGGTGAAAGCTTTTTGAAGAAATTCTATTTTTTGTGCCAAGAGCCTCTCCAATTTTATCCTGAAAAAACAGCTTGCTTTTTTTGCTTATTTTTGAGCTTTTATTTTCCAAAATACTTGCGGATATCAACTATTTTTTGTATCTTTGCACCCGAATTGGCGATGGTGCCATTCATAACCTTAAACCTATTTACTTATGGTACAAAATTTACCTTTTGAATTAACCGAAGAGAGCATGGAACGGACCATGCAGAACACGAGTGATGCAATGCCCACAGAGGCTGTTGCGACTAACCCAAACCCTCTCGACCCGACCTTAGAGGCCGGACCGCAGATGGAAGAAAGCCCCGAAGAGGAAGAAGGGGGCGATGCCGAGGATCTGCGTATGCTTCAGCAGTTTCTCTCAGAGCACTATGAACTGCGCAACAACGTGGTTGCCGGTCGTTTGGAGTTCCGGCTGCGCGATGGCAGTAATGCTCCTTTCCGCCAGCTGACCATCGAGGCAGAGAACTCCATGATCATCCAAGCGAAACTGGCATTAGGTGACGTCAAGGGCTTGAAGGCAAACCTCACGATGCTGCTGCATTCGGAGGAGATAGAGGCGTACGACCCGGTCGGAGAGTACCTCTCTACCCTACCCCACTGGGACGGACAAAACCGAGTGGCAGAGCTGTTTGGACGCCTGCCGGGAATCTCCAGCGAGAACATCCTCCGCTGTTCCATTTGGATGAGATCGGCGGTGGCTCATTGGCTGAAGATGGACCTCCTGCACGGCAACGACACCGTCCCCACCCTGATTGGCGATCAGGGATGCGGTAAGACAGTTTTCTGCAGACGCCTGCTGCCGCCTGTCCTGCAGGGCTATTTCCTCGACAGGATGAATCTGTCGAACAAATTCGACAAGGATATGGCGTTGACGAACAACATGATTGTGGTGCTCGATGAGTTTGACCAGTACACTACGAGCCAGCAGGCTTCGTTGAAGCAGGCCATCTCGCGCAGCACTGTGAATGCCCGACCGATCTACAAGGGCTCTCAGGTGGTGAGGCACCGCTATGCCTCGTTCCTGGCTACGACCAACAACCAGCACCCGCTGAACGACCCCACAGGTTCCCGTCGTTACATCTGCATCCAAATCACGCCTGGTGCCATCATCGACAACTGCTCCCCCATCGACTACGACCAGCTCTATGCCCAGCTCGTGGAGGAAGTGTGTGTGAAGAAGATGAAGTATTGGTTCGATGCAGAAGAGACGCGCCAGCTGCAGATCGACAATGTTCCCTTCCAGAGGGAGGTCAGCATCGACGAGATGGTGGATGCCTGTTTCCAGAAACCTGCCAACGGAGAACAGGCGAAGGAATATTCGATGAACGAGATTGTGGAACTCGTGGTGATGCGTTATCCTCATGTGAAGTGCAACATGTCGTTGAAGATGCGACTGGGTAGTGCTCTGAGAAAACATGGTTTCGCACTCCGACATCACAACACGGGCAATTCCTATGTCCTCGTTCCGAAGAAGGCAGCTTAGGTCGAAGAGTGAACATAAAAATACAGAAAGCAAAGAATTTTAACACTTGAATTCTGGTTGGATGGTTCACTCTAACAGAAAAAGTAAGCCCAAAGCGCTCGATGTGAGGGCTTTGGGCTCATTTTTCGCCTCTGAGAATCGCTCAAAATCATTCTTTCGGCCACGAGGACGCGAATTTTGGACTCTCAGAGCGTGAATTTCGAGAAAGATTTCTCATTTCTCAAAAGAACTTCGTTTCCTGACCGACGACTTCCGAGAGAAGGAGGTTGGCGAGACGGGAGGTGCCGAGACGAAGCCATTGGTTGGTCAGCCATTGTTCGCCGAGCACTTCCTTGACGATGGTGTAGTAGACGAGGGCATCGTGAACGGTGTTCAGACCGCCGGCAGGTTTGAAGCCGATCTGGATGCCGGTCTTCTCATAGTACTCCTTGATGGCCTGACACATCACGTATGCGGCCTCAGGGGTGGCGGCAGGCTTCTCCTTGCCGGTGGAAGTCTTGATGTAGTCGGCTCCGGCGTACATCGAAAGAATGGAGGCGCGCTTGATGTCGGAGCAGGAGGGTAGGAGACCGGTCTCGAGAATGACCTTCATCTTGCGAGCACCGCATACGGCCTTCAATTCGCCGATTTCATCGCATAATGTCTCATAGTCGCCGCTCAAGTATTTGCCCACACTCATTACGATATCGATTTCTGTGGCACCGTCCTTAAGGGCCAAAGCTGTTTCTGCCACTTTAACCTCTAAAACGGCCTGTGAGCTCGGAAAACTACCGCTGACACACGCTACCTCGACGCCTTCTACTTCGAGGCTCTGAGATACAATCTGGGCGAAACAGGGGTAAACGCAGATGGTGGCCACGTGTGGCAGGTCGGGATAAGCTTCCTCGAACTTGTTGACCTTCTCGGTGAAAGCCAGCACGCTCTCTTCGGAGTCGGTGGTCTTCAGGGTGGTCAGCTCCACGCTGCCCATCAGGAACTTCTTCACCTCAAGTGTGTCGTTTTCTGGCACTTTCTTCTCGATGATGTACTTCACGGCGGCTGCCACTTCGGCATCGCTGATGTTGCAGTTGTACTGCGCCAATGCTTGTTCGTACTTGTTTGTTTCCATTGTAATAAGAATGAGTTGGTGAAATGATATGTTTATTGTTGTTCTTTCTGTTTTAACTCCTTACTTCCTGGTGCCGGATAGCCGATAGACGCATCGTCAATGATCAGAATCCAGTCAGTGAGTTCGCCTGGGGTAGGGGAGAGGAACGTGATTTGCTCCTGGTTGGTGAGTTTTCCGGCGCTCTTAGACTTTCCTGTCCGAGGATCGAACCACCACGTTTTCAACGTCTTGCAGTTGAGATAAGAAGTCTTGACGGTAAACGCTCTTCCCACGGGTACATACACCATAATAAAGGTGTGATCGACATCGGCTGTGGCCACGAAACGATATTCGCCGCGACCTGGTACAGCACTATTTACTTCATGTGGAACCAACACTTGATCTGAGGCAGGAATACGGCTGAAATAGGGACGGGAAAGCAGAAGGCGCTTTGCATGAATCATCTGGCTGCTACCGGGCTGATGCAGAGCCTCTTGCCAATCCATTAAAGGCACATTGATAGGGCTCCGTTTTCGATGGTCGAACATCTGCCAGATGCTATGGTGCCCATAGGTGTGACCGCAAGCTCCCCAGAAGAGGTCCCAGTAAAGTGCCCGTCGGCAATCTGCTGCTACGGAATGTCCGCGTTCGTTGGGATTAAAAGCGATAGGATGATCTTCGTAGATAGGCTCTCCGTCCACTATCGGTTTGGCAGGTTCGCGGCAGTAGTCTTCATAGGTTTTACTGTATAGAAACCAGTCATTGTTATGCCCGTTCTCGCGCATGTGGAAGTCCAGCCAATTTTCATGTTGATAGAAGTTTGCTGAGCCCCAGGCACCACCTGGATGATAGGTGATGAGGTGGTTGCCACCGTCGCCTTCGCGTAATCCTTGAGCCATTGCACGGATAACGTCTTTATCCTGATCACGATCCGAGTTGCGATCTCCGCCCAGAATCCAGATGAGGTTATCATCTTTATAACGTGATGCCAGCCAACGCCCGTAGTGACGGGCATTCTGAGGATTAAAGACGGGAGGATTACCATCGTGCCAATATCGTCCCCAAGTGGGAAGGAATCCTATAACCAATCCGAGCTTATTCGCCTCATGGACAATGAAATCCACATGGTCCCAATAATCATTGTCTGCACCTTCTATGATAGCTGGTTTTGTTGGGTCTTGGTCATGAAAAGGTAAATGCCCATATGCGTTGCCCGTGCTGATTCCGTCGAGTTCAGCAATAGCTACAGCCTGAATCACGGTGAATCCTTTCTTTGCACGATCTTGCAGGTAGAGAAGTGCCTCTTCGCGGTTAAGTCGATGGAACAGTTCCCAGGCAGTATCGGCGAGGTAGAAGAAAGGTCTGCCGTCTTCGTGAGTCAGAAAACGATGATTACGAGAGACTTCTATTCTCTCGAATACGTTCCCTTCTGTTGCTGCACTAATACCACAACATAGAAGCGTAAGACAAAGAGTGATGATCTTTCTTTTCGTCATATAACTACTCTTTATTATGCGTGTCCATGATGATTGTAACCGGCCCGTCGTTAGTGAGCGAAACCTTCATGTCTGCGCCGAATTCGCCGTGACCCACAGGACGGCCAATAGCAGTGCTAAGTCGTTGAATGAAAGCCTCGTAGAGGGGAATGCTGATATCGTGAGTAGCTGCTCGTAGCCAGGAAGGACGGTTGCCTTTCTTGTAGGAAGCAAAGAGCGTGAACTGGCTGACAACAATGATGTTGCCATCAGCTCCTTCGTGTTCCCCTTGAATGTCGAGGATGCTGCGATTCATCACTCCGTTAGCATCGTCGAAGACTCGCAGAGCGGCTACCTTACGAACCAGCCAGTCCACATCCTCTAAGGTATCAGTAGCTTCAATACCAAGTAGGATGACATATCCAAGTCCTTGGAAATCAGAAGTAATACGTCCTTCTATACTGACGCTGGCGCCTTTTACTCTTTGAATGACAATTCTCATTATATAATAGGTTTATGGGTCTATGGATCTGTTGAGTCTCGATGGGCCAATAGTGCTCATGGGGCTATAGGGTACAAAGGAATTTATAGGGCTTCTTTTATAGCTTTTGCTTTGGATTCCCCCACAATTTGGGTCAACTCTTTGAGCGATGCTTCGCGGATTCGTTTCACGCTCTTGAAGGATTTCAGGAGGAGTTGTTTGGTCTTGGGGCCTACGCCTGGAATACTGTCGAGTTCGGATCTCAGCTGGCTCTTGCTGCGCTTGTCGCGATGGAAAGTGATGGCAAAACGATGTACCTCATCCTGTATCTGTGTCAGTAACCGGAAGAGGGCGCTATCTTGTTTCAGGGCCACCGTCATAGGAGGATTTCCATAGAGCAGTTCATGCGTCCGATGCCTGTCATCCTTAGCCAGACCAGCAATGGGAATATGCAATCCTAATTCCCCTTCAACTATTGCGCGCACAACACTCATTTGGCCTACTCCACCATCCGTAATGATGAGGTCGGGTAGAGGAGTGCCTTCCTCTATCATGCGGCTGTAGCGTCGGCGCACGACCTCTTGCATGGAGGCATAATCATCAGGCCCGGAAACGGTCTTGATGATGTACTTCCGATAGTCGCTTTTGCTGGGTTTGCATTTCTTGAATACTACGCATCCTGCAACGGCGTCCGTACCGGAGATGTTCGAGTTATCGAAGCATTCTATCTGGTAGGGTAGGGAAGGGAGCTTCAGATGATCCTGTATTTCCTTCATAAGCCTGACGGCCTTCTGCTCGGGATTCAGTTTGTCTTGTTGCTTCAGCCTATCTACCTTATATTGTCTGACATTGAGTTCGGATAACGCCAAAAGTTGTCTTTTGTCACCACGCATAGGTACCGTGATTTCCACATCGTTAAGTGGTAGTTCCACGGGGAACGGTAGCACGATTTCCTTTGCCTGTGAACCCCAGCGGTCACGCATATCCATGATGCCGCGAACCATCAACTCCTCTTTCGATTCGTCGAGTTTCTTCTTATATTCGAATGTGAAGGCTTGGTTGATGGCGCCTTCTACGACGTGCAGGTAATTGATGTAGGCTACACGTCCCTCATCATCGATGGAGAAGACGTCGATATTATGACTTGAGGACGTGATGACCTGGCTCTTTTCCTGATGTGCCGTAATGAGGTCGTAGCGGCGTTTGATGACTTGTGCCTCTTCAAATCTCATCTCTGAAGCCAGCTGCTGCATGGTCGCCAGCATCTCGCGGCGCAAAGCAGCAGTATCTCCTTTCAGAATCCGCATCGAAGCCTCGATGAATTGCATGTATTCCTCATGGCTTTGGTAGCCAACACAGGGTCCAAGGCAGTTCTTCAGGTGGTACTCCAGGCAAAGTTTATATTTGCCCGACTCCACCCCTTCTTTGCTCATGGGCTGGTGGCATCGCCGTATGGGATAGAGGTTCTTGAAGAGTTCCAGCAATCCATTGATGGTTGGGATATGGCTGTATGGACCGAAATAATATGCTCCTTTACGGTCAATGTGGCGCGTTTTGAAAATTCGAGGCAGGTATTCTTTGGTGACGGCAATACTGGGATACGATTTGCCGTCCTTCAATAAAACGTTGTAACGAGGCTGGAACTGCTTGATGAGTTGGTTCTCGAGCAGTAATGCTTCGGCTTCGGTTTTTACGATGGTATAGGTGATATCGTAGATCTTGCTCACCAGTACCTTTGTTTTGAAGCGATCTACCTCTGTATGAAAATAGGAAGAGCAACGCGCCTTGAGGTTCTTGGCTTTGCCCACATAGATAATAGTACCATTTTCATCGTGGTACTGATAGCTACCGGGCTTTTCCGGCATGTTGAGCACGATAGCTTTAAGACGCTCTATGCGTTGTTGGTTCTCTTCCTTGGTCATAGTTCCAGATGGAACAGGCTGATTATATTGTTAGCAAGGTGGTCAGATCAATGCCCTCAAACTGGTCGCGACCATGAAGACCTTCATCTGTGATTTCGATGATGAAGTTAATGAATATCTTCTTTGGATTGAAGTGCTTGACCAGCTTATAGGTGGCCATAGCCGTTCCACCTGTAGCCAGCAAATCATCATGGATCAGTACGACGTCGTCAGCAGTAATCGAATCAATATGCATTTCTACAGTATCTACTCCATATTCCTTAGAGAAGGACTCCTTAATGACAGTAGCGGGAAGTTTTCCTGGCTTGCGGGCTAATACCACGCCGCAACCTAAGCGTGCAGCCAATGCACCAGCCATAACGAAGCCTCTGCTTTCTACGCCGACGATTTTGGTGATACCTTTGTCCTTGTAGAGTTCATACATCTCGTCGAGCATGATTTTCATGCACTCTGCGCTTTTGTAGAGCGTTGTTACATCACGGAAATTGATGCCCTTTTTAGGGAAATCAGGAATGCAACGGAGGTTGTCAATTAATACTTGGTTGTTCATATATGTAAATAGTTTAGGTTTTTGTTTCACGTGGAACTTATCTTCCTAATAGCACTAATAGGACGTTAATGTCCGAGGGCGAGACGCCAGGAATACGTGAGGCTTGAGCCAATGTTTCAGGATCATGTCGAAGGAGCTTCTGGCGCCCTTCGGTAGATATAGATTGGAGGGTGGAATAGTCGAATCGTCCGCGGATACGGATATTCTCTAACCGATGCATCTTCTCTGCTTGTTCTACCTCGCGCATGATGTAGCCTTGATACTTGATTTGTATCTCCGCTTCTTCGATGATTTCAGCCCGTCTGTCCTGTATGGTCTCGATTACTTCACGAAGTCGGGGTAGGGCAGGGGAGAGGTTATCGATGGTCAGCTGGGGCCGTCCGAGCAGTTCCATCAGCTTGCAACCCCTCGTAAGAGGAGCGGTCCCGAGCTGTTCGAGGAGGCTGTTGACATCCTTCATCTTCACGGAATAATCCTCCGCGAAGTGGATGATTCGTTCTACTTCTTCCTTCTTTTTTAAATAATGTTGTAGGCGCTCGTTGGTAGCTACCCCCATGCGATGTCCGAGCTCAGTGAGGCGGGCATCTGCATTGTCCTGGCGGAGCAGGATACGGTATTCAGCGCGTGAAGTGAACATCCTATAAGGTTCATCCACCCCTTTACAAACAAGGTCATCGATGAGAACTCCAATGTATGCCTCATCCCGCTGGAGGACCAGCGGTTCCTGACCAGTACAGTTCCTGGCAGCGTTGATTCCAGCCAGAATTCCCTGTCCTGCTGCTTCCTCATAGCCTGTGGTACCATTGACTTGACCTGCAAGATAGAGGCCGCTGATAACGCGTGATTCTAAGGAGTGGTGTAGCTGTGTGGGATCGAAGAAATCATACTCGATGGCATAGCCGGGGCGGTAGATTTCGAGGTTGCGGAAGGCCGGAATAAGCTTCAATGCCTCTATCTGAACATCTATGGGTAGTGAGGAAGAGAAGCCATTGAGGTAGTATTCATTGGTGTTCGTTCCCTCCGGTTCAAGGAAGAGCTGGTGCTGATCCTTGTCAGGGAACGTCACGAGCTTAGTCTCTATACTGGGGCAGTAACGCGGCCCTATGCTTTGTATCTGGCCGTTATAAAGCGGAGAATCGGGCAATCCTTGGCGCAGACGCTCGTGAACAGCCTCGTTGGTATAAGTTATCCAACAAGGGAGTTGGGAGAGATTAGAGGGCTTTTTTGACGCCAATTTCGGTGTCTCTGCGCTTGGGAAGTAGGAGAAGGTGCGTCCGTCGGTATCGCCTGGCTGTTCGGTCATCAGTGAGAAGTCCACGCTGCGGACATCTATGCGTACCGGGGTGCCAGTCTTCATCCGTGCAACCCGTAATCCATGTTGTGAGATACTCTCTGCCAGTTCCAGAGAAGGAGGTTCTGCACAGCGACCACCAGGCAGTTTCACGCGCCCAATGTGCATCAGACCATTCAGGAATGTGCCTGCTGTGAGGATGATACTCTTGGCCCGGAAGATCATGCCGAGATAGGTTTCTACCCCTGTGGCAACGACTCCCTGTGTTCCTTCGGAGGATGTTATGAGCCGGCGCACCTGATCCTGCCAGATATGCAGGTTAGGTGTGTTCTCCAATACTTCTCGCCAGGCCCAGATGAATTTTCCGCGATCGCATTGTGAACGAGGGCTCCACATCGCCGGGCCTTTGGAGCGATTGAGCATGCGAAACTGAATAGAGGTACGGTCAGTGACGCAACCCATAGCCCCTCCAAGCGCATCTATCTCCCTGACTATCTGTCCTTTAGCTATTCCACCGACGGCGGGATTGCATGACATCTGCGCTATCTTGTTCATATCCATTGTGATGAGCAATGTGCGCGCACCAATACATGCGGCAGCATGTGCTGCCTCACATCCGGCGTGTCCTGCGCCAATCACAATGACGTCGTAATTCAGTTCCAAGCTTTTCACTCTTTTTTCAGTTTCACGGCGCGAAGATACATTAAATCCGCGAGAGAAAAAAAAGTTTGTGCGAAAAACTATACAAAGACTGCTATTTTGGCCTCAGAAAGGTCCTAAAATGGCTTACTTAGGCATGGAGAACTCACACCCGCAGTACTGTTGGTTGTAAAAGCCGTATTCTTTTAATAGTTGGTTTCTGCGTTCTTGCAGCCCACCCTTGCGCCAGTTCTGAGCCCAAAAACGGGCTCCAGCCACTGCCTCTTCTGCTCTCTTTCCGGCTAACTCAATCTGGTCAAGCCGTTTCCATCGTGAGGAGGCCAGTGTGGTGGTAAACACGTTGATGCCCAGTTCCACGGCTTTTTCTGCGGCAGCTCTCAACCGTAGGTCGAAACAACGCTGGCATCGGGCACCACGTTCTGGTTCGTTCTCCAAACCGCAGACTCCGCACAGCCAGCTGTCGTGATCCCAATCAGCATCTATCCATTTGATTCCCAATGATTCGGCGTGACGCTTGCTTTCAGCCTTACGTATCTCGTATTCTGCCTGGGGAAAGATGTTGGGATTGTAGTAAAAGATCGTTGGCTGGACATTTGCAGCCAACATCCATTCTACAATGGCGCTGGAACAGGGAGCACAACAGGCGTGAAGCAGTACTTGCTCCACGCCTGTCGGCACTTGTATGCCGCTTGGGGATTTCATTTTAAAATTAGAATTGAATGGTGAAATCTACCGTACCGGCCTGCGCGTTGTCGGAAGGGGTCTCGGCGGCAGCGACAGCGTTGCCTGCCTTCTCCTGGATACGATGCAGCTCTGCTTTGTTGCGTTCTGAGGTAGGAGTGGATTCAACCATTGAAATAATATCGTCGTTATCGAGGTCCTTCTCGCTGAAAACGAAGATCTGGCGGCGGGGTTTCTTCGGCCGGTTCTCGTCTTCATCGTAGTATTGACCTCTGCGCTCGGCTTTCTGCTCGCGCTCTTCTTCGCGCTTGCGCTCCTCTTCCTCTTCCTCGCGTGTGCGCTTGCGTTCCACGGCCTCCATTCCGGGGATGTTCTGAAGCCCGAATCCGGAGGCGAGAAGGGTTATTTTCACCTTATTGCCTAACGAATCATCGATACCCATACCCCATTTGGTCTCCAACGTCTCCTGTTGGAATTTGGCCATGAAGTCATTGACTTCGTTCATCTCTTCCATTGTCAGCTGGTCGTTCTCGTTGTTACGGCTGAAGGAGATGTAGAAGAGTACTTTCTTGGAGTTGTAGATGTCGTTGTTGTTGAGCAACGGGCTGTGCAGAGCTTCCTGGAAAGCTTTGGTAACGCGGTTTTCGCCCTCGCCATAGCCTGTTGACATAATGGCAACACCGCCGTCCTTAAGCACAGTCTTGACATCCTGGAAGTCGAGGTTGATGATACCTCTCATGGTGATGATTTCCGCGATGCTCTTGGCTGCTATGCTGAGCGTGTCATCGGCTTTGGCAAAGCCATTGAGGACGGTGAGTTCAGGGTATATCTGGCGCAGGAGCTCGTTGTTGATAACGAGGAGCGCATCGACGTGCTTAGCCATCTCCTCGACTCCGTCGAGTGCCTGGTCGATCTTCTTGTGTCCTTCGAAGCGGAAGGGAATGGTGACGATACCTACTGTGAGGATATCCATCTCGCGAGCACATTGTGCTACGATAGGAGCTGCACCAGTACCTGTGCCGCCTCCCATACCGGCGGTAATGAACGCCATGCGAGTGCCGTCGGTAAAGAGTTGCTTGATTTGTTCTATGGACTCCAGAGCTGCCTGACGGCCTTTCTCTGGCTTGTTGCCGGCGCCGAGTCCTTCACCCATCTGCAGTTTGTTGGGTACGGGAGAGTCTGTGAGGGCTTTGTTGTCGGTGTTACAGAGTACGTAGGTCACATCGTGAATGCCTTCGTTGAACATGTGGGTAACGGCATTGCCGCCACCACCGCCGACTCCCACCACTTTGATGATGCTTGGGTTGCTGACCTGGAGGTTGAACTGGATGCCTCCAGCTTCGCTATTATTGTTGTCTGCCATAATTTCTACTTTTAATGTTAGCTTTAACGTTCATCTTCTCACTTTTCCTCTACGAGACCTTCGAGCGCATCGGATACGGCTCTGAAGAACCGCTTGAATGCTCCGGGCTTCTTTGGTTCTTCGGGCTGTTCGGGTTCTGAATCAGCCGCAGGTTCAAATTCTGTTGGCTGTTCCACTTCAACCTCGGTGGCCTTGGGTTCTATCACGACGCCTGTGCCTGCCGACATATTGGCTGGCTTGGGAGTTGCAGGAACGTCATCTTCAAGCTGTTGGTCGAAGAGGTCGGTGGGCTCGTGGCGTTCGCTGGTGCATTCGGTTTCGCCTCGGCGAAGCATAGCAACGAGGGTAGCGATCGTATTGGCCTGAGGGTCTAATTTCAGGCTGGTAGTGAACTCCGTAGCGCTGGGCATAAGGCGTGTCTTCACCTTATCGAAATGATGGTACTGGATGAATGCCGTCTCCAGATTGGGGATATTTGCTCCACCTCCTGTGAAGACGACTCCTGCGAGCAAACGGTCGGAATAATCCTTCACCTGTTCCCAGACATTAGCCAGGATTTCCTGCTGACGGGCTTCGATGATATTGAGAACTTTCTTCAGTTCAATGGTACGGTCGTTAGAGATATTGATGGTGCGTGTGGCATCGATCTGCTCCTCTTCGGTGTAAGCTGAGCCGTAGGTCAGTTTGATCTTTTCGGCTTCCTCGTGCTCAATATGCAGGCTGGTGGCGAGGTCATTGGTAATGTTTCCGGCTCCGAGGGGGATGACCACCAGATGGCGGAGAATGCCTTTCTCGTAAATGCCCACAGTGGTGGTTTCGGCACCGAAGTCCACGAGAGCGCATCCAGAACGTTTTTCTGTATCTGTCAGGATGTAGTTAGAGAGCAGCAGGGGTGAAATGAAGCAGTCAGCCAACTCCAGCTTGGACTCTTTCAGACAGCGCATGATGCTCTCACGTAGGGACTTACGTGCGACCACATTCTTATAGAAGCCTTCGATACGATCGGCCATGATGCCCACGGGTTCGTGAGTCATATTGGAACCAACGCGATATTCCTGGGTTACTACGTCCAGGATCTCCATATTGGGATAAACTTGAGCGCGGTTTTCATCCAACAGGCTGTCAACCATCTCGTCAGAGACAGTCACCTTGATGTCGAACTGACGATGTACGGCATTGGCCACCGTCCGCAGAGATTGTCCGCTAATACCCACACACACACGCTCAATGACGAAATGTCCTCGTTCCTCAAGGCGTTTCTTGATGTTTGCAATAGCCTGTACGGTCTTGTCAATGTTATAGACAACGCCCTTGTGGATGCTGTCAGGTGCACTTTCTTTCTCGAAGCCCACTATCTGAAGGCTTCCGTCGGCTTTCTTCTGTCCGACAATGGCCCGGACGGATGACGATCCGAGCTCAATGGCTACGATGTTCTTTTCTGCTCCCATATCTTATCAAATTATTAAATGTTGCAACTATTATTCAGCATACTACTTCACACCTATCACCTGTCCGTTGAATTTCAGGTTGATGATTTTGTAACGATTCCATCCAGCCTTGTCCAGACCTTCAGAGTAGAAGCGACGCATGCGGCTGAGTTTATCTTCGATTGCAGAGGTATCGCCCAGTAAGATGATGAAGTCCCCTACGCGGGGTGTCAATTCTATTTCGCCGTCAGCATTGACGTGGATCTCCTGAATCTCCTGACTCCAGAAGGGATCACGCTCCAACAGGGTGCCCATGGCTGCATAGCGGGGACCTGAAGTCTTGCGGGGCACATTGCCTGTCATGACGAGTAGGTCTACGGTATGATGGCCGCGTGGCATCGTGCCTCCTCGGCTATCGATGTAATAGTCTTCGCCGTCGGAATTGAGGACATGGAGGACCGGCACTCGAGGAGCGATGCGTATGGAGACGCGTCCTTCTGCCGTCTTGAAGCAGAGAGCCTCGTCGATGTAGGGACTTGCCGTGAGGACGTTTTCCAGCTCCGTCAAATCGACATCATCTAAAGGCCTTCCTTCTGGAAAGAGCTTCTTGCTCACCAGCAGCTCGCGTATCTCGTTTTCGTTGATGAAACCTGTGCAATGTTCGTCGTCGATGACGATATCGAGTCCTGTGCATTCAGGACTACGGACAGGCCGGTTGAATTTCACCAGCGCGAAGACGAGATAGGATGCCAGTCCGAGAAAGACCAACAGCTTCAATATCGTTTTTATGATGGAGCTCTTCTGCATCGTTACTATCTCTTACATACGATTAACTACTTGTGCTATTTCGTTGGCATAGTTATCAAGGTCGCCTGCTCCGAGTGTGATGAGAACATCGAAGTCAGTGTGGCGGATGACATCTATGACCTCTGCCTTTTGTATCAGACGTCCCGGCACTCCCGGGCGGAGGTTGTCGAGGATGATCTGGCTGGTGATTCCTGCTATGGGTTGCTCGCGTGCCGGATAGATTTCTGTGAGTATGACTTCGTCCAGAAGTGAGAGTGCTTCTGCGAACTCATGGTAGAAATCGCGGGTGCGAGTGTAGAGATGAGGCTGGAATATGCCAACAATGCGTTTACCGGGATAGACCTCCCGAATGCTCTGAATACTGGCACGTATCTCCTCGGGGTGGTGGGCATAGTCGCTGAGATATGCCTTATCCGCTCTCCGTACGTGGAAATCGAACCGACGGTCCACGCCGCTGAATGTCTTCATACCCTGGCGGATTTCTTCTGCCGTAAGGCCTGCAATCTGTGCGAGTGCCATAGCTGCAATACCATTCTCGATGTTCACCCCCACGGGGACTCCCAGTTCGATGTCCTGAATGTTCTCGATAGGCGAGATGAGGTCAAAACGAATCTCTCCGCCACCAATTCGGATATTTTCTGCGTGGAAGTCACCTTCTTCCCTAGAGTAGGTATAGGTGGTCACATCCTTAGGAGCATTGGGTTGCATCTTCAGGCCTGTATGCAGGATGAGGTAGCCTCCGTGCTGGATGAGTTCTGTGTAGTGTCTGAAGCTCTCGAGGTATGCTTCTTCCGTTCCGTAAATATCCAGATGATCTGCGTCTGTGGCAGTAATGACGGTTGCATAGGGCGACAGCCAGTGGAATGAACGATCAAACTCATCGGCCTCAATGACGACATAATCGCTCTCAGGGGCAAGGATGTAGTTCGTGCCGTAATTTTTGGTAATACCTCCCAGGAATGCGTTGCAGTCCACATGACTCTGGTGGAGCAGGTGGGCGGTCATACTGCTGGTCGTTGTCTTTCCATGAGTACCTGCCACGCACAGGCCTTTGTGCATGCGCGTGAGAGTACCCAACACCTGTGCACGCTTCTGAACATCGAAATGATGGACAAAGAAATATTGAAGTTCTGAGTGCTCTGCAGGAATAGCTGGAGTATAGACGACGAGTGTCGAAGCCTCGTCGCGGCAAGCCTCAGGAATAGCATGGATGTCCTCTTCATAATGGATGAGGGCACCTTCCTTTTCAAGGTCGCGGGTCAGGGGGGTCGGTGTCTTGTCGTAACCGGCCACGACCAGTCCTTTTTGAAGGTAGTAACGAGCAATGGCACTCATGCCAATGCCGCCAATTCCGAGGAAATATACTGCTTTTATCATTGCACTATGAAATATATGGGGCTTATAGGGCTTATGGGCCTTATGATTTTTTAGCTAATTTGATGACTTCTTCCGCGATGATGCGTGCAGAGTCGGGCAGGGCCATATCTTTAGCATTACCTCCCAACCGTTGCAGAGTCGGAATATCGAGCGCCGTCTTGATAGCCAGTGGCATCAGCTGTTCTTCCGCTTCTGCATCCTTGACCAGCAAGGCAGCATCCTTTTTAACGAGTGCCATAGCGTTGTGAGTCTGATGGTCTTCGGCCACGTTGGGCGACGGGACGAGTATGGAAGGTTTCCCGAGCAAACAGAGCTCCGAGATGCTGCTGGCTCCCGCACGGCTGATGACGAGGTCTGCTGCGCGGTATGCTTCATCCATGTGGTTGATAAAGTCGGTGACTTTCAAGTTCGCCGGACAGCTCTTTTCTTCTAATTGCTGTTTGATGTTATCGAAGTAGTAGCCTCCAGTTTGCCAGATGATTTGCACACGGCTATTGCTAATGAGTTCCAATTGCTTGAGAACACTTTCATTGATGGTGCGTGCTCCAAGACTTCCGCCAATGATGAGGATGACAGGTCTCACGGGGTCGAATCCCATTTTCTCCACAGCTTCGGGTTTTGTCAGTTTGCATTCCAGCAACGACTGCCTCACGGGGTTTCCTGTCATAATGATCTTGTCGGCGGGGAAGAAGCGTTCCATTCCCTCGTAAGCCACACAGATCTTTTTGGCTGATTTGGCCAGTTTCTTGTTGGCTAAACCTGCGAAACTGTTTTGTTCCTGCAGCAAGGTGGGAATCCCCAAGCTGTTGGCTGCACCCAAAGCCGCACTACTGGCATAACCACCGACGCCTACCGCCACTTGGGGCTGGAATTCACGCAGCAGTTGTTTAGCCATGCGTTTGCTCTTGAAATAATCTATGGCTACACCAATATTTGCCAGTTTCCAAAGTGGACGGAAGAAACCACGAATGGGTAGTCCAACGATGCGGTATCCTGCATCTGGCACCCGTTTCATTTCCATACGTCCCTCGGCGCCGACAAAGAGGATCTCGGCCTCCGGTTCGATGATGCGGATAGCATTGGCTATGGACAGAGCTGGGAAAATATGGCCTCCAGTTCCGCCGCCACTAATGATTACTTTGAGGGGTGCTGTCATATCACTTTTTGAAAAACTGCGCAAATATACAAATAATTCTCTTACGATGAATGTTTTATCGCTTCTTTTTTTACTTTAACCTTAAACTTTTATGCATTTCTTGCTTCCAAAGCCTTTTTTGACATATAATTTGAGGCAGAACGGCTGATATTTATCATCAATCCGATGTAAAAACAGTTAACCATGATACTTGAACCTCCGCGGCTTACCAAAGGTAAGGGTTGACCCGTTACGGGGAATATACCTACGGCCACCGCCATATTTATGAGAGCTTGTGTCACGATGAGCAAAGCCAGTCCAAGAACCATGAAAGAGAGCATCAGCGAATCGCTGCGCCGCGCTATCTGTGCCGCCCTGAAAAGCAGGATAATATAGAGGAACATCACGACAAATCCGCCTTCTATTCCAAGTTCTTCTATAATGATGGCATAGATGAAGTCCGAATATGCCTGTGGCAGGAAATCGCGCACGCGGCTGTTGCCAGGTCCACGTCCTATGACATTGCAGGTAGCAATCGCTATATGTGATTGCGTAATCTGTGGATTGGTGTTGAGGTCGAACTTTTTCGGGTCATCAGGAAATTCCACATGATTGCGCAGTCGGTGTGACCAAGTCTTCACACGTTCCAGGGGAGTATCCTCGAACTTGTCGAGCACACTGTCTGGAGTGAAGCGAAGGGTAGAGTAACCCAGTGCAGCCCCAATGACAAGGAGTCCCAGTAGTCCGCCGAAGAGTTTCCAGGGTACCTGAGCAATGAACATCATCAGCAAGATAATGAAGAAGGTTAATGCCGCTGTTGAAAGGTTCTCCGTGACGATAAGTGCGCAGACCACACAGGTGATGCCAAGCACCCATTTGAAAGCTCTGGAGGTGGCCCCTTCTTCATCTCGGAAGTAGCTGAGTAACACAGCAGATAGCATCACCAGGGATCCCTTGGCAATTTCTGAAGGTTGAAAGGAGAAAAAGCCTAAGTCCATCCATCTTGCAGCATCGTTCGTAGTCTGACCTCGCATCATGGTAATGAGCAGGAAAATGATGCTGACGAAAATACCAATTACTGCGATGTATCCGAAATATCGTTGAGGTATCTTGTGAGTACCCCATGCAACACTGACACCTACGCCAAGGAATAACCCATGCTTGAGCACGGGAGCCCAATAAGCGCCTTTATTGAATGTCATAGTGCTGGATGCACTATAGACTTCCAATACTGAGATGACACACAAGAAGAAAAGTATCATCCAGATAACTTTGTCGCCTTCAAAGAGGCTGCTGGCATTGATGGTTTTGTTGCGTATTGTCATAGGAGGTGAAGTTTGACGAGGTGTGGGGTTTACAGATTAGTAGTCTGAATATTCTATTACAGAGCGTGTGCGAATTCCTTAAATTGTTCGCCACGGTCTTCCATATTCTTGAAGAGGTCAAAGCTGGCGCAACATGGGGAGAGCAACACGGTATCCCCTGGTGCTGCAAACCGGTAGCAGGCTTCCACACAGTCTTTCATGGAATGTGTTTCAGCAACTGGCAGTCCCAATGGGTCGAAGAAGTCATGGAGTTTGCGATTATCAACACCCAGATAGACCAGCGCTTTGCATTTTTCCTGCACCAAATCCTTGATGGCCGAATAGTCGTTGCCTTTGTCCAGTCCACCGAGGATGAGCACCGTGGGTTGTTTCATACTTTCCAACGCATACCAGCAGGCATCGACATTTGTTGCCTTGGAGTCATTGATGAAGGTCACTCCGTGTACCGTGCAGACAAATTCCAACCGGTGTTCTACGCCTTGGAAATCGCTGAGGCTGGCGCGGATAACTTCATTGGAGATGCCACTGAGGTCAGCGGTGATACCTGCTGCCAAGGAGTTATACATATTGTGTTTGCCGGTGAGCGAGAGCTCTTCTTGCTCCATGTTGAATGGAGTGGGTCGTTCGATGACATATTCGCCGTCGGAGATATAACCGATCATCCCTTGCTTCTCGATGATGCTGAAGGGGCACATGCGGCTCTCGATGTGGTACTTTTCCAGTTCGCGTTGGATGACGGGATCATCGTTCCAGTAGACAAAGGAGTCGTCCTTGGTCTGATTCTGGATAATGCGCATCTTTGCATCGGTGTACTCCTGCATGGAGTTGTGGTATCGGTCGAGGTGGTCAGGCGTGATATTCAGCAATACCGCGATGTTTGCCCGGAAGTCATACATGTTGTCCAGCTGGAAGCTCGACAATTCAATAACATAGTATTCATGTGGCTCCTCTGCCACCTGGAGGGCGAGGGAGTTGCCGATGTTTCCTGCAAGTCCTACATCGTATCCTGCCTTCTTGAAGATATGGTAGATGAGGCTGGTCGTGGTCGTCTTGCCATTAGAGCCGGTGATGCAGATCATCTTGGAGTTCGTGTAGCGCCCTGCGAACTCAATCTCACTAATGATATTAATGCCTGCGGCCTTGATTTTCTGAACCATAGGTGCCGTGTCGGGGATTCCTGGGCTCTTGATAATCTCGTCGGCATTGAGGATGAGGGCCTCTGTATGTTGGCCTTCTTCCCAAGGAATATTACGCTCATCGAGCATCTCCTTGTAATTGGGCTTGATTTTGCCCATATCGGTAACGAAGACATCGAAACCTTGTTTCTTTGCCAGCGCTGCTGCGCCCACGCCGCTCTCTGCGGCACCAAGTATGACTATTCTTTTCATTATTCTATCTTATCTTTAACGTCACAATAGCGAGTGCGCACATCATGATGGTTACAATCCAGAAGCGGGTGGTGATCTTTGATTCGAGCCAGCATCCTTTCGGCCAGTTAAATAGCACCTTGAAATCCGATGGCAGTTGTCCAGGCTTCACACGGAAGGTATCGTGCAACGGGGCACGTTTGAAGACACGCAGCTTCAAGCCTCGCTTATTACCGTATTTGGCGTAGTTGGTCTGGAGAATTACACTGATGCTTTCCATCAGGAAGACAAAGCAAATCAGCGGCAAAAGCAGTTCCTTGTGGATAATGATTGCCGTCACAGCAATGATTCCTCCAATAGCCAGTGAGCCCGTGTCGCCCATGAAGACCTGGGCAGGATAAGCATTGTACCACAGGAAACCGATGAGAGCACCGACGAAAGCCATTAGGAATACCACAAGTTCTTCACTTCCTGGAACGAACATTATATTAAGGTATGCAGCCATGTTGATGTGCGACGACACATAAGCTAAGATGCCTAAGGCCAGACACATAATAGCTGAGTTGCCTGCGCAGAGGCCGTCCATACCGTCGTTGAGATTCGCACCATTGGAGACTGCCATCACGATGAAAACCGTCACGAAGACAAAAAGAATCCAGCCGGCAGCGGTGCGATAATGTCCCATCCAGAGGAAGGCATCGGAATATCGTAAGTTGTTGTTCTTCACAAAAGGAATGGTGGTAACAGTGCTTTTTACCGGCTCGCTGGTGTGAATGACGACTTCTGTGCCATTCTGCCGCTCGGTGGTGACATTCTCGTGGACCACGGCATCGGGGCTTTGCCACAATACTAATCCTACGACCAATCCCAGCAGTGCTTGACCTGCCAGCTTATAGATAGGACGAATGCCGTCCTTGGACTTTTTCATTTTGGTCCAGTCGTCGATGAAGCCAAGCATTCCCAGCCATATTGTCGTACCAAGCATGATCAACATATAAATGTTACGCAGGCGTCCGAAAAGGAGTGCGGGAATCACCGTTGCGATGATGATGATAATGCCACCCATTGTCGGGACACCTTGTTTGGTTACTCCGTAGGGGTCAATACTGGCATCTCGCTGTTCTTCACTGAGGTTTTTGCTTTTCATCCATTTGATAAACCACTCGCCGAACCAAGCCGAGATGATCAGTGAAAGCACCAGCGTGAGTATAGCGCGGAACGAAATGTAGCTCCACATGTGTGAGCCGGGAATACCGAACTCATTGAGATAGCGGAAGAGATAGTATAGCATAGTTGTAAGGTCTATAGTTAATTGATTAGATTTCAAATGCTTCACGTACTACCTCATGGTCATCAAAATGATGCTTCACACCCTTGATTTCCTGATAGTCTTCATGTCCCTTACCAGCAATGAGAATGACGTCGCCAGGCTGTGCAAGAGTACAGGCGGTACGTATCGCCTCTCTGCGATCTACAATGCTGATAACCTTACGCTTATCTTCTGCCGTTGTGATGCCGGCCAACATATCATTGATGATATCTTGAGGCTCCTCGAAACGGGGGTTGTCAGAAGTGATGATGACGCGGTCGCTGGCTCGAACAGCAGACTGTGCCATTAGTGGACGCTTACCCTTGTCGCGGTTACCACCAGCGCCACAGACCGTGATGCACTGTCCGGGTTTCTTCAATATTTCATTGATAGTGGCCAGTACATTATCCAATGCGTCCGGAGTGTGGGCATAGTCAACGATTGCCGTCACACCGTCCTTCGAGCGAATGGTCTCGAAACGACCGTTCACAGGACGCAGGGTGCTCAGAGCCACAAGCACATCTGTGGGCTGTTTGCCCATGCAGACTGCAGCACCGTAGACGGCCAGCAGATTCGATACATTGAATCGTCCAATGAACTGAACACAGACCTCGCGACCGTCGATTTCCAGTTGCATGCCATCAAATCCTTCTTCAAGGATACGGGCACGGAAGTCTGCCATACTGCGAAGGCTATAGGTTTTCACCGTGGCCTGGGTGTTCTGGGTCATGAAGAGACCGTTCTTGTCATCCGCATTGGTAACAGCGAAAGCTCCTTTGGGCAACATGTCGAAGAAACCTTTCTTTGCATCGCGGTAGGCTTCTACGGTCTTGTGGTAATCCAAGTGGTCGCGTGTCAGGTTCGTAAAGATACCTCCGCGGAACGTCAGACCTGCGATGCGGTGTTGAGCTACACTATGGGAACTCACTTCCATGAAAGCGTAGCGACAGCCTTCGTTGGCCATGCGGCCAAGCAGGCGGTTCAACGTAATCGGATCTGGGGTCGTGTGGTCCGTGGGGATTGCTTCGTCATCGATGTAGTTGCAAACGGTGGAACACAGGCCGCACTTGTACCCAAAGCGGCGGAACATCTTAAATAATAAGGTGGCGATAGTCGTCTTGCCGTTTGTTCCCGTGACACCGATAAGATCCAGTTTCTCTGTCGGGTCGCCGAAGAAGTGGTGGGCCAAAGGACCTACAGCACTTTCCGTGTCCTCCACCAGGATGAAGGTCGCGTTACTATCTGCTGGAATCGTGAACTCAGGATTACAGTACACCACAGCCACGGCGCCTTGCTCCGTAGCCTTGGGAATAAACGTATGGCCGTCGACCTGAGTGCCAGGCACAGCAATGAAAAGATGACCCGGACGTACTTGGCGCGAGTCGATGGCGACATCGAGTACTTCGACGTTCTCAGAGCCTGTCACTCGGACGGGCTTAATGACCTTGATTAGTTCCGACAGTTGCATAGGATATGTATTTTATGATTATTTCGACATCTTATCGTTTTAACTCCAGCGTTACTTCTTGTCCCCGAACGACTTTGGAACCTGCAGCCACGCTCTGACGGCTTACGCGTCCCTGACCATGGATGCGGACCTTGAGTCCTTGGGCTTCCAGCAGTGCTACCGCCTCGCGAGCGCCTAATCCGCTGACGTTAGGTACTTGTCCTCCAATCGTATCGGGCAGCGCCACAGCCTCTGGAGCTTGGAAGATGGAGGTGCTGTCGGCTGCATCGCTGGCCGGACGATAGACACCTTTTGCCATCACATACTGTGCCAACTGACTGAAGACCGGTCCAGCCTGTCCACCACCTGAAGCCGGTAATCCGCGTTTCTTGATACAGACCACGCAGGAATATTTAGGATCCTCTGAGGGGTAAAAGCCTGCAAAGCTGACCATATAGCGGGCCGGTGAACTGTGGTAACTGCCGCTTTCATCGGCTACCTGGGCTGTGCCAGTCTTGCCACACACTTTAAACTGCTTACAGCCGGCTTTCTTTCCCAGACCTGTCGGGTCGTTGACCACACGTTCCAGGATTTCGTGGATATCGCGCAGGGTTGACGGGGAACAAATACGCTCTTTCACCACCTCCACGGGGAACTCCTTCAGCACCACTCCGTCCTTTTCAATAGCACGGACAAAGCGGGGCTTCACCATACGACCGTTGTTTGCGATGGCATTGTAGAAAGTGACGGTATAGATCGGTGGTATCTGCGTCTCGTAACCGATACTCATCCAGGCAAGTGCTGTCTTACTCCAGTTGCTGCCGTCGGGTTTGGGACGACGCACTTTCGGGAAACCTTGCCCTCTGAATGGGAGAGTGAAAGGTATACCTACGCCTTCGCGATACAGGCCGTCGACATATTTCTCCGGATGGTCGTGGTAATATTTATCGATAATTCTGCTGACGCCGACATTCGACGAGAACATCAGACATTCGTCCACAGTGATGGCGCGGCCGTAGCCTCCTTTGCGCCAGTTGTGGTCTTTCATCGGACGACCGTGCATCATGTAAACACCATTGCCCACATCGACGGTTTCGCCGCGCTTCACGACTCCGTCCTCCAGCGCCACCATGATGGATGCCGTCTTGAATGTCGAACCTGGTTCCCAAAGGTCGGTGATAGCATTGTTTTTTACCTCGGCGTAACGTCCCGGGGCGATGCGTGTAAGGTTGACAATGGCTTTGATGTCGCCCGTCTTCACCTCCATGAGAACAACAACTCCAATCTCCGCATTGATTTCCTGCAACTTACGTTCCAGTATCTTCTCGGCTGCATCTTGCATTCCTACGTCAATGCTTGTGATGAGGTCCAGTCCATTGATGGGTTCAAGGTCCGTGCGGTCCATCCACGTGCGACGTACTTTCTCGCGGTGCATCTTTCCATTGATACCGCGCAGGATACTGTCGTAAGCTAACTCCAGTCCATTGCGTGCAGAGTCTGATGTTGTCATCAGCGAGCCAAGGGTTCTGGCGGCCATTGGGCCATAGGGCTTCTGCCGCTGAGGAATCTCTTCAGCATAAAAACCGGTTTTGATGCGGCCGTGGCGCACATAAGGAAGATTCAGGAACTTTTTATATTTAATATAGGATACCGCGCGCGCGATGGGGAGATTGCGGCGGCGACGTTTCTCGCCATCCAGCAACATTTTCTTGTACTCCGCTGCTGAACGTTCGGGAAACAGTTCATGAAGTCCCATGCAGAGGCTGTCCAGTTCCGCATGGAAGTGCTCTTTACGCCACTCACGAAGCTTGCGCTCTGCCACACTGTCATTGGGGTCTACAACCACAAAGTCGGCGCGAAGGGTATATACAGGCATTGAACCCACCAGCAGTTGCCCGTCGGCAGAATAGATGTTACCGCGCACAGCGGGAATATCCTTTTGCTGAGAGGCCAGACGTTGGCGCACAGTCTCCCAGTAGTCATTGCGTACAACGGACTCATAGGCGGCCTTGCCAACAATCAACAGTCCGAACACCGCAGCCAGGATGACGACGAACAAATAACGAGATACTGTATGTTTGCTGTTGGATTTCATATCACTTTACCTAATATTTCATTTCTCAGTTTCCTATGACATAAGGAGGTTCTTTCGGAATCTGCAGCAGACTGTCGCCAAAGGCGCGAAGTTGCTCTTCCAGACCGCTTTGCCGGCTCATCATTGTCAGCTCTGCATACTGCGTCTGTGCGTAGTTCTTCTTTTCTACGAGTTCCTTACGCAGTTGCTCCTCTTCGATGATCTCCTGTTGAGCAGCATAGCGATTACTGATATAGAAGATGGCTAACAGCACCAGGAAGAGGATAAAGCCCACCTGACGACGCAAGAACGGACCGAAGATGAAATCTCCGAAGAGGATTTCACGCAACGGCAACTTCTTACCTGTTGACTTGTCGACATAATCGTTGGCCGCTCTGTCATCGTCCAGTTCTTCGTCTTCTGAAGAGAACTCGTCTTCTTTCAACAAATCCATTGCGGCGACATCGTCCACGTCAGACCATTCGACCTCAGCGATCTTGTCCGCATCCACGGCATCCAATGCATCCACCTCATTGGTGTCTACAACTGGTGCTTCCTCCGCCCTGCCAACTTCAATGGCGAAGGGGATATCGTCCTTCTTCTTACTCATATTTCGTTTCTACTCCTTAATTATCGTCAGAATATATAGCGTTGCACTTCCGTCCGTTTCTTTCTGAGTGCATTACTATTCAAATCTTTTCCGCCACCCTAAGCGTTGCACTTCGGCTTCGGGAATTCATCGCCAATTCATCAGCATCGGGTGTGATAGGTTTACCCACAGGTCTCAAAGGTGCTTGTACTCTTCCGTAAACATCCTGCTGGACGGTTCCTTCGATATTGCCCGAGCGCATCAGATTCTTCACCATTCTGTCTTCCAGTGAATGGTAGCTCATCACAGCCAACCTTCCTCCTGGCTTCAGCAACTCAACGGCGGCATTCAACATCTCTCGCAGGGAGTCCATCTCATGATTTACCTCTAAACGTAGCGCCTGGAATGCCCGTGCCAAGTCTTTTTTCTCGCGGTCGCGACCCAACAGCGGCGAAAGCAGTGCTGCCAGTTCCCCTGTCGTGCGGATTTCTGATCGTTGTCTCGCTTTCACAATAGTGTCTGCCAAGCGATGTCCCTGCCGCAACTCACCATAAAGGCGGAAGAGCGATGTTAACTGTTCTATAGAATATGTGTTCACCACATCTGCTGCCGAAAGACCAGCCCGTTGGTTCATGCGCATATCCAGAGGAGCATCAGTGCGAAAGCTAAAACCGCGATCAGCCTCATCGAAATGATGACTGGAGACTCCCAGGTCTGCCAAAAGCCCGTCGATTTGCTCTACTCCATAGTAACGCATCCAGTTCTTCAGGTACCGGAAATTGGAGCGTACCAGCGTCCATTGGTTACTACCGGCTTTTTTCTCTGTTCGCTGCACCTGCATGATGGCATCCTCATCCTGATCGAAACTGTATAAATGTCCGTCAGGACCCAGGCGATTCACGATCTCTCGACTATGTCCGCCACCGCCCAATGTAACATCCACATAAATACCTGAAGGATTGACGTTTAACCCGTCCACCGACGGCATCAAAAGCACAGGAATATGGTATATGTGGGATTCCATGCCGCAAAAGTACAAACTTTTTTTTTATTATGCAAGAACTTTTTGATTTTTCTTCAAAAAAAATTATAAATCGCTAAAATTTCATATTTTACCACGTTAAAGTATTACTTTAACTCTAAGCGGATTTTCCTAATAGTTCCATGCATTATTTCCTAACATTCCCCTCAACATCTACCATTCACCATCACAGAACGGAAGTCTTGTAGCTCGAGGATGTCTGGTCGTAAGGGCCGATACGTATATACGTGTGGGTCTATACGAACGTACGTAAAGGGCTTTACATATATACGTAAAACGCCAGACGACTGGGCGTCTGGGAGGGAATGTCCGGCCGTCATTACAGGAGCGACTGGTTCCTAAGAGAATGTAGTTAGTATTTCAGAGGCTGTCGCGCCAGAGGCGGAAAGGATAATGGCGGAGATGAGAGTTGTAGAATCGGCGGTCTCCAGTGACTTCTTTACCGATGAAATCGGGCTTTTTGAAGGGTTCTTCAGCACTTCGGAGTTCTACTTCTGCCATGATAAGACCCTGATTATCGCCGTAGAACTCATCGATTTCGAAGATATGACCGTCGTCGGCGCGGACAAGGTAACGGGTCTTCTCGATGGTGCCAGGTTCGCAGATTGCCAAGAGGTCACGGGCATCATCGAGGGCGATTTCCATCTCGAACTCATAGCGCGAGAGTCCTCCGTCTGCGCTGGGACCTTTGATGGTCAGGTAACCGCGGTCATCGCGAATGCGAATGCGCACCGTACGACCGTTTCCGCTGGCAATGTATCCCTGCGTGATGCGGGAAGAATCGAAGGCGACTGCCTTAAAGGAGTCGCCCTCGACGAGGAACTTGCGTTCAATTTCCTGTGCCATAGCGCAACAATAGATGCCGATTGTTTATCAACTCAGGATTCCCCAAAGCACAAATGTGACAATAAAGAGGATCGCAATGGCTCCGATAATCCAATTGATAACGCGTTTGGCTTGGCGTTCTTCGCGTGCAGCCTTCTTGGCAGCACGGAGATCTTTCTTTGTTTTACTCATAGTAGTTATTGATTATTTAGGGATAGACTAAGAATTATGAGGCAATCTGTGGACCGATTAGGAATCTCCGCCAAATTCCATGAGATAAGCTTTGATGAAGGCGTCGATTTTACCATCCATGACTCCACCTACGTCGGAGGTCTGATAGTTGGTGCGATGATCTTTTACTCGACGATCGTCGAAGACGTATGAACGGATTTGGCTGCCCCATTCTATCTTCTTTTTTCCAGCTTCCACCTTTGCTTGCTCTTGCATACGATGCTGTAATTCCTTATCATAGAGCATGGAGCGTAGCAGACGCAGGGCGTTTTCCTTGTTCTTGGGTTGGTCGCGGGTTTCGGTGTTTTCGATGAGGATTTCTTCCTCTTCGCCCGTATACGGATCCTTGTATTGATAGCGTAGTCTGACGCCCGATTCCACTTTGTTCACGTTCTGTCCGCCGGCACCGCTACTGCGGAACGTATCCCATGAGATGCGTGCCTGCTCGATATTTACTTCGATGGAATCGTCGACAAGGGGAGTGACAAAGACGCTGGCGAAGGAGGTCATTCGTTTGCCCTGAGCGTTGTAAGGGGATACGCGCACCAGTCGGTGTACTCCATTTTCTCCTTTGAGATATCCGTATGCATAGTCACCCATAATCTCCAGGGTACACGATTTGATACCAGCGTCATCGGCCTCCAGGAGATTGCTGACCACGCACTTATAGCCGTTCTGTTCTGCCCATCGCATATACATTCGCATCAGCATCTGCGCCCAATCTTGAGCCTCGGTGCCACCTGCTCCGGAGTTGATTTTCAGGACAGCATCCATGGGGTCTTCTTCCTGTCTGAGCATGTTTTTCAGCTCCAAGTCCTCTATGGAATCAAGGGTTCTGGCGTAAATCTCATCCACTTCCTGTTCGGTGACGAGTTCCTCCTTATAAAAGTCGAATGCGGTGGAGAGTTCATCGGTGAGGGTACGTACCTCAGCATATCCCTTAATCCATTTTTCCAGACTTTTGACCTTCTTCATCTGTTCTTCGGCACGCTTGGCATCGTCCCAGAAATCAGGTGCTTGGGTGCGTAACTGTTCTTCCTCGTATTCCATCTGTTTGCTTGGAATATCAAGGTAATGGTTGAGTGCCTCAGTACGCTCCTGTATTTCTTTAAGTTGTTCAGCTGTTATCACTGTGATTTTTTCGATTTTATGATTCAAATTCCATTACTCTTCATACATCTTGTCAATTTGTGCCTGGTAGTTCTGGGCTATTGCAGGCCGCTTGATTTTGAGTGTATTGGTCAGTTCGCCTCGCTCCATGGAGAAGGGCTGGGGCAGGAGGGTGATGCGTTTTACCTGCTCGTAGTGTGCAAATTCCTGCTGCAGAGTTTCGATTCGTCCCATCACCATTTCATTAACGATAGGATTTGCGCAAAGTTGCTCACGGTCTTCGAAAGCAATGGCGTTATCGCGCGCCCATTGTTCGAGGAGTGTATAGTCGGGAATCACGAGGGCGGATACGAATTTGCGTTCATCGGCAATGATAGCCACTTCATCAATATATCGGTCCACAACGAACTTCGATTCCAGTGCCTGTGGGGAAATATACTTGCCGTTGGATGTCTTGAAGAGATCCTTGATACGGTCTGTGAGGTAGAGTTCACCGTCTTTGATATATCCGCAGTCGCCCGTATGGAACCAACCTTCTTCATCGTAGGATTGTGCGGTGATTTCGGCCTTGCGGTAGTATTGCTTGGTGATGGTGTCTCCACGCAGCAGAATCTCGTTCTGCTCGCCGAATTTGATCTCAATTCCTTCGAGCACCCGGCCTACAGAACCGATGGAAACAGGTGAATGGTGCCAGTCGCAGGATACCGTGGCTGTGGTTTCTGTCATTCCGTAGCCTGCAGTCATATTAATTCCGCATGAGTGTACGAATTCTTCGATTGCCGGTGGAATGAAGGAACCTGCCGTGGGGAAGAAATTTGCATTCTCCAGCCCAAGGGTCTTCTTCAGCAGCGCAATGATTGTCTTCTCATACACCTTATAACGCAGCTTCAGGGGTAGGGGTGGTTCGAGTCCGCGCATTTTGTAGTCCACATTATAACGTTTGCCCACAGCCAGCGCGTCGAGCATCAGCTTTCGTTGCATATTGCTACTCTCGGCAATCTTCTCCTGAACGCCCGAATACACTTTCTCCCAGAAACGAGGTACAGCAGCCATACACGTAGGATGCACCTCTCGCAGAGTCATCTGAATATCCTGCGGTCGCAGGTTGATAGCTAATTGACAGCCGCGGCTGAGGCACCAATAGCTCCACGCCCGCTCGAACACATGTGTGAAGGGCAGGAAGCACATGATGACATCCTTGTCGGAGAGGTCCATGATTTTATCGTTGGCAGGAATCGCTGCAGCATACATTCGATATGTCAGTGTGACGCCCTTGGAGACTCCCGTAGTACCACTCGTATATAGGATATTGACGAGGTCGTCGGGTTGTATGGCGGCAGAACGACGGGCCACTTCCTCGGCATGCGGCAAGCCTTCGCCCAGTTTCAGGAACTCATCAAAATACAACGAGATGCGATCCTGGGGATTTTTCTCCACGGTGGGGTCAAAGATTATCAACCGTTCTAGGGTAGGACACATCTTCAGCACCCGGAAAGCCGTATCATATTGATATTGTTCTCCGACGAAGATGAAGCGAACGGAGGCATCGTTAATCATATACTGAATTTGGGCCTCGCTACTGGTGGCATAAAAGGGGATGGATACCGCCCGAATGCCATAAGTTCCGAAGTCAACGCATACACCTTCAGGTTTGTTCTGGGTGAACACAGCTACATTCTCCTGTTCGGCGACACCCGATGCTATCAAAGCGTTGGAAACGAGTGACACCTTCCGGGAAAACTCATTCCAGGAAATGTTTTTCCACGTGGCCGTAGCATAGTCACGATAACTCAAGGCTGTCTTCTCGCCGTAGACTTTTGCCTGCTCATGAATGAGCGTAGAAAGGGGAGAATTATTCAGCATAATCAAAGAATTTTGGTTTTAACGCCACAAAGGTAGTGAGTTTTTTTCAATTAACCGCAGTAAATTGCATTTTTTTGCTTAACTTTGCCCCGTCAAAGCGAATAAAAATGAATATAGAGTCATTGACAACCGAAGCAGTGGAGCTGCTGAGCACCCTCGTTTCCACTCCTCGCACCAGCCGCAACGAGACTGATGCAGCTAATATCTTTGCCCATTTCATCGAAGAAAAAGGCTTTCCGGTGCATCGCGAGGCGAACAACGTTTGGGTTGTCGCTGACGGTTATGAGGCCTCACGGCCTACTTTATTGCTAAATGCGCACCTCGACACGGTGAAAGCTGTTAATGGATGGATTCGTAACCCTTTGGTACCAAAGTTGGAGGGTGATCGCCTTTACGGTCTCGGAACAAATGATGATGGTGCTTCGGTGGTGGCTCTGACACAAGCTTTCAGGATGATTACCTCCAAGCATCAGGCCTATAATCTGGTATTATTGGCTTCTGCCGAGGAAGAAGTTTCGGGGCACGACGGAATAGAACGAGTCCTGCCAATGTTACCACATATAGATGTAGCTCTTGTGGGTGAGCCAACGGGCATGCAACCCGCAATCGCAGAGAAGGGGTTGATGGTACTGGATATCACAGAACACGGGAAGGCTGGTCATGCGGCGCGTGAGGAAGGGGTGAATGCTCTTTACCGCGCTATCGACGATATCGCGTGGTTCCGCACGTTCCGTTTCCCGGAGGAGAGTCCCTTGCTCGGGCCTGTGAAAATGTCAGTCACCATCATTCATGCTGGTACTCAGCATAATGTAGTGCCTGATGAATGTCAGTTTACAGTAGATGTCCGCAGCAACGAATGCTATTCAAACCAAGATATATTCAATAAGGTGTGCGCTGCAGTGCAAGGGGACGTGAAAGCACGCTCTTTCCGCCTGAATTCATCTCACATTAATCCTTCTCATCCATTGGTCCAACGAGCCCTCTCCCTTGGCCCGACCATTGATGGACAACCACGCCGTGCCTTCGGTTCTCCGACCCTCTCGGACCAAGCCCTCATGCCTTGGCCTTCCATGAAAATGGGACCAGGTAATAGCGCCCGCAGTCACACCGCAGATGAATATATCTGTATCAGCGAGATACGTGAAGCCATTAAGGATTATGTAGCACTATTGGATGGACTTGTCCTGATGTGATATGCTTTGTTCAGAAAACGTGAGTTCGGGATATTTTTCAGAATATGAAGGGCTATCCAGAGTCCTCAATCTCATATCCAGCAAGCGCCACAACGCTACGCTAGTTTTGCGCCTGCCGGATAGTGTGAAGATTTTTGAAAGATTTTTGATGAGATTTTCTAAGATTTCTTCGCGAAGCGAATCATAAAAAGGTTAAGGGTGAAGGGTTAAGGGTTAAGGGTCCGGCCCGCCATTCCTTAAGTGCGACATCAAGACCTTCTCCATCGCCACCACTCGCTGCAAGCGTTCGCAGTGCATCATCCGTGCCACCGACGTCGTCCATTCGCCCAGACCTCTCGGCAGCCGCTGCCGTACCTCCTCCTCAGAGACCACGGGGCAGTCGCCGCAGTCCACCCTCAGCCTGTAGCCCTCTTTTTCCACTGCCACGATGGTGCCGCACAGCATTTCCTCTGCCGAGGCCATCAGCACCTGTTGCGCCGTAGTGGTATATTCACTCATCACATTGCCGATATACCTCGCCTCGTCATACACGGCCACGCACGACAGGTCGAAGGCGCACGGTTGCGCTATCAGCACCACCTGCCTGCCCTTCGCCACAGCCACATACGCCTCACGCAGCCCCGGCCCTTGCAGGTCGTGGTGCGTGAGGCCGTTTATCGGCAATTCAATCTTCATCGTTGCCGGTCATTCTTATTCCCAGTCGTCCCAATCGACGGTGTTGGACTTCACGCGGGCTGCCTGGTTGCTGCTGCCGCCATATTCGATAGCGTCGTCGCCGGTCAGGTTGCTGCTTACGCTGGATAAACTACTACTTTGCAGCAGACAAGTCTTGCTGTTCAGTTCTACCACCTGCATGGTGGGCTTCATATATTCTCGTTTCATAATTGTCTTCTTTTCAATTATCAATTATCACTTAATCACAACCTTTCTACCATTGTTAATATACACACCTGCGCGCGAGGGCTTGTCGCTGAGCTTGCGCCCGTCGAGACTATACCACGCGCCAGCTTCGCTGGAATTGATAATTGATAATTGATAATTGATAATTCCTGTTTCGGTGTCCTCTCCGAAGTTCAGCACGAACTCCTTGACGGAGTTAGCCACCGGGTCTCCCGCTTCAATTCCCTTCAGGCGGAAGTAGGCGCGCTGGGCGCCGATGCTGGCGCCGCTCTGCGGATAGTACAGCGTGTTCTCGCCACCCATGAAGAGGACGCTCCTGTCGGCTGCATTAAAAGTGAGGGGATCGTAGGTGCCCTTGAAGTCCACGTAGTCGGTCGAGACGTTGGAGGTGGTGTTGCTGATGGTGACGCCGCTGAACACGGGAGCTACGAGGTTGTGCGCGTCGTCGTCCACATAGTTCGCGTCGGCAGTCCATTTGATAATATAAGGTGTCCCGGCTACCAATTCCGTCACGGCATCCTTTGCGGTGAAGTTCAACGTCAGCGTCCCGTCGGTAAGGGATGCGCTGCTGAGCGTACGCACATCAGCACCTTCAAGGGGCGAACCTGCAAGCGTCACGTTGAACGGCAGGCACAGCGTGTTCCACTTGCCGTCCTTGTAGAGCGTGCGGTCGCTGAGGACAACATTACGTGTGTTGCCTTTAGCCGCACTGATGTCGGCGCTGTTGTCCGCATTGTTGGCCAAGAAGAGAAGGGTGTTTGCTGGGTAAAGCGTCTTGCCGTCGGGCTTGGTTTCTATACCATTGCCTTGTAACCAGCTGCTGCCGTCGGTAGCGGTAAAGGCTTTCAGCAAGTTCACCGTGCCGTTGTAGCTGGTGGCCGTGATGTGGTCGGTAGCATTGGTCCAGCTGAGGTTGACGGTCGTAAGTGACGTGCTACCCGTTCCTCCGCCAATGCCGTAGCCTTCATAGTTATTGAGATAAGTACTGTAATTAGCTGTAGCGTTGATGACACCGCCAGAGATGTTGACCGTGCCGCCGGAACCCGAACCGCCGCCACCAATAGCTGCTGCTTCAGTACCACCAGTAGCATTAACGGTACCGCCAAAGATATTGACCGTGAAACCGGTACAGCTTTCACCACCACCTATGGCTGCTCCCATACCACCTTGGGCTGTGACGAGACCACCGTGAATGTTGACAGTACCTCCGTGGCTGCCATGAGTGCCACCTATGCCGCTATCGTACGCTATAGCATTGATAGTGCCTCCATAGATGGTGATGGTGCCAGCATGAGCATTACCCCATCCGAGGCCCGGATATCCACCACCGATGGCTGCTTCGTCAGACGAGTTGGTTGATGCATTCAGCACACCTGTGCCTCCGCTCTGTCTGTAGATGGTGAGACTGCTGCCTGCGGGCACATGGATGCCACCTGAAACACTTGGGGTTTCGATATGTGTTACATCGAGCGTTGCGCCATCGGCAAGAATCAGTTTGACATCGCCACTGACATTGATACGTCTAGTACTGTTGTTATTACAGTCAAGGTAAGGATTGATGGTGACATCGCTATTCACCACATACCAGCCGCTGGTGAGTTCATGGTCGCTGCTGGTAAGTTCTTTGGCGGGCTGAGATTGTGACGTACCGTCAGCTGCAATATAATTCGTGTTGACGAGGTAATCGGCGCTGATAGTCACATCTTCATTCGGCATGGTGAGTGTAGCATGAGTGGCGTCAGTCTGGTCGAGGGTACCAGCCGAAGCCACGAAGCCAACAGTGGCGCCCGGCTGGCTGGGAGCAGCAAGCGTAAGGTCAACCTCATCGTTTTCAGCTGCATAGACCACATCGCCTATCATAAGGCCCTTGTTGTCACCATAGAGAGTGATGCCACTAACGTTATACGTTGTTGTTGGTGTGGTGCTGATAGCGAGGCTGGTGACATTCGCACCTGCACTGATAGTGTGAGCCTCCTTACCCTGGTCGGTAGGCAGGTTCGTCACAGGAATGTAGTAGCAGTTGGTGAAGGTTACAGAACCATAACCAAAAGTATTACTTAACATACCTGCAGACACGCTACCTGGCTTCACAACGCAATTGGTGACCGTGGTCGTACCTCCAGCCACAGCAAAGAAAGTGCCGCAATTTGTAGTAGTGCTTGTTGTCGTTAAAGAGCCATCAAATAGACAGCCGGTTATCGAATTACCATTTAATTCAGGCCAAATGTATGCAACAAATCCGGCATGCTGACCTGAATAATCAATATCGCTGTTGATATTAACACTGCTTCGGCAGTTCGTAAGGGTGACCGGCGATTCTTTCACTTGACCCACGATACCTGCAGCACATTGTTGATGAATGTAGATATCACCTGCCACATGTAGATTCTGGATAGTAGCACCCTTCACATGGCGGAACGGGGCAGCAAACTGTTCGCTAAACCTGTCATTACTGCTTCCATAGCCGATGGTCAGCGTGTAGCCACCACCGTCGAATGTACCCTGGAATCGGTTTTCTACCCATACTGAGTTTACGTCGTCATAGTAATATGCACCCGCCATCGTAGTGACAGGATTTTGTGCCGTTCCGATGTTGCCTGTCAGCTTCACGGTCTTACCGCTATAGGTGCTAAGACCATTGTTTACACGTAAGCAGAAGCGATTCCAGTCATCCTTTGTGTTGATGACATAGGCACCGCTGTCGTCTGTGTCAAGTTCGTCAGGCTGCCAAGTGGCACCGACGGTCACATCTTCATTAGGCATGGTGAGCGTAGCGCTGGTGGCACTGTTTGTCGTAATGCTACCTGCAGAGGCCGTGTATGCGTCAACGGAGTAGTGGGCTGGAGGATTGGCAGTGAGTGCGAGATTAACCACATCGCCGCTGCCTGCATAAACGGTGCTTCCGTACTTGAGACCATTAGAACCTTCGTAAGCGGTGATGCCACTGACGTTATACTCAGTAGCCGTGCCGCTGATGGCGAGGCTGGCGATGTCGCTGTTGCCACTAATCGTGTGTGCCTCTTTACCTTGGTCGGTGGGCAGGTTCGTCACAGGAATGTAGTAACAATTCGTGATATCCGGAGTACCTGAACTGTATCGCACGAAAGTATTATCCAACATACCGCTGGCCACGCTGCTGGGCTTCATCACCGAGTTGCTGATATGGATATTTTCAGCACTTGAATAAGTATATCCGATGAATCCACCGCAGTGTTGGGTGGCATTAGTTGTAGTAAACGAACCATCGAACAGGCAGCCGGTGATATTTGCAGTAGCATTAGTATTCACTTTGCCGATGAAGCCGCCGTGAGTGCCGTAACCGCTTTTTGCACTATTGATGGTAACGCTACTGCGGCAATTCTGGATAGTAACGGAGGTTCCACCGTAGATATCGCCTACCAAACCACTGGCAAACTCTTGGTTGGTTGTGATGGTACCCGCTACATGCAAATCCCGAATAACGGCGTTATAAACATATCGGAACGGGGCGGTTACTTCTGCCGTCGTATTGTAGTTGACGGTTAGCGTGTATCCATCACCGATGAATGTTCCCATGAACAATCTGACAGAAGAGTTTTCAATAGTTCCCGCCATTGTGGTAACAGGGTCTTGGGCTGTACCGATGTCAGAGGTCAGTCTTACGGTTTTGCCGTAATAGTTATTGCCGTTGTTCACTGCAGCACAGAAGTTGTCCCAATCGGTCTTGTTGGCAATCAGGATACCGAGGTCTTCTGTGATGGTGACAGAGCCTGTTGCAATGACTTCATTTCCCTGCTCATCTCTCGTCACCCAAAGGGTGTAGTTGCCTGTAGCTGTTGGCGTCCACTCGAAGGTGCTGGTCTCTGTGGTATTTGTCAGAGAAGTCAAGCCCAATCGGGTCACAGCCGCTCCCTTGTTGTTGGCATCGGTGCTGGCAAAGAGGTAAATCGGTCCATAGAACTCATCACCGTTGTTCGTGATAGAAACATTTACGTCCTGTGTATAAGATACGTACTTATTGGATGGAACAGAGATGGTTCCCGACAAACTATATGATGGATGCACAGCCAAAGTAGGAACACCGTTCGCATCGTATGTAGCGGTAAAGTAGTCGATGTTAGGATTTGTGCTTGGATACCATGTTGTTGTACCATTCTCTCTGCTGACCGGAACGATCTTTATTGTTTGGCCAGCATACGTTTGATAGTTGCCAACAGGATATTGCAGATTATTATAGCCAGAGAGATAACTAAGCTCACCTGTCGTCATCAGAGAATAGGTTTCTATTATTTCACCGTTTGCATTGATAAGTTCAACGCCAATATCAAATATGTGCTTATTGTTATCATTAATAATACTAAATGCATTGAAATTAACGGTCTGTCCTTCAACTCTGAACCCTGTCATATCCAGGTAGATGGGTTCTGTGTATGTTTGTCCGGAACCAATCTGGACACCAATGACAGCATCCTGATACATGGCAAAGCCGTCATTCGTGGAGCTGGCTCCAATCTGACTGGTGTCATAGGGGTTCAAGACAGACAGCGCAAAGTAACCATCATTAGAACCTCCCCAGCCCCAGTTGACATGGAAGAACGAGTCGGAAGCTCTGAAGCCATCCAGCACAAAGGCATGTCCGCCACCTGCTGACTGACCGCCGTAAAAGACGGGACGTTGAGCAGCCAGCTCGTCATACATCAAGTCTATCCATTCTGCATAAGTATATTTTGAACGGCTGACGAGACGTGTCGTGCTGTCAAAGCCGAAATAGTTGATCAATGCATTGGGCGCATACGCTCCATTTGAGCCTGACGAGCTGCTGGCGTAGTCCATATACACCGATGCACCACAGTAAAACATCAACTTGGCTACAGCCGCTTTTTCATCAAGTGACCCAGCACCATTGGCATAGGAGTTCTGCAACAGGCTGCTGTTTGGCAGGTTACGGTCGGTAATTATAGGAACAGAAATGTGATGTGTTGCCGTAGTGTAGCCGGGGATATCGGCGATCAAGGATGTCGGTCCATCGCCTTTCTTAATATGGTAGGCCACCACCTGAGCCATAGCCGTCGCCACACAACCGGTCACAGAGGTTTGATTGGTAGATGGGTCGGTAGGACACTGGTTGTTATAGGGTGCTCCCTGGTTCCAAGTGGTCGTCATCAACGGTCCCTTGTCGGTCTTGGGCGAGGCCGCTATTGTACGAGAGGGTGCGGATGCCGAGGGCTGATAACCGATGGAGTCCAGATACCGCATTTCGTCGATGTAGCCCTGCAGGAAGACACGCATGTTATCGGGCATGTTCTGCTCGTCGAAGTTACTGACGTCGCTATAGCCCAGCACGGCCTTGAAGCGCTCGTCACCACTCACCAGCACGAAGCCATCTTGCAGAGTGGCACTGACGGCATAGAGGTAGGGCTGTCCCGCCATGTCCTTGGCATTGAACACCACTGCAGTCTTCAGCATGTTTGCTGATGGAGCATTGCGTCTGCCGCCCTGTTTAGTACTCTGCACCTTCAGGAACTTTGAGGCAATCTCTTTGGCCTGTTCCGGGCTCACGTGCTGTGCCCAGATTCCCTGCACAAGGAATAGCAGGAAGACAAAGAAGAACGTAAATCTTTTTGTGTTCATTGTTTATAGAGATTAAAATCTTAGATTTTGAGTGCAAAATTACGGGAAAAGACCAGAAAACATGTTCTCATGGCGCACAATTATGTTCTCATGGGGCACAAACCACATTTTTTTGGTATTATACAACCATTTCATCGAATTATTTAGCTAACTTTGCGCATCATAATCGAGAAAAATGAAAAGATTTATCTACTTCATCGCAGCAATGGCGTTGCTGGCTGCTTGTCAGGAAAAAGGCCTGCCAACCGCTGAAGAGGCTTCGGATGCCGACAGCATCTATTCCTATCAGTATATTGCAATGCACTTCGTGACAGAACCGGAACGCTGCCTGGGCCTCATCGACACCGCTGAGATGAAAGGCACGATGACCGTCGATAGCTGTAACATGATGCGCAGCTATGTGTATAACACGGCTATGCAAGACCGCAAGCAGGGCCGACACTACTTGCGGCTGGTGCTGGATCGCGAAGGAATAGACAAGACAAGTGATGTTTACCTCTCGACACTCGATGCCTACGCCACGCTCTGTATGTCTGAAGGGAATAGCGTAGAGACGCTGAACGCAGCACTGGAAGGCATCGAGCTGGCCCGCAAACGCGACTTTAAACGTATGGAGGCGACCTTCTATGCTACGGCTGGCAGTGCGATGGAGATTCAGCGCCCCGGGTCCGGTGAAACGTATTTAAGGAAAGCCATCGACATCATTAAAAGCCTGGATGACGCAGGTGCACAGCCCAAAGCCTCGTACTACATGGGTCTGCTGGCACAGAGGCTTGGCGAGAATAAGAAATATGCGGAAGGAGCACAGGTGTGCCGCGAGCGTCTGGCCTTTATCGACGAGATGGAACAGAAGGGTATCAAGATGCCAGCCGGCTACTTCGAGAAACAGCGGGGCGGGGCCTACTGTGTGTTGGCCTGCTGCGAGGCGGAACTGGGACACATGGACGAGGCGCGACGCGCTGCCGAGAGCTACGAGAAGACAATATACGCCATGACCCCCACAGGACAGTTCAACATCCTACCTTACTATGTCAAGGCGGGTGACAAGGCCCGCGTGGAGCAGTTATGCGAACGACTGGAGAACGTCCGGTTGCAGCAAGGCGACACCATCAGTATGTTCTATCGCACGCTGTTCCTCAACAAAACCAACCTATATCAGGCGCTGGGCGACTATCGCCACGCCTTTGAGGCTGCCACGCGTGCTGCCATCATTCAGGACAGCCTCGTGGCACGAGAGCGCGACAGCAAGGCTGAAGAGTATGAGGTAATGTTTAAGACACAGGAGGCTGAGATGGCTCTGAAGGAGAAAGAGGCCAGCGAGCGCATACTCCTTATTATTATTATAGCTCTCGTCACCATACTTGTTCTGGCTGCACTCTTACTTTGGCGCATCATCGTGGACAGACACCGACTGAACGAACGCAACCGCGACCTGTATGTCACCATACAACAGATGCTGGAAAAGGAGAAAGAAGCGGAAGAGGCTCTGGAAGAGATTCCTGAGACGGCTCTGTCGAGCACCCAACAGCTGTATCAGCGCATCGTCAGACTGATGAAGGAACAGAAACCCTATACCGACAGAAACATGAATCGCGAAAGTATGGCGCGGATGCTGGGCACCAACTACAATCTGGTGGCTGATGCCATACGCGAATGTACCAAAGGACAATCCATCGGCGACTTCATAGAAGACTGGCGACTGCGCCATGCCGCACAAATGCTGGTCAATACGAATGAGTCAATAGGCGTCATCATGGAGGATAGCGGATTCGTCAGCCGAAGCCACTTCAACACCTCGTTTCGAGAGCGGTTCAAGATGACGCCTTCGGAATATCGGAAGGCAATCAGGTAAGAAGGAGTTCAACGGTCTGCGTCGTTAATGGACAAGGACCTTACGGCCGTCCCTAACGTAGATGCCTGGTGTGGTGGGGGCTGCGATGCGCTGGCCTGCAAGGTTGTAGGTGGCAGACTGTTGCGTGTTGAGCGCTGAGAGGGGGTTGCTGATGCCTACTTCTCCCTCGGGGATGAGGGTGACGGTGAAGTTGATGACGGCCAGGTTGTTCTGAAATTCGTTTCAGAACTGCGCCACGACAAAGATGAGCAGTCCGTAGCGAATCACCTTGCCGATAGTGATTGTCAGCAAGGAAAGCCAGGGATTAGCCCGTGTAAAGCCAAGGGTGACAGCAATCACGCTGCCAAGAATTGGCAGAAAACAAAGCACCCCGATCCAAGCGCCATAGCGTTCCATCCATCGGGAAGTGCGGTTCACTTTCTCCCGCTCCACATGTAGGTATGTTTCTATCCATTCCATCTTGCCAAGGGTGCCTACTCCGTAGTTGAGCATAGATCCTGCCACGTTGCCTACAGTGGCAGCGACAAACAGATGCATTGGATCCAATCCTGCCAACAGCAGTGCTGTCAGCACGGCCTCGCTGCTAAAGGGAAAGACAGAACCCGCGATGAAGGCTGATACAAACATTCCCATGTAGCCCCAGGATTCAAGCAGTGCGAGGAAGGAGGTCATGATGAATGCAGATAATTATAAAAGATTATTGAATAATGTAATTATGCTGGTGGCTGCCAGCCCCAAGCCCAGAATAATCGACCAGACGTTGGTAAACCATGTATGAGTCAGGGTAATGAAGTGAGCGGCAGTCGGCGCTGTGGACAGCAGTAATAAAGGGAAAAGATACATGAAATGTTGGGGCTTCAAAAGAATCCATAGAAATAAGACGATTTGGAAGACCATATAACAATAGTGACACATGCGAACGCGTATCTTGTCATCAAAATTCTTGCGGCTGTAGTGCACCATGCCTGTGAGGCCAAACAGAAAGACTACTATCAGCGCAACACCTTCGGGCAGGTGATGCAGGAAAAGTTCATGGAATTTCGATAGGAACAATCCCCAAAAGCTACTCCATTCATACTGTAATGCATCATCAATCACCCACTGCCAGTAGAATTGCTCGCTAAATGGATAGATGATGGACGTAATATGCTCAGCCAAAGGAGTTACATCATTGAGAAAGAAAGCGCCTGCCGCCCAAAAGGCATAAGGCAATAGGACACCGCAGAGCACAGCACCGAAACAGCGCCAAGATAATGACCGCATATAGACCAACTGACACCATAACAGCACGATAGAGAGCCACAACAGGGGGGCCCAAACCAAACTGGCTAATGAGATGAAGAGGTAAGCATGGAACGTGTCGACCTCTGGGTCGTCCTTGTCGTATGTGCGCAGCAGATAGAAGAACGAGATGCTGAATAAGCACAGTATGACGGTTCCCGATTGGAGGGGATGTAGGAACCCACACGCAGCCAAGAACCATAGAAATAAGACGGCGATCATTTGCGAGCGAACCCGCAAAAGAGCGTTGTCTGTAGCTGTCTTGATGACAAGGCAGGTCGTCACGGCACAAGTCAGCATCCCCAGCAAGTATTCTAAGGAATAACCTCCTTGTGGCAACCACCAAAGTAGCGCTGTCACAACACACGTTATGGGTAGGGTCAGCGCACTTTCGGCAATCTTATTTTGAAGCCTTATCTTCAACGTTGGAAGTTCTCTTTATAAATCAGCTCCAATGTCCCTACGGAAGTATTTACCTTCGAACTTTATTTTCTGTGCTTCCGTGAAGCTCTTTGCGAGAGCTTCCTCCTTGTTCTTCCCATAAGAAGATACAGCGATGACACGACCGCCAGCTGTTATTACTTCCCGGTCGGCATTAAGAGCTGTTCCAGCGTGGAAGACAACACTTCCATCCACGTCCTGGATTCCCGTGATGACTTTCCCTTTCTCATAATGCCCCGGATATCCGCCGCTCACAAGCATGACACAGACAGCAGAACGTTCGTCGAACTCCAGTTGACGGCTTGCTATGTTTCCTTGAGCTACACCTTCGAGCAAGTCAACGAGGTCGCTTTTTATGCGTAGCATAACAGTCTCAGTCTCAGGATCACCCATGCGACAGTTATACTCAATGACTTTGGGGTCACCGTTGCAGTTAATCAGGCCGAAGAATATAAAGCCTTTGTACACCAGACCTTCTTCCGCCAGTCCCTTCACGGTAGGACGGATGATGCGGTCTTCGACCTTCTTCATCCATGCCTTGTCAGCAAAAGGTACAGGCGAAACACTTCCCATACCACCTGTATTCAATCCCGTGTCGCCTTCGCCGATGCGTTTGTAGTCCTTGGCTTCTGGCAGGATCTTATAGTCTTTGCCGTCGGTGAGCACAAATACAGAGCACTCGATACCGCTCAGGAACTCTTCAATGACCACACGGGCAGAGGCTTGTCCGAACATTCCGCCCAGCATTTCTTTCAGTTCTTTTTGCGCCTCTTCCAATGTAGAAAGGATGAGAACTCCTTTGCCGGCGCAAAGGCCGTCGGCTTTGAGGACATAGGGAGGCTGCAGCGTTTCGAGGAAGGACAAACCTTCCTCCACGGTGGTGCCGTCAAAGGTCTGATAGGCGGCAGTCGGAATTCCGTGGCGCTGCATGAATCCTTTGGCAAAATCCTTGCTGCCTTCGAGCTGCGCACCAGCCTTGGAAGGACCAATAACTGGAATATTCTTGAGTTGTTCGTCGTCGCGGAAGAAATCATAGATGCCCTTCACCAGTGGGTCTTCGGGACCTACTACCACCATATCTATCTTTTCGCGGAGCACAAAATCTTTGATACCTGCGAAGTCATCAGCCTTCAGGGCTACGTTCTCGCCCACCTCACTCGTTCCAGCGTTGCCGGGGGCTATGAATAGTTTTTCAATCTTGGGCGACTGAGCTATTTTCCAGGCGAGAGCGTGCTCGCGTCCGCCACTTCCAAGTAGTAACAGTTTCATATAATTATAGTTGTATCTTTATTTTAAATAGTCTTCAAAATAACGGGTGATACGCTCATGAAGGTGTATCTGATCCGTTCCAGCCATGTTGTGTCCGTCGCCTGGGTAGACGAAGAGGTCGGGCTGAGTTCCTGCATCAATGCAGGCGCGGACGAAGCTGAGCGTGTGCTGTGGAACGCAAGTAGGGTCATTGTACCCGAGGATAATCTGCAGGCGACCTTTCAGGTTCTTGGCCTTCGGCAAAAGGCTGCTGGAAGCATAGCCTTCTGCGTTTTCGTCCGGGCGGTCCATATAGCGCTCGCCGTACATCACTTCGTAGTATTTCCAGTCAATGACGGGCCCACCTGCCACACCGACTTTGAAGATATCGGGGTAGGAGCACATCAGATTCGTAGTCATGAAACCGCCGTAGCTCCAACCGTGTACTCCCAGTCTGTCTGCGTCCACATAAGGCAGCGTCTTCAGGAATTCCACACCACATATCTGGTCTTTCATCTCCTCGTCGCCGAGGTGACGGAAGGTGGCCTGCTCGAACTTCAGTCCACGATACTGCGAGCCGCGGTTATCGAGCACGAATACCACATAACCCAGCTGAGCCATATAAATCTCCCATCCGCGGAAGTAATAACCGCGGGAAGCCTGGACATTGTGGGCATGCGGACCTCCGTAAACGTAGATGACAGTGGGATACTTCTTTGAGGCATCGAAGCCCACGGGTTTGATGAGGCGGTAGTAGAGGTCTGTCACCCCATCGGCGGCTTTGATACTTCCGCCACTGATTTCCGGCACATTGTAGTCCTTCCATGGATCCTCCGCCGTCAACACATTCGTGCTTTCGCCACTTTTAGTATGAATGAGGTCCACTTTTCGGGTGATGGTCGGCGACGAATAGGTGTCGATGATTTGGGTGCCAGCAGCACTGAGCGAAGCGCTATGAACGCCCTCGCCTGTAGAAAGTAATCTGATATTACCACTTTTCGCTTTCTCACTCTTCACTTTCACAGCGTGAATTGTGTGGTGCAGGGGATGTGTCACATTTCCCACGAACAGAGCCGTCTTCTCTTTCTCGTTGAAGCCGATGAAATCGCGGATTTCGAATTCTCCGGGGGTCAAGAGCGTTACTGCCACATGGTCACAGGTGGTGCCTCCGCCCTCTGCGTTTCTCCACTCAGGATAAACCGCCTTCTTGAAGTCCACCAGGTAGAGGTGATTCCAGTTGTCGCGGCGTGTCTGCATCACCGCTTTCGTGGCATCCCAGGGTAAGAAACGCAATGTATTCTCCGGTTCCACATACTTCGGATGCTTCTCTTCTACCAACGGTTCGGCGTCTTTCTCGCCCGTCGCGGCGTTGTAGCCGTAGAGCTGCATGTGGTTCTGGTCGCGGTTGAGTTCGAAGACAAAGAGCTTGCTTCCGTCGGGCGCCCACGACAGGTTGGTCATATAATCCGTCATGGGCTTCGGGTTCTTCAACCAGACGGTCTTTTCTGTCGTGAGGTCAAAGACAGCTACACTGACGTCCTCCGTCTCTTCGCCAGCCATGGGATATTTATCTACATAGGTGGCAGCAATACGCTTGGTGATATCTACCTGCGGGTAGCTCGGAATTCGGCTTTGGTCTTTCTTGTAGAAGGCCAGTCGTTGCCCGTCGGGACTCCAGAAGAGTCCGCTGCTTATGCCGAATTCATCGCGGCTTACGCTATGGCCATAAACAATATCATCGTTGCCATCTGTCGTCAGCTGGATTCTGCGACCTTCAGCTGTTTGGACAAAGACATTACTACCGATGCAATATGCCATTGCACGGCTTTCCTTGTTCCACACCAGTTCGCTGGCGCCTTCCTGAATCTGTCCGCGCCAGACAATACTTTTCTGCTGGAAGTCTATCAGGATGATTTCCTTATTCGTTTGTATCTTCACGATAGACTGGTCGGCGTAGGGAAAGGTGACAGAGGTGCATGAACGAAGTATCTTCTCGCCTAATATAGTATTGATATCATTGCAAGTGAACAGCGTAGACTTTTCACTTCCAATAATCTTTGCATCTTCCACGGTCAGTTCCACAGGCTTCTCGCCCCACCAAGTGGAGAACATATACTTTGGTTGTAGGTTCCAGAAGGTGGAACCGCCCCCCAGCAGATCGTTCAGCGTAAAGCTATTCTTTGTGGTCTGTGCCATTGTCGTTGCGGCAGCTATCAGTGCTACAGCTATTAGTTTAATCCTCTTCATTATTGTCGTCGGAATTAAAGAAACGTTTGCGGGCAGCCTGACGGGCAGCACGATTATCCCCCTTGGCGCGATAGTCTCCGCGTCCACCATCTCGTTTGCCGCCTCTTCCTCCGAAGCCTTCGCGGCGCCCTTTGTAATTGTCGTTCTTGGAGAATCTGTTGAAGCGGTGGTTGTCGTCGCCTTCTTCGCGGTCACCACGGAACCCTCTGCGCTCTCCACTATATCTGCGGTCGCGATCACCGCCACCTCTGCGGTCGCGGAATTCACGATGTTCGCCGCGTTCCTCGTCATCGAAGCTCCTTCGGAAATCATCACGATGCTTCTTGAAGCGGTGCTTTTGGGCCATCTCTCGCCGTTCTTCATCTGTCTTCACGGTGCCACCAGCCGCGCGGTGCTCATCTAATCGTCCATCAAAAAGCACATATTTCCGGAGCTCGCATTCGAGTGAGCCATTATAAAGAGGTGTCTTCAGCGAAGGCTTCAGTCCAATTTGTTCGAAGCATTCTTCACGGAAGCTAAGTACCCAAGCCTCGCCACCAGTGTGTTCTCGTTTCAGTTTCTGGCCAATAGTCTTGTAGAGTCCCAGTAGGTCGGGCGATGAGATTCGTTCGCCATAAGGCGGATTCGTGACAATCAGAGGACAGTTTTCCATCTGTCCTTTCAGAGGCACCTTTGTGAAGTCCGCATCTTCGATGGTGATATCCTTTGAGAGACCTGCGGCACGAACATTACGCGAAGCGATTCCTACAGCTTTTGGGTCATTGTCCCGTCCGTAGATGTGGTGCTCGAATTCGCGTTCATTGCTGTCGTCGTTATATACCTGTTCGAAGAGGTCGCGGTCAAAATCGGGCCATTTCTCAAAGGCATAACTTTGACGGAAGATGCCAGGAGCAATGCCGCGGGCTATGAGTGCTGCCTCTATACATAGGGTACCGCTGCCGCAGAAAGGATCCAGGAAGTCTGTCTCACCCTTCCATCCGGTCATCATAATAATACCTGCAGCCAGCACCTCGTTCAATGGCGCAGCTACGGTCTCCTGACGGTAGCCGCGACGGTGCAAGCTCTCGCCGCTGCTGTCCAGAGCCAGGGTGGCATCGTAGTCGGAGATGTGGATATGCAGTTGGATATCAGGATTCGAGACGCTGACATTCGGGCGCGAGCCAGTACGCTCGCGGAACTGGTCGGCGATGGCGTCCTTGACCTTGTAGGCCACAAACTTAGAATGATGGAATTCTGGCGAGAACACCACGCTGTCCACCGCAAAAGTGGTTTGTGGCGACAGGTACTCCGTCCAGTCTATCTCCTTCACGGCAGCATAGACATCGTCGGCGCTCTTAGCCTTGAAGTGTTTGATAGGTTTCAGGATACGAATCGCTGTACGTAGGCAGAAATTTGCACGGTACATCATTTCCTTGTCTCCTGTGAAGGTCACCATACGGCGTCCAATCTGGATGTCGCTGGCGCCCAGTTCCGTGAGTTCCTGGGCCAGCAGTGGTTCAAGACCCTGGAAGGTCTTGGCGATAAGTTCGCTTGTCATGTTAGTGGCAATATTTGTTCTGAAGAATTTTTGTTTCCGGCTCCACATCTTCCGTCACCCAGATGTTACCGCCGATAATGGCATTGTGTCCGATAGTGATGCGGCCAAGAATCGTACTATTGGCATAAACTATCACATTGTCCTCCAAAATCGGGTGACGAGGAATGCCCTTAATAGGATGACCGTTATCATCCATGGGGAAACTCTTGGCACCCAGCGTGACGCCCTGATACAGCTTCACATGGTTGCCGATAATGCAGGTGGCTCCAATCACTACGCCCGTTCCGTGGTCGATGGTGAAATGGTGACCAATCGTGGCACCCGGATGGATATCAATTCCCGTTTCGCTATGTGCCATTTCTGTGATGATACGTGGAATCAGAGGAACCCCCAGACACAGCAGTTCATGGGCAACACGATAATTCGTAATGGCCTTGATGACAGGATAGCACGAGATGACCTCCCCATAGCTCTCTGCCGCAGGGTCGCCCAGGTAAGCTGCCTCCACATCTGTGGCCAGCGTCTGGCGAAGCACCGGCAGGCGCTCAATCATGGCTCGCGCCAGTTCACCAGCTTTCTGTCGGCGTACATCCTGCGCTGTGATGTAAGTGTTGCCGTAGGCCTCCACCTCTGCCCAACCTGTGGCAAAACACAAGCCTGCCTGGATCTGCTCACACAGCAAGGTGTATAGCTTCTCCACGGAAACACCGATATGGTAGAGGAGGTTTTGGTTATTGACATTACTCTTCCCGTAGAAGCCGGGGAAGAGAATACTGCGGCACAAATCCATTGCCTCAGCCAGCGCAGGTTGAGAGGGTAGGGGGTCGCCATCACGATGTTCGTGAAACAGGCCGCACAGTGATTCGGGCTTGGCCAGCTCTGTGGCCACCTTCGTCAGTAGAGTTTGTGTAGAACGATTCATTTTCTCACCATCCTGGCATCAGGATTTGTCTGGTGCCAAGTTTTGGGCGCAAAGGTACAATAAAAATGTGAGTTCTCTCTCATTTTTAGCGAAAAAACTGCAAGAAAAGCGCACGCAAAGGATGATTTGTGTCTAAAAACCACCAAATTGATGATATCCAGCCTCCATAAAAGTATAAGGGTGAACAGTTTTAGCTGTCCACCCCTATAATATAATAAGGTGTAAACCTCTGGGTTAGTCGGCCAGTTTTGCCTTGATGAACTCGCGGTTCAGACGGGCAATATTGGCGATGGTCTCGTTCTTCGGGCACACAGCCTCACAAGCGCGGGTGTTGGTGCAGTTGCCGAATCCGAGCTCATCCATCTTGGCGACCATAGCCTTGGCGCGCTTGGCAGCCTCCACGCGGCCTTGCGGCAGCAGGGCGAGCTGAGAGACCTTGGAGCTGACGAAGAGCATGGCGGAGCCGTTCTTACAAGCGGCGACGCAGGCGCCACAGCCGATGCAGCTGGCGCAATCCATAGCCTCGTCGGCATCAGCCTTGGGAATGAGGATCGCGTTGGCGTCCTGAGCCTGACCTGTGCGGATGGTGGTGTAGCCACCGGCCTGGATGATCTTGTCGAAGGCAGAGCGATCGACCATGCAGTCCTTGATGACGGGGAAGCCGGCAGAGCGCCAGGGCTCAACGGTGATGGTCTCGCCGTCCTTGAACTTACGCATGTAGAGCTGGCAGGTGGTAGCGCCGCGCTCGGTCTTGCCGTGAGGCGTACCGTTGATGTAGAGCGAGCACATGCCGCAGATACCTTCGCGGCAGTCGTGGTCAAACACGAAAGGCTCCTTGCCCTCGCCGATGAGCTCCTCGTTCATGATGTCGAGGGCCTCGAGGAAGGAGGTGTCGTCGGGAATGTTCTTCAGCACGTGAGTGTCGAAGTGGCCCTTCTCCTTGGGCCCGTTCTGTTTCCAGAACTTTATGGTAACAGTGATATTCTTAGCCATATCATTAAAGACCCACCCCCGAACCCCTCCCGTTATGGAGGGGAGCGGCTGGCGCTTGAGGGAGTTTATAGGGTCATTGTTTTAATGGTTATAATTAAATATGCTTTATAAAAAACTTACACCCCGCAGGCTTTCCCCTCCATTACGGGAGGGGTTCAGGGGTGGGTCTTTTTAATTCTTGTAATTTCTCGTCTGAACTTTTATTGCTTCGTATTCCAGGGGCTCCTTGATGAGTTCGGGATCCTTGTCGGCACCCTGATACTCCCAACAGCCAACGTAGAAGAAGTTCTCATCATCGCGCTTGGCTTCGCCTTCCTCCGTCTGGTATTCCTCGCGGAAGTGACCGCCGCAGCTCTCGTTACGTGAGAGGGCATCGTGAGCCACGAGCTCGCCCATCGTGAAGAAGTCGCGGAGGTGGATAGCCTTGTCAAGTTCGACGTTGAGGCCTTCCTTCGAGCCGGGCACGAAGAGGTTGGTGTCGAACTCCTTCTGCAGTTCCTTCATCTTCTTGATGCCTTCCTGCAGGCCCTCAGCGGTGCGACCCATGCCGACATACTCCCACATGATGTGGCCTAGTTCTTTATGGATGGAATCGACAGAGCGCTTGCCCTTGATGTTCAGGAGGCGAGTCAGCTCGTCGTCAACAGCCTTCTCAGCCTCAGCGAATTCGGGCAGGTCGGTGCTGATGCGCGGCCAGATAGCCTGGTCAGCGAGGTAGTTCTGGATGGTGTAGGGGAGCACGAAGTAACCGTCAGCCAAGCCCTGCATCAGAGCGCTGGCACCCAGACGGTTTGCACCGTGGTCGGAGAAGTTGCACTCGCCGATAGCGAAGAGGCCGGGGATGGAGGTCTGCAGCTCGTAGTCCACCCAGACGCCGCCCATGGTGTAGTGGATGGCGGGATAGATCATCATGGGCTTGTAGTACTTCACGCCGTTGATTTCGTTGGCCACGTCACCGGGGAAAACGTCGGTAATCTCTTCATACATCTCGAAGAGGTTGCCGTAGCGCTGCATGATGACGTCGATGCCTAGGCGGTTGATGCTCTCGGAGAAATCGAGGAAGACGGCGAGGCCGGTGTTGTTCACGCCGAAGCCCTTGTCGCAACGCTCCTTGGCAGCACGGCTGGCGACGTCACGCGGCACGAGGTTACCGAAGGCGGGATAGCGACGCTCCAGATAGTAGTCGCGGTCCTCTTCAGGAATCTCCCAGCCCTGCAGCGTACCTTCCTGCAGCTTCTTGGCATCCTCAATCTTCTTGGGAACCCAGATGCGGCCGTCGTTACGCAAGGACTCGGACATCAGCGTCAGCTTCGACTGCTTGTCGCCGTGTACGGGAATACAGGTGGGGTGAATCTGAACGTAGGCGGGGTTAGCCATATAGGCACCCTTGCGGTAGCACTGGATAGCAGCTGTGCAGTTGCAACCCATGGCGTTCGTGGAGAGGAAGTAGGCGTTGCCGTAGCCGCCGGTAGCGATGACGACAGCGTTGGCGCTGAAGCGCTCCAGTTTACCGGTCACCAGGTTCTTGGCGATGATACCACGGGCACGGCCATCGACGATGACCACGTCTTCCATCTCATAGCGGGTGAAGAGCTTTACCTTGCCGGCCTGCACCTGAGCACTCAACGAAGAGTAGGCGCCCAGCAGCAGCTGCTGGCCCGTCTGACCCTTGGCGTAGAACGTACGGCTGACCTGAGCGCCACCGAAGCTGCGGTTGGCGAGCATGCCACCATATTCACGGGCAAAGGGAACACCCTGTGCTACGCACTGGTCGATGATGTTGTTGCTGACTTCAGCCAGACGATAGACGTTGGCCTCGCGAGCGCGGTAGTCACCACCCTTCACGGTGTCGTAGAACAGACGATAAACGCTGTCGCCGTCGTTCTGGTAGTTCTTGGCTGCATTGATACCGCCCTGTGCAGCGATGGAGTGTGCGCGGCGGGGGCTGTCCTGGATGCAGAAATTATAGACGTTGAAACCCATCTCGCCGAGTGAGGCAGCTGCGCTGGCACCTGCCAGACCTGTACCCACCACGATGACGTCGAGCTTCAGTTTGTTCTTCGGGTTCACCAAGCGCTGATGTGCCTTATAGTTGGTCCATTTCTCAGCAACGGGTCCCTCGGGTATCTTGCTATCTATTTTCTTAACTTTATCTGACATAGTTGTATAGGTTTTGAGGTTGTTAGGTTATGAAGTTAACCACAAATGGGTGCACCGCCCCAAACGGCGAATTTGATAAGTACGGCGAAGAACATCAGGATGACGATCGTGGACCACCAGAAACCGATGCACTGCCAGCGATTCAGCCAGATCTTACCACTCCAGCCAATGGTTTGGATAGCGCTCCAGAAACCATGGTTGATGTGGAACCAGATGGCACAAAGCCAGATGACATACAACACCACGAAGACGGGCTGAGCGAAGGTCTGCTCAATCCAGGCGTAACCGTCGCTGGGCGAGGGCAGCTGTGTATAAGCGTTGCCCATAAGCTCGCTCCACATCATGTTGTACCAGAAGTTGTAGAGGTGTAAGCAGAGGCCGAGAATCACGATGATACCCAGAACCAACATGTTCTGGCTGGCCCACTCCACCTTTTCGGGCTTGTTGGTAACCTCATAGGAGTCAGCCCCGCGAGCCTTCTTGTTCTGTAATGTCAGCCAGAAAGCAAACACAAAGTGCAGTGCCATCAAGGCTGCCAAGCCAATGGTTGCGACCACAGCATACCAGTTGGCGCCGAGGAATTCGCAGATCATGTTGTAGCCTTCTGCGCTGAACAGGGCCACTACGTTCATGCACGCATGAAACGTCAGGAAGAGAATTAAGGCCAAGCCCGTCACGGACATGACCACTTTCCTTCCAATAGATGAATCAATTAACCACATAAATGATAGAATTTGAAATTTAAATTATGATTGATTTTGGTTTCCTTTTTATACTATTGTACCCCCGCAAAGCGCGTAAGATGCCGCAAAAGTAAGTCTTTTTAACGATTCAACAAAAGAAAACTGCAAAAAAATGTAACTCTTTACACCAAACTCTAAACTTTTTTGTAACTTTGCCCCCGAAATTAGCAAACGAGACCTATGAACAGAAGAGATTTCATCAAGAAAACCGCCATTCTTTCCGTAGCCGCAGGTGCTGCGGAAATTACGCGCGCCACAGAGCTCCTTCAGCCCACCTCCCAACCTGCTGAAGAAGGACTTCCTATTACCGCTCCGGAAGAAGCTCACGAGGGTGCACTCATCATCTCTGCTCCCGTGCTTCAGAACTATGCCGAGACCTCCATCGGTATCGCCTTTGCCGTCAGCGACCTGGCCAACGGCTATGTCATCATAGGCCGCCAGCCCGACCTCAGTGATGGTCGTAAGGTACTTTGCGGAGGCTATCGGATGTCTGACATCGACGACCGCGTGGTACAGGTGCGCATCACCGACCTGCAGCCCGCCACCACCTATTATTACCGCATCGGTGCCGACCGTATCGAGTACAAAAGCGGTTACCGGATGAAAGTCCTTGGCACTGAGGACGATCCCCGCACCTATCATTTCACTACGGCCGGTGCTGCCGCTAAAGGACACTTCTGCGTCATCAACGATACCCATGCTTCGTGGGAACCCTTTGGGCGGGCTATTGAAAAGATTGCCCAGCTGGCTCCTGCCTGCGTCGTTTGGAACGGCGACGCCTGCAACTCCGAGGAAACCATCGAGGCACAGATGCGTATTTTCCTTAACCCGGAGATCAACCGCAAGGACTATGCCGCCGAGATTCCCTACCTCTTCAGCCCCGGCAATCACGATTTCCGAGGCATGGCGAACCGCCATCTGGAGCGCGTGTGGATGTATCGTCAACCCGAAGAACGTCTGGCTCGCGACTGGAACCTCGGTCGCAACTACGCTGTTCGCATGGGAGATATAGCAATGATCGGACTCGACACGGGTGAGGACAAACTGGATACCAACCCCAAGTTTGCCGGCCTCTTCCAGATGAAATCCTACCGCGAGGCACAGACACAATGGCTGCGCGATGCCCTGCAGCAGCCTGAAATTGCCAGCGCACCTTATATCGTGGCGTTCTGTCATATCCCCCTCTTCGACAGCAATCCCAAGCACAATCCGGGTGATATCGCCCCCGCCGACCAGGATCCTAAGTACAGTACCGATTTCGCCATGTGGCAGCGCACCTGTGCCAACCTGTGGTCTCCCCTGCTTGCGGAAGCCGGCTGCCAGCTCGTCGTCACCGCCCACCAGCATCACTATCAATATTTTGAACCCACAGCCGAACGCCCGTGGGCAGAAATCATCGGAGGCGGACCGGAAATGGGCGAGGAAGGAGGCCGGAAGCACGCTCACCTCTTCCCGACCGTCATCGAAGGCGAGGTGCGCCAGGCTCAGCTCCACATCACCGTCCACAACCTTCTTAGTGGCAACGTCCAGCAGGCATTTGCCATCAATCCGCGCAAAATCAGTAAGAAAGGCAAGCGCCGTAAGTAGCAGCTTGCACACCAACCAATGAATAAATACACGACACTCCTCGCTCACATAGTGGCCCTTGTGGTAGTGATCATTTGGGGATCCACGTTTGTTTTCACAAAGCTACTCCTGTTGGCAGGACTGACGGCAGCCGAGATTTTCGTCCTCCGCTTCATCATTGCCTACCTGATGCTCTTGGGATTCGCCCTGACCCAGAAATCCTTCCACCTGCTCTCTGCCTCGGTGAAGGACGAGGCGCTGATGCTGGCGTTAGGCATTGTGGGCGGCTCGCTGTATTTCCTGACGGAGAACAGCGCCATGAACTATACCACAACCACCAACACATCGCTCATTGTCTGCATGTGTCCCCTCTTTGCCACAGCCCTCATCTCCCTCTTCTACAAGTCCCAGCGCCTCCACGCCATCCAGGTTCTGGGCACGCTGATGGCTGCCGTGGGAGTTGTCGTCGTGGTCCTGAACGGCCGATTTGTGCTCCACCTCTCCCCCTTGGGCGACACGTTGGCCTTCGTTGCCTGTCTGTGCTGGGCGCTCTACTCCCTGCTGATGATTCCCGCCACACATCGCTATTCCACCCTCTTCATCACTCGCAAGGTCTTCTTCTATGGCCTCTTGTCGGTGATTCCCTACTACCTCATCTGGCCCTCAAGCCCCTCGTTGGAAGTGCTCCTGCGGCCCGACGTCCTCGGCAATCTGCTCTTTTTGGGCTGTGTGGCCTCCATGCTCTGCTTCCTCGCATGGAACTGGGTCATCCGCAAGTTGGGAGCCGTCATAGCCACCAACTATGTGTATTTCAACCCCGTTGTCACCGCCCTCTTCGCCTGGCTCATCCTCTCAGAGCGCATCACCATCTTCTTCGTCATCGGCAGCGTCCTCATCCTGGTCGGCATGTATCTGATAAGCAAGAAACGCCCGGCAAAATTACACTCGGTTAGGAACTTTATTTCGCATTATTTTTGTAGGCTGCCACTCTCGCGGCTACGTTGGCCTTGATATTATTGTAATAAAGAGCATAGTCGCCGTTGTGGTAGCTGGCATTTCCGAAGGGCTTAGGACCAGGCATAGGTTCCAAGGCTTTGGTCGTTGTAATGATGACGCCCCTTTTCAGATCAACCTTTGCATCGGCAGCATGAGGGACATACTCCATTTTTGCAAGCTTTTCATTTACAATGTAGCCGCCCAGATTTTCCTCTGCCGAGGCGTATGTTTCATCGCGCTTCCAGTTGATGGGATTGATGCTGATGGCACCTGGCAGGACAACAAGATTGTTCTCGTTTCCGGGTCCCTCGGTGTTATACGATATAATCACACCGGTATCGTCGGCTCCCTCTGCAAATTTCAGATGCGGGTTGGCTTTGAGGTAATCTTCTGTTATGGAATAACCAATCACATAAGCGGCGATCATGCGCTTCTGGTATTCAGGATGCGCCTTCATATACTCTGCAAGCACAAACCTCTGCATGATTGAACCCTGGGAATGACTTGCAAGGATGAAGGGACGACCGCCATTCAGATTCTTAAAATAGTAGTCGATTGCTGCAAGAACATCTTCTCTGGGAGTGCTGGCGAAAGCGGCATTTAGCTCATCGCTGGGCAAACTAGCCGCTGATGCCATATTGAGTTGCCTATAGTAAGGAGCAAAGACATTGGCTGATTCCTCGTATGCTGTTGCCTGCATCTGATAGACGTTTTCCCACTCCTGTCTCAATGACTTATCGTTGATGTCTGCAAACATCGATGCCCCCTCGGAATTGTCGGCATATTCTGTGGGATAGACATAAAATACATCGACATCCTTTGTTGGTTCAGGCTGCCTCAGCCAGTTGTTCTTATCGCTGTAATCGGGAGCCTTCTCCGTTTCAGGTACCACTGGGTCGTCGTCTTTGTCACTGCATGAAGTGAGCGCCGCTGTCGTGCCGCAAATCAGGATGGCGGCCATCATCCACATTTTCATTTGTCTCATTGTTACAATCATTTTAGTGTTATACGTTTTTACAATTCTGAAGTTATGGCTTAGCGAAAACCTGCTTTCCCTCGAAGTAGGTGGCTGTGGGCTTGGCGGTATGGATCTCTGTCACGGGACAGGTCAGTACATCCTTGTCAACAAGGAGAAAATCTGCATACTTACCCGTGCTGATGCTTCCTCGTTCATCCTCGATGAACATCTGCTTGGCGACATTGATGGTCAGGGCGGTGAGGGCCTGCTCGCGGGTCAGGAGCTCTTCAGGCCACACTGGTTTGCCGTTCTCGCCAACCATTACACCAGTGACGGCTATTTCCATAATGCCGAACGGGTCGTCGGGAGCACCGGCCAATGCGGGGTAGTCCGAGTGTGAAGAGATGTTGATGCCGTAGTCGAAGAATGACTTCATCGGATAGCACTTGCCGGCGAGATTTGCGGGCAGAACCTGCGGCGCAGCTTCCTGCTCCTCATTCGAGGCATGGTGCCATAGCAATCCTTCGCTGACATAGATGTTGTGATCGGCTATGCGCTTATAATCCGCTTCATTGACATAGTAAACATGTATCAGCGTGTTGCGCATCTCGTCCTTTCCACCGTTGATGAAGGCGTTGACAAGACACTCCACACCCTTGTTACCCATCACGTGGACGTGCATCGTTATACCCTTTTCATTCGCCTTGCGCGAGATGTCTGTCAATTCTTCTTCCGTCCAGTTGGGAATGCCTTGATGACCGTCGAGGTACAAAGGCTCGATATATCCCGTACCGCTTTCCACTGTGCCGTCCATAAACATTTTCAGCCACCGGGGGAAGATGTGCTTGGAGGCGTATTTCTGCGTGTCTCTGGCCTTGGCCAGGTTGTCATCCACGTCCATCCAGCTTTCCATCTCCCATGCCGCGCCCAGTAAAAGGTGCAGCTCGCCGGCCTGGTCCATCTGCTGGGCTGCCTTATAGAAATGGTCGTTGAAGAAATAGGAGGAATAGCCGTCGAGGTACATCGTGTAGCCCTCGGCCAAAAGTTGCTCCTGACAACTTGCCAAGTTCGCTTTTGCGATGTCGATGGTATAGAGGCTCTCGTTGTCCATGAACGAACGCACATATTTGCAGGCCTGTTCCGACAGATAGCCAGTAGGTGTGCCGTCTGCGCCCATCACAATCTCGCCGCCGCGAACCTCGCCTTTGAGCACGGTGCCGTCGGCCTTCATGATGCCAGCCTTCACCAGCAGGTTGGTATTCACCAGGGCCTTGTGCCCTTCCTCGTCTCCTAAGAAAATGGGCAGATCGTTGCAGATGGCATCCATCTGCCTGCGGTAATCGATATCCCTGCTGAATGTCATCGCATTCCACCCTTGCCCAAAGACGCTTGTCGCGCCCGTGTCTTTTGCCTTTTTGACCGCAGCAGGGACGATGTCCTTAAAGAACTGGTCAACGGTAACCTCCATTCCAAACGTCGTTCCGACCGACTTGATGGCATAGCCCATCGAATAATGGGCGTGGCCGTTGCCGCAACCGGGCATTACAAGTCCTTTGCCGCTATAGTCCACCACCTCGGTCTTTCCATCTTCAACGTAGGCTTTGGCTCCCGTCTTGTCGCCCACATAGACGTACTTGCCGTCCTTCACGGCGAAAGCATCTACAATCTGGTTGTTTTCAGAAGTGAAAATCTTACCATAAACCACAAGGTCGGCACAGGTCTTTTCCGTTGTGGTATCTTCATTCGATGTACACGCTGTAAATACACCTGAGCCGCAAACAAGGGTGGTGGCAAGCATCCACAGTTTCATTTTTCTCATTACAATATTTTTTTGAGATTAAACAGAAATTAAAAACGCTGGCAAAGGTAGCAATTCCTCCATAAACAAGAATCACGGCCCACCTACCTGGCCGTGATTCTTGCTGATTTTACCACATTTTTTGCTAATTCTTCCACTTAAGACTGTCCCAGCCCTTCATTTTTCATCCAGACAGTCACCGACTGCTCCGTCTTGCGCTTGAAGGCGCTGCTAAAGGTGCGGTAATTGCGGAAGCCGCTCTCCAAAGACAACTGCTGGGCGGTGAAATGACGCTGGGCAGCAATAGCCTCGCGATAGAGACTGAGGAAGTGGTTGATGCGAAGATCGTTGATATAGGCATTGAAATTCATACCCTGACTGGAGAGATACTGGCTGAGATAGAAACGATTGGTTCCAATAGCTTTGGCAAGTTGGAAAAGGCTCAGGTCGTGCTGTAGATAGAGCTGCTTGTCTATGCAATACCGCTGTAGTAATGGTCTGATGTCAATGGTAAGATCCTTTTGTCTTACGCTACTTTCCTGTTTGGCGGGACTGCTCAAATCTTCGGGAAGGCTTTGAGGCTGGGAAATGCTCAGGTCGCTTAACGTCTCTACCCGCCAAAGCAGATAGCAGATAAGTATAATAACGTTCACCTCCATTGCATATTCATATACCAGACCACCCCTGTCAAACGAATAGACAGCGAACGTCATTAGAATGACGGCCAGTAGCACGAAACTCTGCCAAACCTCCTTGTGCTCCAGGTCGGCATAGTTGTCGCGCAGCCAGCGCCCGTATTGTCGTGTTGCGCGAACGATATATATGACTAAGGCAATGCTCATCAACGTGAAATAGCCAAATAACACGAGCAGGAGGTCTTCGCTACGGGTGGCTATGCACCATGCCCTTCCCAGGATGAGCGGCATTACCATCGCACAGACTGGCCACAAAGGTCGCCTGCGGTCTTGCAGCATAGTGAACAGTATGACTATCAGCAATGGAATAACTGTCATGCAGTCAAGCAATCCGGCTATAAGATAGCCCAGCATCCTGTCATCGCTTGAGGAAAAAAAATAAGTTGGCAAATACCACACATGGGCCAAGGCTATGCAGGCAAAGAAGGCCGCAGTCCACCGGCGTAGGCGTACTGGCGACGTAATTTCGGGGGCAATGGCATTGGCACGACGGAACAGCAGATAGCAACTGGCCATCAAGGACATCATTGCCACTGCTCCATAGAGCATCATATAAAAAAAACCTTCCTGTATCTTTTGATCGTACATGATAGGTAGATGTTAATATCACTGCAAAGTAAGCGAAAAAAAAGCTTCCAAACAACATTTTTTGCAAATAAATTGTTTACAGGCTCCATTTTATCCTATTTC
>Ga0310696_10000321_pt1 | contig 80265 bp, 33 predicted proteins | sample AusTroGonzalo_MG_4_FD_203885 | JGI IMG/M metagenome (GOLD analysis project Ga0310696, IMG submission 203885) | Bovine rumen microbial communities from tropical cattle in Woodstock, Queensland, Australia - Gonzalo_02 (v2) (version 2) | ecosystem: Host-associated > Mammals > Digestive system >...
ACAAGGTAGTTGTGCGCTGGGCTGAGAATGGCGAGAAGCATGTAAGGGTGACCATCACTAACAACGCGACCAACTGCGTGGCAACGGCCATCGACACCATAAAGGTACACAAGACACCTGTGGTGGCAATCGATGCCGTCAGCGACGAGATCTGCCCCTACAGCGGCAGCTACAACCCGATAACGGCCAACCTGACCACCGCCAGCGAAGGCAGCTACACCTACACTTGGGGTGGCGGAGTGACGCTGACAGAGGCGACCACCAGCACCAACGACGAGTCGAACAGCGTGACGGCCACGATACCGCACACCTCGTGCGACACGACCTACAAGGTGGGCGTTAACGTGGTTGACAAATACGGCTGCAAGGCCAACGCCGACAGCATCACGCTTACTGTGAAAGACATCGAGGTTCCGACTTTCGACAGACCGGAAGACAAGGTACTGTATAAAGACACATACTGCGCCTATGACATCAGAGTGGCTGTGACCGACAGCGTGACCAACACCCACGACAACTGCACACCGCAAGACCTCCTGACGGTAGGCTACACCGACAGGGATGTGACGCCCGCCGATTCGTGCATGGGATTGACCATTATAGAGCGTTGCTGGTATGCCATAGACCGCTGCGGCAACCGTTCGGACGACGAGGATTCGATACAGACCATCAGGATACGCGACCGCATAGCGCCCGTAGTTGATGGAGATCTGCGAGACTCGACAGTCGTAGGCTGCGGAGCTGAGGATGCACCGCTGGCAATAAACACGCTCGACTACCTGCGCGAGCATGGTCTGACTATAAGCGACAACTGCTCGGACGACGCACACCTGACCGTGACCAGCAGCGATGCTGAAATCAGCGGCACCTGCGACAAGTCGATTGTCCGCACCTACCGCGTCACCGACGACTGCGGCAACTACAGCGAGGCCACGCAGAACCTCCACATCAACTTCCCGGCATTCCCGCTGCCCGAACAGGGTGAAGGCAATGCCGTATGTGAGGCTGATGCCGTACCGCCCACACCTGCAACAATCACACTGTGCGGTAACGACTACGACGCCGAGCCATACCCCGACAGCACCGACTACCGCGTAAGCACCGTGACCAACGGAGTGGGCACGGTGACCTACAGCTACCGCTACACTGACTGCCACGGCATCTACGACTGGCAATATGTCTATCAAGTCTCACCTGAAGCCTTCACGCTCCAAGAGAACGATACGATAGAAATCACCTGCCCAGCCTATGCCACCGAGTCACGCTATACCAAGCCCAACGTAACCGTCTGCTACAGCGCGATCATTCCCACCTACTCCGACAGCATAGCGATTGATGCCGGTGGCTGCGGAACGATTATACACCGCTGGACGTACAACGTGAACGGCGTTGACTACACATGGAGAGCCGTGTTCCAGGTGACACCGGAAGACTTTGCAGACCTGATGCCGGAGAACGGTGAGGGCGATATCGACTGCGCCTATCAAGCCCTTGCAGCAGGCGAGACTGGAAGTCTCATCACGCTGCCCACGGTGACGAACCATTGCGACACAGTGTTGAACGCACCCGTGCTGAAAAACGGTTATCCGACAGCTGATCCTGCCTGCAACGGCGACATACAATATGTATATACCTACAGCGACTGCGCCGGCCATGAGAACGACTGGACGTTCACCTACCATATCGACCAGCCCGACTTTGCGGTAACACCCGCCACGGGTTCCGACATAGTGGAATGCCAGTCGATGGCCGTGGGAGCCGGTGATGTGAACTGCACCTGGACGCTGCCCACCGTGACATCGGCCTGCGGAGAGACGCTCATACCGATCGACACCAGCACCAGCGCGATGCCCGAATGCGAAGGCGACATAACCTACACCTACACCTACCGCGATTGCGCACAGCACACGCACACATTCGTGTACACCTACACCATCGAGCGTAACGGAGCTGTGACCATCCACACCGACGGAGTGGACGACAAGGACACCGTGGAATGCCCGTCGCAGGCCATGGCGACCTTTGCGATTCCGACTGCCGAGAGTTCGTGCCACGAACCTATCACAGGCGTGCTGACCGACTCAACCTATACGGAGGATGCCGGCTCATGCAACGCCACTAAGACCTACACCTACACCTACACCGACTGCAGCGGACGCAACAGCGACACCTGGACGTTTGAATATCGTATCGAACTGCCTGAGGAAATCGCAGAAGTACCTGCACAAGGAACTGACAGTGTGGCATGCGCCATCGCTGCTGTCCAGCCGGGTGCCGCGACGATACACGACGTGTGCGGACGCGAGATAGTGCCTGTGTATGTTGACAGCATACCCAATATGCAGCCCGATGGCACCGGCACGGTAACACACCGCTACCGCTACACCGACTGCGCTGGTCACGACAGCATCTGGAGTTTCGTCTATACTGTAACGCCCGACATCTTTAACGAGACACCCGATGAAGCCACCGACATCCACTGCATAGCGGAGATAGTGGAGCCGAGTTTCGATGGCACACCTACAATCCCCGTGTTCAACGTTTGCGGTGTTGAATACCGTCCGACCCTCACCTCCACGGAGAACACCGTGAACGAGAAGGGCTGCGGCGACTCGACCTTCACATACAGCTACACCATCAACACTGTAACGCACACCTGGAGCTACACCTACCATGTAACACCGGAACCGTTTAGCCTGCCGGATGACGACGGCACATCGGTTGAATGCCTGTCGGCAGTGACGGTACCTGTAGCACCTGTGGTGACGAACAACTGCAACATAGAAGTTGAATCGGCACTGCACCACAGCGACACCAACTGGACCATCGACGGCTGCGAAGGCACGATAGCGTTTGTGTATCGCTATGAAGACTGCGCCGGACGCGAAGGCTTCTGGACCTACACCTATACTATTGACCGCGTTACCCGTCCGAGCGAGCGCGGCACAGCGGTGGCAACCACAGCAACGATAGCCTGTATGGATGAGGCAGTATTGCCAGCAGAGATGCCAGAGATACGCGATGTGTGTGACAATCGGCTTGATCCAGTCGATACCGTTATGACAGAAGATAGGAACAACTGTGACGGTTCTCGCAGTTATACGTTTACCTATCGCGACTGTTCTGGACTTGAAACCACATGGACATTCACATACACAGTGCGTGACACTATCCGTCCCGAAATAGATGCGATAGGACAGCAGCAAGCGATAGCCGCTGGCAACTGTCAATTCAAGATGCCAGATCTTAAGGATCTGACCTTGGCCGTGGCAAGCGACAACTGTAGTAATGCTGTGACATTTGTGTCGCAGATTCCCGACACGAACGCCAGATTCACCCAGCTTCAACATGAATCGCAGACCATCGATGTTACAGTGACGGTGGCAGACGAATGTGGCAATGACACTACACGTGTGGTACAGGTTTATATACCAGCCAGCGAGGTATATGTGATAGCATCGCACGATGTATCGATATGTCTTGGTGAAAGTACTACTCTGACGGCCAGCGGAGGAAGCAACAATCTCGGAGGTACTGTGACCTACGGCTGGACACCCGTAACGGGGCTTGACCACAATGACGGCAATAGCGTAGTAACCACACCTGAAGACACAACAACATACACTGTGACTGTAACAGATGAGAATGGATGCCAAGAAAGTGATGATGTTACGGTGATAATATATCCATTGGTAGAACTTGTGGTTAATAACCTTGATCAGACCGTGTGTGCAGGAGCGAACATAACACCTATTGACATACACTTTGCTCATTCCAATGTGGGTGTTTCTGGACTGCCAGATGATATTCAGTTTGATCTTACAGGTCCTGGCATAGGACAGATTGCAGGTCATCCAAGATATGGTGGAGAGTATACCATCACCGCCATGAGTATCTATGGCTGCCCAACGGAGGAACTCCAAGGAAGAATCGTTGTGAATGACACCTTGCGTATGGAAATGACCGATACAGCTTGCGACACTTACACATGGGCGACCGATGGCTTTACATATGGAATGTCGGGCCGTTACCGTTGGCATACAATTACCAATGGGGGATGCGACAGTGTGGTGTATCTGAATCTCACGGTGAATTATCAGAGTTACGGAATAGAGACTGTTACGGCCTGTGATACCTATACTTGGACTAACGGTGATGGAAACACTTACACACAGACAACGGAAGTTCCGACGCATGTCATACAAAATGGAAACGCCGTCGGGTGTGACTCAACAGTGACATTACATTTGACTATACATTACAGTAGCACTGGTGAAGAATCAGTGCTTGCTTGCGACAGCTACGACTGGGGCGGCACCACTTATACCGAAGACACAAATTTGACACAGATGTTCAGGAACCAGTGGGATTGTGACAGTCTGATGACACTGCATCTCTCCATACGTCCGTCGTACCACTTAGAGGATAATGACTCGTTGTGTGAGGGTGATATATACACATATCATGGTGACAGCTACATCACAGGTGGAGACTTTTCGCACACCTACCAGACTGTCTTTGGTTGCGACAGCGTGTACACCGTACATTTGGTTTTGTTGCCGACGTTGACTGTGAGTATTGAAAAAGAAATTGACTGTATCAACGGCTGGTACAATTTGCAGGCTATTGCGACACCGCAAACACACAGCGAGGTGTTCAACTATCGTTGGAGTGGCAAAACTCAATTTGGACAAAGCCGCAACTATGGTGACGACAGTGTGATACACGTCACGCCTGGTGAATCTACCACATATTATGTATCAGTTGGATACGGGGAGAATATGCTTTGCCAGCAGCCTGCGGAAATAACGGTGGATCGATTTGTCAGACCGACGGCTGTAATAACGGTTAACCCGCCATACGTTACTACTGACAATTATCATTGGAATGCCTATTATACCATAGAAGGCGACCGTGACGCAATTGATTATTTGTGGTATGTTGACGGACTGCCCTACTATCAACAAAATGTGCATATCAATGGAGACTACGACCTACGAAGTGGCAACGACTCAGTGATAATAGAACTTGTAGCTCTTAGCGAACAGTGTTCCGATACAGCACATGTTGCCCTGCCGTACTATTTTGAGACACTATACTTGCCCAATGTATTCACACCAGGTCTTGACATCAACAATCTCTTTGGACCAGAAGGTATCGGAATCATAGAGCTTGAGATGTGGGTTTACAATCGCGAAGGCCTTATAGTATTCCATAGTACAAGTATGGAGGAAAAATGGGATGGAACCCATAACGGTGTTGATTGCCCGATGGCGTCTTATGCCTATCGCATCAACTATCTCAAGAAGTCTATGCCCAACGCACCTCAGACCTTGGTCGGCACAGTGATGTTGCTAAGATAGACGATTTTTTATGAGTTGACCATTGAAAATATTAATGAATCAGGGGCGTACAATTTGTATGCCTCTGTTTTTTTTGATTCCATGCTAATTTTACGCAATACATTGTTGTGCGTTGTTGGTTGATAATTAGTGTTTTATATGGATATTAAGTTTTTTTATAATTGATATTTGAATAAATTAATTGATTCTCACTTGTTTTATTGGGTTATATTTCCTATTTTTGCGGTGTAAATAGTTTGTGTGTTTTTAAATTTTTACAGAGTTATCAAATTTCAGCAAACCACCTATTCATCATGGTTTAAATAATATTTAAACTTGAAAAATCACACGCTTATGAATAAATATTACACCAATTTTTTCGGGAAAAAATTAGTACTGTTGTTGATTGCGGTACTGATGGTTCGCAGTGTGTCATACAGTCAGGTGCAGCTTACCCCTTATGGCGAAACAGTAAGCGGTGGTTCGGATATTTCGAGTGTACGGAGATCCGATATTTCGGATGAGGAAATGTTATCTGTTGACAAGAAAGGGGACCACCTGTCGGCCGACAGGACGTTAACTAAAAACAGTACAAAGTCGGCAAGTAGTTGTGTGGGCGTGATTTTTGGAGGAACAGATGGCTACTATTATGGAGGAGAAGATGCTTCCCAGTACGGTGCAAGTGACATATATTACAATTACAGTCATCACCAGTTCATTATCAAACGAACAGAAATGGCTGGTTATTATAATGCCTCATGTGGCGCGACGATTTATAAAATATCATTCTTTATTTCCGATTCATACGGAAGGGTAGGAGCTTCGTTCACTCGCCAGTGGACTATTTCAATGGGGCATACCAACAATACACAATATAACAATAACACCTTTCTTACAGGACTTACAACAGTTTTTTCCACAGGCAATATAACTTTTTCAGGTGAAGGTTGGTTCGATATTACTCTTACAACTCCGTTTGTTTACAACGGGACACAAAATCTTGTGATTGATGTTAAGGACAATACAGGGACATGTATTTCATCGTCATATCCTATTTTCGCAAGTGTATTCAACACCAGTACAGCAATTAATTGGAGTACCGACTACTCCAGTTCCAGCAATTCAAGTACTGGCTCGAGATCGAGTTATCGTCCATACTGCAAATTGTGTATCTCACCACGCTCCAACCTGACATATAACACTAACGGCAATGGTAATTGCGGTACAGGTACTTCAATTCCAAGTGTCAGCTGTGTGGATGATGTTACGCTGCCCAATACAATTCCGTCATGCGGTGGTGGAACATTTGCTTTTTGGTCGCAATATCCTGACGGTTATGGCTCACAATATAGCCCAGGAGAAACAGTAAGTATGCCCGCAAGCGATGTGACTCTTTATGCCATCTATCACGGTACGCTGACTTATAACACCACATATAATTGCTCTGGGGGCGGCAGCGCAACAACGATAGCACCAGTAGAGGACAGGCAGGTTGCACATGTGACTTCAGTGATACCGACATGCAGCACCAGTGGCTCGTTTAGATATTGGAACACTGCACCCGATGGGTCGGGAACAACATACGAGGCAGGTGATGAAATCAGGCTCGACTGTATGGGAGACGTGACGCTATATGCCATATATTGCAACGAGCCATACCAGGTAAGCATCAACGGTTGCAACCATCAGACTGGCGATCCTGAGGGCGAACCGTGTTATATCGATGTATGCCTCAACACTCCAGGCTCGCACAATGTTACTCTTACTGCATCCAGTGATATGCCGAGTCCTACATATAGGTGGAGTGTGAATAGACACGATGGAAACGGATACACTTATACCAACGGAAATAACCAGACTGTTACAATTACGGGTACTGATTTGGTGGGTTATGACGTACAGGTGACAGCTCAAAGTCCAGAAGGGTGTAAGGCGACACTCAATGGTCGTATAAGAACATCCAACGGGTTGCATGCCGAGGTCCCGAGCACGTTACCTCATATCTGTGCAGGCAGTGGCAGAACATTGACAATTGGCACCGTGGGTACAGACATTATAATTGACGAGCCTGCCGTGCATATTGAGGCTAATCTCGGACAAGGAGTGCAGACGTTCATTCCCGACGGTCCGAATTGTACTGATCTTGGACAGTGCTACACATCGCAGGTGGAATTTGTGGATTTTGACCCTGATGCAGTGGTGGATTTGGTATCGGATATAAACTACCTGCGTATCAACCTTGAGCATACGCACATCGGTGATATGCAGATAAAACTGATTTGCCCGAACGGCCAGTCGTCAATAATTCTTGAAGATTCCTATGGAATTGCCAACGGAGGATTGGATGAATATCAATATGACTGGATGTACACAAACATTTTGTTCTGGGCATCGTACAGAGTATATACCAATACTGCTGGTGACGGAGGTTGTGTGCAGGGCGCGTACCAAGGGACTGCAGATATGCGTACATACGTTGTATATGACGGTTCAACATACTCGACGACGGGAGTGAGACAGGAGGCTTCAAGTTTTCCAATAAATGCGTCGGTGGCGACATTGCTGACACACCTTAGGGCTGCAAGAAACTCGGGTAATACACCAGCTTCGTTCTGTAGGGGGAACTATTACTATGTATTCGACAGCTGGCGTCAAAGTGCGACAGATTTCACAACCTCGACCTTTGACGACAACGGATTGAGCGATTATCTTGTTCATTGGGGCCTAGACAATGCCTCGCTCGGCTTTGGAATGCCAAATCCGCTTGATGGACTGCTTGCTGGAGACGAATGTGATGTCGCTCATAATTCAGCGGGTACGGGATTGGACTATTGCTGGTCCAATAATCCTGACTATAGTTATGCTGGAGGTGCACATGGCTGGGTGCGCGAAACAGCGAACCACCAGACGGGAACAACAATTGGCACTGTTGTTATCCCATCAAATATGGACAATATGTCGCAGATTTACCACCCGTTCCAGGATTTCAGTAATCTAATAGGTTGTCCACTAAACGGTACATGGACGGTGCAGGTGTGCGACAGCTGGGCCTTGGACAATGGCTATATCTTTGACTGGTCACTGGCCCTATCCGATGACAAACTGCCGAATGCATGGAGTTACGGCATAGTCACTGCTGGTTCGGAGCTGAATTGCGAAACAGGCAGTATTACGCACTTTATAGATCCCAACGACTACAGTGTCGAGATGGATCCGCAACCTGGCGAAAGCGGCACAGGGTGTTCCATTACAATAACAGACAACATTGGATGCCAGACCACGGTTGATTTGCCACTTGTAATAGATGAGGCTACAATTACCCCCGCTGGCGGCAACCTTGATGAGATTGAGGTGTGCAAAGGTGGTAGCATAACTTCAGGCAACAGTTGGACACTCGGTGGAGTGGCCACGGGAGCTACAATATCTTGGCAGCTGAATGGTTCTGACATTACTGGAAATCCGGCTGGAATCACTTTCAACGTTAGTGGAAACACAGTTACCCTTAGCGGAAGCAATGTCACAGCTACACCAGGTGCATACACTTACACTATCTCTACCGTTCAAGGTTCAACTGGATGCGACCCTGTGACCGCCATAGGTACAATCATTGTAAATCCACAACCTGTAGTGAGTGTGTCGGCTCTTTTAGACAACGAGTGTCCAGGTGGACAGACTGTTACGGTGACTGGTTCGTTGGCAACCGAGGGTACGGCACCATACACCTACACCTGGAATGTAGGTGGCCTCACGGTAGCAACTGGCTCGTCGGCCACCATAACAGGCAGTACAAGTATAGTTCCTACAGTAGATGTGGTGATACCTACCACGCCCTGCAATACAAACTATCCGATAGGATTGATGGTTACCGATGCAAAAGGTTGTAACTATACATTCTCCCCGGCGAATGTGATAACTGTACAGGACAACGGAGGTCCGACCTTGAGAAGCGGTGAGATCTGGCCTCCTAACCAAACAGGCAATATTGAGAACTACCCTGGAGTTGCCGAGATTCTAACGCGTGTGCCAACAGCAGCTCAAATTGCTGCGCTATATGAGGATGACTGCACCTCACCAGTAAACGTCACACAAGGTTCACCCATACTTGACAGCACGGTTGACTGTGGATGGGGTGTAAGAATACCATACACAATCTCAGATGACTGCAACCCTGGCTTTACCGAATACATAAACGTTACCGGCGGACGAAACGACTTTATCAATGCACCACCAAGGGATTCTACGGTGATGTGTCCTTCTCAACTACCCACTGAACAACAGATGGCGGCACTGGTGCCTGAGATAAATATTTGCGGCATAACACGCACAGTTACGCTTGACAGCATCAGAGACAACATCGACCAAAGTTGCGGTAGTCGCATCTACTACTACCACTACCTTGATGCCAACAACGACCCATACGTCTGGACGTTTACATTCAATCTTGAGCACACGTCAGGGCCAACCGAGCAGGGTACGCATGTGTCAAATACAAGGAGTGTAGCATGTATAACCGAAGCAGAAGAACCTACCGTGATGCCTCAGATTCGTGATGCCTGTGGCAATCTGCTACAGCCAGTTAGTTCCACGACCGAGGAATATCTCAACAACTGCAACGGTTATCGCAAATACATATATAATTATGTGGATTGCGCTGGTCTTGACACCACTTGGACGTTTACTTACACTATACACGATTCCATACCACCTACGATCAATACCATAGCGCAGCAGGATGCAATTTCAGCTGGCAACTGCCAGTATAAGATGCCCGACTTGCGACCTCTGGTAGAGGCCACTGACAACTGCGGAGGAACTGTGACCTTCGTGTCGCAATCGCCAGATACCAATGCTCGTTTCAATCCAGGTGGCACCGCACGTAACGAAACCGTCACAATTACGGTGATGGATGCTTGTGGCAATCCTGCAACACGTACTGTACAAGTCCATATCCCAGCCAATACATTGAACGTTACAGCGTCAAATGATGTGTCGATATGCCCTACCGGCAGTACAACATTGACCGCTCAAAGCAATGACGCAACATCAACTTATACATGGTCACCCGCCACATGGCTTAGTGGTACTAACGGCAGCCAGGTTACAGCTACACCGAGTGCCACGATTACTTACACTGTAGTTGCAACAAGCTCGGCTGGTTGCCATGACACTGACGATGTTACGGTTACAATAGATCCCACTGTTCGACAAACCTATGGAGTCCAGACTGTCTCGGCGTGTGACAGCTACCCTTGGATTAACGGGCAGACATATACATCTTCCACTAATACGCCGACATATCTGTTCCATAATGGAAACGCCGCAGGCTGTGACTCGACGGTGACATTGCACCTCACGATACATAACTCTGTCAGAGTAGAATCGTTTGAGCACCATTGCGACCAATACACTTCGCAGGGTGTTACCTACACTGAGGATGCCGACTTTGTACAAGAACTGCGTTCCCAATGGGATTGCGACTCCATTGTAACGATGCACCTTAAGATACATCCGTCATATCAGTTTGAGGACAGTACCTCAATATGTACAGGTGAAACATACGAATATCATGGTGAGAACTATTCGTCTGCAGGTGTATTTTCGCGCAATTTTCAATCAATATATGAGTGCGACAGTGTCTATACGCTGACGCTTGAAGTCCTGCCAAGGCTTAGCGTATCTATAGACACTGCCATAGACTGTATCAATGGTTGGTACGAGATGTGGCTTGAGAGCAATGCGGAGTTCTACCATTGGACCAGCAAGCCTCAGCCAGGCAACGTGTCTTCAATTGCCATGTACCGCTATACTGATGAGGGCTACGACAGCGTTATACATATGGCCCCCGACAGACCTACTTACTACTATGTAACTGTAGGATATGACGAAAACCTGCGTTGTCCGCAGACCGACAGCATAGCAGTGGATGAGTTTATTATGCCAGTTGCCGACTTTGATGTCAATCCGGCGCATGTCACTGCTGATATGCCACGGTGGTATGCAAAATACGAAGTTTCTGGAGACCGTTCGTACGTTACTCGTGAGTGGTATGTTGACCACGAACTATACGACCAGCAGTCTCAGCATATCTATGGTGACTATGACTTGCGGAGCGGCAACGACTCTGTGATAATAGAACTAATCGCTCACGGTAAATTCTGTTCTGACACGATGCATATCGCAATACCATACCTCCAGGAAAGCCTTTATGTGCCCAATGTGTTCACGCCTGGTTTGGAAACCAACAACCTCTTTGGTGCGGAAGGTACGGGCATATTGGAATTTGAGATGTGGGTGTTCAGCCGCGAGGGACTTGTTGTATTCCATGGCACCAGCCTGGATGAAAAGTGGGACGGCACCCACAATGGTGCAGACTGCCCCATGTCAAGTTATACCTACCGCATCAATTACAAGTTGGAACGAGTACCAAACAGTTATCAGTCAAAGGTGGGTACAGTGATGATTATTAGGTAATACGCTTAACAATAGAATAGACTATATAGGGATGTATTAAAATGTACGTCCCTTTTTTTTGACTATCATACATATAGTTTCCTTATTCTTCGTAACTTTGCACGCTCAATATAATGTTTCCCACGTCCCTGTAATATGAAAAAAGTTCTTGCTTTCGATATTGTATTATTGTTCTTCGTGTCGGTGGTGACGGCCCAACGCATCACAGACAGCTATCATCCTGGTGGTTTCGACGGAGTTGGAGCGTCGTACAAGACGTTCTCGGTGTCGGACACCTCAATGGTGCGGTTCTCGCGAGGCAATCTGCAATACAATCCGGCATTGAACAAATGGCGCTTCGCCCTGCGGCAGTACTTCTACGTCTGCAGCGACAATGCCAACATCGCGCAGGACTACGACGGGTGGATTGACTTGTTCGGTTGGGGTACAAGCGGATGGAACAGTGGAGCTGTGGCCTATCAGCCGTGGGCAACGAATGAAGATGACAGTGATTATTATCCCGGCGGAAGTTTCGAAAACGACCTTACAGGTGCTTACGCAAATGCCGACTGGGGAATGTATAACAGGATTGAGAACGGTGGGCAATGTTCAGGAATGTGGCGCGTCCTTACTAAAGACGAATGGAATTATTTGTTGGGGCACAATGTAATTCGTCAAGGAAAGCATGGACTGGCGACCATTGGAGGACTCTATAAGGGTATGGTAATACTTCCAGACGAGTGGACCTTGCCAGTGGGGATTGATTTTTTTAGTGATTATGAACAAGGTTATGAATTTTCAAACAACCAATATACTTATGCGGAATGGGAAAACATGCAGTCCGCTGGTGCTATATTTTTACCTGCATCTGGAGACCGATGGGAAACAGATTTGTTTTTGGATGAAACACATGGATGTTATTGGGCAAGTACGGGTTTTATAGATGGAGCGTGGAATATATGTTTTAGAGAGGCAGGAATGTCCTTAGGCATTCCAAGACCAACAGGGGTTTCTGTGAGGTTGGTGCGGAACGAGAAGATAAAGAAAATACCTGGGGAGTGGATAAATATGGGGTTGCCGAGTGGAACCGAGTGGTATTCTTGTAATTTGGGGGCGACTAAACCGGAGGAGTACGGCTACTACTTTGCCTGGGGCGAGACAAGCCCGAAAGAGAGCTACAGCTGGAGCACGTATGCACACGGAACGGGAAGTAATGAAATAACAAAATACTGCTATGACGCAAGTTATGGTCTTGACGGTTTTACGGACACATTGACTGTGCTTGAGCCAATTGACGACGCCGCGTATGTGGCATTTGATGGGGCTGCGCGTATTCCGAACGAGACGGAATGGCAAGAACTGATAGACAACTGCACAGGCGAATATACAACACTGAACGGGATGCAGGGATATCGGTTCACCAGCAACGCCAACGGCAACACGCTGTTTCTGCCTGCCGCAGGCCTTATGAATAACTCTCACCTAGCTTTTGCGAGTTCAGACGGCTACTACTGGTTCGTGTCACTCAGCACGATGGATCCAGAGGGTGCGCGATACTTCAACTTCTCCTCAGGCACTACGCAAATAAGCAACTACGTTAGATTCTATGGGTTGTCAATCCGTCCTGTGAAGTAGTATGAAATCTGTGGATGTGGATTCGGTAATCTATATTGGTAGAGTAAAAGGGTTTTAATGTGTAGGTAAAACGTTGAAACACTGTGTGGTGGGTGGTTTGTTGTCGCTTGTAATGCTGATTGGCAGTGTGTTGGGTGGCATAACTCTGTATCAAGTCTGTATCAACACTGGATTAGGTGTATAGAGAATGCAGAAGCCTCAAAGTGTAGTCAAAGCCACATCAAAGTCGTATTAAAGCCATATCAAAGTCGTGTTTGCGGTGGATTGCAAAACAGTGTGGTATTAGAAAAATATTCAGGTGGATGAGTGAGGAATATGGCATAATGAATAAAAATAATCGATGTGTAATATCTTGTTAATTAGTGTATAAGAGAAAACTTTTCGTTAAAAGTTTTACGGTTGAAACTTTTTTTGTATTTTTGCAAACTCAAATTTAATGGAAATAGTAACAATCGTTTAAGAGCCACTGCTTAAAACGGCAAAAAAGAAAAGAAAATGAAAAAAGGAATCCATCCCGAAAATTACAGACTGGTAGTGTTCAAAGATATGTCGAACGACACCATGGTATTGACCAAGAGCTGTGCAAACACCAAAGAGACTGTCACCTATACTGACGGCAACGAATATCCTGTGGTGAAACTTGAAATCTCGAACACATCACACCCATTCTTCACTGGAAAGATGAAACTTGTTGATACCGCTGGACGTGTTGATAAGTTCCTCAGCAAGTACAAGAAGTACAGCAAAAAATAATTTGTTTATAAAGTTTTTTAGATTGATGCTCTCCTCCTTTCGAGGGGAGCATTTTTTGTGAGAGAGGGAGACGGCTGGGGGGGGAGTATAAAATGGATAGTAAATAGTTTGTTTTTTCAACCATCGATTCGCCTATGGACCTGAACAAGATAATGTTTCTTGACATAGAAACGGTGCCAGGAGCGGCCCGCTATGACGACCTGTCAGAGCAGATGCAGACGCTCTGGGAGAAGAAAGCCAAGACAATGTCGGAGTTTGTGAACTTCAGCGACAACAGTGCGCGTGAGCTCTACAATCGCGCTGCCATATATGCAGAGTTTGGCAAGATAGTTTGCATCTCGGTTGGAATCTTCAACGGCGGTAAATTCCTGCTACATTCTTTTGCTGACAAAGATGAGCTTGTGTTGTTGGATGATTTTGTCACCAGGATGGGCGGTTGGCTTGGAGACCGCAGCCGTGCCATCTGCGGACACAACGCCAAGGAGTTTGACATACCATTCATGGCACGCAGGCTTTTAATAAATGGATTTCGCTTGCCTGCAATGCTTGACATTGCTGGTAAAAAGCCGTGGGAGATACCGCACCTCGACACCATGGACATGTGGAAATTCGGAGATTACAAGCATTTTACGTCGCTGGAGTTGCTTGCGGCGGTGTTTGGCATACCTACGCCGAAAGACGATATAAACGGCAGCCAGGTGGGACAGGTGTTTTGGATGGACGGAGACATAGAGCGGATTGCGACATATTGCCAGAAAGACGTTCTCACTACAGCAAGGCTGTACCTTAAACTGCAAGGAAGTGACATGGAAATACCTGATGAGGTGGTTGAGATAAGATGAGTGTTTTGGCTTGTAACTTTTTCGGCTGTATTTCGTATTAAATTAATGAGTGAAATGTATGAAAACCGAAACTGAATGAAGTTATTTGCAGAAGCAGAGAGAGACTATATGGACGGCATAGTGCAAAATGCCGATTTTATTCCACTGATATCCAAGGAGGAGGAGGAGTTCCTGCTTACGGATGACGGCATACCTACGGAATTGCCGTTGCTTCCGATGCGTGACAATGTGCTTTTCCCCGGAGTGATACTGCCAGTGGCGGCCAGCAAGCGGCGGTCGGTGAAACTGTTGAAAGAGGCCAGTCGCCGTAGTTTGCGCATAGGAGTCATAGCGCAGCGCAACGATGCTGATGAGCCAGATGAGAAAGACCTCTACCCGATGGGCACGGTTGCGCGAGTGTTAAAAGTGTTTGACTTGCCCAACGGCTCCACGATGGGAGTGCTTCAGGGAGTGAAACGTTTCGCGTTGGAGGCAATAACATCGAAAGAACCGTACTACAGCGGGATAATATCGTTGCAAGAGGAGAACGTGATAGGGCATGGTACAAAGCAGTATAAAAGTGAGATAAGTGAGTTGCGCAAACTTTACACGACGCTGCTGAAGCAGCGAGAAGTGAATTCCGAGGCGGCTTCGAATATCAAAGGTATAGGCAGCGACCGCATACTTATCAATTATATAGCCTCGCACCTTGAAATAGATGTGCAGACCAAACAGGGTCTGCTGGAAGTGGACAATTATGAGGCGAGGATGACGATGATTATAGACATCCTGCACGATTTGATGAGCTATATAGACGTGCGAGACGAGGTGACAGAAAAAGCCCGTTCGATTATGGACCGCCAACAGAGGGAATATTACCTGAACCAACAGATGAGGGTGATACAGGATGAGCTTGGCGGATCGCCGTCAGACCAGGACGTGGAGGAGCTGAAAGCGCGCGGAAAGAAGAAAAAATGGAGCAAAGAGGTGGCGGATACTTTTGAAAAAGAGTTGGCCAAACTGCAACGCCACCAGCCGCAGTCGCCCGATTACACGGTGCAGTACAACTACCTTGACTTGATGCTCGACCTGCCGTGGAACGAGTTTTCCAAGGATGACCTGAGGACGGACCACGCGCGCAAGGTGCTCGACCGAGACCATTATGGTATAGAGAAGGTGAAAGAACGTATTATAGAGCATATAGCCGTTTTGAGCCTCAAGAAGGATATGCGTTCGCCCATTATCTGTCTTGTAGGGCCTCCGGGTACAGGAAAGACCTCGTTGGGCAAAAGTATAGCTTCGGCCATGGGGCGTAAATATGTGAGGGTGGCCTTAGGCGGGCTGCACGACGAGGCAGAGATCCGCGGTCATCGCCGCACATACGTTGGTGCATTGCCGGGCCGCATACTTCAAGGTATCAAGAAGGCAGGGACTTCCAACCCTGTGTTTATTCTTGACGAAATAGACAAGGTTCAGACAAGTTCTCATAACGGAGACCCCACGTCGGCACTGTTGGAAGTGCTTGATCCGGAGCAGAACAATGCCTTTCACGACAACTACCTTGATCTGGACTTCGACCTATCCAAGGTGATGTTCATAGCTACGGCCAACAGCCTATCGACCATACAGCCGGCATTGCTTGACCGAATGGAGGTGATAGAGTTGAGCGGATACATATTGGAAGAAAAGTTGGAGATAGCCACGCGACATCTCATTCCGCGTCAGCTTGGCGAGAACGGGTTCCGCAAGGGAGCGTTGAAATTTCCCAATGATGTACTTACAACTTTGATCGGCAGCTACACACGCGAAAGCGGTGTGCGTCAGTTGGAGAAGATGATAGCGAAGGTGGTTCGTCGCCGCGCAGTGGACGTGGCCTCTGGGAACGAATATTCGCGAACTATAGCCATTGACGAGTTGAAAGGGATGCTCGGGCTGCCGATACACACTGGAGAACACCGCGGCAAGGAGTCAAAAGTTGGAGTGGTGACAGGACTTGCCTGGACCAGTGTGGGAGGAGAGATTCTTTTTGTAGAGGCTTGCACCTCGAACGGCAAAGGAACACTCTCAATGACAGGCAATTTGGGTGACGTGATGAAGGAGTCTGCAACACTCGCATTTGAGTATCTAAAAGCCAACACATCGGAATTTGGCATAGACAGCAGCACCATAGAGAACTCGAACATACACATCCATGTGCCGGAAGGAGCTACACCAAAGGACGGTCCGTCGGCAGGAATCACCATATTCGTGGCCATGCTGTCGGCCTTTACACACCGCAAAGTGAAAGCCACATACGCCATGACAGGAGAGATAACGCTGCGAGGAGCTGTGACGCCAGTAGGAGGCATAAAGGAGAAAATATTGGCAGCCAAACGTGCAGAAATAACCGATATAGTGCTCAGCGAGGAGAACCGCCGGGACATAGAAGATATCAACGGCGAGTACCTCAAGGGTCTTACGTTCCACTATATCAACGAGATGAAGGAGGCGGTGCCGTTGATGCTGGAAACGAATTGAATCGAGTTGAAATTGAAATCGTTATGACAATATGACGTTATAACGGCAGACCACTGAAATGAACAAAAGAATTCTTACAACCATCGTGTCAACAGTCCTTGCCGTAGGAGCATGGAGTCAGACGCTCACCAACATGCAGCCAACCAGCGAGCCATTGCGGTTGCCTGCATTGGTGAGAGGCATAAGCGTGGTGGATGACGACATATATTGTTTCACCAAAGATTTTACGCTTCGGGTGTCGGAAAGTCACGGAATGTTGAGCAAAGCGGAACCCGAAAAATTGGTGACACGGAAGGGTGTTAATTATGCTGTCCGCAATCCTGAAACGGATGAACTATATTATACCCACAAGTTTGGTTTATTCAAATCCAAGCTATATGCTATTCCCTATGGTAAGGATGGAAAAGGCAAAGCGTTGAAATTTGAGGGTGGCAAGATGTCGGTAGAACATCCAACAATATCGGAGAATGGTGAATACATGGTTTTTTCGTCAAAAAACCGCAAAGGTCAAGGCGGCAAAGACCTTTACATAACAGTCAATACAGGACAAGGATGGTCAAGCCCAGAACCCATCGCTGAGGTTAACAGTCCTGGTAACGAGACCTGTCCAAACCTATGGCAAGACTACCTTATATTTGCATCTGATGGACATAACAACAGTCGTGGGGGTAGCGACCTTTATGCCATAAAAATCAAAGTCAAGTTGACACATGATGACAGTGTCGGGTACAAAGTAGAGAAGAGTTACGGCAAGTTACAGCATTTGCCACCACCATTCAACAGTGAGTATAATGAGCGAGCTGCAATGGTTTACAATGGACGTACATACGTGGTCCGTGAGGGCGACAGCACTTCCATGGGCGATATGCTTACCTCGTACAACGGAACGCCAGACCTAGTGGCGATATATGGAATCGTGGTCGATGGACAGAACCATCCACAACCACGTACGCAAATAACGATAAATTCCAACGATAGCCGTTCCATTGAAACTCTCACTAACGTTGAAGGGCGTTATAGTCTGTTCCTCAAAAAGGACAATTTTTATGAAATCATTTTCGGCAAGGTGTCATACGGTGTCAGTCGCCAGATGATTGAAACAAAGCGACAAAGCGAGGATGCACTTATAGAGGAACGGAGCATTGATGTCGAGATAACCTCATACGACCCTGGTCAATATATCGAGCTTCAAGGGTTGTTTGGCGACGACGCTGCAGTGGAATTGACAAAGGAGGGACGAGAAAAACTTAGTGGCATAGTGGCGTTCCTGTCAGGGAACCCTGCGGTGCAGGTGCAGATGACGATGTACTGCGGGCTTGAGAATAATAAAGATTTCAACAGAATAATTGCAGAGCGTCGTTCAAAAAATCTGCTTGAATATATTCATGCGAAGGTGCCCGCGGCAAAAAATATCACGGTTACAAACGGAGGGGCTTTTGACACAAGCAAGAACAACGCAAGAGTGAACGACTTGCTTGCAATCAAACTTGGTGTATTCTGAAATAAAAACTCGCTGTGGATTGATTTGGAACACAGTTGGTTATCGTTTGATAAAAAAATCTTTCAAATTAAAACATCCAACTTGAAACTTTTTTTGTACTTTTGCAACCGCATTTGAGAAAGGGAATCGGGGCGTGGCGCAGTTGGCTAGCGCACTTGCATGGGGTGCAAGGGGTCGGAAGTTCGAGTCTTCTCGCCCCGACAATACAGATGCAAAACGGATGATTTCAAAATCATCCGTTTTTTTGTTTTGGTATTTTTGAATTTTTAGTCCCATGCCGAGTTACCGATAGCATAGGAGGCTGAAGTTGTCGGGTTGGAGTAATGTTTTTGCCACCGACAGGATGTCGGATGCAGTAAGAGACATTATATCGCGAGCCATATCGTCAATGGTATCGACGCGGTCGTAGTTCAGATAGGCTTTGCCTATGGATTGCATTTCGTTGAGGGCAGAATCATTGTTTATGGCCATCTGCCCGATATATTGTCGTTGAGCGGCATGGAGCTGAATTGTAGATAGCGTTTCCGATGATAGTTTTGCGAGTTCTCGCATGATAAGGTCGGAGGCTCGTTCGGCTGTGCCGGTATCCACGCCTGCATAAATATAGAAAAGCCCAGTATCGGAGAAAGGCACATATTGCGATTCAATGGTGTAGCAGAAACCGTACTTTTCGCGTACAGCAACATTCAGTCGCGAGTTCATGGCTGGGCCACCAATTATATTGTTAAGCAGAGAGAATGCAACTTTTCGTTCATCGAAGAGGTGAGGAGCGGGACATCCGAGAAGAATATGAACTTGGTGAGTCCGGCGATTGATTGTTTTATAGAACTTCTTCGCAGACACCGAGGTCTCGCATGAGCGTCTGAAAGTAGAAACGGAAGATGGTATGCCGTAGTCACCGAAATATTTTTCGGCAAGATGAACAAGTTTTTTGAAATCAATATTGCCTACAACCGCAAGAACCATCCGATTGGGCGTGTAGTTTGTGGAGACAAAGGAATGAAGAAATTCTGGATTGAAGGATTTGACGTTTCGTTTGTTTCCCAAAATGTTGTGAGCCAAAGGATGTCCGCTGAATACAAGTTCCTCAAACTCGTCATAGATAAGGTCGGCAGGCTGGTCGCGATAGCTATTTATCTCCTCGATTACTACATCTTTTTCGTTTTCAATCTCGTGGACGGGGAAAACGGAGTGGAACAGCACGTCGCTGAATAGTTCAATGCAACGCTCGATGTGTTCAGCCATAGAAGAAGCATAGATGCAGGTCTCTTCCTTTGTGGTGAAGGCGTTGAGTTCTCCTCCGACGCCGTCTATGCGGTTCAGAATATGGTATGCGCGGCGGTGTTCGGTGCCTTTGAATATGGAATGTTCAATGAAATGTGCAATACCTTCCTCAGCATGACTTTCATCGCGGGAACCGACATTGATGTAAACCCCAGAGTAAGCAACTTGCGACGTTGAACGTCGGAATACTATTTTGAACCCATTGGGTAATGTGTGGTATTGGTACAAGGAAAATGAAAATTGGAAGTTGGGTACTGAAATTGTTTGTCTGGCAGGTCTTGGATATATTTATAAAGAAAAAGGCATGTTTGATTCTATAATCTCGGTATGGCGTCGATTAGCCGCTTGGTGTATTCCTGTTGAGGGTGTGCGTAGAGCTCGTCGGCGTCGTTGAGTTCCACCATACGCCCTTTCTCCATCACCATGATGCGGTCGGAGAAAAACTTCACCACCGAGAGGTCGTGGGTGATGAAAAGGTAGGTGTAGCCGTATTTGCGTTTCAGGTCGTTGAGAAGGTTCAGCACCTGTGCCTGCACCGACACGTCGAGCGCCGACACGCTCTCGTCGCAGATGACCAGTTCGGGTTTCACAATCAACGCCCTAGCAATGCAGACACGCTGGCGCTGCCCTCCGCTGAACTCGTGGGGATAACGTCCATATACGCTGCGGTCGAGTCCCACTTCCTCCAGGAGGGTGTTCACGGCCTCGCGTCGTTCGCTGTCTGTGTCGTAGATGTGGTGGCTGCGTAGTGGCTCGAGGATGGCGTCGCCTATGGTCAGGCGCGGGTTGAGCGACGAATAGGGGTCTTGGAACACTATCTGCATCTTGGTACGCAGATGGCGCAACTCTTTGCTTGAGAGTTTGTCGAGCGGTTTGCCGTCATACTCCACCGTGCCCGACGAATGTTCTATCAACTGTAGCAGCGACCTACCCAGTGTGGTTTTGCCGCATCCGCTCTCACCTACCAACCCCAGCGTCTCACCTCGGTAGATGTCGAAGGTGATGTTATCGACGGCTTTCAGCTCCTGTGTCACCTTGCCGAAGATGGTCTTTTTTAGAGGGTAGGTGACGTTCCAGTCGCGAACGCGGAGGAGAGGGGTGGCCGAATTGTGAAGTTGTGAAGTTGTGAAGTTGTGAAGTTGTGAATTGTTGACTGTTGGCTGCTCGCTACTAGATAGGAAATCTTTTACTGTCGGCAGTCGTTCGGGGCGGCTGTCGAGAGGAGGACGGCAGGCAAGGAGCCCTTTGGTGTATGGGTGTTGTGGGTTGTGCAGAATCTGCTGGGTGTCGCCCTGCTCCACTATCTCGCCGTGGTACATGACGGCAATGTCGTCGGCAATCTGCGCAATCACGCCCAAGTCGTGGGTGATGAAGATGATGGCGAGGTTGTGTTTTTTCTGCAGGTCGCGCAGCAGCTCGAGGATGGTCTTTTGCACCGTAACATCCAGTGCGGTGGTGGGTTCGTCGGCGATAAGTATAGATGGGTTGCAGACGAGCGCCATCGCTATCATCACGCGCTGTTTCTGTCCGCCGCTTATCTCGTGGGGGTAGCTGTCGAATATCTTTTCCGGACGGGGCAGCAGCACTTCCTTGAACAACTCTATCACCCGTTCGCGAGCTTCTTTATGGCTCACTTTCTCATGCTGTAGCAGCATCTCCACCACCTGCGCTCCACATTTGTGAACTGGGTTGAGACTGGTCATCGGCTCCTGGAAAATCATCGCGATATGGTTTCCTCGATAGTGGCGAAACTCATCTTCGGAGAGGGATAGGAGGTCGATGGGGGAGGAGTGACCTGTGACCTGTGACTTGTGACCAGATTCGGCTGGGTAGGACTCCTCGGAGAACCAGGCGTGGCCTGTGGTTTTGGCTTGTTTTAGCAGCAATCCGATGAGTGCCATTGAGCTCACGCTCTTGCCAGAGCCACTTTCGCCCACTATGCCGAGAGTGCGGCCACGCTGCAGAGTGTAGTTGATGCCGTGCACCACTTTGCGGTCGCCAAAGCTGACACTCAAGTTTTGTACTTGAAGTATGATGTTGTTGTCATCTGTCATTCAAACCTATAACGATTAGCAAAGAGTAATAGTGTGTGAAACTTAAATTTTCATTATCTTTGCAAGATATTTAGAGATGTCATGAAATGACTTGGTCTCACCGGACTCCTACAACAAAAAGTAAACAATAGTACAATCAGTGATGAAAAAACTGTTCTATATCACATCCGTCGCGTTGCTGACAATGGGTATGGCTCCTGGGGACGGCAACGACAGAGCAGAGGGCAACCGCATGCCTCAATCCCACCCAGTGTCTGAAGATTGGGTTGACTTGGGGCTGCCAAGTGGTCTAATGTGGGCTAAATGCAACCTCGGTGCAGCCACGCCCGAGGCGTACGGCAATTATTACGCCTGGGGCGAGAAGCAACCGAAGGCCGAATACAAGTGGAGCACCTACGGCTTTTGCGCTGTTGGCTCAGACGGAAAACTGCAAATATTGAACAAGTACAATACAAGTGCGGATTATGGTGCGGTGGACGCCAAGGTCGTGCTCGATTCTGTCGATGATGTTGCCGCAAGTGACATGGGCTCAGGCTCCCGAATCCCAACATACGATGATTGGCGTGAACTATTGGCCAACACCACCAATGAGTGGACTGAACAGAACGGCGTTTACGGGTGCAGGTTTACCGCATCCAATGGCAACAGCATGTTCCTGCCCGCTGCTGGCTTTATGAGAGATGGAACACTCATGTGCGATGCCACCAACGGTTTCGAGTGGAACAGGTTTGGTCTTTACTGGTCCTCGTCGCTCGGTGCAGACAAGTCGGTAGATGCGTGGATTTTGTTTTTCAATCATGTCGAGTGCAGCTACAATGGCCATCCACGTTACCAAGGTATTCCAGTCCGAGCGGTGCGTTCTGGTGAAGGGCAGTAACCAAAGGTTAAGTTGAAGTGTGAACATACAAACCCTTCAACTCAAAATAATTTGTATCTCTCGGGAATTATGTGTACATTTGCGGTCTGGTTTGAAATAATCTATTAACAAAAAAGTATCTATAACTATGACAAAGTCAGAAGAATTCATGGAAATGGAAGCCAAATACGGCGCCCATAACTATCATCCGCTGCCAGTGGTTCTCGCAAAGGGCGAAGGTGCCTTTGTGTGGGACTGCGAGGGTAAGAAATATTTCGATTTCCTGTCGGCATACAGTGCCGTCAACCAGGGACACTGCCACCCGAAGATTGTGAAGGCTATGTGCGACCAGGCTCACCTGCTCACGCTCAGCAGCCGCGCTTTCTACAACAACTGCCTCGGCGAATGGGAAAAATATGTCACCGAGTATTTCGGCTACGAGAAGGTGCTGCCTATGAACAGTGGTGCCGAGGCCGACGAGACCGCCCTGAAACTTGCTCGCCGCTGGGGTGTCGTGAAAAAAGGTATCAAGAACGACGAGGTGAAGATCGTCTGCTGCGAGGGTAACTTCCACGGCCGTACCATCACCATCATCACCATGAGCAACGACCCGGAGAGCTACGCTAACTACGGTCCTATGACTCCTGGTTTCGTCCGCATCCCTTACAACGATCCCGATGCCCTCGAGAAGGTTCTCGCTGCCGAAGGTGACAAGATCGCTGGCTTCCTGCTCGAGCCTATCCAGGGTGAGGCCGGTGTCTATGTTCCGGACGATGGCTACCTGAAGAAATGCTACGACATCTGCAAGAAATACAATGTGCTGTTCATGGCCGACGAGGTACAGTGCGGTATCGCCCGTACGGGTAAGATGCTCGCTTGCGACCACGAAGGTGTGCGTCCCGACATCCTTATCCTCGGTAAGGCACTCGGTGGCGGTGTGATGCCTGTCAGCGCCGTTCTGGCCGACGACGACATCATGCTCAACATCAAACCCGGCGAACACGGCTCAACCTTCGGCGGCAACCCCATCGCAGCCAAGGTTTCCATCGCAGCCCTCCAGGTTATCAAGGACGAGCACCTCATGGAGAACGCCGACCGTCTCGGTAAGATTTTCCGCGAGGAGATGAGCAACTTCAAGAGCTCGATGATTGAGAAGGTGCGTGGTAAAGGTCTTCTCAACGCCATCATCATCAAGCCGCGTAACGGCAAAGAGGCATGGGATGTCTGCTTGAAGATGCGCGACCTCGGTGTGTTGGCCAAGCCGACCCACCAGCACATCATCCGCTTCGCTCCTCCGCTGGTCATCACCGAAGAGCAGCTGCGCGAAGCTATGGAGCTCATCAAGAAGGCTATCGCCTCGTTTGAATGATCCCAAATTGGATAGATTGATTAGAGAGCGCCCATATACTCGGTATGTGGGCGTTCTCTTTGTCATGTTGTTCAATACTAATTTCGCGCACTCTGCGTTAATACATAGTCAAAAAAGTCATCAAATGAATATCCATCCCATAGAGTCTTTCGTTGCCCCTGAAGAAGGGACGGTTTGCACCGTGGGTATGTTCGACGGGGTGCATCGTGGGCATCAGCTGATACTACAGAGGCTGCAGGAGGTGGCTGCGGAGCGTGGGTTGAAGCCTGTGGTGGTGACTTTCGACAGACATCCGCGTGTAGTGCTTGGACATACAGACAACGGGTTCCGTCTGCTGACTACCAACGAGGAGCGCGCATGGCTTTTTGCACAGCACGGCATGAGTCATATCGGCGATGTGGAGACGGTGAGGTTCACTACGGAGGTGGCGCAGATGTCGGCCTGCGAGTTCTATGAGAAGGTTCTCAAGGGCGCTTTGAATGTGAAGGTGCTGTTGCTGGGGTACGACAATATGTTCGGCAACAAACAGCGTAACGACTTCGATAAACTGGTAGAACTGCCAGGGTTGGAGGTGGTGAGGACCGAGGCGTTAGTATGCAACGGAGTGGAGATAAGTTCGACGCAGATACGCAACCGACTGATGCAGGGCGATATTGAGGGTGCCAATGCGATGCTGGGTTACCGTTATGCGGTGGAGGGACGTGTCGTTCACGGAAAGGGCGTTGGCCGCACTATCGAATTTCCAACTGCCAACGTGGAGTTGAATGACCCGATGAAGGCTATGCCTAAAGAGGGTGTCTATGCTGTGAGGGTGAGGGTGGGAGACTCGCCAGTGGACCAGTATGGAATCGCCAACTGGGGAGGTCGTCCCACGCTTGGGGACGAACGTAATGTGCTGGAAGTCCATGTGTTCGGCTGTAAGGAAGACCTGTACGGCAAAGATATCAAGGTCGCGTTTGAATACCGCATTCGCGACATCAGTGAGTTTGGTTCGCTCGAAGAACTTTCGCAGCAGATTAGGGCCGACCGTGAACGTGCAATGAAACTGTTCGGGATATGAGGCGGATGATGTTGATAGTGTTGCTGGTGTGCCTGTCGGGCGGTGCATGTGCGCAAACCGACAAGGTGTATAAGTCGCTGAAGGATGTGAAGAACCCGGAGGATGTGTATATCTTGAAACTGACATATAAGCGGCTGAAGGCCATACCGCCGGAGGTGTTCACTTTCACTAACTTGCGTGAACTGAATCTGGGGTGTAACTTTATCGACTCTGTGCCGCCTGAGATTGCCAGCCTGAAGCACTTGGAGGTGCTAAACTTGGAGCGCAACTGGCTGCACTACCTGCCCGACGAGATGGGGCAGCTGACGAACCTTGTGAAGATTGACCTCAACCGCAACCCGCTTCAGGCGCTGCCTGCCTCAATGGCGTCGCTTTCGAGTCTTGAACGCCTTGTGTTGTGGTCAACGGGGGTGACGGAGCTGCCCGTTACCTTCGTTGCGCTTGACTCGACATTGAAGTTAATAGACTTGCGCGAATGCTATTTGACGGATGAACAGATGGCGGCAATATGCGAGCTGCTACCCAGTGTAAAGAAATATTGGAATTTGAGCTGCAATTGTGGGAAGTAGTGGTCAGTGGTTAGTGGTCGGTGGTGGCAATTCAATGATATAACATATCAAAATATAAAAGTATCAACAATCTGAACATAGCATTATACCAGCAGGATATTGTATGGAACGACCGGCAAGCCAACTATGACCTTGTGCGCGACAGATTGGCGACACTTGCCGAACCTGTCGATATAATCGTTTTGCCAGAGACGTTCTCGTGCGGCTTTGGCGACAATATGGTGGAGATGGCTGAGTCGCAGGAAGGACCGTCGATGGAATTTGCTTTGCAGATGGCGCGGGAACACGACGCCTTGTTTGTCGCAACATGGCCTGTGAGGGAAGGAGAACATGTTTATAACCGTCTGCACTGGGTGCGTCCTGATGGCAAGTTCGGGACATACGACAAAGGACACACTTTCCGTGTGAGTGGCGAGGCTAACATTATTGCCCGCGGTACCGAGCGTTGTGTTTTCGAGTGGCGCGGCTGGCGCATAAAGCCTGCCGTCTGTTACGACCTGCGCTTTCCGAAGTGGTTGCGCAATGGAGTTCGGGAGTCGGAACGGTCAAAGTTGCGTACGGACGGAGTTTCGATGTGTGACGAGACCATTGCCCTGGATTACGACTTGATGATAGTCTGTGCCAACTGGCCAGGCTCTCGCCATGAGGCGTGGAGCACTTTGCTCAAAGCCCGAGCCATAGAAAACCTGTCGTACGTGGTGGGCGTGAACCGTGTGGGGACGGACGGTGCAGACATAGGATATACAGGTAATTCGGTGGCTATAGATTATAAAGGACTGCCTATTGCAGAATGCGAAGCTGGCAAAGAACAGTTGCTGACTGCAAGACTTGATAAAGACTCACTTGAGAAATTCCGCCAGCATTGGCCATTTTATTTGGATTTTGATTGATGAGTTTTGTGAATAGTGAATAGACAATAGTAGTTAGTGGATATCAGTCAGCAGTTAGATAACGCTTCAAAAAATGGTAGATACTTTGACAAACATCGAACATAAACTTGGTTTCGACCGAATAAAAGAGATGGTGGTTGCACAATGCAGCAACGCACTGGCAGTGCAGATGGCTCAAGATATGGGCTTCCAGCCCGCTCGTGACCGCATTGTACGTGATTTGCAGCAGGTGGAGGAGTTCCGTCAGATATTGCTACTCGACAACAGTTTCCCTGCGCAGGACTTCACCGACATGACCTCGACACTTGAGCATTTGCACATCGGCAACACCGTAATGGAATTGCCTGAGCTGTTCAACCTCAAATGTTCGCTACATACAATCTCCGACTGTGTCAAGTTCTTTGCCCGTGACGAGGCGGCGGAAAAATATCCTCAGCTGCACGAACTGGCTTCTCATATTGCTCACGACCCTGTGTTACTGAGTACTCTTGACAAGACCATCGATGATAAGGGTGAGATTTACGACAACGCATCGGAGACACTTCTGGAAATACGCCGTCAGATTATGCGCAAACGCGGTGAGGTTGATGCTCAGCTCAGTCGATCGCTCGCACGTGCCAAACACGAAGGATGGGCTCCCGAAAACGCCGAGATAACAATTCGTAACGGACGCATGGTGATACCGATGCTCGACACCCACCGCCGTAAGATACGTGGCCTCATACACGATGAGTCGGCAACCCGTCAGACCGCATATCTTGAACCTTCGGAGGTGGTTGAACTGAATAATGACCTGCGTGAGTTGGAGTTTGCCGAGCGGCACGAAATTCAGAAGATAATTCTTCGGATATGCGACCAGATAAGACCGCGTATAGATTCGATGGTCAACGACTACTGGGTGTTGGCGAGGTTTGATTTTATCCGTGCCAAGGCTTTGTTTGCCTTGCGTATCAACGCTGCGGTGCCACGAGTGGTTGAAAGAACTATGGCCGACTGGCTCGGTGCACGACATCCGTTGCTATATATTCAACGCATGGAATCGGGTGGGGAAGAGGTGGTTCCGTTTAACCTTAATCTCGACGAAGACAGTCGAATACTCATTATTTCGGGACCCAATGCCGGTGGTAAGTCGGTGTGTCTGAAAGCTATCGGTTTGATACAGTATATGTTGCAGTGCGGCATGCCTGTTCCTTGTAAGGATACCTCAGAGTTTGGCGTGTTTGACAATCTTTTTATTGACATAGGCGACGAACAGTCAATAGAATCAGACCTTAGCACATATACTTCACATTTGCAGAACCTGCGTTGTCTGCTTGATGTCGCCGATGAGCATACGCTTTTTCTGCTCGACGAACTGGGTGGCGGTACGGAGCCACGCTCTGGATGCGCTATCGCAGAGGCGTTGCTTGAAGAACTATGCAGACGGGGTTCGTTCGGTGTGGTGACAACACACTTCGCTGACCTTAAGTTGCTGGCCGATCGTCACGATGCCATTATTAACGGTGCAATGCTGTTTGACACCGACAATATGCGTCCGCTATACCGCCTCGCCGTGGGGCATCCGGGCTCGTCGTTTGCTTTTGAGATAGCCACCAATATCGGTTTCCCGAAAGAAATACTTGATGCAGCGGGTCAAAAGGTCGGACATGAGATGCTCAACTTTGAACATCAATTGCAGCAGATAGAACTTGATAAGCAGGAAATAGCCCGCAAGCAGGCTGAACTTGATGCTGCCGACAAGTTTCTTAACGAGGTGATTGAGAAATATCAGACATTGAGCGACGACTTGGAAGCACGCAAGCGCGAGATACTGTCGAAGGCACGAGCTGAGGCGAAAGAGATAGTGGCTGGCGCCAACCGTGCTGTTGAGCAGACCATCAGCGACATCAAGAAAGCGCAGGCCGAGCGCCAAAAGACCCTTGAAGCCCGTGAGCGTCTGAAAAAGAAGGCGGAGGAGTTGGAGGTTAGCAGTCGGCAGTCGGCGGTCGGCAGTCGGCAGTCGGTGGTTGGTAGCCGGCGGTCAGCGGGTAGTAGTCGGAGTGATCATAGTAATCCGATTAATCCGACTTCTTTGGTGGACAATCAACCAATCGCTGTCGGTGACATTGTTAAACTCGTTGACATGGACTCCTACGCCCAGGTGGTAGAGTTGAAAGGGAAGAAGGCTGTGGTGGAGAGTAATTCGGTGCGTATGACCATAGCCCTCGATCGTCTTGTGAAGACCGAGAAGAAAAATATCCCCGTGGAGAAATCGTCGCAGAAGGGTGGTCGCTTCCAGTCGATATACGACGACATAAACGAGAAACGCAAATATTTCAACCCTACACTTGACCTGCGAGGTAATCGAGCAGAAGAGGCGTTGTCTGAACTTCAGCATTTCCTGGACGAAGCACAGCTGCTGGGTGAGCATGAGTTGCGAATCCTGCATGGCAAAGGCTATGGGATACTGAAAACTCTCATCCGAGAGCAACTGCAAGCAAACAAAGACGTTCAGACGTTCCATTCAGAACGTCTTGAACTAGGCGGCGACGGAATCACCGTGGTTCACTTGTGTTGATGAATTAACTTAAGTGACAGTATTTAGTCGTCAAGTTGCGCAATGTCCTTTTCTCCAAACCAGTCGTGCAATTTCAGTCTGGCTTGGCTTTTGATTTCCGGAGTGATGTTTATGGCAACTGTCGCGAGTGCCGCCATTAGCACCGCAAGGTCGTCAGTGAATCCTGCTACCGGTACCAGATCGGGGACTAAGTCTACTGGTAAAATGAAATATCCCAATGCACCAAGTATTATACTTTTAGCCCATTTGGGTGTGTTAGGGCTTTGTAGTGCATAGTAGAGCTTTAGGGCTGCATATATGACCTTTCCTCCAGCTTTGATAGCGAATTTCTTGATTTTTGACCAAAAGTCATTTTCATCGTAGTGCTTTTCGTATTTCTCGTAATCTACGTTTCTTTCAAGGTCCATTGAGAAAAGATTAAATGATTATAACGCAATGTGAATAACCAAGGTAGGGCTTTCTTGTCAAAAAGCCTGCCGTCAATAGATGGCAGGCTTAAGTCCATAGTCTAATTTCAGGAGTTGAGTATGGTCTCGTTTATAAAGCTATATACATACAACTTATTTCTTTTTGCCTTTATTTTTTTCAGTAGCTTTTTTGTCGTTGGCTTTTTTGTTGGCAGAACTGTTGTCTTGGATGCCGAGTTTTACGCGGATGGATTCTGGTATGGCATCTTTGTGAACCACAATGTTCATAGTCTTGTATCGCACAAAGGCTTTCGAAGCGAAGAAAATGCCGTGGAAGTCGTCATAGTCGCCCCAAGAGTTTTTAACCATGTAGTATTCGTTCCCAATCTGGTCTTTTGCTTTACCATAAATGAGCATACCATGGTCGTCGGTGGTCTCCCAGTTGTCGAAGGCCTGCTGGCGTTCTTCCTGGGTTACCCAACGCTGCGGTGTGGGGTGCTTTGCAGCCTCGTCGGCAATCTCGCTGGCTTTCATACCGCTCCAGCGTGACTGGTCGCTGCCCACACTGGCCTTTTTTCCATCGGTCTCAGGCAGTACGCAGAAACCTTTGCGAACACCCATACGGAATCCCTGTTCGCTTACGTCGCTGCCCCAGGCAACGGTATAGCCATTGTCGATGGCATAGTCAAAGATGTCCATCATATCGTCGAGAGGCACGTTGTAACTCAGACCCCAGCGCCAGTTGTCCTGAATCTCAAGCACAAATTGTTGGTAGAAAGGATGGTGGGTGAATGATGTGATGCTTACATAGTCGTCAGGGTTGAGTCCAAGACTCTCATAAAAACTCTGCGGAGTGTATTCTTTCCCTTTGTATTTGAATTTTTCCGGGGCTTTGCCGAGGTAGATTTCATGTACTGCTTTGATGGCCTTTTTCCACATGGGTTCACCATCAAGACCGGATTGGAGTTTCTTTAGTTTTTCGTTTTTTGCTATGGCGTTTACTATTGCATCGGTGATGGCGCTGAGCTCGGTATGATTTGAGAGAGTGTCGCCGTACATGGCACCGGGACGCATAATTTCTTCGGGCACCAGACCGAATGTTTTCATACCGTAGAGAACATCGTTAAATGCGCCTCCTTGACTGAAACTTACGTCGCCATGGGTACGTACTGCTGCGGCTGCGCGGTCGTTATAAGTGTTGGCCACGATATACATTTCGCTTAAGTCGTACTCACCTTTTTCCATACGGAGAAGCTCGCTCTCAAGGAATGCAAGTCCGCTGTAGCACCAGCAAGTGCCAGCATTGTTCTGGTTTTTGATGGAGGTGATGGGAAGTACTTTTACGGTGTCGAATTTGTAGCCTTCATCCTCGTCGGCTTTGTCTTTGTCTTGTGCAAACGCAGGGGTGCAAAGCACAGTAACAGCCAATAATGCAAAAAGTTTTTTCATTGTAATATATTGTTTGTGTTATTATATTCAAATGTTTTTATGGTACACTATTCTTCAGGCGCAAACATTGGATCCCATGCGGGCAACATGATGGGTTTCTGGTTGAGTTCGGCTTTCAGGTTGGCGGGAATATATTTGTCTTCGATAACTACTCGGAACATGTATTCGTTGAACCAGTCGTTGGTCATGATAAGGAAGCCGTCGTGGCCGTACTTGCTGCCCCACGAGTTTTCCACCATCCACTTTAGAGGTTTGCCGTCTTTGTCCAAATCTACAGCGCATAGGGTCATGGCGTGGCTGCTGCCGCTGGCGAAGGTGCGCACACGCTGCTCTTTGTTCATGCCGAAAGTGGTGCCCATAAGCGAGGCATAGTCGAAGTTGTTTTCGTCCATGAAACCTTTGTCGCGGTCGAGGAATTTTCCTACGTCGCAGCTGAAATACATCATGGTGCTGTCTTTTATCGATGCGATGCACATTTTAGCGATATCCTCCATGGGTAGGTTGAGATAGCGCCAGTTCTGACCGTCATAGACATGGCGGTCGTACTCTATCTCATACACCTTGTGGTATTCGCGGGTAGGGTCGTTCATAATCATGTAGTAGGTTGAGAAATCCTGCTTGGCGAATTTCTCGTAGAACGACATCGGGGTGTATTCTGCGGTCTCAACAATGTTCCCTTTTGCATCGCGTTGAGTCCAAGTGAAGGTTGCGGGAGGCTCGCCGAAAGCCAATGCCAGCATACGGTAGATGGTTGTCAGCATCTCGGTCTTGGTGGCCTGCAGTTTTTGTGGGGTGCATCCTTTCTGTGCTGCCATCTCGCGCAGCTGCAGCCCGTCTTCGCGAAGCTTCAGTTTGATAAGGCCGCTTATCGACGAGGTGTTGTTGGTGTTGTAGGTTTCCGGCATTACGTCGGCGGGCACAAGGCCGTATTTGTCTATAAGGTTGGCTACGCCTGTAAACTGACCGCCGTCCGACAATGGGTTCTTGAACAACCATTCCACCTCTTTGTCGTCAAAGGGTTTCTTATAGGTGTCGATGATGGCTTGCAGGAACAGGTTTGACTTCTCCAACTGGTCGTAGAAGAAAGTATATGCCTGTGAAAACTGGAAATCGGCCGGCAGGTTGTGTTTGCGTATGGCTTTGTTGCGCAACACGTTCATGCCGGTAAACATCCAGCAACGCCCCGACGATTTTTGGTCGGTAATGGCTTTGCTTTCTACTTTGTGAGAGAAATGTGCGTCGAACTTGGTGCTGTTGTCATAGTTTACAGCCAGCTTGTTGGGGCTGTTTGTCACCATTATGTTGCGCAAAGCCTTGTCGGCGGCATTGCCACCGTACGACTTTTTCATCTGCTGCATCATCTCCGTAGAGATACCTCCACTGGTTTGTATGTTTTTTTTCTGGGCATACAGCACCGTGGTACAGCATATGGCCGTGAGTGTATAAACGAATATTTTTTTCACGAGGGAAATGAATTGAAAATTGAAAAGTGGAAAATGAATCGACTTGTTGGCACTATCTGCCGTCATATTGTTCGGTAGGAGGGTCAAGTACACAAACTTTGAATGACATATCGCCGTATTGTTCGATACTGGTTTCTGTCAGGAAGTCCGAGGCCTCAAACTTAAACGTTATGTTGTTTTCTTCTACGTCGTAAGAGAAAGTTTCTGAGTAATAATATATGACGTCGCCAGTACTGTCGTTGACATAAGAGCGGTAAAAATTAAACGGCATTGGATTGTCGCGTCCATCGGAGTCAACGAAGTAGCATATCACGCAGCCATTCTCTATGACATTGTTTGTGATGTCCGTGTTGTCGAACGATGCATAAACATAATCCAGATTTGACTCTGATAACCATTGGTCAGGTTGTACGTTGTAGTAATGTGTTTTCATCTGTACACCATTGATAACAGTGGTGTTATAGACGATATTTTGAGAAGAAGTTGGCTGTTGTTCTTTGCGGCAGCTTACAGTAGCAGCTAAAAGAGTGATTACAGCGAGTGGGATTAAAAAAATCTTCATGTTTTTCATTTGCGGTTGTTCTCAAACACACATACTTTGAATGTTATGTTTCCGTATTGGCTAAGGCTGGAGGCATTGTCGAAATCCGAGGCTTCGAATTTGAAAGTGATTGTGCCAACACCGTTTTCGACCGATGCATCGTACGAGAAAGTTTCAGAGTAGTATGTTGTGTTATTTTGGCGGAAAATCTCGAATGGTAGAGGGTTGTCTCGTCCGTCTGAATCGACAAAGTAAGCCAAGACGCAGCCATTTTCAATCACGTTGGGGGTGATGTCGGCATTTTCAAAAGAGGCATAACTATAGTCAAGGTTGTTTGCCGAAATCCATTTGTTGGGTTCTACGGTATAGTAGCTTGTGTACATTTGCACATCTTTCTTGCAGCTTGTGGTGGCAAATACAAGCATTGTCATAAGGAGAGCGAAAACAATCTTTTTCATAGTAGTGTTGTTTTTGTTTTTAACTTGTTTTATGTTTTACAAAAGTACATTTTTTTTTTAATATCAAGAATTGGGCGTGTTTTTTTGTTTTAAGTTGCTGTTTTTAAGTTGATGTTTTTCTTTAAAATGCTATTTACCTACGATTTCGTTAAGGCATTTGAGCGTCACTTTGACGTTGCAAAAGTCTGTTTTGGGGTTGCGGGGAATGAAACGGGTTTCTATTGTGGTGCCTGGCGGGATGTCGAAATAGTTTCGCTCGAAATGTCCATCCACATGTGGCTCAGTTTGCAGCATGACGTCTCGCATCGCCTGGTTGCTTTTAATCGTTACGGTTAGCATACCGTCTTTGATACGTTGCACCATCTGATAATCTGGTCTTTGTAAATTCAAGTTTTTGGGATAAGTCTTATAATATTCAACCCATTTCTTCAAATCGGATTCATCTTTAAAAAGTTCTTGGACTCTATAGTGCAGTGCTTTCCAGTTTCCGTAGTAGTCTATGCTGCTCCATGATGCCACTGGCCAGCAGTCATTCAGCTGCCAGTAAAGTGTGCCCATGCAATGAGGCTGTGCCAACATGTGTTGCAATATCCCATAGCCAGTGCCCCACGCTTGTAGTAGTTGGCTTACATAGCAATAGTCCTCAAGCGATAGGACTCGACTGTCAACACCGTAGTACTTCATCATGGCATTGTCGATTAATTCGCGTCCACGTCCGTGTTTTTGGTGATTTTTCATCGTGGGCGAGTCGATGTTGCGCTCCGTCTCATTACAGAATCGGCACACGGTACTCCAGTCTGGATAACTTTGAAATCCGAATTCGCTCATAAATCTCCCTGTCTTCTCTTTGTACATCTCAAATGGCTCTTCGCCCCACCATACTCCCCAGTAGTGAGAGTCGCCGTGGGTGATACATTCTGGGTGCCCCCAGCCGTAGAGTGGGGAGGTTGTGATATACGGTCTGTTCAGGGGGTCGCAATCTCTTACAGCCTGCGCTAATACCCCGCTATATCCAAAAATGGTGTCAATTCCGTGTTGCAGTCGTGTCTGCTGATTTGGTGTCCAGCTATACATTCCTTGCCACCCCCAGTCTTCCCATCCGTTTTTCACCTCATTGTTGCCACACCACACCACTACACACGGATGCGTCGCAATCCTTGTCACGTTTTCGTATGCTTCACGTTTAATGTTCTCAAGCATCTTCTGGTTGTCTGGATATAGCATCGTGCTGAAGTTGAAGTCTTGCCACACCATGATGCCCAGAGAGTCGCAAAGGTCGTAGAAGTAGTCGTGCTCATAGATGCCACCTCCCCAAAGCCTTATCATATTGAAGTTGGCCTCTTTTGCTGAACACAGTAGGTAACGGTATCGTTCTTTCATTGCCTCGTTCAAAACAGGAAAAGAGTGTACTGGAATCCAGTTGGCCCCTTTCATGAATACGGGCTTGCTATCTTTGTAGAATGTAAAAGACTGTCCTATGGAATCCTCGTTCTGCCGTAACTCCACATTCCACGACTGACCACTGATTACTGACTGCTGGCTGCTGCCTGTCGTCCGCTTGTTGCTAATATACACGGACTTCCATATTCCACAGGTTTGTAGTTTCGGTCCCCAATCCCATCCTTGCTGATATGGCGCGATGCGAGTGAAGGCTCGTCGGTCGGGTAGGGGGATGCCATATTCCTGCTCTAGTACAGAGTCGTAAAGTGGATAAAACTGCACCATGATATCGTTACAGAATTCGGGTAGTACAAACTCGTATTTGACAAACATGTTGTCTGTCTTATGCGATACCATTTGCTTGGTGTTTTGTATGTCATCGTAGAATACAACGTCGGATCTCCCTGCCAGTCCTCCGAACACAATCCATAATGAATCTCCTTTTGGGAAAAGATTCCTGTCCAGATGGTATGTGTATGTCCACTTACAGTAAGATACCCACTGAACCGAATCTTCATTCGTTCCAAAGAACGGGTCTTTAATCAGACCATTGGCCATAAGGTCTGTATGTATAAATCCCGGTACCGATGCCGCATACTCTACGCCGCCATAGTAAAACTGCCATTGGGTGAGTTCAACACGTGTCTCGTTCGTGTTGCGAGCGCAACTGCATAAAATCAAAAAAACAATTGATAGATGTAGAGTGATTTTGCTCATAGTGTTTCAATTGTCCTTATGGTAGTAGTTAATCGCCCCTACGGTTAGTAGTCCAAGGTAAGTATATCACTTTTTTTGTTTCAAACCACTCTTCCTCAAACCAGTTTGATATGTCCCATGTCTGTACCTTTTTCTTAAAGGGACTTAGTTCCGCGCTTAAGTCACCACCTTTCAGGTAAAGTATGCCGTTTCGTAGTTTGTGGTAGTTGGTAGGTGATATCTTGCCGTGAACCCATCCGGAGAACTCGCTGAGTGTTGTTACCGCCCGCGACACCACGAAGTCATACTCACCCTTTATATTCTCTGCTCGTATCTGTTCGGCATGGCAGTTCTTGAGGTCGAGCTTTTCTATCACATTCTGCACTACCTTGATTTTCTTGCCAATAGAATCTATAAGGTGGAACTGTGCATCAGGGAACATTATGGCTAACGGTATGCCCGGAAAACCACCGCCTGTACCTACATCTAAAATTTCCGCCATAGTCTTGAACGGTTGTACTTTGGCTATTGCTAGCGAGTGTAGGACATGGTGTTCATAGAAGTTCTCCATGTCCTTGCGCGAGATAAGGTTTATCTTTGAGTTCCAATCCTCATACAGCGGTTCCATGGTCGCAAACTGCTCGCGCTGTCTTTCTGTCAGTTCGGGAAAGTATTTGATGATTAGGTCCAACATTCACACAATGGTATTTATAATTCAAACACTTATTCCCCTGTTTTTGTAATCCTGTACATTAGTTGCATATCTTGGTAGTTGTAAAGCTTTAGGTAATAAACACCTGCGGGGAAAGGCTCCATATCTAATCTGTATTCCACCGTGTTCCACGTGCCTCGTGCAATGGTTTTTTCGTCGCTGTTGCGTAACTCATAGTATATTACGTCGTTGCTCTGTTCTCGTTGCAAACGTATGTAATTTTTCTTCGCATTGGGACGAATTATGATATGTTCACCGAGCGACGGCATGTCCCTGACCATAACTTGCTCAACACCATAGGTGCCTGTATTGCTTTTTTTTTCGGCTTGGCTGTCGCTTTGCGCGCTTGCGCAGCCTACTGCGATTAGCATGAACATCGCTGCTGTCAATAGATTGAATTGTCTCATGGTTTAAGTTTGTGTGCAAATTTACTGATTTAGTACAAATAATCAAATCTATTCTTGCAAAAAAAGTTGACCGATAAGGCCAACCTTTTTTTGATAATTTTCTACAAACAGCTCGCTATAAAATTTTGAACGTAAGCAGTAGAGCATTCGTTACAGATAAGCCATCAAGTGTTTGCTTTTTGAACTGTTCTTTAATCTCTTCAAGCCTTTCTCTTTTATCTGTCGTACTCTCTCTCTCGTAAGGTTGAATTTCATTGCGATTTCATCTAGGCTTAGTGGGTGTGCCAATCCGATTCCGAAGTACATTTTTATCACTTCACGTTCGTATTCAGTCAGAGTTGAAAGAGACCTCTCGATTTCCAAAGACAGCGACTCTTTCATCAACCCGTCGTCCGTTGGTGGTGTGTCCTCGTTCGGCAGCACATCCACGAAGTTCGTGTCTTCGTCTGCTACCAGCGGAGCGTCTATTGAGATATGCCGACCAGATATGCCTAGGATGCTCTTTATTTTCTCTTCTGGCAAGTCCACCCTCTCAGCCAATTCCTCCTCTGATGGTGGACGCTCCAACTCTTGCTCAAGTTTCGACATCTCCTTCTTCAGTTTGTTCAGAGCACCGAGTTGGTTGGCGGGCAGACGCACTATCCTCGAGTTTTCCGCAATGGCCTGTAATATTGACTGACGAATCCACCACACGGCATAAGAGATGAATTTGAAGCCACGGGTTTCGTCGAAACGTTTTGCAGCTTTTATCAGACCCACGTTGCCTTCGTTTATCAAGTCGGGCAGGCTCAAACCTTGGTTTTGGTACTGCTTTGCGACCGACACCACGAATCTCAAATTGGCACGAGTCAGCTTGTCAAGAGCTGCTTGGTCACCGTTCTTTATGCGCTGAGCCAGTTGCACCTCTTCCTCGGGCGTCAACAACTCTTCGCTGCAGATGTCTTGCAGGTATTTATCCAACGACTTGATGTCGCGGTTGGTAATCGAATGGGTAATTTTTAATTGTCTCATCGTGCGGTTTTAGTTCTTAAATTCTCTTAACGGCAAAAAACCAAAAATGTTACATTTTCTAATGTTAAAACTCCAATGGACTTGTAATTGCCTTTTTAAAAGAGGTGTGCTTGATGAATTGCTGTGTAAAACGGTTGGAGAATTATGGTGTCGGGCCAGATATTTTTGAGGAAAAAGTCTGAGTCAAGTCTGTATCATCTCTGTATGAGGTCTGTGTTTTTTATACTTGGTGTTGTACCTGCAAGTTGAATTTTGGGAGAGGAGGAAAATAGAAACTCTTTCACTTGTTGAATTTTTTTCGTATTTTTGCAAATCTATTTGCCGACAATCTGCTGACTGTTGGTTATATGATTGATACTTTGTAAATTAAGCTATAAACCATGAAGAAAAAAGTACTTCTTTTCGTTGCTGTCATGTTAACGTGGGTTGGGCTTAATGCCAATCCTGTTGATTCTGGACGCGCACTCGAGGTCGCCAAGACTTTTTGGCAGAAACAGACCGGTGTGTCAGAAGCTCCTAGGTTTCTGGAATGTGGCGCCGACCTTGGATTGAACGGCATTTATGTTTTCACCCCCGCAGGCCGCGACGGCTTTGTGATTGTCAGTGGCGACGACCTCGCCAGGCCTATTCTCGGCTTCTCCACCGAGACGGGTTTCTCCTCCTCGCAGCTGCCCGACCATATACGTGGCTGGCTGGAACATTATATCGAGGAGATTAAGGTGGCCACCCGTATGGGCGTGACGCAAAGCCTGGAAGTGCAAAATGCATGGGCTGAACTTGAAGGACATGTTACGCCCGCTCCGAAGGCTCCTGGTGCCAAGGTGGTTAACCAGCTGATGCACACACAGTGGAACCAGAGCTCGCCCTACAACGACCAGTGCCCTGTGGATACTGGCGGACGCGCTGTGTCGGGATGTGTGGCTACTGCCATGGCTCAGATAATGCGCTATTGGGCTTGGCCTCCCACCGGCACAGGCAGCCACAGCTACACCTGCTCCACCCTATACGAGCCTCGCACTCTCAGTGTGGACTTTTCGGCGGCCACTTACGATTGGGACAATATGCCTGCTGGCGGAAGGGGGATTTATTTCTGGAGCGACGAGGAGAAGGCAGCCGTGGCACAACTGGTCTATCATTGCGGCGTGGCGGTTAATATGGGCTATACACGCAAAGAGTCGGGCGCAGGAATGGGTTATGTGGCAACAGCTTTGCAAGACTATTTCAGATACACCTCCAACATAAGGATTGTAAGCCGCAGCAGCTACAGCGACGCCGACTGGATAGCGCTGATGAAGCATGAGCTTGACTCGATACGGCCGGTCAACTACAGCGGCTCCTCGTCCGACGGCAGCGGCGGCCACTCGTTCATAGTCGATGGCTACAACGCCGATGACTATTTCCACATCAACTGGGGCTGGGGCGGCTATTGCGACGGCTGGTTCGAGCTGTCGAACCTTGTGACCGGCAGTGGCGGTATCGGCGGCGGCTCATACGATTTTTCATATCGTCAGGGCGCTATCATCGGCATCGAATCGCCATCCCTCGAACCTGCAACCATAGTTGTTGAACCGCTGAGTCTTGCGGTAAACGACACCTTCGCGGTGAGCGACACCGTGGCATACGGCGAATACATACGTGGTTTTTGCGCCATTCGTAATTTCGGGGAAGAAGAGTTTGTAGGGCACTATGGGGTCGGCGCCTATCGTAACGACACCCTTATCAGCGTGCTGAAAGAGGTCGAGTCTTCCCTCCAGCCGATGTATTACAACTATTTCTCAATAAACACCCGGGCGACCAATCCGTTGCTGCCCGGTGACTATGTGGTCAAAGCCATCAAGAGCGCCGACGGCGTGAACTGGGAAACCATCGACCTTGCCTATCGCTGCGAGTCGTCGCTCCCCCTCCACATATATGCAGGCGAGTACTATGGCGCGACCTTGGTGACCTACGACACCTTCGCCCTCGTAAACGACACCGTGACCTACGACACCTACATACGCGGCCTCTGCCGTCTGCACAACTATAGCGACGACGCCTACACTGCCCACTACGGCATCGGCGCCTACCGCAACGACACCCTTATAAGCGTCTTGAACGACTACACCGACGCCATAAGCTCGGGTGGCGACAAGTATTTGTCCATAAGCAAGAGAGCGACTTCGCCGCTGATACCGGGCGACTATGTGGTCAAGCCGATAATGAGCGCCGACGGCAGCAACTGGCAGCCGATCACGCTCACCCACGGCAACTGCCAAGCATCTCTGCCGCTGAACATTCAGCCGTCGGAATTCTATGGAGAGTCGCTGGTCGTATATGACACTTTCTCGGTGGCCGATACCGTAACCTACGGTGAATACATTACCGGCATCTGCTGCCTCCGTAATGTCGGCGAAACCCCTTATACAGGATACTATGGAGTGGCGGCCTTCCGTAACGACACCCTGATTGGCGTGTTGAAGGATTATTCAGGAACGATCAATGAGGGTTACCGCACATACATTTATATTAATAAGAAGGCCGTGAGCCCTCTGAATCCCGGTGATTACTCGGTCAAGCCAGTGAAGAGTGACGACGGGGAAACTTGGCAGGTAATAACCCGAGCATACGAGGGACTGGCCACCGCTTTGCCACTGCACATAGATTCGTCGGAATACGACGGTGTGAGTTCGTATGCACTGAAAGTATATAACAGTTTCACCGTGGCGGAGTCAACTGCATACGGCGAGTCTATAACAGGTTCGGCAAAAGTGCTGAATGTTGATGAGAGCAAGTTTGAGGGCTTTGTAGGCGTAGGTGCCTACCGCAACGGCGAAATGGTTGCTCTGCTGTCGATGACGAGTGCGGCTTTGTGGTCGTGGAACTATGTTTCGCTTTCCATCAGTACTCTGGCATTGGGGGCATTGACTCCGGGTGACTATACTGCAAAGATTATATATGGACAGGACGGAGTGAACTGGCGCGAGGTAACGGTGGCCTACAATGACGAGCCCACCAGCGTCGATTTCACCATCACTCCATCCGGCGAGGTGGTCACACCTGTAGTCAGCCTCTGCGTTTACAGAGACCTGACCATAAGCTCTCCTACGGCTATGGATTCTCTCATCACTGGTCAATGCTGCATCCTGAACACCAGCAATGATACATACAGCGGCTATCTGGGCATCGGTGCCTACAATGGTGACGACTTCGTTAAATTGATGTCGTGCGGAACATACTCCTTTGTCCGAAACAACTACCGTTGCACATATCCGTCGCTGACGGCGCAAGACCCGCTGACCCCAGGCATCTACACAGCAAAGGCTATGTACAGCCTCGACGGCATCAACTGGACGCCTATCACCACGGGGTGCTACACCTCTTCGGTCGTGGAAGTTGATTTCAATATCACCGAAAGCGGCATGTTTGACCAGACTCAGCTGGCTCTCGTCAATTCGTTTACAGTGAGTCCGTCTGTTGACTATGGGTCGGATATCGAAGGCTCGTGCACCATAACCAACATGGGAGGCGCTACATGGCACGGATACACCGGTGTCGCCGCCTATCAAGGCAACACTTTCGTAACCATGCTGGCGCAGACGCAAGACAGTGTGCCTAACATGTCACCCATAACCATAGCTATCAACAAAAACGCCACGGCGCCGCTGTTGCCCGGTGACTATACCGCAAAGGCGGTCTATAGCACCGACGGAACCAACTGGACTGCGATTGACGAGAGTGCTGACGGGTGTCCGACATCCGTTGGTTTCACCATCACAAAATACGACCTGCAAACAACCACTCCGTTCTCCATTACCTCGTCCACCCCGTATGGCACCAACCTCACAGGCACCTGTGCCATAATGAACAGCGGCAATGGTCGTTTCACCGGACACCTTGCAGTTGCTGCATATCAGGGCTCCACACAGGTGGCTATACTTGCGCAGGAAGATGTAACGCTCGACACATTTACGTCGCAAAACCTCTATGTGAACTATCCTACCGTTGGCATCCTTACCCCGGGCAACTATACCGCCAAGGCTCTCTATAGCACCGATGGCACCAACTGGACGGTTATAACCACTTCATCTGTCGGTGGCGCAACCGAAGTAGCATTCACCGTATCCGAGGCGCTGCCTACATACGGCGACACCAGCGCTTCCGCATGCACTTCGTTCACATGGGCACTCAACGGTGCAACTTACACCGAGAGTGGCGTCTATTTTGACACCATCTCACACGGCAACCACCTTGGCGGCGACAGTATCGTTACATTGAATTTGACTATCAATGAGAAGCCTACGGTCACCATCGACGGTCCGACGGATATCTATACTGGACGTACTGCCGCGCTCACGGCTCAAGGTGCTTTGTCTTACGTGTGGAACACAGGCCTTGAGGGTGCGGTTCTGACCGTTACACCCTCCGTCACCACAACCTACAGTGTTGTGGGACGTGACATCAACGGCTGTGAAGACTCTGCAACCCACACAATCAACGTCACCGACCCGCCGGCCTCTTACAGCAATATATACGATACTGCATGCGACAGTTACTTATGGACACTCAACGGTGAGACCTACACCGAGTCAGGCAGCTATGACTACATCATTCATGGCGGCAACCACATAGGCGGTGACAGCATCATCACGCTCCACCTCATCGTCAACACCAGCCCTGTCGTTGTCGTCACGGGCGACACCAATGTCTATATCGGACACTCCACTACGTTGACCGCCAGCGGAGCGATGTCTTATGTTTGGTCGTTTGGTGGGGTCGAACTCTCGCACAGCAACCCATATACTATCGACTCAATTACAGGCGAGGCAACCTATACGGTTGTGGGTACAGCTGCCAACCGCTGCACCGGCTCGGCCTCGGTGACTGTTCACCCGATGCCGATACCGACAACTTATGGCGATACCACGGCCGTCGTTTGCGATAGTTTCACATGGCTTCGCAACGGTGTGACATATACGGAAAACGGCAGTCACGAATATACGATTCCTGCTGGTAACTATCTGGGTGGCGACAGCGTCATTACCCTTAACCTCACGGTCAACTACGGCTCAACCAGCTCATTGACGGTTGATACCTGTGAGCTGTACGAATGGAACTCCACCCTTTACACCTCCGACACGACGGCTTTCCGCGTGACCACCAACGCTGCGGGCTGCGACAGCACCATTACTCTGCACCTCACCGTCAATCACGCTACTTTCGGCATCGAAACGGTCGAGGCCTGCGAGAGTTACATCTGGCACGGTAACACTTATACGACGAACAATAATTCCGCCACCTTCCTAACCACCAACGCTGCAGGGTGTGACTCTACGGTTACACTCCACCTTACCATCTCTTTGCCCGACACCACTTTCGTCAACGACTCTGTCCATTCAGGTCAGGCCTACTCTGGCTACGGCTTCAATGTGCCGGCCAGCCAGACCCATGCCGCCCAGCCTGGTGACATCCTCACGTTGACCGAGAGCTATGCCACCTCCGCCGCTTGCGACAGCGTGGTCAGCCTAGACCTCTATATCATGGAGCCTCTGCCGGTGCCTGTCTATTATTCCGACACCACCGCTTCGGTCTGCGACTCATTCACCTGGTACGGCACGACCTATACCGAATCCGCCGAGCCTGAGCATCTCCTCGTCGCTTCTGACGGATTCGACAGCATCGTCACTCTCCATCTCACCGTCCGCCACAGCAGCTACGGCGTCGATAACGACACCGCCTGCGACAGCTACGTCTGGACTAGGGGCGACGGCATGACCTACACCGCCACCACCAATGAGCCTGTGTTCGTCACCGAGAACGCCGCAGGCTGTGACTCTACCGTAACACTTAACCTTATAGTCAACTACAGCACGCGCAGCATCGCTCGTGTTGACACCTGTGACTCGTATGTGTGGTCGGGAGTGACCTACACCACCGACACTACCGCCGTCCGCATGGGCATCAACGCTGCGGGTTGCGACAGCACGGCTACACTCCAGCTTACCGTCCGTCACAGCACCGCTGGAAGTCTTGATGTAGAGGCCTGTGAGAGCTATGTCTGGCACAGAATTACCTACACTTCCGACACAACTGCCACCTATACCGCCGTCAACGAAGCTGGTTGCGACAGCGTCATAACTCTCCACCTTACCATCTCTTTGCCCGACACCACGTTCGTCAACGACTCTGTCCATGCAGGTCAATCCTACTCTGGCTACGGCTTCAATGTGCGGGCCAGCCAGACCCATGCCGCCCAGCCTGGCGACATCATCACGCTTACCGAAAGCTATGCCACCTCCGCCGCTTGCGACAGCGTGGTCAGACTAGACCTCTATGTCATGGAACCTCTGCCGGTGCCTGTCTATTATTCCGACACCACCGCTTCGGTCTGTGACTCATTCACATGGTACGGCACGACCTATACCGAATCCGCCGAGCCTGAGCATCTCCTCGTCGCTTCTGACGGATTCGACAGCATTATCACTCTCCATCTCACAGTCCGCCACAGCAGCTACGGCATCGATAACGACACCGCCTGCGACAGCTACGTCTGGACTAGGGGCGACGGCATGACCTACACCGCCACCACCAATGAGCCTGTGTTCGTCACCGAGAACGCCGCAGGCTGTGACTCTACCGTAACACTTAACCTTATAGTCAACTACAGCACGCGCAGCATCGCTCGTGTTGACACCTGTGACTCGTATGTGTGGTCGGGAGTGACCTACACCACCGACACTACCGCCGTCCGCATGGGCATCAACGCTGCGGGTTGCGACAGCACGGCTACACTCCAGCTTACCGTCCGTCACAGCACCGCTGGAAGTCTTGATGTAGAGGCCTGTGAGAGCTATGTCTGGCACAGAATTACCTACACTTCCGACACAACTGCCACCTATACCGCCGTCAACGAAGCGGGTTGCGACAGCGTCATAACGCTCCACCTTACCATCTCTTTGCACGACACCACTTTCGTCAACGACTCTGTCCATTCAGGTCAGCCCTACTCTGGCTATGGCTTCAATGTTCCGGCAAGCCAGACGCGTACCGTCCAGCCTGGAGACATCATCACGCTTACCGAAAGCTATGCCACCTCCGCTGCCTGCGACAGCGTGGTCAGCCTGGACCTCTATGTTATGGAGCCTCTGCCGGTGCCTGTCTATTATGCCGACACCACCGTTTCGGTCTGTGACTCCTTCATATGGTACGGCACGACCTATACCGAATCCGCCGAGCCTGAGCATCTCCTCGTCGCTTCTGACGGCGGCGACAGCATCGTCACTCTCCATCTCACAATCCGCCACGGCACCACCGCTACGGTGACTGACGAATCCTGTGAAAGCTATGTGTGGTACGGTACGACCTACACTGAAAGTACTACCGCGACCCACATGACCACAAATGCAGCTGGATGCGACTCCACCATCACGCTCCATCTAACCGTAAACCACGCTTCGATGGCTGTTGACACTCAAGAGGTCTGTGACTCATACGTCTGGATTGACGGACAGACCTACACCTTATCTACCGATGAACCTTCCGTCGTGCTGACGGGTGCCGACCCACATGGTTGCGACTCTATTATCACTCTCCACTTGACGGTTAACCACTCTTCTGTATTGCATTTCAACGACGAGGTCACCGTGGGCGAGCCATACGAGGGATACGGCTTCACCCTGCCGGCATTCGACTCGGCTGGTGTTTATGACTACACTCAGACCGTCTTGTCTGTCGCGGGTTGCGACAGCACGGTAACGCTCCACCTCACTGTCGTTGACGATAACCCCGCGATTGACAGCTCTGCTTTGCAGTTGGTCTCATTCATCGTGGAGCCCGAAACCCCGTATGGGTCCGATATCATTGGTTCGTGCACGATTACCCCGACTGCGTCGGCTCCGATAACTGCCCATGTTGCTGTGGGTGCTTACAGTGATGGTAACCTTGTCTGCTTCTTAGCTGAGGAAACGGTTTCTGATGCAGAATTCATCTCGCTCAATATCAACTATCCGGCCACCGAACCTTTGACTGTCGGTACCTATACCGCCAAGGTGCTTGTTCAGAGTACCGACGGCGTATGGATGCAGATTGTGAATGCAACTGAGGGATGTCCCATCGAGACCGAATTCTCAATTATCGACAACAACTCCATTACTGACAATCCTTCTGCCGAGTCACGGCTTGTCGTCTTCGCCAAAGGCCTCACGCTGGTTGTCAAAGGCTGCGAGGGCCGTGGACTCGAAGTCACCGACCTTATGGGACGCAGACACTACAGAGCGCTTCCCTCGTCCGACGTAATCTCTATTCCGCTTCCCGCTGCCGGCGTCTATTTTGTGAAGGCTGACGGCTCGAAGGCGGTTAAGGTCGTCGTGAGGTAACGCTAGTCCGTACCCTCCGTGAGGTAAGATACATTGCCGAATGGCATGTTGGAAAAGCCCTGATTCTATTCAGGGCTTTTCCCTTTTGCGAGAGTTGTTTGTCCCGATAGGTGGATAAATCTTTGCCGAAATCGGGATTCTGGATTGTGCCGCTTGAATTTATAGATACGATATGTAAAAAAGTATTTGTATTTTTGCAGTTTGAAACAGCCTGTCCGGGCATTTATATTTCATCTTTCATTTTTTATTCTGCAACATGTTTGAAAGTTTAAGCAGCAAGATTGATAAAGCGTTACAGACGCTTCGTGGTAAAGGTCGCATTACCGATATTAACATCGCCGAAACCGTCAAAGAGGTCCGCAAGGCTCTCCTCGACGCCGACGTCAGCTACCCCATCGCCAAGGAGTTTACCGACCGAGTCAAAGCCGACGCCCTCGGCCGCAACGTCATACAAAGCGTCGAGCCGGGACAGATGATGATTAAAATCGTCCACGAGGAGCTCACCAAGCTCATGGGCGGCGAAACGGTTGACATCAACATCAAGGGCCAGCCGGCCATCATACTTATAGCAGGTCTGCAAGGTTCTGGTAAGACCACTTTCTCGGCTAAGCTGGCAAACTATCTCCACACACGCAAGAACAAGAACGTCATGCTCGTCGCTGGCGACGTCTATCGTCCTGCAGCTATAAGCCAGTTACAGACTCTCGGTGGTCAGATAAATGTGCCGGTGTATGCAGAGTTGGAAAACAAGAACCCTGTAGCGATTGCGGAGAATGCCATCAAGGAGGCGAAACTCAAGCATGTCGATGTGCTTATAGTCGATACCGCAGGTCGTCTAGCCGTGGACGAGGAGATGATGGACGAGATTGCTGCCCTGAAGAAACACCTCCAGCCGCAGGAGACCCTCTTCGTGGTTGACTCCATGACCGGTCAAGATGCCGTAAACACCGCCAAGGCTTTCAACGACCGCATCGACTTCGATGGCGTGGCGCTTACCAAACTCGACGGCGACACTCGTGGCGGTGCTGCGCTTACCATCCGCTACACAGTCCAGAAGCCTATCAAGTTCGTCGGTATCGGCGAGAAGATGGACGCTCTCGATGTATTCCACCCTGACCGCATGGCCAGCCGCATACTCGGCATGGGCGATGTCGTGTCGCTCGTTGAACGTGCCCAGCAGCAGTACGATGAGGAGGAAGCTCGTCGCCTCCAAAAGAAAATCATAAAGAACGAATATAACTTCGAGGACTTCCTCAAGCAGATGGAGCAGATAAAGAAGATGGGCAGCGTGAAGGACCTAATGGGCATGATTCCGGGCATGGACAAAGCCCTGAAGAATGTCGAGATAGGCGACGACGCTTTCGTGCCTATCGAGTCCATCATCGGCTCCATGACTCCCTATGAGCGTCGTAACCCGTCGTGCCTCAACGGCAGTCGCAAACAGCGCATCGCCGCCGGCAGCGGACGCTCCATACAGGAGGTCAACCGCTTCCTCAAACAGTTCGACGACACCCGCAAGGTGATGAAGATGATGTCCGCCAACAAAGGCAAACTCCCTAAGATGCGCCGCCACTAACCCATCAGCATCTCAATGGCCTCCGGCAACCTGAAACCTTTTAAACTTTTAACCTTCAAGCGAGGCGAACCTTTAACCCTTCAAGCGAAGCGAACCTTTAAAACTTTAACCCTTCAAGCGAAGTGAACCTTTAAACATATCAACAATAATCATGACAAACATCCTCGACGGAAAGACCCTCTCTTTGCAAATCAAAGACGAGATTGCCAACGAAGTTCGAAAGATAACCGCTAACGGTGGCCGCCCGCCTCATCTCGCCGCAATACTCGTGGGCGAGGACGGCGCCAGCCAGACCTACGTGGCCAACAAAGAGAAGTCCAGCCAAGAGGTTGGCTTCATGTCTTCCGTCTATCGTCTGCCTGAAAACATCAGCGAGGAAGAGGTCCTCAAGGTCATCGACTTTCTAAATAACGACGACGAGGTTGACGGTTTCATCGTCCAGCTTCCGCTGCCAAAGCACATCGACGAGCAGAAAGTCATCAATGCCATATCGCCGAGCAAGGATGTGGACGGCTTCACGCCCATCAACATCGGCAACATGGTGCTGGGTCAGGACGCCTTCATACCCGCCACTCCCAAGGGCATCTGCACCCTCCTGCAGCGCAACGGCATTGAGACCGAAGGCAAACACTGTGTGGTTATAGGCCGCAGCAATATCGTGGGCACACCCGCAGCCAACCTTATGTCGCGCAAGACTTTCAACTGCACCGTCACTATATGTCACAGCCGCACTCGCAATCTTGCCGAGATAACCCGTCAAGCCGACATACTGATTGTTGCTATCGGCAAGCCTGAGTTCGTCACCGCCGACATGGTCAAGGACGGCGCCGTGCTGGTCGATGTAGGCATTCACCGCATACCCGACTCCACAAAGAAAAGCGGCTACCACCTCTGCGGCGACGTGAAGCACAGCGAAGTTGACGCCAAGTGCAGCTGGGTCACTCCCGTCCCCGGCGGTGTCGGTCCACTGACCATAGTATCTCTCCTCCAGAACACCCTTCAGGCCTACAAGGCCAACAACAAATAAACGAAAAGTCCCCAGCCGTTCGCTGAGGACTTTTTACTATTAAGATTAATACTTAACAAGGTATCGCGCACCTTATCTGAGCCGCCTTGTTGAGTATGTCTATTGTGTCGAAGGCATCCATCATGTCCGTGCCTACTGCTATCATGCCGTGCTTCTCCCACATCACCGCGTCGTGCTCTCTCAGCTGCTCCATGGTGCCGTCTGCCAGCTCCTGACTGCCAGGCTCGGCGTATGACAGGAATCCTAACCCCTTGGGGCAGAATAGCCGCGTTTCGGGTATCATGGTCCATAATGTCTCGTTCATCAGCTCGGTGCTGCACAGTTCCGCCACATGGCTTAACGCCACCAATTCGGTGGGGTGGGTGTGGAGTGAGGCTTTCATCTCCGGCCTGTTAGCTGCCAGATAGTTGTGTATTGCCAGGTGAGACGGCAGCTCTGACGTGGGCTGCAACGGCTTGCAGGCAATAATCTCGTAGGCTTCGCCCGACGGAGCTATTCTGATTATGACTCCGTTGTCCATCGGCTTGCGTGCCAAGTCTCGCATACGGCATCCCGTTGCTTTGCAGTAGAAGTATTGTCCGGCGATAGCCTCAAGTGTCGCGCCGATGGCCACAGGTGCCACAAGCGGTGGCAGGCGCCGTATGTTGTCGTCCACGTCGGCGGTGATGTTCACCACCAGGTTTCCCCCGTTGCGCTCGGCCCATCCACGCTGCCAAAGCATCCCCGCCACCTCGGCGCAAAGGTTTATAGTGTCAGTGAAAAGCATGGTGCTAATTTTTCCTGTCCCGCCCGAACATCTGTCCTATCCATTGACGGTTCAGCCGGGCTATGTTCTGGCGTTTTATCTGTTTCGGGCATTCGGCCTCGCAGGCGTAGGTGTTCGTGCATCCTCCAAAGCCCAGCTCGTCCATCTTCACTATCATGTTGCGCACCCGGTCTAGGTGTTCCACTTGTCCTTGCGGCAGCAGCCCTAGATGCGACACTTTCGCTCCCACGAACAGCATGGCGCTGGCATTCTTGCAGGCTGCCACACAGGCTCCGCAGCCGATGCACTCGGCGGCGTCCATGGCCTGGTCGGCCACATGTTTCGGTATCGGGATGGTGTTTGCGTCGGGCACGCCTCCGGTTGTGACGCTGACATAGCCGCCGGCCTGTATTATCTTGTCGAAGGCGCTGCGGTCCACCACCAGGTCTCTCACCACGGGGAAGGCTTTGGCTCTCCACGGCTCCACCCATATCTCGTCGCCGTCGCTGAACTTGCGCATGTGCAGTTGGCAGGTGGTTACTCCGTCGTCGTTGCCGTGCGGGCGTCCGTTGATATAAAGGCCGCACATGCCGCAGATTCCTTCGCGGCAGTCGTTATCGAAACACACTGGGTGCGCTATCTTGTCACCCACCAGTTGTTCATTGAGCTGGTCGAGCATCTCGAGAAACGAGCAGTCGGGCGAGATGTTGTCAATCTGATAGGTCTCGAAATGACCTTTGGCCTTGGCGTTCTCCTGCCGCCATATATGAAGTGTAAAATGCATACTCTTTGTGAATTGTAAATAGTGAAATAGTGAATTGACAGTTGAATTCATGAGCGGAGGTCGTTTTTGGGTCGCTGACCGCCCGTCATCGGTCATTTACTTGTAATTTCGCTTGACTATCTGTATGTGTTCGTATTCAAGTTTCTCCTTGTGGAGGGTCTCGGCAGCGTCCGCGCCTTGATATTCCCATGCGCCTACGAACATGAAGTTTTGGTCGTCGCGCTGAGTCTCGCCGTCTTCCGACTGGTGTTCCAAGCGGAAGTGGCCGCCGCACGACTCCTCTCGCTGCATGGCATCGGCCACGATAAGCTGCGCCAGCTCAAAGTAGTCTGCCAAACGGCAGGCTTTCTCCAGTTCCGGGTTCATCTCCTCGGCTTTGCCGGGCACGAACACGTCGTGCTGGAACTCATCTTTCAGCTTGGCAATCTCTTCGGCTGCGGTCGTCAGCGACTCTTTGCTACGCGCCATGCCGCAGTACTCCCACATGATGTGTCCCAGCGCTTTGTGGAAGTGGTCCACGGTGTGGCAACCGCCCACGGCCAGCAGGTCGTCTATGCGTTTGCGCACCCGTGCCTCTGCTTCGTCAAATTCGGCTCCCTCGGGCGTTATCTTGCCCACATATATCTGGTCGGCCAGGTAGTTCTGCAATGTGTAGGGCAGCACGAAATAGCCGTCGGCCAGTCCCTGCATCAACGCCGAGGCTCCAAGTCGGTTGGCGCCGTGGTCGCTGAAGTTGGCTTCGCCTGCTGCGAAAAGTCCGGGTATGGTGGTCTGCAGCTCGTAGTCCACCCACAGGCCGCCCATGGTGTAGTGCACGGCGGGATATATCATCATCGGCACCTCGTAGGGATTCTGGTCAGTGATTTTCTGGTACATCTGGAACAGGTTGCCGTAGCGTTGCTCTATGACCTCTCTGCCCAGCCGGTTGATGGCGGAGGCGAAGTCGAGATAGACGGCAAGACCCGTAGGTCCTACGCCATAGCCCGCATCGCATCTCTCCTTGGCAGCTCTCGAAGCCACGTCTCTCGGCACCAGATTGCCGAAAGCGGGGTAGCGTCTCTCAAGGTAATAGTCGCGCTCATCCTCGGCTATGTCAAGGGGGCTCTTCTCGCCTCGGCGTATAGCTTCGGCGTCCTCTTTCTTCTTGGGCACCCAGATTCGTCCGTCGTTGCGCAGACTCTCGCTCATAAGGGTGAGCTTCGACTGGTAGTCGCCGTGTACGGGTATGCATGTGGGGTGTATCTGAACGTAGCATGGGTTGGCGAAAAAGGCACCGCGTTTGTGGCAGGCCCATGCCGCCGACACGTTCGAGTTCATCGCGTTGGTCGAGAGGTAATAGACGTTGCCGTAGCCGCCAGACGCCACCACCACAGCGTGTGCGGCATAGCGTTCTATGGCTCCGGTCACCAGGTCGCGGGCTATGATGCCGCGTGCTTTGCCGTCCACCACCACGAGGTCCATCATCTCATGACGGGTGTGCAGTTTCACCGAACCACGGTTAATCTCGCGGCTCAACGCACCGTAGGCACCCAGCAGCAGCTGCTGACCGGTTTGCCCGCGGGCGTAGAATGTACGGCTCACCTGTGCGCCGCCGAATGAGCGGTTGTCCAAAAGTCCGCCGTAGTCGCGTGCGAAAGGCACACCCTGTGCCACACACTGGTCTATGATGTCGCCGCTCACCTCTGCCAAGCGATAGACGTTGGCCTCTCTGGCGCGGTAGTCGCCGCCCTTGATGGTGTCTTTGAACAGGCGTTCCACGCTGTCGCCGTCGTTCTGGTAGTTCTTAGCTGCGTTGATGCCGCCCTGCGCTGCTATCGAGTGGGCTCGGCGCGGAGAATCCTGCAGACAGAAGATGTCCACGTTGAAGCCCAGCGCGCCGAGTGACGCCGCTGCCGAGGCTCCTGCCAGCCCTGTGCCGACAACGATGATGTCGAGTTTGCGTTTGTTGGCGGGGTTCACCAGTTTCTGTGCCGCCTTATAGCGTGTCCATTTCTCGGCCAACGGCCCTTCGGGTATATGTGAATTTAAAGTCATATCGTGTAAATATATAAATGTTTAGTCATTCTTACCTATCAACCTAACAACACAGCAATCGGTATCAGCGCAAATCCCAGGCAGACAATCCATGTGTATATCTTGCCGCAAATCTCAATGGCGCGGTTATATTTGTAGTTGTTCAGTCCCAGTGTCTGGAACGCCGAGGGGAAGGCGTGTGTCAGGTGGAAGAACAATATCACGAAAAACACCAGGTATCCGAGTGCGATATGCCATTTCTTGAACTTCTCACGTGCCATATTGTAGAAGTCTGGTTCGATGCCGCAGTCCGGCATTACGTCCAGAATTGTCTCTTTGTCCTCTGCCGTCAGGCGATGTATCCATTTCATGTCGTCCGACACGTTGCCCTCGTTGTATGCATGTTGTATGATGCTTATCAGCTTTACCTTGCTTTTCAGGTCGTTGTAGTATTTTGCCGTTTCGGGGTCGTTCATCCCTGCACCGCCTTCACCAAGTGCTTCCTCAAAGGCTGCGAGCATCTCCTCCGGCGTCATCTGCATTTGGTTGGCGGTCTGTATGATGCTTGTCATTTCGTCGTCCTGTAGCTTCTCGCTTTTCACCATGTATTCGCCTTTCACCACGCCGAGCTTCACCATATAGAAGTCGTAGAAGTGCAGACCCAGGCAGGCTATGATGAGAATGCCTGTCCACACCATGAATTTAGAGGTGGTGTGGGTGGTCGATTTCTGTGCTTTGTGGTAGCGCACGGGTCTTGCCATACGGTTGGTGACGGCGAGCCACAGCGTCAGCAGGATGTGCAGAGCTATCACGCCGAGCAGCACCAGCTCGAATATTTTGACGACGATGTTCGAACCCATGAAATGACAGAACGCACCGTAGGCCGCGCCGCCGTCATCTTTGAGTATCATAAGGTTCGCGCACATGTGGAACAGCAGGAAAATCAGCAGGAAGCTGCCCAGCAGAGCCACCGTGAGTTTCTTGGTGATGGAATGGAATTTCGGTAGAGTCATATTAAATGTTTAATTATTTCCTTTTGTTTTAAGTTATTTGAATGACAATGGTTGAGCTGCTTTGGCTGTTGTCGGCACACCACCTTCGGCGGCCAGCTCTCCGTTGACGAACACTTTCTCTATCCTGGTGTGCAGCGTTTCGCCTTCCAGCGGGCTCCAGCCGCACTTGTACAGCAGTTCGTCTTTGACGATAGGGTGGGGGAGGGGCTCTTCTTTCACCAGTACCACGTCGCCCCAGTAGCCTTCGCGGATAAATCCGCGCTTCTCTATCCCGAACAGCACAGCGGGGTTGTGGCACATTTTGGCCACTATCAACGGCATCCAGGTCCGTATTACCTCTGTATCACCTCTGCTTTCTGGGTTGAAGAAGGGCTCCATCATCATCGCCAACGAATGTTGTATGCTCGGTATTCCACTCGGCGCGTCGAAGTAGGGTTTCTGCTTTGCTTCCAATGGATGCGGTGCATGGTCGGTACCTATGGTGTCAATCAGTCCGTCATACAGTGCCGCCCACAGCGCCAGTCTGTCATCGTTGCTCTTGATGGCAGGGTTACATTTTATCTTGTTGCCCAGTTTCTCGTAGTCTCTATCGTCAAACCACAGGTGGTTCGGCGTCACCTCGGCGGTGATTCGCTTTTCCTCGAGCGGTTTGTTGCTCAGCAGGTTCAGCTCGGTGGCGGTGGTCAGGTGTGCCACATGGAATCGTGTGCCAAGGCGGCGTGCCCGCTCAATCGCTTTGTATGTCGAGAGGTAGCAGGCCTCGGTGTTGCGTATCTGCGGATGCAATGCTGCGGTCTCTTTCTCCGTGCCTTGATACTCCAACTTGAAGTTCTTCATGTTGGCCTGCACCACGGCTTCCTCCTCGCAGTGTGCCACTATCAGTTTTTTTGCCTCCGCGAATAGTTTCTCAAGCTTCGCTTCGTCGTTCACCAGCATGTTGCCTGTCGATGAGCCGAGGAAGAGTTTTATTGCCGCATAGCGTGAGGGCTCCAGTGTCAGCAACCAGTCTATGTTCTCGTTGGTGGCCCCCACCATGAATCCGTAGTTCACTGCCGACTTCTCGGCTGCCATCCGCTCTTTCTGCTCCAAAGCCTCCTGTGACGTCGTCTGCGGCACCGTGTTGGGCATGTCCACCACCGAGGTGGTGCCGCCTGCCACTGCCGCCCGCGACTCGCTATAAAAATCACCAGCAGGGTTGCTCCCGTCGCCGCCGTCGCGGAAATGCACGTGAGTGTCGATAACACCGGGCAAGAGATAGCATCCTGATGCGTCGATTTCCACGGCACCGTCACATCCCGACAAGTCAAACGTGATACGCCCATCTTTAAGCAGCAACGGGGACTCTGTGATAGAGCCCTCGTTGACTATTTTGGCGTTTCTGATTATGTAATTCATTTTAATATGTCTGCTTCACCTTGGTCTCGTTGTATCCGTTGAATTTGGTTTTCGAGGCCCATTCGCGGCAGGCTTTGTAGGCGTCGGCCGAGGTTTCGTAGATATTCTGTATCACGAACTGCCCTGTATGGTCGATTCCGCCCCATTTGCCTTCCCGTTTGGCGGGTGCTATGCGGTTGTTCCAGGTCTCGATGAAGGTGCGGGCATCCTGGAAGTGCGGTATTATCGACCACTCGCCTTTGAAGTTCACATAGCCCCAGTAGCCAGTCTGCGGGTTCTTTATCGGGTACTGCCAGTGCCCAAGTTCCTGGTGGGTGTCCCACTCTTGTCCGGCGCGTGTAGCCTCGCTTGAGAGGGTGAACACATGTTTGGTGATGGTGTTGCCATCATAGTCCACCACGCCCCAGAAGTCGTTATATTTGGCAGCTGCAAAGTCGCCGGTGTCGTTTGGGAAGTGACAAACATCCTGGTATTTCGGCTGAATTGCCCACTCTCCGGCGTAATCCACCCATCCCCACAAACCCGAAGCGGGCTCGGTCACAGGCAGACGCCATCCTTTTATGTCGCGTCCGTCAACTTTCTGCTTCAGAGCGTAGGCGGCGTCCTCTTTCGAGAAGAATATGCAGAAACTCACCTCGTTGCCTTTGCGGTCTATGTTGCCCCATCGGCCGGAACGTTTTACCTGTGCGTAGGGGAACATCCTGTCCTCGCCGAAGTGTCCGCAGTCTTGGTACTGTGCCGGAACCACCCATCGGCCTAGATAATCGACATAGCCCCAGCGTCCACGCTCGTTTTGAGTCGGGTATGTCCATGTGTCATAGTGCAAACCATGAATCCACTGTATGCCGGCTTCTGTGGCGTGTTCTTTCTCCATGAATACGGGAGCTATCACCATTGTGCCTCTACGGTCTATGCAGCCCCAGCGGTTGTTCTGTTTCACTGGAGCAAAACTCTTCGGTTCTACGCCAACAAATGTGCCGGCGTCCTCAAACTGAGGCTCAAACTTCCAGTCGCCGTAGTAGTTCACAAATCCCCACTTGCGGTCGGTCGGGTTCTTTACAGGGTAGAGCCACATGCCGGGTTCGTCGCCCGTCTGCCATTGGTGTCCGCATTCCAGTGCTTCCTCCTTTGTCAGGAAGATGCAGCGCACTATCATCTCGCCTCGGTTGTCGATGCAGCCGTAACGTTGGTCGAGTCGCACCACGGCGAATATCTTACGTCCCTTCTCGAAGGGGTAGGCGTACTGATATTGCGGCGCCACCAGCCACGAACCGTCGGGGTTCTTGTAGCCGTAGAGTTTGGTCGCCTCGTCCTGGAAGAGTGTCTGTGCCTGGATTGCAATGCCGAAAGTGGCAATGAGACAAAGTGTTGTCAGGAGTTTTTTCATTGATTAGGGAAGATTTTTTTAGAGTCTATAGGTTAATAGAGTCTATAGATTTTCGGGGTCTATAGACTCTATAATTTATCGCTTAATTATACGTCTGGTGGTGTTTCCATTAGCCGTTTCGATGAAGAGAGTGTAGTTGCCTGCTGGGAGGTCTCGGATGTCAATTTGCGACTGTTCTGTGAAGGTCGCCACCGTGCGGCCAACCATATCCACAACCGAAACCTTCTTGATTTCCACTCCGTCGAGGTTCACCAATCCTGAAGTCGGGTTCGGATAGACTTTCACTTCAATGGCCTCTTCCTTGTCGTCGATGCCGAGATAGACGACAAGGTGCAGCACCTCGGTTGAGTCGCATCCGTAGCGGTTCACTCCAGTGTGGCGCTCATAGACACCAGAGGTGGTGTATTCGTCGTCATACCAGTAGTATAATCCAGCCACCGAGTCGAAGAACTCGTTGAGAGATATCGGATAGACTGTCAGACGCAGGTAGTAGATACTGTCGCAATAGTTCTCGATGGCGGCGTAGGCCACATCCTCATAGTCACCGCTGAAGAGTTGGTTGGTGAAGTCCTGTCCTCGCCATGTGAACGAGCTGCCTTCGCACAGGACAGTGTCGGTGAATACAAGTACATCCTCGCAGAGCGGCACCCAAGAGGCGTAGTAGCTCACCGAGTTCTCGAGATACAGCGTGTCGCCAGGCATTACCATCATGCTGTCCATCTGGTTGGTCCAGCCATTGAACACGAAGCCTTCGTTTACATACGCACATTCAGGCACCACGAGAGGTTTCATCATGCATGCAGCAATCTCGTCCATCCAGCCATCGCCGAAGTCGGAGAGGAACTCAACATAGATGTGGTCCTGCATCGTGAGATAGAGCACCGCTGTCGAGTCGCAGCCGTACTGGTTGGCGCCTTCCAAGAGGTAGCTTATCTGGTCGTCGAAGGTGAAGTCGCTGAAGTAGGTGTTGCCGTCAATCCACGACAGGCTGTCGCAGGCAGTCAGGCTGTCCACACCCATGGTGCTGTTGTGCATAGTCAGATGAAGAGTGATGACCGAGTCGCATCCGTCAACGGTGAAGGACTCAAAGTCGTGGTCGCCGCTTTCGGTCAGCTCCATGTCGTTCCACACATACATGTCGCAAGCCGTGGCGCTGTCTTCGCCGTGGTAACTGTAGTTCACAGTCAGGCTTATGTGCGTGATGAACGGGCATCCGTTGTCGGAAATGTCTCCGATGGTCGGCAGGTCGGCCGATTCGGTGTAGGTCACGCTGTCGAATACGTAGCTGTCGCAGGCCGTCTCGACCACATAGTCGTGTATGCTGTAGTTCACCGTCAGGTTGAGGTAAGCCGTCGAGTCACATCCGTACTGGTTGCCGCCGGCCATCAAGTAGCTCTGTGTAGTGTCGGGCGTCTCGGTGAAGAACATGCCGTTCCACCAAACCGAGTCGCAAGCCAGTATCGTGGTGTCGCTCGTAGTCGGATAGTTGACGGTGACATTCAGATGATAGACCGAGTCGCATAACTCGTCAACCACGCCGGGTATGGTATCGGTATATTCTCCGTCGCTGCCGTCTATGTTTTGACCGCGCCAAGAGAATGTGTTGCCGAAGCAAAATTCCACATAGTCGATGCTATCGATATTATAACAGTTGTCGCGCCATAATGTGTTGAAGGTGGTGTTCTCGGTCAGGTAAACTGTTTCGCCTGGTTGCAAGGTGTCACCGGTGGATTGGTTGTACCAACCCCTGAATGTGTGCTCCTCATATACATATTCGTTTGCGGGCAGTTGGAGTGGGTTAAAGGTGCATTCAACGATAGAATCCATCATGGTGTTGACACTTTGTAGCGAGTCGTTGCCGGTTATGAAGAAGGCAGTGTAGAAATCACCCACCTTTATTGTCTTGACATGCACAGAGTCGGAGCCGCACACCGTCATACTTATTTTCGCGCTGATGTCATACGAGCCAGGAACTTCGGTGGACGGTGTGTAGGAGAGGCTGTCAAAGAGAGCTGTATCGGAGGTGGCCACGCCGTTTACATACCAGTATGTGTAGGAGCCGCCTGCACCTCCATCAAAATACAGTTGTATTGTGCTGGCGGTGTCGCCGAGGCAGTAGGTGGAGTCTATGGATTCGAAGTAAGAAGTTCTTATCTTGACCGAATCAGTTACATACATATATACCGAGCCAATTGTAGTGTCTCCACATCCGTTGATATCGCTTACCATCACATAGAAGTTGTCACCGATAGAGGCGGTGTCGGTGGTTGGATGATAAAACGATTCAGTTGCACCTTCTATGGTGTCTATTATATCGCTACCAGGATCTCTTTTGATCAACCATTGATACGTATAGCTACCACTTCCCCCTTCGGTTTGCACAAATATGGTGTCCACTTCGGAATGGATACACACTGCACCGAAATATTCGGTGCTCAACGATGCCGTCATCATATCGTACAGACGTATTCGCGTTACAGTTATCTCCTGTTCGCTTTCGCAGATGGTGTCGGTGACGAGCACGGTGATTACGGTGTCGTAGTCGCCAGAGGTGGCCGGTGTGTAGATACTGTCAGTACCCAGGATGTCGCCGTTCGGGTTGCTCCAAGTGTATCTGTACTGACCGCTACCGCCAGAGACGTTCACACGCAGAGGATCAGCAACTACGCCGGGGCAGTAATAAGTGATAGAGTCGCTGGCACTGGTGACGGTCATCGGGTCGTACACTGTGACGGTGGAAACCAATATAGAATCGGTGCCGCATCCGTTTGATACCCATACGGTGTATTCGCTGACACCTGCGAGCGATGTCTCGACTGTGTATGTGTCAAGTCCGCCGTTGCCTGGCGGGTCACCGCTGATGTACCACTGGAAGTTAGGATAAGAGAGAGTTCCCTGTGTTACCGATACACTCAGTTCGACCGCGTCATCAGACCCATAGCAGAAACTATATGCGCTGTCGCTAGTGGTCGTGGCTTTGGTTTCGGGATATATTATCGTGGTTTGTACCGATACGGTGTCAGAGCTGAGACATTCGTCGTTGATAATGACCATATAGTTGAACTCACCTGCGGTGTCGGTACTGGGCGTGTAGGCGGCAGTGTTGGCACCGTCGATGGCGTTACCGTCCATATACCATTGGTAGGTGTAGTTGCCACTTCCGCTGTTGACAGTCACTGCAAGTGCGGTAGCAGTGCTGTTGAAACAATAGGTGGCAGAGTCGTCATTGTTGCTGATTGCTGAGACGGAGTCATGAATATGGACGGTCGTCTCTTTTGTTGTCGATGTGCCGCAAGAGTCATCAGTTATCGTGACACGGTATTGAGTTTGGGTGGTCAGCATCTCAGTTGTGTAGGAAGCATCTGTTGCGCCAACGATGTTATTCCATGCATCAGCCGAACTGTCATATTGCTGCCACTGATAGGAGTAAACACCGCTGCCACCTGTAACAGTCGTTGTTAGAGTATTGGTTGATCCTTTACAGATGGTGTCTATAGGTATGTCGCTGGCTTCAAAGACGTCATATACGTTGAATGTGACACTGATGGAATCAGTGGAACCGCACCAGTCGTCCATAACCTTTACATTAAAGGTATGGTTGCCGGCGGTATTGGTTGTGTCGATGAATACCTGGCTTGTGGCACCGTCGATGGCAGTTCCTGTTGCATCATACCATTGGTATGTGTAGTTTCCGCTGCCACCGTCAGGAGTTACTGTAAGAGTGTGCATTTCATTTTGACAATAATTCTCCTTGTCCGAGACTGCGGATGCATACAAGTCTCCGTTGACGGTTATTGTGGCAACATTTATGCTGTCTGTACCGCAAATACTGCCGACTTGTACAGAATACACGTAATCACCGGCTACGGCTGTCGAAGGTGTGTAGGTACCAGCGGTTGCACCAGTGATCTCCTCGCTGTTGGTGTACCATTGGTAGGTGTTAAGGCCATCTCCTCCAGCAACGGTGACAGTAAGGGCTGTTGCGGCAGCGTTTAGACAGTAGGTTGCATCCGCTGATGTGGCCATTACTAATAATGAATCATACACTGTGATGGTCGCCACTTCGGCTGTATCAACTCCGCATCCAGCATCCACTATCACTATATAGCTTGTTGTGCCTGCCGAGGTGGTAGGCGGCACGTATGTGGAGTTGTATGGAGTGTCGTTGTTCACACTTGTAGTGTCAGTGCCAGTTATGGCATACCATGAAATCAAAGAGTTGCCCTCTTCGTCGAAACCAGTGAGGCTTATAGCGATAGTGTCGGCTTGTACTCCGTAGCAGTAATTGGTGTCATGTGCAAACACATTTATTGCGAAAGGCTCATACACCGTTATCGTTCCGACTGTTACCGAGTCGCTTCCGCAGCCGGCGTTCGAGGTAATCTTCAAGCTGTAGTTGAAGGTGCCGGAGGTATCGGTGCGCGGGGTGTATTTGTTGTCGGCGTCGGCTGGGTTGTGGTCGGTCACAGGTTCGCCGTTCATATACCACTGTCCGGTGAAGGCGCCACCACCTGTGACAGGTATTTCAATCTGCCCGGCTGTGCTGTTGAAGCAGTAGCCTCTGCTTATCTCGCTCACAGGTCCCACATAGAACGAGTCGAGCACCGTGATAGTAGGTACAGTCAACTGTTTCGTGCCGCAGGAGTTAGATACGGTAACTCCCATTTGAGAGTAAGAGGCCGCCGCATTCGTTGGCACGGTGATTGACTCATCTTGGACGGTTTGTTGGTTATAGTCATACCAAGTATAGATGTATCCGCTGTTGGTGTCGCCACCCGTCACGGTCACTGTGACAGGTACAGCCGTTGCACCGAAGCAGTAGGTTGTGTCGCCGCCGTTGACGGTCACCGTCATGGTGTCATATACCAAGGTTGTATATGAGCCGACGGATGTACATCCGTTTTCGTCTGTCACCACAACGGTGTCGGTGCGGGTGCCGGCTATGCTGGTGTTCACCATCAGCGTGTCGTTGGTGCGGTTGGTGTCGTTGTTCCATATATAAGTATAGATGCCCGTACCACCGCTAATTTCGGCATTCAGCTGCTTGCCGGCCTCGTAGCACACCGCGCTGTCGGTGTAGGATGAGACGTTTACGGTAAGCAGGTTGGGTGTTGATATCTCAACTTGAGCCATGTCGGTCACGCCGCAGGCGTCTTTCACCCATACGGTGTGGCTTCCTGATGAGAGGTTCTCAAACTTGTAACCTGTGGTGTCGAGTGCGGCTGTGTAGCTGGAGTCGCCGAGGGCATACTGGAATGGTGCATTGCCGTCATCGACCGCCATGCTTATCCAGCCGTTTTGGTCGCCATAGCAGAGCGGGTCTTCACGTCCGGTCACGCTCAGTATCGGTATGCCCGGCACCGTGATGGTGAGCATAAACACGCTGTCGCACTCGCCGGGTATTACGCCATACTTGGTCATCGTGGTGTCCCAGGTGCCGAATTCCAGTTCGGCTCCGCGCCAGGTGAATCCGTGCCACACCACCGTGTCGTTCACACATACTGTGGTCGTGTCATATATCGTGTCGTTCGAGCAGTTGCTCTCCCACATACCGTACAGATATATCACGCTGGCGTCGGCTGTTTCGTTATCGCCCGGGTCAACTGTCCATCCGCAGGCAGGGTTGTCGCTCCAGGTCACAAAGTCGTAGCCCTCGCGGGTCGCCGTGTCGGGCAGCTCAGGCACCACATACTTGTAGCCGTCGCACACATACATCGTCATCGAGTGCAGTGTGTCGAGCTCTGTGGCGTTCTCTACATAATACCTTATAAAATATATGGTGTCCGTAGCGTAGGTCGAGTCGGGGTCGTCCGCCTGGATGGAGAGGAAGTGCATCACGCCGCATCCGTTGTTGGCTGTCGAGTCTATATAGGTCACCGCGGTGTCGCTGTCGTAGTGGTTGCCGTCAATCCAAGTGTATCCTAACGGACATACAGACACATACTCCATCTCCAACTTGTTCTCCATACGCAGGCGCAGGTGATAGACGCTGTCGCACACTCCGCCCACGGCGCCATGAACCGTGTCGTAGATTTCGTAGAAGTTAATCATGTCTATATTTGACAACATTCCGTGCTGCATGGCATACTGCATCGTGACGGTGTGGCCGTGCCATTCATATTCGCCGCCCACCGGACAGAGGCCTTCATAGCTGGTGTAGTCGGTCGAATCGACACATTCAAATATAGGAGTCAGGAGAATCGTGTCTCCGTCAATGTCGCTGTAGGGGATTACATGACTTCCGATGCTGTAGCTGTCGAAGGTCGTGTCGCCGTCGGCCCAGTACCAACCAGTGAAGGCCTTGTATGCCACCGTCATCGTGCAGGCAGGCAGTGTGTAGTCGCTGCCGTCGCACCTATATACAGGTTCCATGCCAGTGCCGAGGTCCACTCCGGTGGTGTCGAACACCACGGTGTAGTATGGGTCGATTGTGAGGTTGAGTCCGTATATGGAGTCGCAGCCGTAGATTGTGACGCCGCGTAAGGTGTCCATGACCCGTGGATTGCTGTGGTTCATAAGTACGGGCGACTGACCGTCCTCAACAAATATATAGCTTCCGCAGCTCTCATAGTAGGTGAGTCCGTTGCGCCATGTGTAAGGGCCGCAGTTGTTGACGAACGAGCCGTTTGCGGTGTCGCTGTCGTAGTTGTTGGTTTCGTTGTAGCGCTTGGTGATGCGCAATTGATAGACGCTGTCGCATCCGTCGGTGCCAACGCCTTCCACCTTGTCGTTAAAGATATAAGCGTAGGTGTATTCCCAACCGTTGTCGTAGGTTGAGTCGATTGCCACTTTGTGGATCTCAATGTCGTCGTCGCTGAACGAAATAGTTTGACCGCGCCAGTCGAGGGATGCAAGTTCGCAGAGGTTGGTGTCGGTAAAGACAGTGTCGTTGGTGCAGTTTTTCGACGAGATGAATTTCATCTGCGGGCGATAGGCGAGAGATCCGCTGTGGGTCGCGTACAGGTCGGATTCCCCTGGGAATTCGAGAGCCAGATTGTCGTTGTTGGAGTCGTTGTTGTCCTCGCAGTAGAATTTGGCGAAGCCGCTATAGTTCGAGGCATTGTTGCCATCCCACGAGGCAATTCCGATGAGGATGTTCTTGTCGGGGTCGTGGGTGAAGGAGCTGTTAAACTGGATTGTCAGCCAACTGTCGCTGCCGACCGAGATAGTGTTGCTAAATTTAATGTCGTCGGAGGTGAAGGCGTAGTCGTCGGTCATATTGTCCGGATCGAGTTCTGTGAGGGTGACATCCTTAATGAATAACTCCACGGTCTGGGTGCTGGAACCGGTTAGACAGCTGGGGGCTTGACGGAAAGCTATGGCATTGATGGCGGTGGCGTCTATCTCGTCGGCCTTGACAAGTATCTCGGTGCTCAAGGGCTCGCCGTAACTGAACGGCATCCTGTTGGAGATGTTGCCAGTAAAGCTGAGGTCGCTGATGGTATCGACAGTTTGATTGTCGTAGAGCTGTTTCTCGTAATTATATGTGATGCCGTCGGTGATTTTCCAGGACCACGCGAGGCGTGGTGACTGGGTTACTTTGTAGTATAGTTTTATCTTGTACTGTGTGCCGCCGTTTACGTCGAACGTGTAGCTGGTGGCACCGTAGTCTGCGGTTTGGGTTGATGAGTTGCCATAAGAATCGGTGAACACGATTTCATAGCTGGGTGTGAAGTCGTCGTCATAGTCGGGCAGTGCGGGTTCTGTCCAGCTTATAATCCCCTTACCTTCCAGAGTGGGATGGTCGGCGACGGTCACATTGGTTGGGGGTCTCAAACCGCCATCGGGAACAACGCTAATATAGCTCAAAGTCATGGTGGCGTTCAGGTAGTCGTTGGGGTTGTGCTGTTCGCGTTTAGCCATGCGGAATGCGGGGTAGAGACCGCTGCCGCTGTAGTTGGCAAGAGAGACATAGTACTCGTTGTCCCAGTTGGGTGCCCCGTCGGGGTAGTCGTTGCTGTTGACCACCACCGAGTCAACCACCGTGAAGGTGTTTGCATCGCTTGGTTCGGTCATCACGCCGACATACATCACCACTGGTTCAAGGTCGCACACCGTGTTATGGAGCGAGTCTCCCAATTCAAGAGCGAACTTGAGAGCCCACGTGTTCATGCCACCGTAGAGTGTGTCGAACTTGGGCATTATGGCATATTGGTCGGTTTCGGCGTTTGTGAGGAAGTATATTGCAGAATATCCACCGTACATTGGCTTATGCACGGGGTAAATAGAGTCGGTTCCAGGAACGGTATAACCGATGCGAGACCAGCAGGTCGGCATCCCTTCGTCATAGTTTAACCGCCACCCGAGCGGATCGGTTTCAATCCAAAATCCGTCGTTTCCGACCAAGAAAGGTCGGAGGCCGCAGATGGTAACAGGCATTTCCTGCACTTCGGCTGTATCGCCGTTTGCACAGAGGGTAGAGACCATGGCAAATAATTCATTATGGCCCAGCAGACCGCCAAAGGTAACGGTCGTGTCGGTGACGGTCGTGTCGTAAGCGATTTCCCAATCATCGACGCTACGGCTCCGCCATTTTAGCTTCACATGATACCCAAGCGCATCGCCCTTGTGCTGCCAGGTAAGTGTGAGAGAGTCGAGGTCATCGCTCGAATAGTCGAGGTTATAGACAGCCAGACAGGTGTCGTCGAGCGATTTGAGATTGACGGCGAGACGGAATCCTTGCCCTTGCGTGGAGCCGCTTATAAACTGTATGGTCATGACACCCGACGGGGAGGTTACCGTTTCGTAGTCGCCGCCAGCGGTGAAGTATTCGAGAACGTCCTCCTCGGAACCTACGGTCGGGGTGCTGTAGATGACAATCTGTTCGTTGTCGTCGTCGGTCAGACCGAGAGTGTCAACGGTGACCTGCAGCGTGTAGCCTTCGGGGGCGCGGAGTGTGAGCACTCCCATGGTGTCGAGCGGGTAGGAGTAGGTAAGAGCTCCGATGTCATAAATCATGACTGTATCACCCTCTGCCATTGTGCTGAGAGTGGTGTCGGTGGTGCCGGAGGCTGGCACAGGAATACCTTCGGCGTAGGTGAGGTTGAGTATATAGAGGCTGTCGCATCCGTTGGTGGCAACGCCGGAAACCAAATATTCAATGGCATCGTTGGTGTAGTAGGATGGGTTCACGCAACCTTCGGCAGGTATGTTATAGTAACCAAATGAGTCGAAGTAGGTGTTGCCGGTGCGCCAGGTGTAGGGCTGGAAGGCTATGATGGATTCCTCGGCCACGGAGTTGGGCTTCATGGCGATGTGGAGTTCATAGACGCTGTCGCATCCGTTGGCGTTTACACCCGTGGCAGTGTATTCCCACACATAATATCCATCACGCGCGCGCGTAGCCAGGTCGTCGGCTTCGAAGCTGACAGTCTGGCTGTGCCACGACATTGAGTTGTTGGCGCAGAGAATGGTATCGACTTCGAGGATGGAGTCGTTGTAGAGGCCGTCGCTGCAGTCGATTGCCTTGGGTGTCACAGCGAGTTTGAATCCGGTGCCGATCGCATCACCTGTGGAGAACTGGAACACCAGTTTGCGGGAGGAGGAGACATACGGTGTGCTGTTGTGTGAGCCGTCGTTCTCGAAAAAGTCGGGAGAGCTGTCTTGGACGTCGTCAACGGAGTAGAAGATGTTCACTTTGCCGCCGTCGCCGACCGCAAACTCTTTTGCTTCGACCTGGAGGGTGTAGCCGGCAGGGGCGTTGAGTACAAGAATACCGGTTTGGTTGAGCGTGTAGCCGCCCATCATACCTTTTTCGTCATACACCCACACGGTGTCGCCCTCGACAATAGAGGCGAGGGTGGTGTCGGTGGTGCCGGTTGCTGGCACGGGGATACCGTCGATGAGAGTGAGGTTGAGGCTATAGACGCTGTCGCATCCGTTGGCTGCCACGCCAGAGTGGATTGCGGATGGAGCTGCGGTACTGTATTCCACAAACACGGGGCAATCGCCCTCCATGGAGTTGTAGCCGCCCATGTTCGTGTTGTAGCTGGTTCCGTTGATTGGCCAGGTGTATGAGGTACCCCAAGCAACGACATCTTCCTCAGCAATAGCGTTGGGTTTCACGGTGAGGTGGAGCTCTGTGACGCTTGGACAGGAGTTGTCCACGGTCACGGTGTCCAAATAGACATAGACTCCATTGTCCATGTGTTCGTTGTCGAGAGTGATGGTGTTGCCTTTCCAAGTGTAGGTGGTGGCGCCTTCGCAAACAGAGGCTTCCTCGATGTCTTCGCTTTCGGTGTAGTCAACCCAGTTGATGGTGGCGGTGTCTTGGTGAATGCAGCCCGTATTGTCGGTTGCAATCACATAGAGCAAACCGTAGGCTTCGGTGAAGACACAGGTGCTGCTGTTTGTGCCGTTGCTCCAGGAGTAGGAGTATGGCTCGGTGCCGCCGGAGGCGGAGGCGCTCATGGTGACGCTTGGGTTCGTCGAGCAGGCGGTCGCGTTGTCGCCGATAATGGCTACGGATACTTTTCGCCCAATGGTGAAGGTGGTGTCGAAGTAGGCATCGCAGAACTCCTCGCCTTCATTGTCGGCCAGGAAGAAGTGAACTACGTGGGTGCCTTCGTACAGGGTGTTGTCATCCAAATTTAAGTTGCTGCCCTCATATACGACCTGGGATGTGTTGGTGTTTGTTATTCTCCACCACAGTTCAGCCCCGTTGCTTTGTGTGCCGTTGGAGATTCCGTATGGTTCAGTGACTGAGAGATTGGCTTGACCATCACCGTATGTGCAAACGTCTTGTAAAATCCAAGTGTTGCGGTTCAAGTAGTGGTGTATGGTGTCGGTGAGCAGCCACTCGCTTGCGGCACCGCCTGGGAAAGCATCGCCGCAGCAGCGGGTACGCAGTCTCACCACCCAGTCGCCCTTCGAACTGATGGGGATGTTGAGGGTGGTGTTGCTGGTGGCCGTGTTGAGATAGGTGGCACTCCAGTCCTCATCCCATCTCTTGGTGCCGGCCAGGCAGTACTGTGCTTCGACTGCCAGATAGTCGCCGTCGAATGTGGGAACCTGGATGGTGTAGTAGAACTGGCCGAAATTGCCGGTATTGTCGTAGTCTTCGTAGGTGAAGCCGGAGATGCTGAGCTCGGACGAGCCGGCAAGAACCGTCTCGCAGACGGTTTGCTCGGTTATGGTGATGGTTTCGGAGGCGAAGTGGGAGTTGTTGACGTTCACTACGGTGAAGGTGTGCTCGCCTGGGGTGACGTTTTCGTAGGTTCCGTCGTAGTTGTCTGGGTCGCCGTTCCAATCAGGGTCGTCGAGGTAGTACTCATAGTTGTCGGCTGAGCCGCAGGTGGAGGAAGTCGAGAGGGTAACGGTTGTTGTGCCAGAACACACGGGGTCGTAATCGATGTCGTCGATGACAGGTGTGGCGTTCTCGGGGGTACATTCGATGGTGAACGACCAGGTATTGCCGTTGGAGAGAAGTCCGCTCGCCTGTCCATTGCAGTAAGGACGGAGGCTTATGGTGTAGTCTCCTGCGGTGAGGTAACTGAACTGGACGTACCATCTGGATTCGTCCACGTCGTAGGTGACGTTGGTCGAATCGCTCAATCCGGTGGAGGTCTCGGTTATGATGAAGTGGATGCTGTCGAGCGGTTCGGAACCGTTGTAGTTGAGTGTGACCATGTCATCGTAAGGCATGTCATCGCTGCCGTCCTGCGGCTCAACCGTGAAGTCGCTTGCGTTGAAGGTGCATTGCGCTTGGACGCCTCCCACGCCGAAGACAGACAGCAACAATGCCGCAAATATGATTTTTACTCTTCTGAACGTCGGTTTCTCACAGCTTCTCATCGCATGAAAGAGTAATATTTGTTCCATATATTTGGTGTGTTTTTTATAATATACTACATTACATGGACTTACACCACGTGTGAGCGTGGTGTTTCAAATAACAAAGGTATGTTAATAATTTCAAAAAAGCAATAAAACATTTGATAAAAGTTTTTAACATAAAGCCCGCCTCGGCTTCAGTCGTGTTCAATGCGGCTCCAAGTGTCCCTAAACGGGCTGTAGGCGAAGGCTCGCTTCGCTAACTGAATATATGGTTTTCGAGGGCTATAGAAAAAACTGTGGGAATCCATAACAAACTATAGATTCCCACAATTTTAGAGCTTTGTTTTTAAGCCTTATCTCTTTACTATTCTTCTCGTTGTGTTGCCGTTGGCCGTTTCGATGAAGAGGGTGTAGTTGCCTGCTGGGAGGTCTCGGATGTCAATTTGCGATTGCTCTGTGAAGGTCGCCACCGTGCGGCCAACCATATCCACAACCGAGACCTTCTTGATTTCCACTCTGTCGAGGTTCACCAATCCTGAAGTCGGGTTCGGATAGACTTTCACTTCGATGGCCTCTTCCTTGTCGTCGATGCCGAGATAGACGACAAGGTGCAGCACCTCGGTTGAGTCGCATCCGTAGCGGTTCACTCCGGTGTGGCGCTCATAGACACCCGAGGTGGTGTATTCGTCGTCATACCAGTAGTATGTTCCAGGCACAGAGTCGAAGAACTCGTTGAGCGAGGTCGGATAGACCGTCAGGCGCAGGTAGTAGATGCTGTCGCACCAGTTTTCTATCACACCGTAGGCCACATCCTCGTAGTCACCGCTGAAGAGCTGGTTGGTGAAGTCCTGTCCACGCCATGTGAACGAGCTGCCTTCGCACAGGGCGGTGTCTGTGAAGATGAGTACATCCTCGCAGATCGGCACCCAAGAGGCGTAGTAGCTCACCGAGTTCTCGAGATACAGCGTGTCGCCGGGCATTACCATCATGCTGTCCATCTGGTTGGTCCATCCATTGAACACGAAGCCTTCGTTTACATACGCACATTCAGGCACCACAAGAGGTTTCATCAGACATGCCGAAATCTCGTCCATCCAGCCGTCGCCGAAGTCGGAGAGGAACTCGACATAGATGTGGTCCTGCATCGTGAGATAGAGCACCGCTGTCGAGTCGCAGCCGTACTGGTTGGCACCCTCCATGAGGTAACTTATCTGGTCGTCGAAGGTGAAGTCGCTGAAGTAGGTGTTGCCGTCAATCCACGACAGGCTGTCGCAGGCAGTCAGGCTGTCCACTCCTATGCTGCTGTTGTGTAGCGTCAGGTGGAGAGTTATGATGGAGTCGCATCCATCGACGGTGAAAGACTCAAAGTCGTGGTCGCCGCCTTCGGTCAGCTCCATGTCGTTCCATACATACATGTCGCACGCCGTCGCACTGTCCTCGCCGTGGTAGCTGTAGTTCACCGTCAGGCTTATGTGAGTGATGAATGGGCATCCGTTCTCCGCTATGTCTCCGATGGTCGGCAGGTCGGTCGATTCGGTGTAGGTCACGCTGTCAAATACATAGCTGTCGCACGCCGTCTCCACCACATAGTCGTGGATGCTGTAGTTCACCGTCAGGTTCAGGTATGCCGTCGAGTCGCAGCCCCACTGGTCGGCTCTCGCCATAAAGTATCTCTGCGTCGTGTCTGGCGTCTCGGTGAAGAACATGTCGTTCCACCTTATCGAGTCGCAAGCCAGTATCGTAGTGTCACTCGTGCTCGGATAGTGTACGTTGACCATCAGGTGATAGATCGAGTCGCACAGCACATCCACCACACCTCTCACTGTGTCGAGGTATTCCTCTTGTGCGCCCGTCACCGTCAAGCCGCGCCAAGTGGTGGTGTCGCCGAAGCACATGTCTATATATTGGGTAGTATCCACGTTCTGGCAGTTGGCACGCCACACGGTGTTAAAGGTGGTGTTGCCTGTCAGCACCACTGTGTCGCCAGGCTGCAATGTGTCACCCGTAGCTGTGTTCTGCCATCCTATGAATGTGTGCATGTCATACACATATTCGTTTTCGGGCAGTTCCAGTCCTGGGTTGAGCGAGCACACTGTCAAGTCTGCCATGGTGGTGTCTGATTGTGGAACAGAGCCTTCATCGCTGACGAATGAGGCGGTGTAGTCTTCGGCTACAGTTACCGTAGCGTTGATGCCTATGCCTTCGCCGCATTCATAACGGTCTATCAACATTAATACATAGTTATGCTCGCCGGGTCCTACCGAATCCATATAGACTGTACCGTTAGATTCTATAGTGTCGTTTCCTACAACTTCATACCATCTCATTTCTGAAGTTCCGCAACCGCCTGTGGCATTGGTATCAACCTCCGGCAGGTTTAGGTACGTGTCTTCCATACATCCGGCGGTGTCCAGTTGGAAGGTGTTCACCGCAAACGGCTCATAGATATTAGCAACCCTTACGGCACCTGAGTCGCTGGCACATCCGCTATACGGCGTCACCCTTAGACTATATACGTGTGTACCCGGTGTATCGGCAAGTGTGGAGTCTCTCCATCCTGTCGCATCGGCTATTGCCTCGCCGTCCCTGTACCATTGATATGCAAAGCCCTCGGGATATTGAGAGTCGGTATAGACGTCAATCCACGAGCCGTAGCAGTAGCTCATAGTGTCGGGTGCCATCCCACCGCGGCCTTGATAGAAATAACCTGACGGGTTGACCGTAAGGTGGAGATATACTGTAGAGTCGCAACCGTACTGATCGGCGACAGTATGAGTCTGGTCGGTAGTGATTCCTTGATAGATGCTTGAGTTATTAGTATCTATTGCATAGAGGCTGTCGTTGATCCAGCGCAAGCTGTCGCACACTGCCATCGTGTCGTAGGTGATCGTGGGGGCTTTTACAGTAAGATCCATTATGTGTACCGAGTCGGAACCGCAGACATTTGCGGTTATCTGCACACTATAGGAGTATGTACCCGCCACATCGGTACTCGGCATAATGACATTAGAGGTTGTCGCCGTGTCGGCTACCGGCTCTCCGTCGATGTACCATCTATAGTAGAAAGTGCCGGCGCCGCCCGTGGTATTTACTTGTATCTGGTTGGCTTCCGTAACGGTGCTGCCAAGACAGAGTGTGGTCGGAACATCCAGATGACCGCTGTAACGCAGCGAGTCGTCAATATACACTATAGTATGTAATGTGTCGTTTCCACAACCATTGGAAGAAACAAGCGCTACCGAATAATCAAATGAACCAGCAGAATCGGTGGCGATAATTACGGTGTCAGTGTCAGCTCCATCTATCGCTACGCCGTCTCTATACCATTGGAAACCTATTGGACGCGGAGCTCCTTCCATTCCAGCCCCACTCCACCAGCCTGCTTCCAATTTCTTTTGGCTATTATTAGTACAAACATTAATACCTGCCCAGTTATTCAATTCTTCACCTTCATACTCCACATACGGAGCTGCAACAGACAAATTAGCTCCTACTATAACTGTTGCTATGGTTGCTGATGCCTCTTGGTCACACTCATCTTCGGTAACCGTTACCATATATATTGTCGTGTCCTGGTAACCTGAAGTAATATCCGTAGAAGGAGTGTATGTGCTACTTGTATTATTGCTGTCCAAGGTTGCGTTGCCTGACACTATGGACCACTCATAAGTATAGTTGACGCCGCCTGTAACGTTTACTGTCAGCGGATTCGCTGTGCTGTTTTCACAATAAATGATGGTGTCGTGTGTCGAGGTAATCTGCAACTGGGCACTCACCGTCAGCACGCCTACCGTTGCGGTGTCGCTCTTGCAACCTGCTTCGTCTATGGCTATCGCGCTGTAAACGAAGGTGCCTGCTGCCGAGCCTACTGGCATGTATGTGTCGCCTGTCTCACCGTCCATCTCCACGCCGTCCTTATACCACTGGTAGGTGTACGGTCCCATACCGCCTTCGGTGACGTCGGCCAGGTCGTAGGTGTTTCCTTCCGTGCCGTAGCATATCGTGTTGGTGTCAGTGGTGACATGCAGCTTCACTTGTGGCATCACATAGATGCTATTTATATCTCTCGAAGCGCTGCATGCTCCCGAGGTTACGGTTACTCTAAAGTAGTACGACCTGTTTGTGTCGGTGGCTGGGGTGTAGCTGTTGGTGTCTATGGCCAGCGTTTCGCCCATCATAAAGTCGTCGTTGTCGGCGACAAGCCATGAATAGTGGTATTCGCCGTTACCGCCGGTGGCGTTGATGGTGATAGGTTCTGCCGTCGCGCCATAGCAGTAGGTGGTGTCTTGGGCGTCAACCGTCAGGCTAATCGGGCTTGTTACCGTCAGCACTCCAGCAAGTACTGAGTCGCTGGCGCAGCCGAAGCTGGTCCTTATCATAAGGTAGTATTTGAACTCACCTGCGCTGTCGGTGCTGGGCGTGTAGGTGTTATCCACGTCGCGCTGCATCTGAACGCCGTCGAGATACCAGATGTAGTCGGCTTCTCCGCCGCCTCCAGTGTAGGTGGCGCTGAACTGGCCAGCGTTGCCACCCAAGCAGGCATAGAGGCTGTCCACGCCGCTGGTTATCCTTATCGAATCCATAACAGTGATGTCTGCAACCCTAACTGTGGTGTCGCCACATGCGAGGTCTGTCACCTTCACTCGGTATTGATACTCGCCTGCAACATTGGTAGCCGGCACATACCAGATGTTCGTGGCGCCTGCCAGAGTATCGATTGTCTCTACTGTATCGCCCGTCACAGCGTACCACTGGTAGCTGTAGCTGCCGCTTCCGCTTATCTGTCCTTCAAGTGTCAGGGTGTCGGGTGTTGAGTTGAGGCAGTAGATGTCGCTCTGGTCTTCCGGTGTTACATCGAAGGCGTTTCTCATTACGATGGTTGCAACCGTCACTACCGTGTCGCCGCATCCTTCGTTATCCGTAACGCTGAATGTGTAAACCGATGTGTCGCCGGCATCAGTTGTTTCGGGCACATAGTAAGTGTCGCTTGCGTCGGCTATGGCCGAGCCGTTCCTACGCCACTGCAGGGTGTAGTTGCCGCTACCCGAAACGATGGTCGCTCTCAGGGTGTCGGCCTCGGCGTTCACACAGTAGGTGGCGCTCTGGTCGGTGGCGGTCACCACGAGGGTGTCATACACTGTCAGGTATTTCACCAGTGCCGAGTCGCTACCGCATCCGGCGTTGGAGGTCACCTTCAAGCTGTAGGCGAAGGTTCCTACCGTGTCGGTGCGTGGAGTGTATTTGTTGCCGGCGTCGCCGGGGTTGTGATCGGTTACGGCTGTGCCGTTCATATACCACTCTCCAGTGAAGGCTCCGCCTCCCTGGACGTTCACTTCTATCTGTCCGATGTTGGCGCCGTAGCAGAGCCTTACATCATCCACTTGTGGCCACATCCGCAGCGAGTCGAGCACCGTGATAGTAGGTACAGTCAACTGTTTCGTGCCGCAGGAGTTAGATACGGTAACTCCCATTTGAGAGTAAGTGGCCGCCACATTTGTCGGCACGGTGATCGACTCGCCTTGTACGGTTTCTTGGTTGTAGTCGTACCATGTGTAGGTGTATCCGCTGTTGGTGTCGCCACCCGTCACGGTCACGGTGAGAGGCACTGCCGTTGCGCCGTAGCAGTAGGTCGTGTCGCCGCCGTTGACTGTCACCGTCATGGTGTCATACACTAAGGTTGTGTATGAGCCGATGGCAGTACAGCCGTTTCCGTCCGTCACCAAAACGGTGTCGGTGCGGGTGCCGGCTATGCTGGTGTTCACCAGCAGCGTGTCGTTGGTGCGGTTGGTGTCGTTGTTCCACATATAAGTATAGATACCAGTACCGCCACTCACCTCAGCGTTCAGCTGTTTGCCGGCTCCATAGCACACCGCGCTGTCGGTATAGGAATCTACATAAACGGTCAGTTCATTGGGTGCTGTTATGTTCACCTGTACGTAGTCGGTCACGCCGCAGGCGTCTTTCACCCATACGGTATGACTTCCTGATGAGAGGTTCTCAAACTTGTAACCTGTGGTGTCGAGTGCCGCAGTGTAGCTTGAGTCGCCCAGGGCATACTGGAATGGTGCATTGCCGTCATCGACCGCCACGCTTATCCAGCCGTCTTGGTTGCCATAGCAGAGCGGGTCTTCACGTCCGGTCACGCTCAGCATCGGCACGTCCGGCACGTTCACATGCAGGTAGAATATGCTGTCGCACTCGCCCGGGATGACGCCATACTTGGTCATGACGGTGTCCCATTCGCCGAATTCCAGCTCAGGACCGTTCCAGGTGAATCCGTGCCACTCCACCGTGTCGTTGATACAGATGAGGGTGGTGTCCCAAACCTCCTTGTTCTCACAGTTGCTCTTCCATATACCGTACCACACTTCGTTGCCGGTCACCTGCTCGGATGTGTATATTGCAACGGTGTCGCCATTGTCGGGGGTGTTGCTCCAACCGACGAAGTCATATCCCTCGCGACTCTCTGTCTCAGGGAGTTTGGGCAGTACGTAGTAATAGTTCAGATTGTCACACACATAGAGCGTAAGTTCGTCAATGGTGTCGAGCTCGGTGACGTTCTCTGTATAATGATTAATAAAATATATGGTGTCGGTTGCGAAGTCGTCATTGCCCCAGTTCTCGTTTTCCACCGAAAGCATGTGGAGTGTGCCGCAGCCGTCGTTGGCGGTGCTGTCGAGATATGTTGCAGCGGTGCTCATGACGAAGTCCTTGTAGCCGTCTTCGTCATAGTACACCCATTCAAATCCGAAGTCGCCGGTGTAGGTGTTGCCGTCAATCCAGGTGTAACCATTGTCGCAGGTGGTCTCTTCGTAGAGGACGAGCTTGTTGTCCATAATCATCTGCAGCAGATAGACGCTGTCGCACACGCTTCCCACAGCGTAAAAAATGGTGTCGCGGAATTCTATGGCTTCGACTCCGTTGATGGTTGTCTCGTGGCCGTGGGCAATGGCGTAGGCGGTGGTTATTATTTCGCCGCGCCATGTGTAATAATCTCCGTTCGGGCAGAAGTCGGCATAAACTGTGGTGTCAACCGATGCGGGACATTCAAACACCGGCGTCAGATAAAGGGTGTCGCCGCTAAGGTCGTCGTATGGGTAGTCTTCGTCCGGATACCACTCTTCGCCGTCAATCTCCCATCTTACGAAGCGCTTGTATGCCACCGTCATCGTACACTCGGGCAGGGTGTAGTCGCTGCCGTCGCACCTATATACGGGCTCCATGCCGGTGCCGGCATCGACGCCGGTGGTGTCGAACACCACGGTGTACCACGGATCGATTGTGAGGTTCAAGCCGTAGATCGAGTCGCAGCCGTACGCCGTCACGCCCGGCACGGTGTCATACGCCCTCGGGCCGTAGGAACCGTAGGCGGTGCAGCCGCCGTTGTTGTACGAGTAGGTACCCATGCTGTAGTCGTAGGTCACCCCGTTCTGCCAGGTGTAAGGTCCGCAGCTGGTCACGTGCGGGTAGGTGTAGTTTTCTATGTCGTAGTTGTTGTCCTCGTTGTAGCGCTTGGTGATTTGCAGCTTGTAGATGCTGTCGCATCCGCTGGCGGTCACTTCCTCTACCTTGTCGGTATAGACATATATGTAGTTATAGGTGGATATTTGCACCATGTGGCTCTCGATGTCGGGGTCGCTGAACGAGATGGTCATCCCGCGCCAGTCGAGCGAGGCGTTTTCGCACAGGTTCGTATCGACCACCAGCGTGTCGTTGGTGCAGTTATTCTTTCCGATAAGTTTCATCTGCGGACGGTTGTACTGCTCGTGTGAGGAGGGCATCTCCGTCAGGTCTGATGCTCCTTCGAACCAAAGTGCCATACCTTGGTTCACATTGTCTTCCATGTAGAATTTGGTGTAGCCGCCATAGTACTCGGCATAGTCGCCAGGCCATGAGGCGATTCCTATGAGGATGTTCTTGTCCGGGTCGTGGGTGTAGGTCTGGTTGAGTGTGAAGGTCAGCCAACCGTCGGCGCCGCCCGTGGTCGTAGTATCTAAAACCACCAGGTCATTTCCGTCAAACAGATAGTCGTCGGTCATGTTTTGTGCATCGAGTTCCGTGAGGGTCACATCCTTCATATATATCTGCAGTCGTTGGAAGCTCGTCTCGGGTATGCAGCTTTGGGGGGGCATGCGGAAAGCTATGGCATCGATGGCTGTGGCGTCTATCTCGGTGGATTCGATAAGTATCTCGGAGCTGGATTCGTTGCCGTACTCAAAAGGCATCACGTACGAATAGAGACGTTCGTCGCTCAGGTCGCCGATGGTGTCAACCGTCAGGTGCTCGTACAGTGGTCTCTCGTATCTGTATGTGTTGCCGTCGGTTATCATCCACGAGCTGCTGTAGCGGGCGCTGGTCACCTTGTAGTACAGCTTTATCTTGTACTGCTCGCCGGCGGTGGCGTCGAAGGTGCTGCTGGTGGCGTCGTAGTCGGCCGTCAGGGAGAATGTGGATCCTGAAGTGTTGGTCAGTTCTATAACATAGCTGGTTGAGTAGTCGTCGTCATACGACGGCCATGCCGGAGCCGTCCAGCTTATGATGCCCTTGCCTTCCTGCGTTGGAAGGTCGGCGACGGTCACGTTTGTCGGTGCTTTCAAGCCGCCGTCGGGTACTACCATCACGTCGTAGAGCATCAGCGTGGGGTTGGCGTAGTCGTTTTCGTTGTGCATCGAGCGTCTCGCCATCTTGAAGGCAGGGTAGAGACCGCTGCCGTTGTAGCCAGCCAGCGATACGTAGTAGTCTTTGTTCGCTTCGTCGGTGTAGTCGTTCCTGTTGACAAATATCGAGTCAACCGCGGTGAAGGTGGAACCATAAAGGTAGTTGTCCATCACACCTACATAGAGCACTACGGGTTCGTCTTCGCACTCGGTGCCGTGGTTGTAGTCGGCCAGCTCGAGGGTGAAGTTCAGCGCCCAGGTGTTCATCGCGCCGTATGTTGTGTCGAACTTCGGCATCGCGGCATATTGGTCAACATCGGCGTTGGTGTAAAAGTAGAGAGCCATCCAGTTGGCGTCGCCGCCAAAGACGTCGTCAAGCATCGGGTAGGTGAGGTTGGTGTCGGGTCGAGTGTAGGAGCCTGCCCCGCGTGACCAGCAGGGAGGCATCTGGCCGTAGAGTTCAAAGTTGTTGTTGCTGGGCTCGGACCAGCTCATGGTGGCAGGAGCGTTATACATTTCGCCGTCGGCCAATCCGGGACGGAAGCCGCATTGGTCGGTGAGGCTCTCCGAGTGAATGGCGCTAGTGTCGCCGTCGCCGCAGACGGCCCAGAGTTTGAGGAAATTGTAGTAGCCTGACGGCGATATCCACTCGTGGTTGGCGACGAAGAATGTGTCGGTGACTATGGTGTCGAAATAGACGTCATCGTTGGAGCATCCGATAAACACATGGTAGCCTTCGGTTGAGCCTTCGTGCCTCCAGGTGATTAGTTTCTCATACATGTTTGCCCCTTCAAAGACGTCAACGTCATATACAGCGAGACAGGTGTCGTCGAGCGACTTCAGCGTCACGGCCAGCTTGAAGCCTTGGCCTACTACCGAGTCGCTGATGGCGAACTTCATATACAGGTTGCGCGACACGGAGACGTATGGCCTGCCGCTCGGGGTGCCGTTATTATGGAAATAGTCGTAGTGGGACATGCCGCCGTTGTTGTCGAAATAGTCGTAGGTGTAGTATTGAGCGTCACGTTCGGTTGCGTAGAGGTTCACCCTGTCGCCGTCGCCTGCGCTGAACTCTTTGCTTACCACCTGGAGGGTGTAGCCTTCGGGTGCGCGGAGCACAAGCATACCGTTCTGATTGAGCGAGTAGTTGCCCATCATACCCCCGTTGTCATACACCCACACTGTGTCGCCCTCCACCATTGTGGCGAGGGTGGTGTCCGTGGTGCCTGTGGCGGGGATGGGTATGCCGTCGATAAGGGTGAGGTTGAGTGTATAGATGCTGTCGCATCCGTTGGCGGCCACGCCTGTGTGGGTCGCCGTGGCGGCGTCGGCGTTGTATTCAACCGCAACGGGACAGCCGTCGACCGTGTCGTAATAGCTGCCCAGACTTGTAGTGTAGCTGTTGCCGTCAACCGCCCAGGTGTAGCTGGTGCCCCATGCCAACACATGTTCCTCTATGGTGGCGTTGGGTTTCACGGTCAGGTGCAGCTCGGTGATGGTGGGGCAGGTGCCAGCCGACTCCACGGTGTCATAATATATATAGTATCCGTCGCCAAGGTGTTCGTCGTCGATGGTCACAGATGTTGAGTTCCACGTGTAGGTCGTCGCGCTTTCGCACACCGAGGCTTCCTCGGCCTCGTCGCTCTCGACGTAGTCAATCCAGCTGAGGTTGGTGGCGTAGGTGATTGAGCATCCGCTGTTGTCGGTCACAGTCACCGTGGGTGTCGCGTAGGCCTCGGTCACTGTGGTACTGGTCTCCGTCGAGCCGTCGCTCCACGAGTAGGCGTAGGGCGCCTGTCCGCCGGTCACGTTGGCGGTGAGGGTGACGCTCGGGTTCACCGAGCAGACCGTCGCGCTGTCGCCCGAGACGCTCAGCTCGAAGCTGCCCGCCGGAACGGTGAAGGTGGTGTCGTGGTCGGTGCTCTCGTAGATGCCGTTATTCTTTATGTAGCTGTGCAGGGTGTATGAACCCGGGTCGGTGAGGTTGCTGAAGAGGACCTCTTCGGACGAGCTGCCGCAGAAGATGGTGTCGGTGTGGTTGGTGGAGTTGTTGGTCAGACAGTAATAGACACCCATGGCTGAGTTGGTCACCTGTACGCTGCCGGTTCCGTTGCAGACGGGGGTTATAGTGAGCTGGTCGGGCGATTTTGTCCAAATGCCTACCTGCTCCATGCGGTGGCCCTTCCAGTAGCCGCCTGCATCTTCGCCACGAAGGCTACCGGTGTTGAAGTGTACGGTCACTACGCCGCCGCTGATTATGAATCTTGATTCGCTTCCTGGCTGGTTCCATGTGCCTTCGCGACGGTATATCTCGGTGACGTCCCCTTTGTAGATAAGAAGGGTGTCTTCGATGCTTAGGGCGCCGCCGTTGTAAACGTCAACTATGAGTTTGTCGCGTTCGCCGCCCGCGGCACGGATGATGGCTGTGCCGTGGCTGTTGAGGGTGTAGTAGCCGTCGCCGCCGCCGTCGTCAGTAAGGGTCAGGTCGATGCCATAGGAGATGGTGGTGTCGAGGGTGCCGCCGCCCGGGATGCCGGTAAAGTTTTGAGTGGTGAATATTACCCCTTGTATGGAATCGCAGCCGTCGGCTGTCTGGTAGTGCACATCCATCGTCGAGTCGGAGCCGCAGTTGTAGGTGACTCCGAAACGGGTGAGCGGGCAGAGGTTCTGCGGCACGTGGAATGAATTGAGGCTGTACTCGTAGTTGTCGTAATAGTAATCCGTCTCTTGGTTGTAGGCGGGGAGGAGGTTGACGTGGATTGCTGTTTCAAGGAAGCATCCGTCGGCATCGGTTATGGCTACTCCGGGGTCAACGGAAGAGGCGATATCGAAGTTCACCCATACGGAGTCGTCAAATTGGCCAAAGGTGGTCTCATAGGCGTCCCACTCGTACTCGTAGGGCGGGTTGCCTCCGGTCACGATGGCGCGGTAGAGGACCGAGTCGGTGGCGCAGATGCTCGAGCTGTCGTTCTGGATGGCAATCTTGAAGCGGTAGCCGATGGAGAAGGAGGTGTCGAGGTAGGCATTGAAGGTGTTTTCGTCTGTGCCGTCGTTGATATATACATACACCTTGTAGTCACCTTCGGAGAGGTCGGCGAGTTCGATGGCGCCGGATGTGCCAGAACCGTCATACTTGATATCGCTGGAGTTGTCCACCGGGAAGATACGGACTCTCATCTCCGACGTGTTGCTGGAGACATTGTACGGTGGGTTGAAGTTTATAGTGGCGGAGCCATTCTCGGATTGAGCGGGTGGAATGCGATAGCAGTAGCCTTCGGTGGAGATGGCGAAGGTGGGGTA
>Ga0310696_10000325_pt1 | contig 79869 bp, 62 predicted proteins | sample AusTroGonzalo_MG_4_FD_203885 | JGI IMG/M metagenome (GOLD analysis project Ga0310696, IMG submission 203885) | Bovine rumen microbial communities from tropical cattle in Woodstock, Queensland, Australia - Gonzalo_02 (v2) (version 2) | ecosystem: Host-associated > Mammals > Digestive system >...
CGATTGGTATTTCACCGCGAAAACCACAACTAAGATCAGGCTTGGCAGAACTTATACTGAAGATCCTTTCTCTATCACTTTAACTGATCTGATTCCAGGTCAGGAGTATTTCTATAGAGCATTTTGCGTTAACAATAGGAAAGTATTCAATGCTCCTCTAAAAAGTTTTAAATATACATGGGATGTTCCTGAAGTAACTACCCTGAGTGCTGAACTGAATGATACAGGTGTAGTGGTATGCAAGGCCTATATAGATAATCTGACCTATATCGCCAAATATTTTGCCGATTCAACTGTGTCTGCTGAGGACTGCATCCTGAGATGCGGAATTTCATATTCACCATTTAACGGATATGATCCATATGCTACAAAAACGGTCTATGCCGATGTCAATAATCTTGAAAAGGGAGATACTATAGTCTGTACATTTTCTGATTTTCAATATAATACTAAGTATTACTATCGCGTCTTTTTCAGACTCGGCGGAATGGTTGCAGATGGTAATATAAAGACTTTCAAGTATATTTTTGTCCCCAAAGAAAACGGTGTAGAGAACGGTTATGATTACATAGAGATGGGTCTGAGTGTAAGATGGGCCACTATGAATATCGGTGCTGTCAATCCTGAGGACTATGGTGATTTCTTTGCATGGGGTGAAACTGAATCCAAGAGTTATTATGATTGGTCAACATACAAGTGGTGTGACGGCACGTCTTCTTATATGACCAAATACAGCACAGGACGTGGATCGGGTGCAGGTGACAACAAGACCACTCTGGAACCTGAAGATGACGTAGCTCATGTTAAATGGGGTGGAGATTGGCGTATACCTACTAAAGCCGAAATTGATGAACTCCGTCGCAAATGTGACTGGACACCTAAAACAGTGAATGGCGTGGAAGGTTTCCTGGTTACAAGTAATGTGAGTGGTTATAAAGACCGTTCCATATTCCTTCCTACTGCCGGGTATCGCTATGAAAGTAATCTCATTAATGCAGGAATCCAGGGTTATTACTGGAGCAGCTCAATAGGCACGGACGAAAAGCAGGGTCAGTTTGATGCCCATTGCCTATACTTTAGTTCAAACGGCAACCGTGGTTACATTTGTTACCGTTATAACGGCTTTCCCGTCCGCCCCGTCTGCAAGGAGGATATAACCAAAAGGAAAAAAGAATAATAATGCTAAAATTGTTGAAAACTTATACGGTGAGTAAGTGGGGTTTGACGGAAAAGCAGTAACTTTGCGGCATGCAAAGAATAGGAGGAAATATAAGTTGCTCACCAAAGCATAAGCAGACCGGTGGGGATAATGTTTCCGAGAGAAATATTTTTTAGAAGGAGGAATTGTTTTTTACAGTTTCTCCTTTTTTTTACATACGCGGATAGAGACTAAAACAAACATAAAACAAAGATGACAGTATCACTGATTTTGGCCGACGGCACCTGCTTTAAGGGTGAGTCTTTCGGATACGAGCATCCGGTGAGCGGAGAGCTTGTATTCAACACCGCTATGGCCGGTTATCCGGAATTGCTGACTGAGCCTGCTTCGCGCGGCCAGTTGATTGTAATGACCTATCCGGTCATTGGTAACTATGGAATTCAGCCCATGACGGCTGATGAGTTCGGACTGCCCACAAACGCAGAGAGCAGTCACGCTCAGGCACGCGCCCTGATTGTAAGTGACAAGAGTGATTTTTACAGCCACTGGAATGCTAAGGAGTCACTTGACGCTTGGATGAAGCGCGAGAAAGTGGTTGGTATTGAGGGGGTCGATACCCGCGAGCTTACCAAGCATATTCGCAACCACGGCAGCATGACCGCCAAGATACTGTTTGACGGAATGAAAAAGCCCGATGAGTATGCATACACCAATATGCTCCCCGAGGTATCATGCGAGAAGCCTATTACCTATAATGAAGGTGCATCCAAGACAATAGTACTGGTAGACTGCGGCGTAAAGGCCGGAATAGTACGTTGCCTCATCAACGAGGACCTCACGGTTGTACGCGTTCCCTGGAACTATGACTACACCAAGATGAAGTTTGACGGTCTGGTGATATCGGACGGTCCGGGTAACCCCAGCTATTGCAGCGAGGTTGTTACACGCCTGCAGAAGTTCATGGCCAAGACCGATAAGCCCATCCTGGGTATCGGTATAGGATGCCTGCTGCTGGGTCTTGCCGGCGGTATGGATACATACAAGCTCAAGTTTGGTCACCACAGCCAGAACCAGCCGGTTATCCTGGTTGGTACAGACCGCTGCTACATTACCACCCAGAATCACAACTACGCCATCCGTGAGGATTCTGTAGTAGGTCAGTGGAAGGTATACCTGAAGAACCTGAACGATGATTCCGTTGAGGGTATCTACAACACACGCAAGCCTTGGGTAGGCGTGATGTTCCACTCTGAGTCAGATCAGGTACGCACTGATGCTGAGTTTATTTATGATGATTTTGTTTCAAAACTCTAACACCCTTAGGATATGGCATTGAAGAAATACAAGAAAGTGCTGCTGCTCGGTTCGGGCGCACTCAAGATTGGTGAGGCTGGCGAATTCGATTATTCAGGTTCACAGGCCCTCAAGGCACTTAAGGAGGAGAATTGCGAGACTATTCTTATCAACCCCAATATTGCAACGGTTCAGACCAGTGAGGGTGTTGCAGACAGAGTATATTTCTATCCCATAACCCCGTTCTTTGTTGAGAAGGTCATTGCAAAGGAACGCCCTGATGCAATTCTGCTTGCGTTTGGTGGTCAGACCGCTCTTAACTGCGGTGTGGCTCTGGAGCAGAACGGCGTTTTGGCCAAGTACAAGGTTAAGGTGCTGGGTACTCAGGTAAAGGCCATCATGGACACCGAGGACCGTGACCTCTTTATAAAGCGTTTGGATGAGATAGGCGTACAGACTATCAAGAGCCACGCTGTTGAGTCGATGGAGGATGCCCGTGCAGCTGCACGTGAGCTGGGTTACCCGGTAATTATTCGTTCAGCATACGCTCTGGGCGGTCTGGGTTCAGGTTTCTGCGACAACGAAGAGGAGCTGAATAAGCTGGCCGAGAAGTCATTCTCATTCTCACCCCAGATCCTGGTTGAGAAATCACTCAAGGGCTGGAAGGAGATAGAGTTTGAGTGCGTTAATGACAAGAGCGGCAACTCAATCATAGTCTGCTCTATGGAGAACTTTGACCCGCTGGGCATCCATACCGGTGAGAGTATAGTTGTTGCTCCTACACAGACACTGACCAACCATGAGGTACATAAGCTTGAGGAGCTAACCATACGCATAGCACGTCACATAGGTATAGTAGGTGAGTGCAACATTCAGTTTGCATTTGATCCTCAGAGTGAGGAGTACCGCGTGATTGAGGTTAACGCCCGTCTGAGCCGCTCATCGGCCCTGGCATCTAAGGCAACAGGTTATCCTCTTGCATTCGTGGCTTGCAAGTTGGGCTTGGGTTACAACCTTTATGAGCTTAAGAACTCCATAACCAAGACTACAACTGATTTCTTTGAGCCTTCTGTTGACTATGTAGTCTGCAAGATTCCGCGTTGGGATTTGAGCAAGTTCCACGGCGTTGACCGCGAGATTGGCTCCAGCATGAAGTCTGTAGGTGAGGTTATGTCTATTGGCCGCAGCTTTGAGGAGGTTATGCAGAAGGGTATCCGCATGATCGGTCAGGGCATGCACGGATTTGTGGAGAACAAGAGCATCAAGTTTGATGATCTGGATAAGGCACTTAAGGAGCCTACCGATAAGCGTCTGTTTGCTATCAGCCAGGCATTCAGTCAGGGTTACACCATTGACCGTATATATGAACTTACCAAGATTGACAAGTGGTTCCTGAACCGCCTGAAGGGTATTGTTGACCTGTCCAAGCAGCTGCATAAGGTTAAGGGCATTGATGCTCTGAGCGAGGATATGCTGCGCAAGGCCAAGAAGATGGGATTCAGCGACTTCCAGATTGCACGTGCCATAGGTGAGGAGAAGAAACAAGGTTCACAGGCTGGTCTGCTGGCTGTGCGCAACAAGCGCAAGAGTCTGGGTATAGTACCTTACGTAAAGCAGATTGATACGCTGGGAGGCGAATATCAGGCCCAGGCCAACTACCTTTATATGACTTATAACGGTAGCGCTCACGATATACCATTCTTTGATGACAAGAAGTCAATCATCGTTATCGGCTCAGGTGCATACCGCATCGGCTCGTCGGTTGAGTTTGACTGGTGCGGTGTTCAGGCTCTGAATACCGTACGCAAGGAGGGCTACCGCAATATCGTAATTAACTGCAACCCCGAGACGGTAAGTACCGACTACGATGTTACAGACCGTCTGTTCTTTGATGAGCTCACATTTGAGCGCGTTATGGATATCATTGAGCTGGAGGATCCCTACGGCGTGATTGTATCAACCGGCGGACAGATTCCCAACAACCTGGCAATGAAGCTGGATGCAATGAATGTGCCCATTCTGGGTACAAGCGCCAAGGATATCGATAATGCCGAGGACCGTGAGAAGTTCTCAGCAATGCTTGACCGCATTGGTGTTGACCAGCCGGAATGGAGCGAGCTTACTTCAATGAAGGAGATAGGCAAGTTCATTGAGAAGGTTGGATTCCCGGTTCTGGTACGTCCTTCATACGTGCTCTCAGGTGCTGCAATGAATGTTTGCAGTAACCAGGAGGAGCTGGAGCGTTTCCTGCAGCTGGCTGCCGAGGTATCAAAGGAGCATCCGGTTGTAGTAAGCCGCTTTATCGAGAACGCAAAGGAGGTTGAGATGGATGCCGTTGCCAAGGACGGTGAAATCATTGCTTACGCAATCAGTGAGCATATTGAGTTTGCCGGTGTACACTCAGGTGACGCTACAATCCAGTTCCCGCCTCAGAAGCTTTACGTTGAGACAGTGAAGCGTATCAAGCGTATAAGCCGTCAGATTGCCAAGGAGCTTCACATAAGCGGTCCGTTCAACATCCAATATCTGGCCCGTGAGAACGATATCAAGGTGATTGAGTGTAATCTGCGTGCTTCACGTTCATTCCCGTTCGTAAGCAAGGTTCTCAAGATCAATCTGATTGAGATAGCAACCAAGATTATGCTGGGCATACCTGTAGAGGCACCTGAGAAGAGCCTGTTTGATATCGATTACGTAGGTATCAAGGCATCACAGTTCTCATTCAACCGTCTGCAGAAGGCCGATCCCGTGCTGGGCGTAGATATGGCATCGACCGGTGAGGTAGGCTGCCTGGGTGATGACCAGCGCTACGCTATCCTGGAGTCAATGCTCTCAGTAGGTTACCGTATCCCGCAGAAGAACATTCTGCTGTCAACCGGTACTGCAAAGCAGAAAGCCGCTATGCTGGATGCTGCAAAGATGCTGGTTTCAAAGGGCTTCAACCTTTATGCGACTGGCGGTACTTCAAAGTACCTTGAGGAGAACGGTATCAAGAATACCCGCGTATTCTGGCCCAGTGAGGAGGGACAGCAGCCGCAGGCTCTTGACATGCTGCACAACAAGCAGATTGATATGGTAGTGAACATACCTAAGGATCTGACTCAGCATGAGCTTACCAACGGTTACAAGATCCGTCGCGCAGCCATTGACCTGAACATACCGCTGATAACCAACGCTCGCTTGGCTAGCTCGTTTATTAACGCGTTCTGTACCGTTAATATAGATGACATCCCAATCAAGAGTTGGGATAGCTTCAAGTAACTATCCCAACTCAAAAATAAACCCGAGCGAACCGCTCGGGTTTATTTTTTAAATCTTCCACTTAATAACCACTCCGGATTGGGAGGGGATTGTGACGCGGATGGGGGAGTCAGGATGCAGATTGGCCAGGAAGGTCTGTCCTGAGAGCAAATCTGTGACCTTTACGCCGTCCTGCTCCTTAAGCTCCATGTATTCAAACGCGTGCTGCGGGATATTGACGGCGGTATAGAGCGGCTGGTCACTGAAATTTGTTACCACTAGAACTGCGTCCTTGCCATCGGAGCGAAGGAAAGCGTATTGGCGGTGCGGGTTGAAATCGGCTGACTGCGGATTAACGTACATCAGGTCAAAGAACTTGCCGATGCGGATGCTGTTTTCCTTGTTGCATATACCCAACAGAGTGGAGTAGAAATGCCTTAACTCACGCTCAGGTGCAGTGAGCCTTGCATCATTCCACTTTCCGTCATTGTAAAGGCGGGTAAGGGTATCGGGAGCCCAATAATCAAAGATTGTGGTACGGCCGTCAAGACCGCTGAATCCCTCCTGGTCCATACCCGGCTCTCCAACTTCCTGACCGGCATAAACCATCACGGGACAGCCATCCATAAGTGCCGAAACAATCATTGCAGGACGGCCTTTTTGTGCGTTTCCACCGAAGAATCGGGATGCTATGCGCTGCTCGTCGTGGTTCTCCATGAAGTGGAGCATGTGCTGTCCGTTGCCTCCGTTTTGTTGCCAGCAGCGGGTTATTGCCGTGGCCGATTCACGTGACTCCACAACTGCACGAAGCGTGTCATATAGACCCACCTTATCGTATATATAATCAAATCCGCCCCAGTCTATGTAACTGCTGTATGAGCCGGGGTTGTAAATCTCGGCAATGAACTCTATTCCGGGATGTGAATCCTTAACCTGTTTTATTGCCCAATGCCAGAAGTCGACAGGTACCATCTCGGCCATGTCGCAACGGAATGCATCAATGCCTTTTGCCGCCCAGAAAAGCAGTATGTGAAGCATCTTTTTCCAGGTGTCGGGAATAGGGTCGAAACAGTGTCTGCCGCCACCTGTGTAGTCAACTCCGTAGTTGAGCTTAACGGTCTCATACCAATCTGAATATGAGGGTGTTGCAGTAAACTGGTCATTGCCTGTGGCACGTGCCGGGAACTCCTTGTAATCTCCCCATTGAACCTCTCCGCCAAGCGGCTGGCCGGGCATGTAATAGAAGTTGTTCTTCGGTGAGAAATGCAGATTCACATCATCACATTTGCCCAGGTCCTTCACACCCTTGGGTTTGGCGATAGAATGGTACTCGCGTGCCACATGGTTAGGCACAAAATCCATGATGAATTTCATGTCGGCAGCATGTACCCGATCCACCAATGCCTGGAACTCTGCCATGCGGTCGGGAACAGACTCTGCAAGGTCCGGGTCTATGTCGTAATAGTCGCGGATAGCGTAGGGGGAGCCTGCCTTACCCTTTACGGTTTCGGGGTGTGATTCCGGTATGCGGAATTTCTTGTAACTGGTGCACGATGCGTGTGCAATGAGACCAGTGAACCATATATGAGTAACTCCCATCGACTTGATGCTGTCAAGTACGGTGGGAGTATAGCTGTTCAGTTTGCCTGAACCGTTTGTCTGGATGTCGCCGCCAGAGATATTCTGTCCGCCGCTGTTGCAGCATACTCTGGTAAATATCTGATATATGACGGTTTTATCCATATCGGGATTAACCTCTGATTCTCTTGATAAGACCTGTCAGAACTGCGCCGGGACCACACTCGGTGAACTCTTCTGCGCCGTCGGCAATCATATTGAGGACGCTCTGTGTCCAACGAACCGGAGAGTTGAGCTGGGTAACCAGATTTGCCTTGATTTCATCGGGGTTTACATGTGGTTTTGCATCAACGTTCTGGTAGATGGGGCATATGGGAGTGTTGAACTGAGTCTCACTGATGGCCTGTGCAAGCTCATCCTTGGCGGGAGTCATAAGGGGTGAGTGGAATGCACCGCCTACCACCAGCGGAAGGGCACGCTTGGCGCCGGCTTCTGTCATGAGAGGGCATGCGGCTGCGATGGCCTCCTTTGATCCTGAGATAACCACCTGACCGGGACTGTTGTAGTTCGCGGGAACAACAACCATGCCTTTTTCATTCAGACCAGCGCATATTTCCTCGATTTTGGCATCCGGCAAGCCAATAATGGCCGCCATTGTGCCAGGCACCTTCTCACAGCATTTCTGCATGGCGTTTGCGCGCTTTGATACCAGCTTAAGTCCGCTTTCAAAGGAGAGCGCGCCACAAGCTACCAGAGCAGAAAACTCACCCAGAGAGTGTCCTGCAACCATATCAGGCTTGAAATCAGCGCCATGTGATTTGGCAACGGCCACAGAATGTATGAATACTGCCGGCTGTGTTATATCGGTGCGGCGCAGGTCCTCATCGGAGCCGCTGAACATTATATCGGAGATTTTGAATCCAAGGATTGAATCGGCTTCTGCAAACAACTCTTTTGCCCAGTCAAACTGGTCATACAGGTCTTTACCCATGCCCGAGAACTGGGCACCCTGTCCGGGAAAAACATATGCTTTCATTTCGTAATAATTAGTTTATTCAACGTAAATTAGCTAAATTCGCGAGTCCTTTTCAGATGATTGGAAAAAGATGCTCACTTTTCAATAACTTGTGCAAAAGTAGTCATGATTTCGGATGCCCTCGGAGTCACGACATATTTTTTTTTATGTCTCTACACAATTATTGTTTTTTGTGCGCGTTATAATATAAAAACAGATTAATGTTGAACTACAATATTCAAAGCTACGGCAGCATCTACCGCATGGAGCACTCAGATGCTATGGGAGGTTTTCAGCATGGACTGAAACGTATATTCGATATCGTATTCGCAATACTTGGACTGGTTGTGCTGTCTCCTTTGATTCTTGTCTTTTCGGCAATTTTGTTTTACGATAAAGGTCCTGTGATTTTCAAGCAGGAAAGAGTTGGCTACAAAGGCAAGCCTTTCATGATTTACAAGTTCAGAACTATGCGTACCGATGCCGAATCGGATGGCATTCCGCGTCTTGAGACAGAGCGCAACAAGTATCTTACCCCATTCGGCAGCTTCCTGCGCAATCACCATCTTGATGAGATACCACAGCTCTGGAATGTTCTCAAAGGCGATATGTCATTTGTTGGGCCCCGTCCGGAACGTCAGTATTTTATTGATCAGATTAACCGTGAGACCGATGATTACCGTTACATCTACATGATGCGTCCGGGAATCACATCATATGCAACAATCTATAACGGATATACAGATACGATGGACAAGATGCTCAGGCGTTTGGAGTATGATCTGGATTATCTGGATAACCGTAATATTTTCACTGACCTTGGAATTATCATCAGAACCGCATTCTCGGTTTTCAGTGGTAAGAAATTCTAATTTTTTTGTTTTGTTATGAGAAAAATCCTCGTTTCTCTGTTGTTCATTATGTCCGGAGTTGCATTATATGCACAGATGTCGGACGATAAGGTAATTGAATATATTCAGGAACAGCAGGCCAAGGGCGTACCTCAGGATCAGATAGTATATGAACTGAACAAGAAAGGCGTATCTCTGCAGCAGTTGCAGCGCATGCGTGAAAAATACGACAAGCAACAGGCTACAGGCGTGCTCGGAAATACTGTCCCTGCTGCGTCAGGAACATCGACTTCACGTACAAGAGAAAGACAAGGGGACACTTACAATCTTATTAAGCCTGCCGAGACTGCAAAGACTGTCGATAAGACAAAGATTAAGATGACCACAGAGGAGAAGGAACTGCAGGAAGTGGAGAAACTTCAGACTCTCTATGATGCATCCATGTTCCTGTTCGTTGACTCCATGTATCTGCTTAAGATGTCCCTTATGCCCAAGAAGAAGGAGATATACGGACATAACATATTCAAGAACAAAGACCTGACATTTGAGCCAAGTGCCAATATCGCTACTCCGCAGAATTATCGTCTGGGACCGGGAGATGAGGTGATAATAGATATCTGGGGTGCTTCACAATCCACAATTCAGCAGGAGATATCCCCTGACGGAAATATCATGGTCGAAGATCTGGGACCTGTATATTTGAACGGAAAGACTGTTCAGGAGGCTGACGCCTATATCAAAAAGGTGTTCAGCCAGATCTATTCAGGACTGGATGGTGAGAACTCAAATTCCAGTATAAAACTTTCATTGGGACAGAACCGTTCCGTTCTGGTGAATGTGATGGGTGAGGTTGAGAATCCCGGCACATATCAGGTGTCATCATTCTCTACCGTTTTCAATGCGATTTACATGGCAGGCGGTGTGAGTGACTTGGGCTCGCTTCGTAATATCAAACTCTATCACGAAAATGAGGAGGTGGCCACTGTCGACATGTATGATTATATCCAGAACGGAAAGGTTCAGGATGACATACGCATCAATGACAATGATGTGGTTATAGTGTCGCCCCATTCAATTCTTGTTGAAATAGACGGCCGCATACGTCGTCCCATGCTTTATGAAATGACCGAGGAGGAGTCGTTGGCCAATCTGATCGATTATGCCGGTGGTCTGGAGGCCGATGCTTACCGTAAGGATGTCAGAGTGGTGCGCATGGGTGAGTTCCAGCGTCAGATATTCACCGTAAGCAAGGAACAGCAACAGAGTTTCAGGTTGATGGACGGAGATTCGATATATGTGGATTCCATTCAGCTTACGTTTGCCAATATGGCCGAAGTCCGTGGTGCTGTATACCGTCCCGGCCAGTTCCAGATAGATGGTGATATAACAACGGTGCGCCAGCTTATTGAGGCCGCCGGTGGTCTTAAGGAAGAGGCATTCCCTTCAAGAGCCCTGTTGAGTCGTACCAATCCTGATAAGACATTGTCAAACCTGTCTGTTGACATTAAGGGATTGATGGAAGGAACTGCACATGATGAGACATTGCGTAATAATGATGTGTTGTACATACCGAGTCTTTTTGATATAGGTGAGGTGAAAACATTCAGCGTATATGGTGAGGTACTGTTCCCTGGTGATTACCGGTATGCCGATAATACGACCATAGAGGATCTGATACTTCAGGCCGGTGGCCTTAAGGAGGATGCCTCACTTTCAAAGGTGGATGTGGTACGCCGTAACCGCGATAAGGATGCTACAGAGAAGACTCAGATTCTGGCAGAGACATTCTCGTTCAGCATAGATGAGGACTTGTCTATACAGGAGAATGATTTCCGCCTGGAGCCGTACGATGAGGTCTATGTGCGCCGCAGTCCGGGTTATGCCGTGAACCGTCGTGTTATTATAGAAGGTGAGGTTACGTTCCCCGGATATTATTCACTGGCAACCAATAACGAGCGTTTGAGTGACATAATGAAACGAGTGGGACCGTTCAGTAACGAGGCATATCCCGAGGGCGCGCGTCTGGAACGCAAGATGACCGAAGATGAGCGAATCCGTATGCATAACATTGCTGAGATTCTTGCCGGTAATGACTCGTTGGAACTTGAAAAAGCAGTGGAGAAACTTGAGAATATAACAACGTTTGATGTAGGTATTAATCTGAAGGAGGCCACTGATAAACCCGGAAGTGCTGCTGATATCGTGCTTCGTGACGGTGACCGCATCATCGTTCCTGTGTTTACGAATACGGTAAAGATCAACGGTGAGGTGATGTTCTCCAACACCACACCTTTTGTAAAAGGAAAAAACCTTAAGTATTATATAGAGAAGGCCGGTGGATACTCCCAGAGAGCCAAAAGAAGTAAGGCCTATGTGGTATATATGAACGGTTCCGTGGCTAAGGCAAAGAAACGTTCCAGTAAGTTGGTGCAGCCCGGTTGTGAAATCGTGGTACCTGCACGTCAGGAGCGTGAGGGCTTGAAACCTACCGAGATATTGAGCTTGGGTTCAACATCCGCATCACTGGCTACAGTTGTGCTGGCTCTTATGAATCTTTTGAAGTGATTGATATGGAGAAAGAAAAGAAACCTGTTATCAAGGAGCAGGACCTTCTGGAGATTTTGTCCAGAGTTATTAGAAGAAAGAGATTCGTAATCATATTTACTATAGTTTCTTTTGTATTGGGTATCATACTGGCTGCAACATCAGTCAAGCAATATACCGTGGAGATAATGGTATCGCCCGAGGATTCGGAGTCATCGGCTTTATCAGGCAATCTGAACTCTCTTGCATCCATGGTGGGATTGGATTTCGGTTCTTCATCGGATGCCATATATCCGTTGTTGTATCCTGATATCGTCAATTCTTTGCCGTTCCTGACTTCATTGATGGATGTCAGGGTTACATCGGCCGACGGACTTGTTGATACCACCTATTCATATTATCAGGCCAGATTACAGAAAAAGTATTGGTTCAGCGAAGTACTCAAGGCTCCTAAAAAGGGTATCAAGAAAGTCATTAAGCTTTTCAAGAAGGATACTTTAACAGGCGATCCTTTCGTATACGATCCCTATCGTCTGTCGGAACAGCAAATGATACAGATAGAGGGTCTGAGCAATAAGATCACCGTATTTGTTGATAAGAAGACCGAAGTTATAACCCTGTCGTTCAAGGATCCGGATCCTGAAATAGCGGCAATAATGGTTCAAAAGGTTGAATCAGAGCTGGAAGAGAGAGTGATAGATTACCGCACCCGAAAGGCTCAGAAGGACTGCCAGTATATGGAGAAGCTCTATCTTGAGTCAAAAGCCGAATATGAGAAAGCACAGGCTGTGTATGCTGATTTTGTGGATCATAACCGTAACGTCACTCAGGAACGTATTCTTATAGAGATGGAACGTCTTGAGGATGAAAAGGACCTTAAGAATACCCTGTATTCCCAATGGGCTCAGCAACTGTTGATGTCACAAGCCAAATTACAGCAGAACACTCCGGTATTTACAACTATCAAACCGGCGGCTGTTCCGGCAAAACCATCTTCTATCAGGCGTTTGTTCCTGGTTATTCTATATACCATACTTGGATTCTGTATTGCTGTCGGTTGGGTTCTGGTAAAAGATCCTGTTCATGATCTGATGATAAAACTGAAGGGTATCCGGTAATGGTCTATATACTGTTGTTCCTGTTCCTTTCGATACCGGTAATAAGGTATGACCTTTTCGCTAAAAAGGGGGGAGAGGAGATATGGTATTGGGCCTCATTCGTGTTGCTGGTACTGGTTGCGGGGTTGAGATATAGAGTGGGCGGTGATACGCTGGTCTATATGTCGGAGTTCAATATGTATCCCAAGTTGGATGAACTCCGATATTTTGATTTTGAGACAGCCCGATTCAATCCTCTTTGGTATATAATCGCCGCATTCTCGCGTTCCATTGATGACAGCTTTACCTGTTTCCAGATCATACACGCCATTATTGTCAACTATACATTCTTTCATTTCTTCAGGAAATACTGCCCCAGATACTTTTTTACAGCCATTTTAGTTTGGTTCTATGGCTATTGGTGCTATTTCAGTATGGAGGTATTGAGAGAGGTGTTGTGTGTGTGCCTGTTGCTTTGGGCAACGGACTTCCTACTTGGCAACAAATGGTTAAGGTATTATCTTGTATGTGTGCTGGCACTGTTTATTCATGTGTCAGCTGCAGTCATGCTAATCATTCCGTTGGCAAAGATCCTGTTCAAGCGTCCCAACTGGATAGTTCAGTTGATTATACTCGGTTGTGTGGTAGTATTTACATTGGTGGTTGACATTCCGTTGCTGATTACCAATATACTGTCCCTGAATGACCAGCTGGCAACGGTGATAGAGAATTATCTGCAGGCTGACCTGAAGAATCTGACGGGAAAGCTATATGAATTGGCCAAATTCCTTCCGGTTCTGGGCTTATTGTGGCTGAGAGAAAAAAACCGGTTTGAGGATGAATATGATTTTATTCCGTATGTATCATGCATGGTGATATTTTACGGTTTCTCATCATACCTGGGTGTTGCCGGTCGTTTCCTGAACTATTTTGTGCCATTCTTCATAGTTTTGCTTGTGAACACAATGTACGACTGTATCCTGGAGATCAAATGGAGAGAGAAAGGCTTTTCGGCCATTGTCGCCATGTCAGTCGTGGTTGTTCTTACATTCAACTATTCGCGGTATTATTTCAGGGACAGCTCCGAGACCTATCCCAATACACATGCGTATAACCTGTTTGTCCCATATCATTCTGTGTTGAATCCGGTGGTTGATGACAAAAGGGAAGGGTTCGTTGAAAATTTGCGTGACTTTGCCATAGTTTTCTGATTCAGATGACAGCCATAATAATCATAAACTGGAACGGTGCGGATGACACTATTGCCTGCCTGGAGTCTTTGGATAGGGCTGCTGGGGATTTCATGGTTGTCGTAGCCGATAACGGCTCTACAGACAACAGTCTGGAGCGGATAACGGATTTTTCATCGGGACTGTCCATAAAGGTCGATGTCGTGCCTCTTGGTAATAATTGGGGATTCGCGGATGGCAATAACAGGGCAATACAATATGCTGCCAAATACAAGCCTGATTCATATATGCTTCTGAATAATGATACTGAAGTCGAGCCGGATTTCCTGGTTAGGATTCAGGAATACAGAAGTATGCATCCTCAGGTAAAGATCCTAGGTCCCATGATCAGATATTGGTATGACAGGGATCGGATATGGTCATGTGGAGGTAAACTGATATTCGGCTCCCGTAAGCCGTATTTTAAAAATGAAAAAGCCAGCAGTCTGGAGGATTCTCCTCTTGCGGTTTCATTCATTTCAGGATGTGGCCTGTTTGTTGATTCGTCGCTGTTGAATTCTGACGGACGTTTGCTTACGGACAGATTCTTCTTTGGAGAGGAGGATTATGAGTTTGCGCTCCGTATGTTCCGGAAAGGGGAAAAGATGGCGATTGTACGCAAATCGACAGTGTACCATAAAGTGGGTGCCGCCACCAATTCCGTTTCGGAAAAGGCAACGATGGGACGTCATTACATATATTATCTGAGTCGTCTTATAGTTGCCCGTGAGTACTACAACCATTTGCAGTTCCTGTTAATCCGATTGTTGAGTTACAGACGTTGCGTCAAATACTTTATCGCAGACGGATTAAGTGCGGGTAAGGCCAGGAATGTGGTCCGCCGTCTGATGAAGGAATCAAAGACCAGGTATGGCGTCAGTTATGATGATTTCAGATCTCTGATTATTGACGGATCGTTTTTTGACACTATCTGATTCAATATGGATAAAAGCAGGAAACAGGTTGTAATACTATACGTTGCCACGTTCATGAGCACTATCCTGAACTTTGTGGCATCCAAGGTTAATACCGATTATCTGTCACCTGCAGATTACGGTAATGTCAGATATGTCTTCAATATCATTCAACTCTTTTCATGGGTCGTACTGTTTGGCTGGTTCATGTCGGGCAGCCGCCTTCTGGCTTTGTCTGACAACCGGAAATACAGTGCTAGAATACGTGGAGCTCTGATTGTCCTGTTGATGGTTGCCACCGCGATGCTCATGATAATAACCTTTGCATCAGGTCTGATACATACCGACAACCATACGATACGTACCCTGTTCTATTGTGCCATTCCGGTCTGTATGTATCCTCTTTTGACCAATTACATCAATACGACTGCACAGGGCGATAACCATATAGGACGTCTGGCGCTGGCACGACTGCTTCCCGTATTATGTTATATTCCCATAGCTTTGCTGGTATACGGGCGTTATGGAGCCGATTCCAGGACTGTTATATGGATGCACTGGGGTATATGTGCTACGGTGATAATAATGATCATCATCTCCACAAGACCTTCTTTCAAGGACCTGAAGCCTGTCTTCCGGTCATTGGGAGAAGAAAACAGAAGTTACGGTATCCAACTATATTGGGGTTCATTGGCAATGGTTGCCACCAATTATCTTGCTGGAGTAGTATTGGGATTTATGGATATGGACAAATCCAATGTGGGTTTCTATACACTGGCTTTGTCATTTGCCCAACCTCTTTCATACCTGCCGGGAATAGTGGGAACCACTCTTTTCAAGAGATTTGCTCAGGAAGAACGTATTTCCAAGAAAGTTTTTGTTGTAACAATTGCCATTACGGTTATCACATGTATAGGTTTCATTGTTCTTGTTCATCCGGTGATGAGTTTGTATAATGAGTCCTATGGCGTTGTAGCCAAATATGCATCGTTCCTTGCTATCGGATTCAGCATGCATGGAGTAGGTGATATGATTAACCGCTATCTCGGATCGCATGGACAGGGACGCAGCATAAGGAACAGCAGTTTTGCATGTGGAGCTGTCAAGATAACAGGTTCGTTCATACTTGTTTGGTTGTGGAGCGTAAACGGAGCCATACTCACTATGATACTGAGTTCGGCGGTATATGCGCTTTCCCTTTACGTTGAGTACCGGATATTCGTTAATAGAAAATGAAAAGTCGTCTTTTCTTTATAGGTGCGTTGGATTATCCAAATGTTCCCAAGGCCGGTGATGCAGTCAAGAACCGTTTCCTTCTGGACTTTTTCAGGAAAGAGCTGGGTGGTGTGAGTTATGTTGATACCCAGAACTGGAAAAGGAATCCACTTATTCTCCTGAATGTGTTATGGAAACTGCTGTTCTGCAGATTCGATAATATAGTTATTTCCACTTCAAATGTAAGTGCATACAGGCTGATAAGATTAACTACATCCATGCACCTTAAGAGCAGGATTTACTATTTCATGATTGCAGGTTACACTCCGGTTAAGATAAAGGAGGGCATTTACAAGGCAGAGCCTTTCCATAAACTGGAACGTATTGTGGTAGAGGCGGATAAGGTTAAGGAACTCTATCATGAGGTTGGAATTGACAACACATACAGACTGTATAATTTCAAACCTGTTCTGTACGTGCCTGATATCAGCGAAAAGCGAAAAGGCAAGTTGAGATTTGTATTCCTTTCACGACTCACCGAACTCAAAGGTGTATTCCATATTCTGGAATCCGTCAGAACGTTGAATGCTTTGGGGATGGAGAATCTGTTTGAAGTAGATTTTTACGGTAGGATAGATTCCGATATAGAGGCGCGCTTTATGAGTGCTGTAGAGACCCTTCCAAATGCATGTTACAGGGGATTCCTGGATTTGAATCATGCCGAAGGGTATAAGGTCCTGGCAGGATATGATGCGATGCTATTCCCAACCATGCATCCAACAGAAGGCTTCCCGGGTGTAATTGCCGATGCAGCCATAGCCGCTCTTCCGGTAATTGCATCGAACTGGCAATATGCAGATGAGATAATCGGTGACGGTCGGTGTGGTATGCTGTTCCCCGTGGGTGATAATAATGCGCTTACCGATAGGATGAAATCTGTCATTGACGACAGAAGCATTCTTGAGCCTATGCGTCGCAATGCATTGGAGCGCAGCAGTATGTATGATGTGGATAAGGTCTTGACAAAAAGGTTGATATCAGACCTTAAGATGGATGAAACCATATTTTGAGCGGATTATGTCGGCAATAAGGAGTTTTTTGAAAAAGATTGCGACCTCAATCGGGAAAAGAAATCCTGAACTCATGGCTCGTATCCGTTACAGACTGCGTTTCCATAAAAGACTTGATCTGGACAATCCCCGCACTCTTAACGAGAAGATACATTATCTTTCATTAAGGACGGATACATCGGAATGGACCCGCCTGAGTGACAAGTATCAGGTGCGCGAATACGTGTGTGAATGTGGATTGGAACATATCCTGAATAAGCTGTATGGGGTGTGGAACAGTGCTGAGAATATTGATTTTGGATCATTACCTGATAAGTTTGTCATTAAGACGACACACGGATGCGGTGACACTGTTATCGTGAATGACAGCAACAGAATAGACATTAAGAAAGTCAGGAAAGAGATAGGCTCCAGACTGCATGAGCAATGGGGGTTGTCGGAAGGTAATATTCATTATTCCAGGATCAAACCGCGTGTAATTGTAGAGGAGCTTCTTGAGAATGATCCTGTTTCAGCAGAGTATTCGTCGTCATTGATTGATTATAAGATATGGTGTTTCAATGGCAAGGCCCGATACATTTTGACATGTTCAAATCGTACTGCGGACGGTGTCAGTCTTATGCTATATGATATTGAATGGAAGGAACACCCTGAATACATGGCATTCGGCCGACATTTCCTGAAAGATGCGGTTATCCCAAAGCCAAAAGGGTTGGAGATGATGATTGAGTATGCCGAGAAACTGTCCGCACCGTTTCCTGTAGTCAGGGTCGATATGTATAACCTCGATGGCAGGATACTGTTCGGCGAGATGACATTCACCTCGCTGGGAGGATTAATGAATTATTTCACGGATGATTTCCTGACACAGGCAGGAGAACTCATCAAGATCCCTTAATACCGTTACGAAACGGTAATATAGCCTTCTGTTGCATTTTCAGAGGGCTTGATTATGCACGGATTTCCAATCACTATGCTGTGGCTTGGTATATCCCGATTGACCAGAGTATTTGAGGCGATAAGCACATCATCGCCGATTGTGATTTTTCCTACCACGGTGGAATTTGCGCCTATCCATACCTTATTACCTATCGTGGGTGCGCCTTTGCGGCTGCCACGGTTCTCCTGACCTATAGTGACACCTTTGTTTAATGTGCAGTATTCACCTACTACAGCATGGGGATTGACCGTTATGTTATAGCTGTGTCCCAGATAAAGACCCTTGCCAATATTGCATTGATAACCAATTTCCAGATGATGTTTTGCTGAGTGCCTGGTGAGAAGGAATCTGTACCAGGCCAGAATGATAGGATTCCTGACAGTTCCGGCTTTGCGATACAGGCGGTGGAATCTGGACAGATATCTGCCGGCATTTTTCTTACCTCCATATCTGGCCAAATCGGCTTCAAGCAATGATTCGTAACAGTCCATTATCAAAAAAGTCTTTAAACAATTGCAACAAATAAAGCTGTCTATTACTTTTGCACAAATTAAAGAATAATTATCTGAGCTTACAAGGGCGGGGAATAATTATTGCTGTTTTTTATGGTTGACGGCCTCGTATCAATAATAACCACTTTGTATGATTCCGGTGACTTTATCGGCAGGACGATAGAGTCTGTTCTGGCGCAGACATATACCAATTGGGAGATGGTCATTACTGATGACTGCTCCATTGACAACGGGGCATCTGTAGCGGAGTCATATGCCGCAAAAGACCCCAGGATACGCTTGCTCAGACTTACAGAGAACGGTGGTCCGGGCGTAGCCCGTAACAACTCCATACGAAATGCCAGGGGCAGATACATTGCTTTTCTGGACAGTGATGATACCTGGAGTCCGGATAAGCTTGAACGCCAGCTCGAGCTCATGAAGGAGAAGGGATGTGGCGTGGTCTATTCCAGCTATTATACAAGTGACGAGAATGACTGCATAACTGGACTTGTCAAATGTCGCCGCAGAATACCTTATTGGCGTATAGTAAGCGACAATGCCATAGGATTTCTCACTATGATGTATGATGCCCAGGTTACAGGTGTTGTATATCTTCCTGAGATAAGGAAACGTCAGGATTGGGGATTGAACATAATGCTACTCAGGAAATGTCGTATGGCTTATGGCGTTAGAGAGCCGTTGGCGTCATACCGTCTCAGGAGTGGATCGGTATCAAGTGACAAGATATCGCTTATTAAGTACAATGTTGCCATATACCGTGATATTCTGGGTTATTCCCGTATAATGGCCATTCTTATATTTGTCTTTGTTTTTATTCCATTCTATACGGGTAAGAAACTTCTCAATTTCTTTGGAACTATGTTCTTCAAAAAGTAAAAGGTGGCTTTTAACATTAAGTTTCAGCTGTTCTATTATATTTGATAAGAGTAATCATATTTCTAACTTTTAAATAACCAAAATGAAGAAAGTATTATTTGTAGTAGCTCTGGCCCTCGTTGCAGCAGGTGTCAGCGCACAGGAGCCCAACATCCCGATGATGGGCGGCGGTTTCGGCGGCGGTTTTGGCGGCGGCTTTGGCGGTTTCGGCGGCCAGCAGCAGGTTGACGTCAAGTTTGATGAGTATGTAGCAGCTCCCGAAGGTTTTGACAAGGAGCGTGAGGGTATCAAGAAAGGTACTGTAAAGCTCATAGAGTATCAGTCAGAGTCAGTCGGTACAACCCGTAAGGCCAATGTATATCTTCCTGCAAGCTATGACGGCAAGAAGAAGTTCAGCGTTCTCTATCTGCTTCACGGAATTGGTGGCGACGAGTGGGAATGGATGAATGACGGTGGTGTACCCAATATCATCATGGATAACCTCTATGCCGATGGTAAGGTGGCCGATATGATCGTAGTTATGCCTAACGGCCGTGCTGCAAAGGATGATTCACGTGCAGGTGGCATGGGATCTTTCGCTGCATTCGGCGAGTTTGACAAGGACCTTATCGGAAGCCTTATCCCTTATATTGAGAAGAACTTCAGTGTTTATGCTGACAAGGATCACCGTGCTATCGCCGGTCTGTCAATGGGTGGCGGCCAGTCACTGAACTTTGGTCTGGGTCACATGGATGTATTTGCATATGTAGGCGGTTTCTCTTCAGCTCCCAACACACAGCGTGGCGCTCAGCTCATTCCTGATGTTGAGAAGACAAAGAAGGAGAACAAGCTTCTGTGGATGGTATGCGGTGGCGCTGACGGCCTGATTGGTAACAGCACACAGCTCAAGGCTTTCTGTGACGAGAACGGTGTACCCTGCACCTTGATCAACTATCCTAACGAAGGTCACAACTTCGTTGTTTGGAAGTATGGTCTTTACAATTTTGCTCAGCTGATTTTCAAATAATCAGATTACATTCTGAGCATCTTTAGGAAGTCACGTTCCGTTCGGAGCGTGGCTTCTTCTTTTCCCTTGACGGTCTTGGTCTCCGGGAACAACAGCATGGTAGAGAAGTCACCCTCCGGCATGTGGATACGCTCGTAAAGATGACGGAAAGATCGTCCGGCATGGCTTTCGCTGTCACGTGGGCCAACAATCATCAAAAGATGATCGGTTTTGAGACCACTTATTACCCAGTGCATATCGGCAGTCTCACTGACTTCGTTATATGATACTCTTCCGCTGGAGAAATTCAGTCCGGTACCACGTACGGCCGATATAGGCTGGTCCTTACCATAGAATTCCGTGGCGCATCCAATAGCCATAGTTATGCTGTAAATGCTCTCCATACATTTTTCAAAAGCATCATCCTGGAGAACCGGACCCGGTACAAGAACTACTATGCGCCTTATCGTATTCATGGGAGTTACAAAGCGTTGCAGTACTATCTGACCGTGGAAACCGTCATTGAGCGGGCTTATTATGTTATCCAGATAGGGCAGGTCAATACTGTGTCTGAGCGGCAGTCCCATAAGCATCCTGTCAATGTTGAATTCATTTGATGCATGCAGGATACTGTCAATGATATTGTTGCCAAGGCGGTTGTGAGTTATGAAGGGGACATCGGCCGATGCTGCTATCCTTGAAGCCTCTTCAAGACGTCCCTTGCCGTCTTGCATATACTTGGGAGCGTGCTCGCCGTTTACGGTGACGTATAAACCTACCAGTTCGGAGCTGTTCCTGTCATAGAGCGTTATGGCTGTATCCATAAGAGCCTGCAGCGTGTTGGAGCCCGTGAGCATCACCATAAGGCGTGATTCGGTGATGTCATCGGAGAGTTCATCCTGATGTAGGGCAAATGCGCCGTTCTCAGTAATGATGTTACTGATTATGCATGAGAACAGGACTATCAGCACCGTAGCACTGAGTGTGGTGTTGTCCATAAGGCCGCCTGCGTATGCTCCCATGGCTATGGCTAAGGCTCCGGCAGCGTGAGACTCACTCAGACCGAATATCACGCGCCGGTCATTGCGTATGAATCCGTTGGCTTTCTGTACTATGAAAGCGGCAATCCATTTGCCGAACGTACCTACTATGAACAGAACTGCAAATGCCGTAAGGAACAGCCAGTTGCCGGTCATGCCGGTCAGGTCAATCATCAGACCGGTACCTAGTAGGAAAAGCGGAACAAACAGAGTGTTGCCTACAAAATCCAGGCGGTTCATCAGAGGTGATGACTTGGGGATGTACCTGTTGAGCACAATACCTGCCAGAAATGCACCTACTATGGAATCCAGTCCGATTACCTGTGCCAGACCACAGCTGAGCGCCAGCAGTATCATAACGAACAGGAAATGCGAGAAACTGTTTGTGACGCTCTGGAAGAACGTACGTGCTATACGCGGATAAAGTAGTATAACGGCTGTAATATAGACTGCTATCTTAAGTATGAACCAGAATGGATTGAAACCGTTTTCACTGCCAGTCGACATCATCACGGCATAGACTACAAGTGCAAGAAGTATGGCTACAAGAGCACCTGCAACAGAGATTGTCACACTCTTGCGCCGGCCCAGTCCGTATCGGCTTATGATGGGATAGGAGATAAGGGTGTGGGATCCCATTATACATGCCAGTATTGCCGATGTGCGTGCCGTAAGACCAAGAAGGTTTGTGCAGGCAAAGTAACACATTGTCCATGGTAGCGCAAATGTGAGCGTTCCGAACAGGATTCCCCAGAATTTGTTGCGTTTCATCTCCTCCAGATCTATTTCCAGACCGGCAAAGAACATGATGAACAGAAGTCCAATACGGCTGAAGAACTGGATCTCGGGGGTGATATGGAGTATGTTGAAGAGTCCGGGGCCAATCAGGGTACCGGTCACAATAAGTCCCGCTATTTGTGGGAATCTGAGCCGTTTGCACAGAATAGGCACAAATAAAACAAGCGTCAGGACCGCGAAACAGATCCAGATGCTGTCAGTAATGGGAAACAGTTGTTGAAAACTCATTGTCGCTTATTACGCTACGAAGTTAGAAAAAAGAATGTGATTTCGTAAATTCGCATTCGCAAAAATAACTCTTATGATTGATTACCAGCAGGAACTTAACCCAAGCCAATGTGATGCTGTGCTCTACACTGAGGGCGACAGTATGGTCATTGCGGGTGCCGGTTCCGGAAAGACACGAGTCCTTACATACAAGATTGCCCATCTGCTCGAGGAGGGCGTTGAACCATGGAGTATACTTGCGCTTACTTTTACCAACAAAGCGGCAGGTGAGATGAAACAGCGCATTGCAGCGCGAGTGGGAGAGAATCGTGCCCGATATCTCTGGATGGGCACGTTCCACAGCATATTCAGTCGCATATTGCGAACTGAGGCTGATCGTATAGGCTATACATCCAACTTTACCATTTATGACCAACAGGATAGCCAGAACCTGATCAAGTCTATCGTAAAGGAGATGCAGCTGGATGACAAGACTTACAAGCCAAGCGTTGTACAGAACCGTATATCAAATGCCAAGAACCGCCTTGTGACCGCATCGGGTTATGTCCAGAATTCCGATATCTATAAGCATGACCAGTACAAGCGCATCCCTATGGTGGGCAAGATATACGAGCGATATGAGCAGCGCTGCCGTCAATCGGATGCAATGGATTTTGATGACCTGTTGCTCAATACATTTCTGTTGTTTCGTGATCATCCTGATGTGCTGGAGCATTACGGGACGGGATTCAAGCATATACTGGTTGATGAGTATCAGGATACCAACTATGCCCAGCACTGCATTGTATGGCAGTTGACGCGTCATGGGGCCAAGGTATGCGTGGTGGGCGATGATGCGCAGAGCATTTATTCGTTCCGCGGAGCCAATCTGGATAATATGCTCAAGTTTTCAAAGCTCTATCCGGATTCGAAACTGTTCAAGCTGGAGCAGAACTATCGCTCCACACAGACAATTGTAGAGGCTGCCGGTAGCCTGATATGCAAGAACCACGCCCAGATTCCCAAAAAGGTTTTCTCAGAGAACGAGACAGGAGATAAAATAAAGGTTTTGTGCGCCCATTCAGACCTTGAGGAGAGCGAGATGGTTGCCAACCGCCTGCTTGACCTGCATACCTTCAAGGATGTGCCTTGGCGTGAGATGGCCATATTATACCGTACCAACGCCCAGTCCCGTCCTCTTGAAGAGGCGTTGCGCAAGCGTGGATTGCCGTACAAGATATACGGTGGACTGTCATTCTATCAGCGCAAGGAGATCAAGGACGTGATAGCCTATTTCCGCATGAGTGTCAATCCGAATGACGAGGAGGCGTTCAAGCGTATCATAAACTATCCCGCGCGAGGAATAGGCCAGACAACCATCGGTAAGATACTGTCGGTGGCAATGGATCGTGGTGTCAGTCTTTGGACAGTGCTTGGCAGTCCTGAGGAATATCCTTTGGATGTCAATTCGGGCGCAGCCGCAAGATTATCGGCTTTCCATACCATGATAGAAAGCTTTATTGCCGATGCTTCCGTTAAGGATGCGCAGCAGCTTTCTGAACGTATAATTGAGGAGACGGGCATTATGCGTGAACTCCGTGCTGATACTACCGTCGAGGGTGAAAGCCGTCGTCAGAATGTCGAGGAATTGCTTGCCAATATAGCTCAGTTCTGCCTGGACCGCAAGGAGGAGGGTAATGAGAACTGCCGCATGACAGATTATCTGAGTGAGGTTTCCCTGATGACCGATCAGGACAATGAGACAGATGATGATTTGGAGAAGGTCACACTTATGACCGTACATGCCGCAAAGGGATTGGAATTTGATGCGGTATTCATTGTCGGTTTGGAGGAAAATCTGTTTCCAAGCGATATGAGCGGTGATGACGAGCGTCAGATTGAGGAGGAACGCCGCTTGTTCTATGTTGCCATGACCCGTGCCAGAAAGCACCTTACATTGCTTTTTGCTACTACACGTTTTAAGTTTGGCAGTGTAGATTTCTGTACTCCAAGCCGTTTCCTCAAGGATATTGATCCAAAATATCTGAATATGCCATCGGAGGGCATCAAATCTTCTTGGAGCAGCCGTTCGTCGATGTTTGATGAGGATTCCAAACCTGTATTCCAGCGTCGCGAGCAATCTTCGGGTCCTTCGTTCAGGCCAAAGCCGAAAATTGAACCTCAACAACCAGTGGGCAAGCCCTGGGAGCAGGGCAAGTTCCAGAAGGTTACTGAAAATATGCTCAAGGATACGGCACCTTCTCAGTCATCGGCCCTGAAGGTGGGCAACGTGATAGAGCACGAACGTTTTGGAATAGGAAGCGTACTTGAAGTTGAAGGCTCCGGCGATAACACCAAGGCTCGTATTAAATTCCTCAATGTGGGCGAGAAAACCCTTCTTCTCAAATTCGCCCGCTACAAACTCCTGAAATAATCACTTGAACTTGCTGGCGCGGGAGGTGTAGAGGCTTTTTTCGGCGTAAGTTGCAAGGATTCCGGCGCCTCCTTTGACGTTGTGAAGTATTGTGACAGGTTCTGACAGGAACGATATCTCATCGGCATCCCTGTAATCCATGACCGACTTATGATAGAAGTAATATGCTCTAGACAGGGCATACAGCTTTATGTTGACTGTGTAAACCACCTCGTCCTTGAACTTGCTGGCAATTGAGTAGGGGTCACTGATGGTTAAGAAACTGTTCTCGTCATAGGTGTATACCCAGCCCAATGTATCGGGCTTTTCCATAATGATATCAAAGCTGATTTTGCTGGCATCTTTGAGATAGAGGTCGTCAAACAGGAAACTTTTGTTGCCGTACTCAAACTGACTGTCAGCCTCGGTATCCTCCAGCAGGGCTGTGGTGGCATCGGTCATACCCAGAAGCATCTTTGTCTCGGCAGGTATCTTGAAATGCAGGCGCTGACTCAAGGTGTCATACGTATCGTCATATTCATTGTATATAAAGCAGATCATGACTGGCTCTATAGTCATCATGTAGTAGTTTGTTTGGTCGTCGTTTGTGGGTATTTCAATCTCGGCTACCCAGACAGAATCCACTTTTTCCACGTCAAAGTCATAGACGAAATCGTCAAACATCTCGCTCATGGTGTGGGGGGGCACAAACTCTTTGGTGTACTCTGAGAAAGCAAAATTCTTGGCGTAGGGAACGGTGTCGCAGGCGGTCACGGTTCCGTATTTGGGATGTGTGGCCACGACCGATATCTCATCGCCGCCGAAAATAGTGCGGCCGTCGGTGTAACCTCTCAGACTGTCCACATACAAAGCATCACGGGTAACTCCGTTGATATCAACGCTTAATGAAACATCGCTCTTGAGGTAGTTGCCGTTATACGAGGGGTCCAGGAAGAATGCACTGTGACTCACTTTGAATACCGGAACCTGGCCGGCTTCGGTTATGCTGTTCACTATGAGCATACGCTCGCTGTCGGGACCTTTATACTCTATGTCCTTGGTGCATGAGGCTGCCAGAAGGGCAGTTGCCAATATGATAATGCTGTACTGTTTCATAACTTAGAATGATATTGCATAACTGAGTGTGGGAATAATGGGGAATAGGGTGAGCTGACGTAGTGTGCGAGTCTCAATATATTCTTCCTTTTTATTGTCGTAGTAGCCGTCTGTATATACATATACAAGGAACGGGTTACGGTTGTTATATGCGTTGTAAATGCTCAGGTTCAATGTCCTGCTGACCTTTTCGCTGAATTTGCGATGCCAGTTGAAACTCAGGTCCAGCCTATGAGTCGGGTTGAGACGGAAGTTGTTGCGGTTGTCATAATATCCCAATGTTGTAGTTGAGGGATACATCTCGTCTTTCTCATCGGCCAGGATCTCGGATTCATAATACTGGGTGTAGATGGTTCCGCAGTTTCCGGTCTCATAAAGCCATGTGGCCGACATGTCAAACTTGTCGTTGAACTTATAGTTGCAGGTTATGTCCAATTTGTGACGACGGTCATATTTGGCATCGAACACGCGTCCTCCGTTCAGGACCATGCCCGGACGGTCAAATTTGCGCTGCGACTTGTTCCAAGTGTATGCTATCCATCCGTTCAGTCTGCCAACGGAACGCTGTGCCATGAATTCCACGCCGTAGCTCCAGCCCTGACCCATGGCAACTTTGTTCTGCCAATCGGTATCACCGCTCATGTATGTGGATCCCTCCTTGTATTCCAGTAGGTTGTTCATATGCTTGTAATAACCTTCAAGGGTGAAGTCTGCCAGTCCTTCGATGCTGTAGGCGGCTCCCAATGCCCACTGGTGCGAATGCTCAGGCTCAACCTTGTCTGTGACAGGCACCCAAAGGTCTGTGGGCAGGCTTATCACATTGTTGGAGAGCAGGTGCACATACTGCGTCATGTAGGCGTAGCCGGTCTTGAGCGAAAGGTCATCGGTAATGAGGAACCTGGCGCTAAGTCTGGGCTCCAGAGAGTTGTAATAGCGGTTGTTTACGCTGAATCCGGCATATCCTGCACCGATGTTGAACTTGATTACATCGGTCAGCTCTATGTCATCCTCGGCGTACAGCTGGTACTCATGTGCTATGATATCCTTTGAGCCGAACTTCTGGTCGTAATCACTGGTTCTGATTGAATCCTCATCGACAGTCTCCTTGCTGTGCATGGAAAGCTCCATGATATCGGGAGTGAACTTATGATGCGTATAGCTTCCGCCGAACCTGATATCCTGTTTAGCCGATGGAGACCAGTGGAAATCTCCGCGGAATGATGCGTCATAGATGCCGGATTTCATGCTGATGCCGGTGCTACCGTTGGATTGGTTGATCTTGTCCTCCTCTTTGATGTTTATACCCATCTTGTGACGGTACTGGGTGTAGTTGGCGCTTAAATCCATAAAGAGTTTGGGACCTATCACATGGTTCCAGCGGATGGCGGTCACGGTGTTGCCCCAGCGCCAGTCAAGTTTGGTTTTCTGCTTTATGGAACCTCCTGAGCTCTTGTAATTGAAGTATATGTCATCATCACCGCTGTACCAGCTAACATAGAGTCGGTCGCGGTCATTGAACTTATGGTTCAACTTCACATTCAGGTCGTAGAAGTAGTAGCCCATGCTCATATCATCAGTATTGGCCCAGTTAAACAGCTTGTTCATCCAGAGCGCCCCATTGAGCATGACGTCGGAGTAGGTGCGGCGGGCCGATATGTTGAATGATGTCTTACCTTTTATAATAGGACCCTCCAGATTTATCTTAGACGAGACAAGTCCGATGGACACGTTTCCGTGATAATTCTCCAGGTCACCGTCTTTCATGCGGATATCCACCACCGATGACAGACGACCGTAATAATGTGCCGGGAAACTGCCCTTGTAAAGCGTGACGTTCTTGATGGCATCGGGATTGAATACCGAGAACATGCCGAACATGTGGTTGACGTTATATACCGGAACGCCATCCAATAGCAGCAGGTTCTCATCAGGATTACCACCGCGCACATACAGGCCAGCTGTGGCTTCTGTTCCGGCCTGAACACCGGGAAGCAGTTGGAGTGCCTTGAGAACATCGGTCTCTCCAAACATGGCGGGGACGGCTTTAATCTGCTCTATAGGTATATCCACGGCACTCATTTGTGATCCGCGTACTCCCAGAATTTCACGGTTTCCATAGATGGTTACCTCGTTGAGTTCATCAATAGTGGGAACATCTATATTAATAATGGTGTCACGATGGAGTGTGAACGGAACTACTACGGGTTTATATCCTACGTAGCCTGTACGTATCTCGACAGGGCCGTCAGTTAGGGTAAGGGAGTAGAATCCGTATTCGTTGGTAATTGCTCCACGGCCGCTTTTTAGGTCAAGGACTGTTGCTCCGATAAGCGTCTCTTTGCTTGACTTGTCAGTGATGTAACCGCTCACCGTGTGTTTGTTCTGTGCCTGCAAACAGATGGCGCAGAATGCTGATAATAAGAATGTTGTTGTACGTTTCATTCGTTTATAAACAAAAAAAGCAGCATTGTTGTTTGAAGACAAGCTGCTTAGTAATTCAAAAAATGGAGCGGCAAACGAGACTCGAACTCGCGACCCCGACCTTGGCAAGGTCGTGCTCTACCAACTGAGCTATTGCCGCATTTACTGCGTAAATGCGCATTTGTGAAGAGAATGAGACTCGAACTCACACGACATAACTGTCACTACCCCCTCAAAGTAGCGCGTCTACCAATTCCGCCATCTCTCCAGAGAAGTGCCCAGAACAGGACTCGAACCTGCACACCTCGCGGCACACGCACCTGAAACGTGCGCGTCTACCAATTCCGCCACCTGGGCATTCCTAAAATAAATCAAAGATCTACTTTTGAGCGGCAAACGAGACTCGAACTCGCGACCCCGACCTTGGCAAGGTCGTGCTCTACCAACTGAGCTATTGCCGCATTTCCATCAAAGCGGTGCAAAGGTAAGGCTTTTGGGAATATCTGCCAAAAGCAATTGCAACTTTTTTAGTCGCTATTTGAACTTTTTACTTGGAGAGTAGGGCGTCAATGTCTTTTTGAGCTATGCTGCAAACCTCTTGAGCATTCATTGAGAGACACTTGCGGTTCTCAACGACAATATTGCCGTTTACTATCACCGTATCTACATCCGATGCATGCGTGCTGTAGACAAGCTCCGAAATCAGGTTTGTATGCGGATACAGATGCGGTTTTTCCATGTCAACTAGAATTATGTCTGCAAATGCGCCCGGCGATAAAACGCCAAGCTCTCCTTCACGGCCGATTGCTTTTGCACCGTTGACTGTAGCCATCTGTAGTGCGGTGTATGCCGGTATGGCACATGGATCCATAGTGCTTACTTTCTGGAGCAGTGATGCTGTGCGCATCTCTTCCCACATATCAAGATCGTTGTTTGATGAAGCGCCGTCAGTACCTATTGATACATTAACTCCTGCATCAAGCATTTTCTTGACCGGAGCTATTCCCGATGCCAGTTTCATGTTGCTTTGCGGATTATGTGCAACTGAAACTCTGTTCTTGGCGAGTATTTCAATGTCATGTTCTGACATTACAACGCAGTGGGCTGCAAGTGTCTTTGTCGTGAAAAAACCTTGTTTCTCCAGATACTCCGTAGGACTCATTCCATGCTGTGCCAAACAGTTGTTCTGCTCAGTCTGAGTCTCGGCCAGATGTATGTGGCTGCCAACTCCCAACTCCTTGGAGAGACTTATGGAGCGCTGGAGGTTCTTTTCAGATAATGTATATATTGCGTGCGGGCCCATCCACATTGATACAGTATGACTGTCTGAGAACCTTTTTTGTACTTGCATCCAGTCGTTTTCGAAGTGTTCCATTCTGAAATCCATGGGGCAGGGGCATACCAATGCACGTATTCCTGCACTTTCGGCAGCCTCGGCAACAGCCTCTTCATATGGATACATGTCAACAAAGGTGGTGGTGCCTCCCATAAGCATCTCCAGAATGCCGAGCCTTGCTCCGTCATATACCTCCTGATAACCCATTTTTCCTTCAATGGGCCAGATATGCTGCTCAAGCCATTCCATAAGAGGCACATCATCCGATATACCGCGTAATAGTGCCATGGCCACATGCGTATGGGTGTTTATCAGGCCTGGCATGACAATCATTCCGGATGCGTCTATCCGTTTTACATCGGGATGGGTTTTTGCGAAATTCTTTGAAAGCTCTTCATCTGCACTTACAAATGCAATTCGTTCTCCCTCTATACCTACATAGCCTTTAAAATACAAATTATTGCCGTTAGAGGCGGTCATGGGCAGTATAATGCCATTGCTGATGAGAATGTCCATAGCGAATGAATTTGTCTTTGCAAAAGTAAGAAATAGCTCGTAAGAGAGAAAATTTTGTTTAAAAACGTCCTAAAACGGGTTGAATATAATTCATCTTTGTTCGATTTGATGAATAATTTTAATCAGATTATGCAAGTCCAGCTATTTTCCAACATGGCTGCCTTAAAAACCATTCTATATTTGGTCCAGAAATCAAAAACGAACGAAATGAAACGAACCGACTTGACATCAATTTTTGTTGCGATAGTAGCAATAATGGTTTCCTCCTGCAGTAGAGAGGATAGGTTCAGTGTCCCTTATACATCTCAGGAGACTCATACTATATTTAATATATCTGTTGCCAAGAACACCAAGACCAAGTCTTCTACGAAGTCTTCTTCAACAAAGTCAGATATAAGCACAAAGGCTTATACTGATTCCAAGACCTCTTTTGATGCAGAGAAGAAGCATGCATTCATTGATTCAGAAATAGCATTTGGCTTGGTTGGTGTTGATGTTAAGTCACGTGATGTTCTTGTTGATGCTCAGCCTGTTCATGAGATAAACGGCGTGAGGTCAACCAATGTCGTTACGACTGATCTTTCAAGCGGCACATTGAAAGTCAGTGCATTTTATCCCCATGTTAATAGCGTGAATTACCGTAAGGATGGTTCCTATTCGGTTTCGTTCACACCCAATGATATTAAAAAAGGACCTTTGGCCTCGGAAGCTGTTGAAATGCGTTGCGATCAGGATTATGAAACCGTAAACCTGAAATTCCACCACATCACCAACAGCTTCGGCTTTAAGGTTTGTGACATTACCGATGATGATCAGCTTCAGGGTTTGATGCGCATCCGCAAGGTTGTTCTTCACGGAATGCCTACAGAAGGACTGTATGTTTGCGACGGCGATGACAGCTATTGGGTACCTAATGCCAAGCGTCAGGAGCTTGTCTTTTTTGAGGGTGATGACTGCGTAGCGTGCGGTGAGGAGAATGCAGGTTTTATCGGTAAGGAAAGCCTTTCGGATGACAAAGAGGAGTGCAGCCGTATGTACGTAGTTCCTGAGGAGCTTACCGATAAGCATTATGTTGAGGTTATTTTTGACGTCAACTCATTTGACTATGACGGGACACATTATGGAAGTGTTTGCGGCATGTCACAGGTAATACCTATTTCCGGAGTTGTTCCTGATGATGTGTTGGAGAAAGGACTCCAGTATACTTTCATTCTGGGCTTGAATCTGGAATCCGTTTACAGGACAATTGAGTTTACGGCATCTGTTGATGATTGGGAGGGTAAGTTCGACTGCCGTATATTGGATTATGACAATGAGTAATCTGCAAGTAAGAGAGAAATAAAAAATTTTGGACTGAAGATAAACACGATATTTATGAGGAAGATTTGGAATTATGTACAGGAACTCAGGTTTATGTACTGGAAGCGTAGGATTGAGGGTAACTGGTACTTCTCGGATGTGGTATATTACCGTGATGCCAAGAGAATCCAGAAAAACACCACTGTGAATAAACGTAAGTGGAATCTCGTACTAAGCCCTAATTCATACGTAATGTACGGTGATGCGCCCCTGACAGTTGCCAATATGGTTACTATGGAGGGACATTATTCACTCAATCCTGACGGAAGCCTGACTTTCTGCGAGGAGTGCGATGGAGGTGAGACCATAACCAAGAAGGCACGTATCTGTAAATTGAATGATAAAGAGTTGGTATACAGCTATGATCGTGACCAGTTCCAGAATCTCAATTACATGAACGAGCAGAAGCAGACGGCTCAAGCTGATAAGGTCTATTATTCTTTCTTCAGGCTATAAATAGTTAGGTTCAAGAATCTGTTTGTGCAGATTGTCATTCAAGTAAAGAAAGAAAAACGCGCTCCCAAACCGGGAGCGCGTTTAATCTTTTTATAGGAGGATATCTTTTACTTGATATTCTTACGTTCTATCATCCAACCCTCCATCTTACCGACACCGGGCTCATTGCCTGTGAACATTGTGCTGGCCTCCTTGTCGCCCTTGAGCCACCATTTGAGCCATGCTCCGGCAACTTTAGCGTAGTCACCGCCGTTGGGCTGCATGTAAGTTCCGCCGTGGCCGATACCATCCAGGCTTACAAGGCATGCGGGCATTGAGCCTGACATACGCTTGAAGTCATCATTGCCGTTCTCCCATGCTATATCAGTTGATCCGCCAAGGATCCAGATAACTGACTTTTGTTTCATCTTGGCAAGGCTAGCCTTGTCTTCACTTTCATCAGTTCCAAAGAAACCGCTGTTCATGACCATAATGGTCTTGATACGTGCGTCGTCCAACATGTGGAGAGCCTGCAGACCGCCACATGACATACCGGCAGCAGCGATGTTATCAAGATCAAGCTTACCGTAGTAGGGGCTGTTCTTATCGGCATTCTGAGCGATTGCCCATTCAAGAGCCTGCTTCAGGCCTTCGGGGTCACCCATGGACATTCCACCTCCCATGCCGCCCATACCACCGGGCATTCCACCTCCCATTCCCATGCGAGGCATACCGCCGCCTTGGCCACCTTGAGGAGCACCCTGACCCTGAGGACGCTGGCCCTGAGGCGCTCCTTGCGGACGTTGACCGCCCATACCACCGGGCATTCCGCCTCCAAAGCCTCCCATGCCACCGGGCATTCCGCCGCCCTGACCCATACGGGGAACATCACCGGTCTGACCGGGACGCGGAGCCTCCTGCTGCTGGTAATTGCTGGGACCGATTGCTACAATCAGGAATCCCTGTGATGCCACTTCATTCAGGAAATTGATGTGGCCGCTGGGAGAGTTGGCGCAACCGCCGTTACCCCATACCACTACAGGAAGCGGGTTTTTCTTGTCAAACTTGCTCAGATCCTGAGGACGGAAAATAGTGTGGGTTGTAAGAGATGCCTCTTCCATCATGATTGCCTTGTAGGGGCCTGAACCACCTTCCTCAACGATTCTCGAATTCTGTGCCTGCACTGGCACTGCAACCAGAGCCATTACCGCTGCGGCTGCAAAAAACAAATCCTTTTTCATTATTTGATACAGTTAGTAAATATGGTTTTCTGCATCAAATGTAACTCTAATTTTTCAATTTTTAGCTACATTCGCAAAACCATTTCAGAAACAGATAAATACAGAAATATATGGAAGAAGAGAAGAAACCGGTCGAATTACCGGAAAACGCGTATCGCGAACTAAAACAAGGTGAGTCTTACGAACCAATTATGAATCCCGGTAAAGTCTATCCCGAGGCTAATCTTTGGTCAGTGGGATGGGGATTGCTTATGGCTGTCCTGTTCTCGGCCGCAGCGGCATATCTAGGTCTTAAGGTTGGACAGGTGTTTGAGGCAGCCATTCCTATAGCAATCATTGCTGTTGGCGTGTCAAGCGTGGCCAAGCGTAAGGGCGCTTTGGGAGAGAATGTGATTATCCAGTCCATAGGAGCCTGCTCGGGTGTGATTGTGGCCGGTGCAATTTTTACTCTTCCTGCACTTTACATACTGCAGGCAAAGTATCCCGATATGACCGTTAACTTTATGCAGGTGTTCATAAGCTCACTGTTGGGCGGTGTACTGGGCATTCTGTTCCTGATCCCGTTCCGTAAATATTTCGTAAAGGATATGCATGGCAAGTATCCTTTCCCCGAGGCAACAGCTACCACTCAGGTACTCATATCGGGTGAGAAGGGTGCCGGCCAGGCCAAACCTCTTGTCGTTTCAGGTATAATTGGCGGAATATATGACTTCATAGTATCTACGTTCGGACTCTGGACAGAGAACTTCACCACAAGGGTATGTGCGTGGGGATCGGCTCTGGCAACTAAGGCCAAGCTGGTGTTCAGCATCAATACGGGTGCAGCCGTGCTGGGCCTGGGTTATATTGTAGGTCTTAAGTATGCTTGCATCATTGCTGCCGGTTCGGCTCTGGTTTGGTTCGTGATTGTTCCCATTCTGCCTATGTTGGGTGATGCGTTCCTGCAGTCACTTAATCCTGCCATTACCGATGCAGTTGCCGGAATGGAGCCCGAGCAGATTTTCTCAAGCTATGCACGTCATATCGGTATTGGCGGTATCGCTATGGCCGGTATCATTGGTATCTGGAAGTCATGGCCTGTAATCAAGGGTGCCGTAAGTCTGGCAGGACGTGAACTTAAGGGTGGCAAGGGTTCAGCCGATGTCCAGGTGGAGCGCACCCAACGTGACCTCCCCATGAAGATAGTTATTATAGGTATTATAGTAGCGCTCGTAGCTGTGTTTGCATTCTTCTATTTCGGTGTGATGGATTTCAATCTGCTTCATGCCGTAGTAGGTATCCTGGTTGTTGGAATCATTGCATTCCTGTTCACTACCGTTGCTGCAAACGCAATTGCCATTGTAGGTACCAACCCTGTATCGGGTATGACTCTGATGACCCTTATCCTGGCATCAGTGATTATGGTTGCTGTAGGTCTTAAGGGTACTCCCGGTATCGTTTCGGCCCTGATCATGGGTGGTGTGGTATGTACCGCACTCTCAATGGCCGGAGGTTTCATTACCGACCTTAAGATAGGTTACTGGCTGGGATCAACACCGGCTGTACAGCAGGGTTGGAAGTTTCTTGGTACTCTTGTATCGGCCCTGACAGTAGGCGGGGTGCTCATTATCCTGAACAAGACTTACGGATTTGTGGGTGACAACGCTCTGGTTGCCCCGCAGGCCAACGCAATGGCTGCCGTTATCGATCCGCTTATGTCGGGTACAGGCGCTCCCTGGTGGCTTTATGCTGTAGGCGCAGTGATTGCGCTGATACTGAATTTCTGCAAGATTCCGGCTCTGGCATTTGCCCTGGGTATGTTCATCCCGTTCCAACTCAATATTCCGCTGGTAGTAGGCGGTTTCATCAACTGGTATGTGGGCAGCCGTTCAAAGGATACTGCAGTCAATACCTCACGTGTGGAGCATGGAACTCTGCTTGCATCGGGCTTTATTGCCGGCGGTGCGTTGATGGGTGTGGTAAGCGCTGCCTTGAGATTTGCCGGACTGGATCTGTTTATGGCCGATTCATGGACAGGATCCCATATGGCAGAGTGGCTGTCACTGATTATGTACGCAGTACTGATATGGTACTTTGTACGCAGCGTGATGAAGCGCAAAAACGCTTAGAACAGGGAAATTGCGTAGGCTATGTAAGCCATAAAGAATGTGATGCCGGCCAAGCGTCCCAGACGGCCCTGAGGTTTCCAGGGTTGCACGAACAACACAAGTGCGACTGAGAAGGCAAGCATCATAATGAAATCAAATGTGTACTGTGCGTACTCGAATGTGATGGGTCTGATTGAACCCGATACACCGAGTACGCACAGTATGTTGAATATGTTTGAGCCTATGATGTTGCCAATGGAAATATCCATCTCTTTCTTGACGGCTGCGGCAACCGATGCTGCCAGTTCGGGCAGGCTGGTTCCAAGGGCTACGATTGTGAGACCAATGACCTTGTCGCTCACACCCATTGACTTGGCCAGCACGGTGGCTCCGTCGACCATGAAATCGGCTCCGAATGCCAGCATGAAGCACGAAAGTATTATGAGCAGTATGGCAACGGCCACAGACATGTTCTTGCCTTGAATCTCTATCTCGTTTTCTGCGTCAGATTTGGCTGTACGTCCTTTCCGGATGGATAGGGTTGTAAACAGTACGATTCCGGCAAACAGTACCAAACCTTCAATCCTGGATATTCCGCTGTTAAGCGAGAATATGAGCAAGAGTACCGATGCGGCTATCATTATCAGTCCACTCTTGAGTACCTTACGGTTATCGGTGGGTATAGGGCAGAGTATTGCGGTAAGTCCCAGAATCAGGCCGATGTTGGCGATATTGGACCCCAGAACGTTACCCATTGCTATGCCTGCGCTGCCTTTTATGGCCGATATCATGCTGACAAGTAGCTCCGGGGCCGATGTTCCGAATGCCACAATAGTCATACCTATTACCAGTGATGATATGCGGTATTTGCGTGCCAGAGCCACGCCGCCGTCAACAAGCCAGTCACCGCCAAAGAATAGCAGTGCGAATCCCGCAAGCAGTTTGATGATTGCCCAAATTGTCTCTGTCAAAATCATGCCGCAAAATTAGTATAAATAAGTGTGAAATTTAGTCCGTTTAGATACAAAAGGTCACTTTTATGGATAAGAAAGTACGCTGGAAAATACTATATTTGCAACTTGTAAAATTTACGATATGAAAGCAGTTTCAGGGCGCGTAGCCCAAATAATCGGTCCGGTAGTCGATGTCGCGTTTGAGAGCGGCGATGATCTGCCGTCAATCCATGAAGCTCTGGAGATCACGCGTGATGACGGCCGCAAGCTAATCATCGAAGTACAGCAGCATATAGGTGAAAATATGGTCCGTTGCGTGGCTATGGATCTTACAACCGGTCTGCGTCGCGGCATGGAGGTGCGCGTTACAGGCGGTCCTATCACGATGCCTGTAGGCAAACAGATCAAGGGCCGTATGATGAATGTTACCGGTGAGCCTATTGATGACCTCAAGCCTTTGGACAAGGAGGGTGCTTTTCCCATACACCGTCAGCCTCCTAAATTTGAGGAGCTGTCAACGGTTGAGGAGGTGCTGTTTACCGGAATCAAGGTGATAGACCTGCTGGAACCCTACTGCAAGGGTGGTAAGATTGGTTTGTTCGGCGGTGCCGGCGTTGGCAAGACCGTGCTTATCATGGAGCTCATAAACAATATCGCAAAGAAAAACAACGGATTCTCGGTATTTGCCGGAGTGGGAGAGCGTACCCGTGAGGGTAATGACCTGCTTCGCGAGATGATTGAGTCCGGTGTAATCAAATACGGCGATGCCTTCAAGGAGAGCATGGCCAAGGGAGAGTGGGATCTTAGCAAGGTTGACTATGATGAGGTTGCCAAATCACAGGCCACGCTTGTGTACGGTCAGATGAATGAGCCTCCAGGGGCACGTTCATCGGTTGCACTTTCGGGTCTTACCGTTGCAGAGTCATTCCGTGACGGTGCCGGCAGCGACGGTGCTTACAGCGATATCCTGTTCTTTATCGATAATATTTTCCGTTTCACACAGGCCGGATCTGAGGTATCGGCCCTTCTTGGACGTATGCCTAGTGCCGTAGGTTATCAGCCTACGTTGGCCAGTGAGATGGGTAAGATGCAGGAGCGAATCACATCGACCATACACGGATCAATCACATCGGTTCAGGCTGTATATGTTCCGGCCGATGACCTTACCGACCCGGCACCTGCCACAACGTTCTCGCACTTGGATGCGACCACCGTTTTGAGCCGTAAGATTGCCGAATTGGGTATCTATCCGGCCGTTGACCCGCTGGATTCAACTTCACGTATCCTTGATCCCAATATCGTTGGCAAGGCACATTACGATACCGCACAGCGTGTAAAGCAGATTCTGCAGCGCTACAACGAGCTTCAGGATATCATTTCAATTCTTGGTATGGATGAGTTGTCCGATGAGGATAAGCTCACCGTGGCACGTGCCCGCCGAGTACAGCGTTTCCTGTCACAGCCGTTTACCGTTGCCGAGCAGTTTACCGGTGTCAAGGGTACTATGGTAAGCATCGAGGATACCATACGTGGATTCAACATGATTCTTGACGGTGAGGTCGATGACCTTCCTGAGCAGGTGTTCCTGAATGTGGGTACCATTGAGGAGGCCATTGAAAAGGCCAAGAAGTTGCAGGAGGAAATGAAGGGTTGATTATGCTAAAGTTGAGGATTATAGCTCCGGACAGGTTAGTATTTGAGGGTGAGGTTGAAAGTGTCACTCTTCCGGGTATCGTAGGCAGTTTTACTGTCCTGAACCGTCATGCACCTATAATCTCGTCTCTGGAAAAGGGAAAAATATCATACAGAAACGCGAACGGACAGACTGATGTAGCCGTAAAGTCCGGATTCGCCGAGGTCAGGGATAACGTCCTTTCAATTTGTGTTGAGTTATGAAGAAACTGATAACTATATATCTGATAGCACTTTCCGTGCTGACCATAGGCTCAGTACTGGCGTTGCGTACCGTATGGCCGGAGCAGTATCCGTCATTGCTGTTCGTTATACCGTTGTTTTTCGGACTTATGCTTGGAGTAATGGCCTGGCTCAAGCGCGCAAATGAAAAGAAGGGGCGTGACCGCAGTATATTCTTCCTGACCTACAGGGTTGTCAAGATATTGCTGGCCATTATCCTGCTGCTTGTTTATTTCGCTTCTGTAGGTGAACAGTTACTGGCTTTTGCTGTGGTATTCATGATTTATTATCTGTGTCTCTCGGCAATTGAGACGATACTGTTTATGAAAGGAGAAAAGAAGAGTTGAAGAGACTGGCTTACATATTGATGGCATTGATGTTGGTGGTATGCGTTCCTGCCGCTGCATCGGATACTGAGATAGCCCAGGATGAGACTGTTGATGTTAAAGGCATCATTTTCGGCCATCTTAAGGACTCCTATCACTGGCATATCATCACAATAGGTGAGAAGGAGATATCCCTGCACCTTCCGGTAATGCTTTACAGCAAGGTTTCGGGCTGGCATTTCTTCTCGTCACGTGAACTTGAGGAGACTGGCAGTTATGAAGGATTCCATATCACAGATGAGGGAGCTCATGCCGGCAAGCTTGTTGAAACATTGCCGGACGGAACCGAACTCAAGCCTCTTGACCTCTCCCTTACTAAAGTTGCTCTTGGAGTCATTATAAACAGCGTACTGCTTTGCGTGATAGTGATGTGTACCGCCCGTTGGTACAGAAGGCATAAATCTACTGATCCTGCTCCCGGCGGTTTTGTAGGCCTCATGGAGTATGTAGTGGCAATGATCGTTGATGATGTGATCAAACCATCGGTAGGTAAGGATTACAAACGGTATGCGCCGTTGTTGCTTACAATATTTTTCTTTATCCTGCTGAGCAATATAATGGGGCTTATCCCCATATTCCCTGCGGGAGCCAATGTGACCGGTAACATTGCCATAACCCTTACTCTTGCACTGGTAACATTCTTTACCGTGAATGTGTTTGGCAACCGTGAATACTGGAAGGAGATTCTTTGGCCCGATGTTCCAGTTTTTCTGAAGGCTCCTATACCACTGCTTCCGTTCATTGAGATAATAGGTATATTCACAAAGCCGTTTGCACTGACTGTCCGTCTGTTCGCCAATATTACGGCAGGTCATGCCATCATACTTTCACTTACGTGTGTCATATTCATAACAGCAAAGATGGGGCCGGTGATAGGTGCTCCGATGACGGTATTGTCAGTGTTCTTTATGATATTCATGAACTTGCTTGAGTTGCTTGTGGCATATATCCAGGCATATGTATTCACAATGCTGAGCGCAGTGTTCATAGGACTTAGCCGTCCTGAGGAACATCATGCAAAAGAAAAGATAAAAGTAAATAACGATAATACATTAACAACTTAAATATCAACATTATGATGTTAGCAACATTCTTACAGGCTGCCGTAGGTGCAGCTTTCGGCAATGCCGGTATAGCACTGGGTGCCGCAATCGCAGTTGTAGGTGCAGCTCTTGGTCTGGGTAAGATCGGTCAGTCGGCAATGGAGTCAATCGCACGTCAGCCCGAGGCTGCAGGTGATATCCGCAGCTCTATGATCCTTATCGGCGCATTCATGGAGGGTGTATCCCTTCTGGCTGTAATTGTTTGTCTGTTGGCACTTTACGCTAAGTAATGGATCTGCTGATTCCTGAAGTCGGAACAATCATCTGGATGCTCATTGCAGCCGGTATTGTGTTCTTCATATTGGTTAAGTGGGGATTTCCTATGATAACCGATATGGTGGACAAGCGTAATGAGTATATTGACAAGTCGCTCCAGGCTGCCAAAGAGGCCAACGAGCGTCTTGCCGGAATCCAGAATGAGTGTGATGAGCTGCTCAAGGAGACACGTGCCGAGAAGGCGCGTATCCTCAAGGAGGCAGCCGACCGGCGTGATGAAATCATTGCAGAGGCAGAGAATCGTGCCAAGGAGAGTGGTGAGAAACTTATCTCCGATGCACGTGAACAGATCCGTCTTGAGAAGGAGGAAGCATTACGCAGCCTGCGCCGTCAGGTTGCTGAGATTTCGGTCCAGGTGGCCGAGAGGGTTGTCCTTAAGGAAATCGCTACCGATGAGGACCAGCTCCTTTTGATAGACCGCATGATAGATGATGTCAAGACAGAAAAGTAAGGTATGAATACAGGAACCGTATCCGTGCGTTATTCCAAGGCTCTGCTGCAGTTTGCGTTAGAGCAGGGCGATGCAGGGCAAGTGTATGCCGAGATGCAGACGCTTGCCGAACGGATGCGGAGTGTCCGTGCCATACATGACCGTCTGGTTGATCCGACGGTGAGCGTGAGTGACAAGTGCAGTCTGCTTGAGACTGCTGTCACTGACGGAAAGAAACCACTTAGCGACTCCTCCAAGGCTTTCTTTAAGCTTGTTGTGGATGCAGGTCGCGGTGACTGCCTGCTGTTTATGGCTGTAAGCTATCAGGATCTGTATCGCCTTAAGAATGGTATTGTGCCGGTACAGCTCATTACAGCCACTCCTGTTGGTGATGAACGTAGGGCAAGGCTGAAACAGCTGGTAGAGAATGTAGAGCACGGTCGCGTTGAGTGGACACATACCGTGGATCCGTCACTTGACGGCGGATTTGTGCTTCTGGTTGACGGATTCCGTCTTGATGCCAGTGTTGCAGGCAAGTTGCAGAGAATCCGTAAGGAACTTATTGAAAAGAATAATCGTATCATATAATGGCAAACGGAATAAAGGCAAGTGAGGTATCGGAGGTACTTCTGGAACAACTTAAAGGCATTGATACATCCGCCAAGTTTCAGGAGGTTGGAACCGTTCTCCAAGTGAGTGACGGTGTAGTTCGCATTTACGGACTCAAGAACGCCGAGGCCGATGAGCTGATAGAGTTTGACAATGGCATCCAGGCCATAGTGATGAATCTGGAGGAGGATAACGTAGGTGCCATCCTGCTGGGTCCCACCGACCAGATCAAGGAGGATATGATTGTGCATCGCACAGGACGTATCGCCTCCATAAACGTTAGCGAGAATATGGTGGGCCGCGTGGTCAACCCGCTGGGTAAGCCTCTGGACGGACTCAAGGATATAGAAGGTCCCTTCTTTGAGATGCCCTTGGAGCGCAAAGCTCCGGGTGTGGTGTTCCGTGAGCCGGTACATCAACCTTTGCAGACGGGTCTGAGGGCTATCGACGCCATGATTCCAATAGGCCGCGGTCAGCGTGAGCTTATTATAGGTGACCGTCAGACAGGTAAGACCGCCATTGCAATAGATACCATTATCAATCAGCGTGCCAATTATGAGGCAGGTGATCCAGTCTATTGCATATATGTGGCTGTGGGTCAGAAAGGCTCGACTGTGGCTACCATCGTGAACACCCTGCGTCAGCACGGCGCTCTGGATTACACCATCGTGGTAGCCGCTACTGCTGCCGATCCTGCTGCCCTTCAGTACTATGCACCGTTGGCAGGTGCTGCCATTGGTGAGTATTTCCGCGATACCGGCCGTCATGCACTGGTTGTATATGATGACCTTTCAAAACAGGCCGTTGCTTACCGTGAGGTATCACTGATCCTTAAGCGCCCCTCGGGCCGTGAGGCATATCCTGGTGATATCTTCTATCTGCATTCACGTCTGCTTGAGCGTGCAGCTAAGATAATTACCCAGCAGGAAGTTGCTGAGAAGATGAATGACCTGCCGCCTTCGTTGAAGGGCCAGGTAAAGGGCGGTGGCTCGCTGACGGCTCTGCCTATCATCGAGACTCAGGCCGGTGACGTATCGGCTTATATTCCAACCAACGTAATCTCTATCACCGACGGTCAGATATATCTGGAGTCAAGCCTGTTTAACCAGGGATTTCGTCCTGCCATCAACGTGGGTATATCGGTGTCACGTGTGGGTGGTAACGCACAGATCAAATCCATGAAGAAGGTGGCCGGTACGCTTAAGATTGACCAGGCCCAGTATCGTGAACTTGAAGCATTCAGTAAGTTTAGCAGCGATATGGATCCTGTAACTGCTATGGTACTTGACAAGGGACGCAAGAACAACCGTCTGCTCATTCAGCCGCAGTATTCACCTATGCCGGTGGGCGAGCAGATTGCCGTTCTCTACTGCGGTATAAAGGGCCTGCTCAAGAATGTTCCTTTGGACCGGGTAAGTGAGTTCCAGGACCGCTTCCTTGAGATTGTGCGTTCCAAGTATAAGGAGTCGGTGCTTGATGCACTAACAAAGGGAGTTATGAATGATGAGGTAGGCGCTCTTATCGAGGAGGCTGCTGCCAAGACTGTTTCTGAACTGGGAATCTGATAACATATGTCACTCAAGGAGATAAAGACCCGTATCCAGTCGGTCAGCAACACACGCAAGACTACATCGGCCATGAAGATGGTGTCGAGCGTGAAACTTCGCAAGGCACAGCAGAGCATACAGTATGCATTGCCTTACGTTGACCAACTGAATCATATACTCTCCAGTCTTTCCTCCATGCCTCAGGCTCAAAGCGTATCACCGCTAGTGGTGGAGCGTGAAGTAAAGAACGTGGCAATAATATGCCTGTCATCGGACTCAAGCTTGTGTGGCGGATTTAACGCAAACATGATACGTCACACCAATGCCCTGATAGAGGAGTGGCGTAAGATTGATGACGAGCCCCATATCTATCCAATTGGCGCCAAGATTACCGATGCGCTTGCCAAGGAGGGTTACAAGATAAACCGCGCTTTCTCAGGCCTGATGGCCACACGGGATTACAACAAGGCTGCCGAGTTGGCCGATGACCTTATGGACCTGTTCCGTAACGGTCATCTGGACAAGGTAGTGATTACATATACACATTTCCGCAGTGCCGGATCGCAGAAGATTGTCGATGAGGTGCTGCTGCCGGTAAGTGTTCCTGAGGCTGTGGCCGATGCGCCTGCAGCCGATTATATCATGGAGCCGTCGGCAACCGAGCTTATCACTGAGTTGCTGCCCAAGGTTATAAAGACTAAGCTGTACAGTGCCGTGCTGGATTCTTTTGCCAGTGAGCAGGCTGCCCGTGTGATTGCCATGCAGGCTGCAACTGAGAACGCCGACAATCTGATAGGTGAACTGACACTTCAATACAACAAACTGCGCCAGCAGGCCATTACCAACGAGATTCTTGACCTGGCCGGCGGTAGCCAAAACCAGTAATATCAATTATCTGAAATGATTTTTTTCGTTTCTGATGAAAAAACTTCATTTTTAGTTTGCAAACTAAAATCTTAGTTTTATATTTGCATCGTTAATTTGAATTGCGATGGATAACAAGAAGCAAAAACTGCAGGAACTGACCAAAGTTGAACTTGAGGTTATGCAGATTATCTGGAAGCTTGATAAGGAGTTTATAGTGCGTGACGTACACGATATGATGCCTGAGCCGAAACCGGCCTACAATACCGTATCTACAATGGTACGCATATTGGATTCCAAAGGATTCCTGACTCATAGGACAATTGGCCACACCAACCTATACCAGGCTGCTGTAACCAAAAACGATTATACCGGCAGTTTCATGCAGGGTGTACTCAACTCTTTCTTTGACGGTTCTGTGAGCCGTCTGGTGACATTCTTCTCGGATAACAAGAACTTATCCGTAAAGGAGGCCGATGAAATTCTTAAGATGCTGAACAATAAATAACCTATTACTACTATGTCTCAATTTGTTTTTTACTCCTTTTCCGTTATTGTATGCAGCGGTATGTTCATGCTGCTTTACAGCCTTTTTGTGTCACGTAAGGCCGGATATACATTCTGTCGCAGATATCTGCTTGTAGGAATGCTGTTGTCGGTGTTGATTCCTACGCTCAATGTTCCTCTTTATCATATAGATATAAGGAACGCGAATCGTAGGACTGCCGCATTAATTGAGATAGCTCCAACCACCCAATCCGAGATAGTGTATATGCCTAATGCAAATACGGCTGTTCAGGAACCGTCCGAATCACAATCAGTTGCAAGCGCAGAATCTTCCGTATCTGCCTTATCGGATGCTGATATGGCTTCTGTATCAGAAGCTTCGCGTGATAACAGGCTCCATTTGCCTGGCTTTGTCATAATGAGAATGATATTGTTCTTTGCCTACGTTATGGGCGTTCTGATATCTCTTGTAATGATTTTGAGAAGTATAATATATATATCAAAAATCAGGAACAGGTCAATCCTGACAAGACGACAAGGTTACACTCTTGCCGAGAATTCCGATATCAAATCACCGTTCTCGTTCCTGCACACCATATTCATGGGCAGGGAATATAACGAGGTTGAGCGTAGTCAGATACTTAGCCACGAGACCAGTCATGTACATCATCATCATTCACTGGAGAAACTTGCCATGTCCATTTTGCGTTCGCTGTTCTGGTTCAACCCGTTCATGTGGATGGCCGAGAAGAGTCTTGAGGAAGTTCAGGAATGGCAGGCCGATAACGATGCCCTGTCAGACGGCTATAACGTTGATGATTATCGTGATACTGTTATCCGTATGCTGTTCGGATTAAGTCCGCTTACCACAACCGGCATGGGTACATCGTTTACCAAGAAAAGGCTGCTCAGAATGAATGAGAAAGAGTCAACAGGGCACAAGTTAGCCGTAACGGCTCTGACAGTTGTATTGACATCGGGGCTGTTCTTCTGCTTTGGTTGTAAGGCGGTGATTGAAGAGAAGCCCGTCAATGATGATGAAAGGGCAATTCCCGGTTATCCTGAGTTTATGAATACTGAAGGAAAATACAGAAAATACCTTCAGGATGACAACAGAATCTTTTTCAGTATCAATGATCTGATATATGCCAAGAAGGGTGAACCGCTCAAGAGGACTTACTATGTAGAGGAACTTAACGGACTTGACCGAATCAGTAGAGGCCTGGATATTCTTGAACGTCCGGATCAGGAGTCATTACCCACATTGGTTTGTGTTAACGGATACAAGTGTGCGGATTTCCCTTCATCCAAAGAACTAAAATGGGTTAATGCAAAGACTCTGATAGTTATTGGCACCAGACTGGGTTCTTTGGAGGAGTTCCGCCAACTCAAGCCGGAGGATTATCTTGCAATTGTATATTACAAAGCCAAGAGTAAAAAGAATCAGTCGCTTGTATATGTGGTAACCAGCCAAAGCCTTGAAAGTACCACCAGTTACAATTATCCGGCAATTATAAACAGACCGGATGCTGATTTGCCTGATATCATCAATCCCGGAGGATTCGGCGTACATGGAAACTATTTCATATGTCAGGACAATTATAACATTGCAATCACTGAACATTTTGCCGTTGATGGCCGTTTGGTAAGTTATGATGAGTTCAAACAGGTTTATAAAAGCCGCGGGTGGTATAGTCCTCTGGTATTAAGAAACTCTCAAGCCGAAAGAAGATTCGGAAAAGGTATACTGGAGGTTGCGGAACTCAGGAACGGCAGGGCTGTACGTGTCCATTTCTCAAATGTCAACGGATTGATATTGGCAGTGATTAACGGCAAGGAATACAATGTTTCCGAACTTAAGAACCTGTCGGATATTCTTGGAATCAGCCATGAAATCAAGGAAAATGATCCGCTAACCTATGTCGAGATATTTGTTGACCAGGCTAATAACGACTGGATAAATGACCAGATTGTGGAACTTATAAAACAAAACATTCCCTGGGATGATCCGGCACTCATAATTAACGCATTCCGTAAGATTACGGTTAAGAGCAAACCGACCCGTGAATCAGGTTTTGTATCATATACCAGTAGCGAGCTGGTTCCGATAAAGCCGTAAGTGTTATTTCAGGAAGCGTACATCAAAGATGCGCGGGGCTTGTGAGCCGTCGACGGCACGGAATGTAATCCTTATCTTTTCCTTGCCCTGGTAAAATCCTACGGGAATATCATACTCCTTGCGCACTATTTCGGCCTGTCCATTAACAGGGAACTCCCTTTCTGTGATGAATGGCATATCCTCAATCAGGATCTCTATAGAGCGGTTCTGGTTGTTTTCGGCACCCCAGTAACCTATGCAGAGGCTCAGGTTGGTGTTGCCGTCGGGGTAGAGGTCATAGCTGAAACTTCCGCCACGGCGTACGGTACGGTAGGGCTTGTTGTCCTGGTTGCCGGTCATTGAGTTCTGGCTCTGTATCTTATGGTCAGCCTCGGGCTGCTGCTCGCCGGGAACGATAGCGTCGACTGTACGGCGGTCCAGTTCAAGTGCTGCAGCCTCATCGGCCTTGATCTTTTCCAGCATCTTGGCGTAGTCTTCACTATTCAGTGAGAGGAAGTAGACAGCATAGCGGCTGTCATGCAGACTGTAGAACGGCTCCAGCTCCACATCAGGGAAATTACTGTTGTCAAAAAGTCCGCTGGCAGTGTAGTGCAGGGGTTTGCCGGGAACGGGGTCTAGACCGGCCACTTTCTTTTCGAGTTCTGCGCGCGTTCCTATCATTATAGGAGTTTCGGCAACGGGAACAAGTGAACCGTGGGCAATGTGGCTCCAGCGACCGTCATCGGCTACCAGACCGGCCATATCCTGACTGCCTGTGCGTGCGGCCAGAACAATGGGGCCGTGTTTTATTGCCAGATACTCGGTTTCGTGATCAAGCTCCTCAATTGTGTTCTGCATAGGCAGGCTTATCTCAATTACATCACCGTTCTTCCATTTGCGCTCAATTGCCACATATGATGAAGGTTGTGCATCGGCTGCAACCTCCTTGCCGTTAACCTTGATGCTGAAGTCCGATGTGGTCCACTCCGGACAACGTATCATCATACGGAACTTACAGGCCTTCTTCAGGTTTATGGTAAGTTTTGACGACTCGGAGTAGGGGAACTGTGTCTCTTGAGTGATGGTGGCATTGTTCTCAGTCCATGTAAGGCGTGATGCCACGAAAAGGTTTACGCGCAGTTCCTGAGCACCGTCATGGGTGTAGATGAACTCGCCGTACTTGCCGTGATTCTCCATACCTGTACCTACGCAGCACCACATTCCCTCATTCACTGCGGAATAAACGCGATAGTGTGCCGGACGCAGCGGAGTGAAATAGACATAACCTCCGTGCTCGGGATGCTGTGTTGAAAGTATATGGTTGTACATGGCTTTCTCATAGAAATCGGCATACTCAGCCTTGGGATCAATAGCAAAGAGGAACTCGGTAAGTTTGAGCATGTTGTTGGTGTTGCATGACTCCGGGCCCTCACGGTGTTCCACGTAGCTCTTGTAGTCCGATGCGGCCGGGAAATGCTCGCTGCGGCTGTTACCGCCTATAACTACTGAGCGGTGGTTAGCTACGCGGTCCCAGAAGAACTCTGCTGCATTGCGTGCGCGTTCATCATTGTCAAGTGCAGCTACGCGTGCGTAACCAACGGCCTTGGGCACCTGCGTGTTGGCATGCTTGTTGTCAAGGTTGTCATTGCCATCGGCCATATTCTCAAATATCTCCTTGTGGCGGAAACGCTTGGCTGCCTCTATGTACTTGCGGTCACCGGTAATCTGGAATGCATCGGCAAATACCTCATTCATGCCTCCGAACTCGGTACCGGTCATACGCTCCATCTGGTTGTCATCCAGTCCGGATATTATGTCGAGCCCCCAGTCACAGAACTTTATGAACATATCCTTGGCCTTCTCAATGCCGGCATACTGCCACGCGTCACGCAGGCCCGCGTACATCTTATGTACATTATACCATGGAACCCATGCTCTCTGAAACAGTCCGAAATCACCGTTCTTGAGGTTACCCCACAGCTGCTTGCTGTTGGGAACGCCACCCACATAACCGTTGCCGTTGGCATTCTGGCAGCGTTCCAGCTCATCAATCATATAGACCAGTCGGTCATAGCACTCCTGATTGCCGGTTGCGGCATAGTGTATGGCCAGGGCCGATACATAGTGTCCGCCAACGTGTCCGTCCAGACCCTCCCAGTTTGGGAACAGTTCGGCTTTCTTGGGCAGTCCGGCCTCCTTGAGGAACGGAGCCAGCAGACGGTCGGTGTCATACTCCAGAAGAACCTTTACGTTAAGGTCCATGGCGTGCTTGAACGGTCCGTCAAGCAGTTCTACCTGATTAAGGTTAAAGGTGTTGTGATACAGTTTGTCCTGCGCTGAGGCATATGCAACAGTCAGGGTCAGTGCGATGGCAATGGCTGTACGTTTCATATTCAGTTAGTATTTGTTTCTTATTTGACTTTGTATGGGAATCTTAGTTTAAGCTCCTGGGCAAACCAGTACTTCCACCAGTCGCGGTCATGTCCGCCATTGTACACCCATGAGTGAACATTTCCTCCGCGTTTCCTTATGTCCTTTAATAAATTAGGGAAATAGTCAAACATTCCCACTTCCTCTTTTGCTCCCCAGCATATTCTGTATGATGTGGGAGATGTAATCATACCGTAGTCCTTTATATCGGAATAGACCGGTGAGTAGCACCAGTATTCGGAAATGAGCCCCGGGTTACGCAGACTTAATGTCAATCCGAAATCCGCACTGTTTGACGTACCGAAGAATATCCTGTCTTCACTTGATGACGAAACGGGTGCTTCCTTTTCAATATAAGGTATGAATTCGTTGACGAAAAAAGAGTGGTGATTGTCGAACAGCTTGGCCAGTGTATTGTCGTTTTTTGCCAATGCTTCGACGTACTCTGCATTCCTGTATGCAAGATTGTATCCGGGGACGGTTTTCTTGTTCTCATATGAACAGGCTATGATTACAGGCTTTATTGATTTGTTATCAATGAGCGAGTCCAACATCTTTTTGAATCCGCAATCCTTGAAAACAAGTCCATCGGCCATATATATGACCGGAAGCAGATCATCGGAACTGATATTCTTGGGAATGTAAATTCCTCCGGAGCGGACCATACCGTCCTGACAACTGATATTGAACTCTTTGAATTGTGATTCTACAGTAGTCCTTTTGCAGGAATGCAAAAGACTAAAAACGATTATGGACAGAACCAGATAACAAGATATCTTTTTCATAATCTGAACGAGTTATAATGTTACTTAAAAAAGGTACGTACAAAGGTATGAATTATTGGTTGTGATTAAACCATGGGGCACTTTTTTAATCAAAATGCAAATAATTTGTTAATTTGTCAATTTCACATTTAACCAAGTGCCTCGAACGTTATAGTAAAGGTGTATTTTTATTAATGTGCATACAATCAAAACAAACAATAATTACACTCAAATGAAAAGAATTGCCATTCTGCTTGCATTTCTAGCGACATCAGCCACAGCGCTTGTCGCACAGAATCTATCAGTTAAAGGTACAGTCTACGATTTTGATACGGCTGAACCGATGTCTCCTGCCGCAGTGCAGATTTACAGAATCTCAGGTACAGACTCCACTTATATCGGTGGTACCTCTACTGACGACGATGGAGCTTTCGTAATTAATAACCTGAGCGCAGGTAACTATGTTGCACGCGTTTCCTTCATGGGTTATGACACTGCGGACAAGAATTTCTCACTCAGGTCAGGTACTGCTATGACAGATCTTGGTAAGATCACGATGAGGGGTGGTCAGATGCTGGATGAGGTTGCCGTATCGGCTGTCGTGGCAAAGGTTCAGATGATCAACGATACAGTCATGTTCAACAGTGCTGCTTACAAACTTCCTGAAGGTTCATCAGTTGAGGACCTGATCCGTAAGCTCCCCGGTGTTCAGATTGGCAGTGACGGTAATATCACGGTTAACGGTAAGCAGGTTTCAAGAATCCTTGTTAATGGTAAGGAGTTCTTCAATGACGATAAGACCGTTGCTCTGACACAGCTCACAGCCGATATGATCGAGAAGGTCAAGGCTTATGAGAAGCAGAGTGATCTGGCTCGTCAGACCGGTATTGATGATGGTGAAGAAGAGACAGTGCTCGACCTTCAGGTTAAGAAGGGTATGGCCAAGGGTTGGTTTGGTAACCTCTCTGTCGGTGGCGGTGCTCCTCTTGAGAAGGAAGGCTTTGATGTTGCAGCTCTCTATCAGGTCAATGCCTCTCTGAACCGTTTCGATGAAGATAAGCAGTTCACCATCATGGGTTCAGCCAGCCAGTCATCAGGCGGCATGGGCGGCTTCGGCGGCATGCGTATGGGCGGCGGTGTCGGCATGGGCATGGGCGGCATGGGCATGGGCGGCGGCTTCGGCGGCATGTCCGGTGGCGGCGGTGGCGTCAGCAAGAGCTACTCAGGCGGTGCCAACTTTGCCATGAACCTTGGTAAGGAGATTTCATCAGATAACTATCAGTACGAGGTTGGTGGTAGTGTTAACTGGAGCCACAGTGACAATACTTCAAGCTCAAAGTCATCAGGTGAGAACTTCTATGCAACCAGTGCCGCAACTCCAGGTGCAATTGACCATACATGGAACAACAGAATCGGTGATAACGGAAGTGGCAGTAACAGCCTTAGTGCCAATATGCGTATTGAGTGGAACAAGGATACTTATACCAGCCTTCTTTTCCAGCCTCAGTTCTCATGGAGCACTTCAAACAGCACCAGCACCAGTAAATCAAGGACATTCAAGAACGATCCTTATAAGTTTGCTGCTGATCCTCTTGATACAACCACTCTCTATAAGGACAGGACATTGATTCCTACCAAATATGGAGATGTATTCGCTGAATTTGATATTGATCCCAATTCAGCTGATCCCGATGCTGATATTATTGATTCTCTGTATCAGATGTCAATCTGGAATATTCAGAACAGTAACTCAAAGAGTACCAGCACAAGTACCAGTGCCAGCGGTACAGCCCAGTTCGTAAGAAGATTCGGTAACCGTGGCCGTAACATATCTTTGCGTGGTACCTACAATATCAGTAATTCAAACAGCGAGCAGTTCTCACGTAGCGAGCAGATGTCTCATAACTACGCATTCGATGCTACAACTATGACTCGTTCATATGTAAGACATGACACTCTGCTCAACCGTTACAATGACAACCCCAGCAAGAGACAGACTTACAGCATACAGGGAACATATTCAGAGCCTATAGGTACAGGAACATATCTGCAGTTCAGCTATCAGTTCCAGTACAGTGCACAGAACAGTGACCGTGCCACATACAACATGGCAGATGCTTTGGCTGATACATGGGGTAATCCCGACTGGATTTATGAGGACAATCAACTCTCACGTGATGAGAAATTGAGCACCAACTCATTCTATTACAACTATGACCAGACTGCTCAGATTCAGTTCCGTAAGAATGCAACAGACCAGACTTACAACTTCACCGTTGGTCTCTCGGTTCTGCCTCAGTATTCTAAGATGAACTACACCGGTATGGGTGTTACCGATACTCTTCTTGAGCGTACAGTATTCAACTGGACTCCTACCGTACAGTTCCGTTACAGAGTTACCCGTCAGGAGCAGATCAACATCCGTTATAACGGTCGTTCAAGTCAGCCTCAGATGTCACAGTTGCTAGACATCCGTGATGATACAGACCCGTTCCGCGTATCAAGCGGTAACCCCAATCTGTTGCCTACATTCAACAACCAGTTGAGCTTGGGTTATCAGAAGTACAATCCTGTTACAATGGGTAGTTTCAATATCAATACAAGCATAAGCAATACTCTCCGTCAGATCCAGAACAAGACCACTCTGCTTGCCAACGGTGGTACAGAGAGCAGACCTGAGAATATGGATGGTTTCTGGGCTAACTGGAATGCTAACGCAAGTATCATGTACAACTACACATTCCCCGATGACCGTTATTCAATCATGACCAACACCTCTGGTAACTACAGCCATCAGGAGAGTTGGGCTCAGATTATGGGTGGCGATGCACAGCTCCGTAAGAGCAACACCACTGGTGCCAATGAGAGCTTGAGCGCTGAGTATCGTGACGACTACCTGACTGTATCATTGGATGGATCACTGCGCTACAGCCATTCAACCAATGACCTGCAGCCTGAGCGTAACATGGATACCTATGACTTCAGCTATGGTACCAGTCTTATGGCTTACATTCCTTGGAGAAACATGCGTGTTGGTTCAGACCTTAACATGAATAGCCGTCGTGGTTATGATGAGGGTATGAATACCAATGAGCTTATCTGGAATGCTTCACTGTCATTCTCATTCCTCAAGGGTAACAAGGCTAGCCTTTCACTTGCAGCATATGATATCCTGCATCAGCGCAGTACCGTAAACCGTTCTATGAGCGCTACATCACGTACTGATACTGAGAACAAGAATATCACCAGCTACTTCATGGCAACCCTGACATATCGTCTGTCACTCATGGGTGACCGCAACTCTCGCCAGCAGCTCCGTGGCCGTGGCGGTATGGGCGGCTTCGGCGGCGGCATGGGCGGCTTCGGCGGCGGCATGGGTGGCTTCGGCGGCGGCATGGGCGGCGGAATGCCCATGGGCGGCGGTGGCTTCGGTGGTGGCATGTTTTGATCCACACTAAGTCAATAAAAAAAGGGAAGCTCATTCGAGCTTCCCTTTTTTTATTGTCACTTTACCGGTGTCATCTTTATTATGCCGATGGAGTTTTCGGGGAGGGTCAGGGTGAACTGCTTCTTGATGGTGCCTAAGTTCTTGGTGTGGGGAACTACGGCTTCGGTGTAGCTCACTCTGTTGCGATTGCCTCCAAATCCGCCGAACTGGCCGGGACGACCTCCGGGGCCTAAAGCCTGTGCCTGGGGCTGTGCTCCGGCATAGGTGTTCTGATCACCCTGATTCTTGACTTTTGTGTCATGTGATGAGATGAAATCAACGGTAGCGGTGTACTGTTTCTTTTCTTTGCCCATATTGATGGTGAGGAGCTTGTCAACTGCCTCTGAGTTTACGAATTTGATGTAAATCTCACCGGTCTTTGTGTCAATAGTAGGTGAAGTAAAGACAGTATTGTCAACTTCGTTGCCGTTCATTACATCTGTCATCTTGAAAGCGCGGTTTCCGGCCTCTGAGAAGAGTTTCTGATAATAGTAATTGGTGGTACGCCACAGACCGCGGTTATCGAACCAGATCAGATTGGAGTTCCATTTATTGAATCCCTTCTTGCAGAACAGTGGTGCGTAGGCTGCCATCACGACCATATCACTGTTGCGTTCCAGACTGGTCCAGTATGCGGCCTCGGCCATTGCCGATGCATAATCGTTATTGCTGTTGTTGTTTGCAAACTCGCCTACGAATACGCGGGTGGGGCGGTTGCGGTCATAAGTGAGACCATCTGCGCCACGAACCTTATCGGCATTGTAGCGGTCACCGTTGGTGTAGAACCACTGGTTGTTGCGGTAGTAGTGCTCATCGACTACGGTGTTCTGATACTTCTCATCAATTTCATGCATATTGGCGTTGAATTCGCGGCCATCGGCTGCCGAACCGGCTGTGGATACGATGATGATGTCAGGATACTTGGCCTGTACCTCCTTATACATTATGTCAAAACGCTCCCAGAACTCGGCTCCCTGGTTCTCGTTACCTATTCCAAGGTACTTGAGGTTGAAGGGTTCGGGATGTCCCATATCGGCGCGCATCTTTCCCCATTTGGTATCGGTACCGCCATTGCAGAACTCAATAAAATCAAGGGCGTCACATACGAATATGTCGTGGAAACGTTTGCGGTCAGCCTCGGTCTCCAGCGGTGCTATGTAAGCGTGTCTTGCGAACTGGCATGTTACACCGTTGTTCAGGACGGGCAGGGGAGTTGCTCCAAGTGACTCTGCCATAAGCAGATACTCGTAAAAACCTACGTATTGTGAAGTCCAGTAGCCCCAGTGGTTGCGGAATCCTATACGCTCCTCCTCGGGGCCGATGGAGTTCTTCCAGAAGGGCTGGCCGAAGTAGTTGGGACCTTCGCTGGCGCATCCTCCCGGGAAACGCATGAATGTGGGATGCAAATCGGCCAGAGCCTGCATCATATCTTTGCGGAAGGGACCGTATTTACCATCCATCCAAAGCTGTGATGCCTCGGGAAGCAGGGTTACAAAATCAAGCCAGAATGTACCGGCAGCATTGGCTCTGATGGCAAGACGGCTATCGACTGAGCGCTCGGCCTTGAGTTGACCGGTGTATTTCTGCCAGTCGTTCTTGAGGCTATTGATGGTTATGGCGTTTGAGTTTGCCTGACCGTTGGCATCCTCCAACTGTACGGTGATGGTGCCTGGATATGACTGGCCTGCCAGATAGAGGGTCAGGTCATAGCTTACACCCTGTACTGCGGGGATAGATGCTTTTTGAGTGTTGTTTGAGTAGTAGTTGCCCTGGCGCTCGTTACCATAAGGAGCGGTGCCGTAACCGTTGGCTGCAATACCGAATCCCTGACCGGCATCCTCAATGTCAAAGCGTACGCTGTACTGCAGGTAACGCAGCTCGTCATCGTACTTATCGTTGGGATCGTAGTCATAGTAACGGGGCATATCCTTTACTAGTGGTTTGTCCGATACTGCGTGAGCTTGACCGATGGAACCTTCGCCCTTGAGAACTGTCCAGCCAAAGAATACGGTATCGGACTGTGAGAACTCCTTTTCAGGACCATCAGGTACCTTGTAAGCCTGGAATGAGTGGTTCTGGATGAGCTGGGCGCAGATACCGCCGTCAAGTGACTGGTTGATATCCTCAAAGAATATACCGGCCAGAGTAGGGCTGATGTCAATTCCAAGTCCCTTCTTGGTAATATCCAGTGTCACAGTACGCTCCTGGACGGGTTTGAATCCCTGCAGCTGTAGCATCTTCTCGGCCATACGGTATCCCATAAGGCGCATACCCTCGGTGCTGAAATGGAACTGGTCGCCGGTGCTCTCGCAACCCAGTGATGAGATTACGTATCCGTTCTTCATAACCTTGGGCAGGTTAGCCAGAACGACCTCATTGAATGCTGCGCAAACGCCGCCCTGCTCAGCTTGCTTAAGTTCTCCGGCCAGTAGAGGTATCTCATCGGGATTGAGTCCCAGGTCGTGGCAAAGGTCATCGTGTATCTTCTTTAGTCGTGCGCACCACTGGTCATCATCGGGGTTGGATTCTCCCTGATGCACCAGCATGCCCTTGATTACACCTGATTTCTGGGCTATCTTGGCCATATCGACAATGCGCTGGTAGCAGTTCATATCATACTCCTTAGCCATATTGACCAACCAGTTGCGACTGGGATCGGCGGCTTCCATTGCCAGATATTCCTCGCATGCATCCTTATCCCAGAGTTCCAGCTTGGCGCCGGCTACTGAAACATTGATAACGCCTACGCGATACTGCTCGGGCAGCTCCTCAATCATCTTGCGGCCAAAGAAATCCACAGGACCCATGTTGTTGCTCTGACGGCAGATAGGAGGCGTTGCGGTATACCATTCACCTTTTACGCGGTTATAGCGCGGCATATCCACTGCTGATACGAACTGGAATCGGGGATCGTTCCAATCCTTGTCCTGATCGGCAGGAGTGGCGCCGGCCTCCATGTTGGACTGGCCGAAACACAGGTAGATAAAGAAATTGGGATCAGGCTGCTGTGCCTTAAGCGGCAGTGCAAGAAGCACTGACGCAATGAAAGTCAGTAAATTGTACTTCATTGTTTATGTGTAAGTTTAGAGTTGTTCGGCGTTGTTTTGTGCCTTTTCTTTTTCGGCTTTTTCCTTTTCTTCCAGTGCTTCCTTTTCAAGAGCAAGCTGTCGGGAGTTGTTGTCGTGAAAAAGGAACGATGATGCAAGTACCAGTATTGCTATCACAGTAACAAGAACCGATACCCAAATCAATCCTACACCTACTGCTATTCCTATTATACTGGTGCAGAAAATACTGGCTGCTGTGGTTAGTCCCGAAACATCGTACTTATTCTTTATAATGAGTCCGGCACCGATGAAACCTATACCGGTCACTACCTGAGCAGCTATACGTCCGGGGTCACCGTTAATAAGGTTGAGATTGGTCTGGCATATCCAGATTGATGCCAATGTGGCCAATGTTGAAGCCATGCAGATAAGCATGAATGTCCTGACTCCTGCCGGATGTTTGTGTATGTAGCGTTCTACGCCTATGGCGCATCCCAACAGGGCACTGACAAGGATTCTTGTTATGGCGATACTCTCAGTAAGCATAATGATCAGTCTTTAAGACAAACAAAGATAGAAATTAATTGAGAATTGAGAATTGAAAAATGATTACCTTTACGGAAAATAATGTCTTATGAGAAGATTTACTTTGTTTATCGCTGCCTTAGCCGTAGTTCTAAGTGCAGGCGCGAAAGTGATTAAAAAGGACCAGATGAATGCTGATAACCTGAAAAAGTTTGCAGGTTCAGTATATGCATATGAAGCGCCTACAGAGCCTCTTACCCCGGCTCCAAAAGGTTTTAAACCGGTATATCTGACACATTTCGCCCGTCATGGCTCGCGTTTCCTGGACAATGCATCAAACTATGACCGTCCATACAATATCCTTAAGGATGCATCTGATGCCGGCATGTTGACCGATTTCGGACAGGACGTGCTGCGCCGTCTGGAGATAATCCGCGCCGAGGCTGACCAACGTGCCGGTGACCTTACTCAGAAGGGTATGCAGCAGCATCGTGATATAGCACGCCGTATGGTTGAGAACTATCCGGAGCTGTTTACAAATGACAAGATTATTATGGCCCGTTCAACCACATCGCACCGCGTGCTGGTGAGTGAATATTCGGCATTGATGCAGATACTTCGTATGCGTCCCAAAATCAGATTTGACTATGACTCCAGCAATCACGATGAGCCTTGGATGTACACTGAAGATAAAGCTGTATCGGCCCATAAGCGCAAGGCCAGCGCCGCAGTATCGGAGTTCAACAAGAATCATACCCATCCGGAGCGCCTTATGAAGGCCCTGTTCAAAGACACGGAGTTCATAACCAACTATCAGGGTCAGGGCCGTGACCAAAGCAGCAGCCTTTATACATCACTATATGACGTTGCTTCATATGTGCAGGGTTCTGATCCGGGCGTCGACCTGAATGACGTGTTTACATACGATGAGTGGTATGACCTGTTCCTTATGAACAATATGCGATGGTACTCTCAGGCCGGTTATTCTCCGCTTACTGATAATGTGGTTCCTTACGGCCATTGCGTTACCCTACAGAACTTTATTGACTTTGCCGATGATGCATTGGCCGGTAATGGCGTGAGTGTTATGCTCCGTTTCGGACATGAGGTTACACTGATGTCGTTCTTTTCACTGCTGGACCTGAACGGCTCGGGTTACAGTACCGATGACCTGGAGAGTGTTGCCGACCATTGGGTGGCATATGATTTGGCTTGCATGGGTGGCAATGTGCAATGGATATTCTTCCGCGACAAGAAGGGTAATGTGATCGTAAAGTTCCTTATGAACGAGGTGGAAGCTACATTGCCGGATACGGTTCCGTTCTACAAGGACGCTAAGGGTAACGAACTTAAGCCTTACTATCGCTGGGAAGATGTCAAGGAGTTTTATCTGGCAAAGATCAAGTATTGGGAGGAGTTCAAAGCCAATGATGATACTCCGGTAGAGGAATCATCTTCATCACGCCGCAGCTTCCGCCAGGAGATCAACACCGCAACAAATTAGCAAAAAGAGTACCAAAGGGGTCTGACCCCTTTGGTATCATTTCGTATCGATCTGGAGGCGAAGTTCGCGGAAGGGGCGGATGGGATCGTTGGTTGTGAGGTTTATGGATCCCATTGTAACAGTGTGAGGGGCACGGGAATTGGTTACGGCTACGGTAACCTTTATCTCCTTGCCAGGTTTGATAACCTGACCGCTTTCGATGCTGATGGCGGTTCCTTCCATAGGCTCTACATTGCGGAAAACCAAATCTGCATTTCCGGTATTGCCAATGGTTATGGTCTTTTTATAAATCTTGCCCGGAGCTTTCTCGCCAAATTCCACGTATGCAGGCTCAATCCTCATTACAGGCTTGGGCTTGTTTTCGTTATCCGAAAATTTTTCCACGCGGATTGCATTTACCACAATCGGTTCCTGGCTCTTGATGCCATCAGCAACCAGCCAAATGCTGTCACGGGCCATTCCGAAGCTGTTCTTACCCTTAGGAATATCATAGGTGATATGTATGCTGACGACGTCCTGGGGAGCAATGCTTTCGGGACAGTCAACGCTCATGCCGTAGCGCTTTCCGGTGGTAACTACCGACAGCTTTGCAGTCTTGTCACCCACATTTGCAATTCTCACAACTCTGGTCACGCTTTCGCCTTGTGTCACATATCCGAAGTTGCAACGCTTGGCATTGGTCTTGACAGTACCGGCCAATAGATGAGGGTATATCTGCTCCAGTCCCATCGGTATGGGGGTGACATCGGCAAAAATCGAAAGGCTGGCATAGTTGCGACGGTCTTTGGTGAATATCTCCACTTCGCGGAATACGCGGCCTTCAGTGCGGGCAGGGTCAAATACAACAGTCAGTTCGCCGTAGTCACCGCCATGTATTGGTTCTGTTGAATATTGTACGGTGGTGCATCCGCAACTGGTGGCTACATTGTCAATCTGAATGGGGTTGTTTGATATGTTTGCAAAACGGAATGTATGTGCCACTGGACCGTCGGCCTCGTCTATCTGGCCAAAATCCCACTCATAGGTTTCAAATACCATAGCCGATGAAGGCTCGTCCTGTGCCCATGAGAGAACAAATGCAAAAGACAGGAATATAGTGATAAGTAAGGCTTTCGTTTTCATATGCAAGTCAGTAGAATAGTCTTTCGTGCTTGATATCGGTTGCCGGTCCATGACCGGGGTATAAAACGGTTTCATCGGGCATGGTTAGCAGTTTGGTGCGGATGCCGTTCATGAGTGCCTCATGGTTGCCATCCGGAAAATCGGTACGTCCGTAACTGCCCTGAAAAATCACATCACCGGTAAAGACACATTTTTGCTCCTTATTCCAGAATACTATGCTTCCGGGTGAATGCCCGGGAATATGCAGAACGTGAAGTGTGGTGTTGCCGAAACTAACAGTATCACCCTCATTAAGTACATTCTCCGGCTCAATAGGGTTGACGTGACCTTCATAATTGATTCCGAAAACCGACATTCTGGCGCTCATGGTCCTTATCCAAGGCATGTCAAGGTCATTTGCGCGCGCCTTTATATGATATGTCTCTTCGACAAACAGATTGCCGAAAACGTGGTCAAAATGAAGGTGAGTGTTGAGCAGCAACTTTACGGTCAGGCCGTTGTCACGAATGAAAGCCGCCAGCTGCTCATTTTCACCGGGATAAAAACAACCCGGATCAATGATTGCCGCCTCCTTGGTCTCATCCCAAACAACATAGGTGTTGACCGGGAGGAAGTTAAACTCAAAGCACTTAACCTGCATTATATTTGTACGTAAACGGTTTTCTTATCCTTGAAGAATTCCTCGGTGAAGAATTTGCTTATCTCAGTTACTTCGGCCACTTTCCTGAACTTTGAGATTTCTGCACTCAAATCTCCGCCTTTAAGACAGATTACGCCGTTGGGATATGCGTTGCGCTGCATCTTGCGGTCAATCATACGTCCGGCAACCTGGCAGAGGTCGGGCAGGGGCATCACTCCGCGTGAGAGTATGAATTCATATTTATCCTTCTCCTCCTCGGCCCGTTCATGACGGCAAACAACATTCTTAAGGCCTATTTGTGTTGCCACATCCTGGGCAACACGAACTTTCTTGCCAATGCTGTCTATCAGTGTAAAACCGCACTCGGGGAATAGTATCGCAAGCGGAATGCCCGGAAATCCCCCACCTGTACCTACGTCGGCAATCATAGTTCCAGTGGTAAACCTGATAACCTTTGCAATTGCCAGCGAATGGAGTACGTGATGCTCGTACAGATTGTCTATATCCTTTCGGGAAATGACGTTAATTTTGCTGTTCCAGTCAGTGTATAACGGACCGAGAGCCTCCAGCTGATCATACTGAAGGCTCGTCAGGTCAGGAAAATATCTTCTTATAAGATCCATTTATTTGAGATAGTAGGTGACAGATGTTACAACTCTGACGTTCTTTATCCATGGGGTGTTGCTATCGCGGTCATAGATTGAGAACTGTCCCTGAGATGCAGTCTGTATCTTACCCAGCTTTGAGCCGGAGTCATCGGCAAACTTCTGGGCAACCTCACGTGCGTTACGGGTAGCAACTTCAACCATCTGTGGCTTGAGTTCGTTCAGGCCGTTAAAATCATACTGTGTCTGATGCTCATAATCGTTTCCGCTTATGGCAATACCCTTCTTGAGCAGGTCACCCTGCTTGAGTATGAGCTGACGGACAAGTTCAACATTGCTTGAGCTGACGGTTACGACCTGCTGCATCTGATATCGGTATGCAATATATTCGTTCGAGTAACGGTTGGCGTTGCGGTCATAAACGGTGGGAGCGGCTATGCTGATTTCAGTCTCCTGGATTCCGCCGTCCTTGAGGAACTTTACAATCTCCTTGCTCTTGTTGTCCATTGATGAGTAGAGCTTGACCAGATCATTGTCAACATCCTGGATAACCAAAGGCCATATTACATGATCTGCCATAACTTCTTGAGTGGCAAGACCTTTAACATTCACCACACGCTTTGTGCCGGTAAACTTTCCGACAGAGAGGAATATGCATACACCTAGTGTGAGCAGACCCCAGAAATTGGCTGAATTCTTCATATCGTAAGTTTTTGTTCGATGTCGTTTTACAAAGTGTAAAGTTGGCATTTTTTTCCGATACACCGTATGGTGTATGTCAGTTTTTTAATATGTTTGCATTCAGTGTACTGATTGCTAACCTTATTATAACTATATGAAACAGATTCTTAAATGGACTATTGCCGGCATTACTATGGTGCTGACCGGCATTTCAGTGCAGGCACAACACACGTTCGCAAATCCGCTTGATGTGGTAGTAGGTAATGAACGCGCCGTACGCGGCGGTGAGCCCGTAGTTATCATCTATGAGGACAATTATTTCCTCTTTGTATCCCATAGACGCGGGTACTGGTATTCTCCCGATTTCCGCGACTGGACATATGTTGACGCTCCCGGCTATCCCGCCGGTGTGGTATCGGTCGTAGAGATGGACGGCAAGCTGATAGGCTGCTCCATGAACAACCGTAACGTCTATCGCGCCATTGATCCCTACAAGGGCGAGTGGGAAAAGATAGGCGAACTGTCCAGCGACCGTTACGGTGATGCCAACATGTTTGTGGATGATGACGGCAAACTGTATATGTACTTTGGCTGGTCACAGATAATGCCTTTCCAGGTAGTTGAGCTTGACAAGGAGACCTTCAAGGAGAAGGGTGAGCCTGTACAGCTTTTCTGGAGCGATATCAAGAATCATGGATTTGAGGTCCGCAAGCCCGAGGATGTGATCTATTCGATATTCAATGGCCGCCGCGAATACGGTCCGGAGGAACTCCCCTGGATTGAGGGTCCTTATATGATCAAGCACAACGGCAAGTACTATCTGCAGTACGCTGCCATCGGCCTTGAGTTCATTTCATATTCACACGGTATCTATGTAGGTGACAGCCCCATGGGCCCGTTTACTTACAGTGAGCACAATCCGCTTACATTCAAGACCAGCGGATTCCAGGTTGGCGCCGGCCACGGAAGCACCTTCCATGACAAGAAGGGTAACCTATGGACCATCTGTATGATTCCCGCACAGTACGGTGAGGGTGGACGTGGATCAGAGCTTGCCATATATCCTACAGCTGTTGATAAGCAGGGCGTCATGTACTCCAACACTTCTCTTGGTGACTATCCTCAGTATTATCCCGATGAGCGCAAGGTGGGTGGCGTAGATAACTATGTTGACTGGAAACTGCTGTCAGTAAACAAGAAGGCCATTGTATCCTCTACCTTTGAGAACTATGCTCCCGCACAAGCTCTTGATGAGGATTTCAAGACATGCTGGGTAGCCGCTACAGGCGATGCAGGTGAGTTCTTTACTGTTGATTTGGGTGCCAAGGCAACCATCAACGCCATTCAGCTCAACTGGGACCACATCGGTGCAGCCCGTGCAGCCGGTGGTCGTGGCGGCTTTGGCGGTGGTATGATGGGCGGCATGGGCGGTGCAAGACCGCAACAGGCTCAGGCCGAGCAGCTATATCAGTGCTATGAAGTGTTTGTATCGGATGATAACTCAAACTGGACCAAGATCATAAGCAAGCCTGAGAACAAATTGGAACTCAAACATGACTATAATGAACTTAAAGAACCCGTACAGGGACGTTATGTGAAAGTTGTAAACGTTGCAACTTATGACGGTGCCAAGTTCTCAATCAAGGACCTGCGCATATTCGGTACAACTCCGCAGATGAAGACCCAGAAGGTTACCAAGTTCATGGCTGTACGCAATCCTGATGACCGTCGTGAGGCCAATGTCATGTGGGAGCCCGTTCCCGGTGCTGACGGCTATATAGTACGTTACGGCATTGAGAAAAATAAACTGTATAACAGTTACATTGTATATGGAAAGAACGAGCTTTACATGCACAGTCTGAATACTGCTCCCAAAGAGTATTTCTTTGAGGTTGAGGCATTAAGCAGTGGTCTGCCCAAGTATAAGGAGAATCCGCTTGAGACTATCGGACTTGGAGCCGAGATCCAGTTGGCTCAGCGTGGAGGCGGTGGCAATGCCGGTTATGCTCAGGGTGCAGGCACAAGGTACATTATGCTTAAGGATGGCGCTACCGAGTATTCATTCGGTGAGGTTGGTCCCGGAACCTGGACTCTGAGCCACTCATACGGTCCTGTATTGTGGTCAGGTCAGCTTACTGAGAAGGAACTCATCTCCAACGAGGCCAACCCCAAGCCTACCGTAACAGCCAAACTTACACTGCTGGGTGAGGGCACCAACAATACCGGATATCTGGAGATGCAGGTAATACCCGGCAAGGAGCAGGGCGTCATCAAGGTTGTTGTCAAGAAATGACAAATTGAATAATAATCAATGATATGTCTACCAATCTGAAACTTTTTTTGTTAAAATGCATTGCAGTTTGAAATTCAATTAGTACTTTTGCCCCATATTCATTGCCATTTATTGGAAATGCGTATGTGTAGTAAGAGATTGGAAATATAGAATTGATAATATGAGTGAAGGCTGGTTCAAGCAGGACCAGCCTTCCTCCTTTATTTAGGGTATATATATGTGCGGAATTGTAGGTTATATCGGTAAGCGTCAGGCTTATCCTATTCTTATTAAAGGACTCTCAAGACTTGAATATCGCGGTTATGACAGTGCCGGCGTTGCACTGATAAATGATAACGGAGGTCTGGTTATTTACAAGACCAAAGGTAAGGTGGCCGATTTGGAGCGTGCGGTCGAGGGTAAGGACCTGAGTGGATGCATCGGCATAGCTCATACACGCTGGGCTACTCATGGTGAACCTAATGACGTAAATGCACACCCGCATTTTTCGGAATCCGGAAATCTGGCACTCATACACAACGGAATTATTGAGAATTTCCGTTCGTTAAAGACCGAACTTGAGAATCAGGGCTATCATTTCAAGAGCGAGACCGATACAGAGGTTGTAATACAGCTTATTCAATATATGATGGACAGCCACTCAATCTCACTCGAGGAAGCTGTTCCATTGGCTTTGAACAGTGTGATAGGCGCATATGCTATCGTAATAGTTGACAAGACCCAGCCGGACAAGATGATTGCCGCACGCAAAGGAAGCCCTCTTATAATAGGTGTAGGCGATGATGAGTTCCTGATAGGTTCTGATGCCACTCCTATTGTGGAATACACTGACAAGGTTGTCTATCTTGGCGAGGAGCAGATTGCATTCATAGAGCGCGGCAAGGAACTTAAGATAACAGACCTGCGCAGCGTTGAGCAGACCGCTGTGGTAAAGAAATTGGAGATGAACCTGAGCCAGATAGAGAAGGGCGGATACCCGCATTTCATGCTCAAGGAGATTCACGAGCAGCCCGATACCACACGCACCGTGATGAACGGCCGTCTGCATCCCGAACTGGGCATAGTCAAGTTGTCCGGCGTCATTGACCATAGGGCAAGGCTGATGGCAGCACGCAGAATCATAATCTGTGCCTGCGGTACATCGTGGCATGCAGCGCTCATAGGCAAATATCTTATTGAGGATTTGACACGTATTCCGGTCGAGGTTGAGTACTCGTCGGAGTTCCGTTACCGTAATCCGGTGATCTATCCCGATGATGTGGTAATTGCCATTTCGCAGTCGGGTGAGACGGCCGATACACTTGCGGCCATGCAGCTTGCCAAAGCGTCGGGCGCATTCCTGTTCGGAATATGCAATGTGGTAGGCTCGTCGATTGCACGCGCCGCCGATACAGGTTGCTATACCCATGCCGGTCCTGAGATTGGTGTTGCATCGACCAAGGCCTTTACCGCACAGGTTGAAACACTGCTGCTTCTGGCTCTGAATATTGCCCAGGAGAAGGGAACCGTATCGCCCGAGCAGCGTCAGAGCATCATCAAGGAACTGCCCAAGATTCCTGCCAAGATTGAAAAGATACTCAAGCATGACAGACAGATTGCCGAGCTTGCCAAGACATTCACATACGCCCATAACTTTATATATCTGGGCCGCGGATACAACTATCCGATTGCACTTGAGGGCGCACTCAAGCTTAAGGAGATATCGTACATACATGCCGAGGGCTATCCTGCAGCCGAGATGAAACATGGTCCGATTGCCCTTATCGACGAGGAAATGCCGGTTGTGGTCATTGCACCCAAGCGCGGCCATTATGACAAGATCTTGAGCAATATTCAGGAAGTAAAGGCGCGTAAGGGCAGGGTGATAAGCATCATCACCGAGGGTGATACCGATGTGCGTAACATATCGGACTACTACTTTGAGATTCCGGATACCGAGGAGTGCCTGGTTCCGTTGCTGTCGGTTATTCCGCTGCAGTTGCTTGCATATCACATTGCCATTGCCAAGGGTCGTGACGTAGATCAGCCGCGTAACCTTGCAAAATCTGTTACAGTAGAATAGGATAACATATATGGAGACAAAATTTGTATTTATTACCGGCGGAGTTGTTTCGTCGCTCGGAAAGGGTATTATTGCTGCGTCGCTGGCCAAACTGTTGCAGGCCAGAGGTTTGAGGGTTACAATTCAGAAGTTTGACCCGTACATAAACATAGATCCGGGCACACTTAATCCCTATGAGCATGGCGAGTGCTACGTGACCGATGATGGAGCTGAGACCGACCTTGACCTGGGTCACTACGAGCGTTTTCTGGGTGTACATACATCCAAGGCCAACAACGTAACCACCGGAAAGATATACAATACCGTAATCACCAAGGAGCGTGAGGGAGCTTATCTGGGCAAGACCGTTCAGATTGTGCCTCATATTACCGATGAGATAAAGCGTCGCATGCTGCTGCTTGGTCAGACGGGCCAGTTTGACGTAGTTCTGACCGAGATAGGAGGTACGGTTGGCGATATGGAATCCCTGCCGTTCATCGAGGCAGTCCGTCAGCTGCAGTGGGAACTCCCCGAGGGCTCATGTATGTCAATCCATCTTACGCTGGTGCCTTACCTGAGCGCCGCCAAGGAGCTTAAGACCAAACCCACACAGCACTCCGTACAGATGCTGCAGCAGGCTGGCGTTCAGCCCGATGTGATAATCTGCCGTACCGAGCATCCCCTGAATGAGGAACTGCGCCGCAAAGTGGCTTTGTTCTGCAACGTTAAGCCCGGTCACGTAATCCAGAGCATCGATGCCTGGAGTATCTATCAGGTGCCCCTGAATATGCATGCTGAGCATCTTGACGAACTGGTTGTCCGCAAGCTGGGTATTGAGAACTTCAATCAGCCCGACCTGAAACTGTTGGAGGAGTTCCTGAATCGTCTCAAACACCCCAAAACCGAAGTCGATGTTGCTTTGGTAGGAAAGTATGTATCACTACAGGATGCCTACAAATCAATCCTTGAGGCACTTGTGCACGCCGGTGCAGCCAACTCGTGCAAGGTTCACGTGCATTCCGTCAACAGCGAAGATATTACGGCCGATAACGTGGCCGATAAACTCAAGGGTATGAAAGGAATCCTGGTTGCTCCCGGATTCGGCTCACGCGGTTTGGAAGGTAAGATTGAAGCCATCAGGTATGCCCGTGAGAACAAGATTCCGTTCTTTGGAATTTGTCTTGGAATGCAGATGTGCGTGGTGGAGTTTGCACGTAACGTCCTTGGATTCAAGGACGCCCAGTCGACCGAGGTCGATCCCGATACCACACATCCTGTAATAGACATGATGGAGGATCAGAAGAAGACCACCATGAAGGGAGGTACAATGCGTTTGGGAGCCTATGACTGCGAAATCGCCAAAGACACTCTTGCATACAAGATATACGGAACCAAACAGATATCAGAGCGTCACCGTCACCGTTACGAGTTCAACGCAAAGTATGCCGATGATTTCAAAAAGGCTGGGCTAGTGGCATCGGGCCACAATCCGCAAACTGGATTGACTGAGATTGTAGAACTCCCGCAGAGTGTGCATCCGTTCTTTATAGGCTCACAGTTCCATCCGGAATACAAGAGCACTCCCGAGAACCCGCATCCATTATTCCGTGCCTTCATCGCAGCAACGATAAGCGCGCAGTAATAATTTTGGGGTATAGGTATAGGAAACCATGGCCGCCCGTGGGCTTGTGAACGGGAGGGGCCCGCTCCGAAGGAGTGGGAGGGATAGCGCGAAGCGCGTAGTTTCAGATACCTATACCCCAAAATTATACTGTGCGTTGGGCAAATTGCAGTAATTACGCTAATTATACTTTCAATTTGTAAGGTATTCAGAAATTTTTAAAGAAAAACGTAAGATTTTTGCCGTTTTGAAGAACAATGTATCAAAATAGTGCTTACCTTTGCGGCAGAAATCAAGAAAAACTGAAGTTTTTATGTTTATCGGTTTTAAGAATATAACCACTGTTCAGCTGAATAATAACCAGCAGCAGAATAATCAGAACCAGAATAATCAGGTTCCGATGGTTATACCTTTTGACCAGCAGGTAAGCTAAACATCGTAGATTAATAGAGAATTCAATATAAAGACTGGTCATTATTTGATCAGTCTTTTTTTGTTCGATATCAAGTTTTTACCAATAACCTTTTAAACAAAACACTATGAAAAAAATTGAAGCAATCATCCGGAAAACCCGGTTTGAAGATGTCAAGGAAGCACTTTTTGAGGCTGACATCAACTGGTTCTCTTACGCCGAGGTACACGCAATCGGTCAGGCTCGTCAGGACCGAATCTATCGTGGCGTAATGTACAGCACGGACATCATCTCACGTATTGAGATAACAATCATCTGCCGTGATCAGTTTGTACAGCCCGCAATCGACGCCATCATGGGTGCTGCCCGTACCGGCCAGGTGGGTGATGGACGAATCTTTGTAAGTCCCGTGGATGACACATGGTCAATCCGTACCGGAGAACACGGCGATACCGTATTGCGTGATAAAAAGTAAGTGTAGAAACAATTAAATCATTAAGTTATGGAAGACATTATCACAACAGTAAGTGAGAGTAGCATAAGCGGACTGGATACAGTCTGGGTGTTGTTGGCAGCTATGCTTGTGTTCTTTATGCAGCCCGGTTTCGCGCTGGTTGAGGCAGGCTTTACCCGTTCCAAGAACACAGCCAACATACTTATGAAGAACTTTGTTGATTTCATGGTCGGATCGTTCCTTTTCTGGATGATAGGATTCGGTCTGATGCATGGAAGCGGCAACGGATTCATCGGTGGTCTCCACCTTTTTGACTGGTCATTCTATGGTGACTCAAACATTCCTGCAGAATGCACGCTGATATTCCAGACTGTATTCTGTGCCACTGCTGCTACAATAGTATCAGGCGGTATGGCTGAACGTACCAAGTTCTCTATGTACGTACTTATTTCAATCATCATTTCAGTCTTGATTTATCCCATTGAGGGTCACTGGACCTGGGGCGGCGGCTGGCTTGCAGAGCTTGGTTTTCATGATTTTGCAGGTTCAACAGTTGTACACTCTTGCGGTGGCGTGATTGCTCTTGCAGGTGCAATGGTACTTGGTCCGCGTATCGGTAAGTATTCCAAGACCGGCGAATCCCGTGCTATCCCAGGCCACAACCTGACATTCGGTGCTCTGGGCGTATTCATCCTCTGGTTCGGATGGTTCGGTTTCAATCCCGGTTCACAGCTGGCTGCCGAAGGTTCTGAGAACGCTATCGCAATCTCTCATGTAATGTGTACAACAAACATGGCTGCCGCAACAGGCGGACTTGCAGCACTGTTCCTTACATGGCTGGCATTCGGCAAACCTTCACTTTCACTGGTATGCAACGGTATCCTGGCAGGTTTGGTAGGTATCACAGCAGGTTGCGATCTTGTATCAATAGGTGGTGCAGCAATCATCGGTGCCGTTTGCGGTTGCGCAATGGTAGGATCGGTTGCACTGATAGATAAGGTCTGCAAGATTGATGATCCCGTTGGTGCTGTATCAGTTCACGGTGTTTGCGGTATCCTTGGTACACTTATGACCGGTATGTTTGCAGTTGACGGTGGTCTGTTCTACGGCGGTGGTTGGCACTTCCTGGGCGTTGAGGCTCTCGGATCACTTGTAACCGTCTGCTGGTCATTCGGTCTTGGAATGCTCACATTCGTAATCCTCAAGAAGGTTCACGGAATCCGAGTTGAGGCCCGCGTAGAGGAGGAGGGACTTGATATCTACGAGCACGGAGAGACCGCTTACAATATTTGATTGCAAGTTAGAGCCTTGGGCGACAGGGGTTCGTTTGATCTCATTTTGATTCGTGTTTTTAAATCTTTACTATGTCCATATAAAGATTCGGGACAATGGATCTCTTGAACTCAAGGCTCTTTTTTTCAATCATTTACAATTAAATCAATAACCATAAACAATAACCATAAAACAAATTACGACTATGAAAAAGATTTTCTCAATAGCAATGATGATAGCAATCGTGACACCTTTAAGTGCCGAAGTTGAAACAACTATAGGTGCAGACTTGGTAAGTGAGTATGTCTGGAGAGGTGCCAAATGCGGCGATGCTGCTATACAACCCACACTCGGATTGAGCGCAGCGGGAGTGGATCTCTCGCTGTGGGGATCGGTTGGAATTGCCAACTTCCTTGACACCAGAGAGCTTGATATCACATTGAGCTACTCGATAGCAGGAGCATCGGTAGGTGTCACAGACTATTGGTTTAGTGTAGGTGATGACGCTTACGGACGTTACTTCAGTTACAAGAAAGATGCTACCAACCATATCTTTGAGTTTTTTGCCGGATATGATCTGGGGGTTGCCTCGATAAGCTGGTATACCAATATTGCAGGGGCCGATTATAAGGCCGACGGCAGACGGGCATTCAGTTCATACTGCGAGTTGGCTGCTCCGTTCAGCTTTGGTGGCGTTGATTGGACAGCCAGTCTGGGATTTGTCCCGTTTGAGAGCGGACTTTACGGTACCGAAGGCTTTGCGGTAACCAACATATCGCTCTCGGCCGGCAAAGAGTTGGAGATTACGGACAGTTTCAGTCTGCCTTTATCGGCCGGCCTTACTGTAAACCCCTGTGCCGAAATGGCATATCTTACATTCGGTATTTCATTCTGATTAACACAATAGGGACAGTCCCCTCTGTGTGTTTTTTTAAAAAAAATGAACACAGAGGGGACTGTCCCTATTGTGTTGTTGTCAAGTTTTGCTAACTTCGCAGAAAACCTTTTTCAATCATGACTGATAATCTGCTTATGAAATTCATCCAGGACGTGAACCTGGATTCTCCCGAAACTATGAATCAGGTGGCCGATGAAGGCTTCCATATGTCGCCACTTTTTATAATTCTGATTCTTATGGTGATAATGTTGATTATAATGAATATACGTCGAAGAAGACAGGGATGAATACATTAGGAAATATATTTTGGCTCCTGCTTGGAGGTATTGCGACAGCCCTGCTGTATTATGTAGCAGGCTTGCTTATGTGTATTACAATCATCGGAATCCCGTTCGGTTTGCAGCTTTTCAAGATCGGAACATATGCTTTATGGCCGTTCGGCAAGGAACTTGGAGACAAGCCTAATGAGCCCAGTTGCCTGGGTATGGGCTTCAATATATTATGGATACTGCTGGGATGGTGGGAGATAGCAATACTGCATGCTCTCTGTGGCCTGGTATTCTGCATAACGATAGTTGGAATACCCCTGGGACTGGCTCATTTCAAGATTGCCATAGCCGCATTGCTTCCGTTCGGTAAGGAGATCCGCAACAAATAATAACCAAATAAAGTCAATTATGAGAAAACTTACAGTAATGCTGCTTCTGGCAGCAGTGGTGCTCGTTCCCGGCAGGAGTGCAGCACAGAAATGGGAAGGACTGGCCGATACCCCTCAGATGGGGTGGAACAGCTGGAACAAGTTCGGACAGAACATCAGTGAGCAACTTATTCGCGAGCAGGCCGATGCAATGGTGGCCGAAGGCCTTGTCGATGCCGGATACATCTATTTGAACATGGATGACTGCTGGCACGGCGAACGCGATGCCGACGGATTCGTACAGCCCGATTCCAAGACATTCCCCTCAGGAATAGAGGCATTGGCCGATTATGTTCACTCCAAAGGCATGAAACTGGGAATCTACTCCGATGCCGGTCGCCGTACTTGTGCGGGCCGTACCGGAAGTTTCGGCCACGAGTATCAGGATGCCCTGCAGTATGCCCGTTGGGGAATAGATTACCTTAAATATGACTGGTGTGCAAGTGAAAACATCAACCCACGCGGTGCCTATACGCTGATGCGTGACGCTCTGCGTGCAGCCGGCCGCCCTATATTCTTCAGCATGTGCGAGTGGGGTACTAACAAACCCTGGGAATGGGCTGCCGAGGTAGGCCACTCATGGCGTACCACGGGCGATATCACAGCCCGTTTTGCCGGTAACCCCCGTCAGCGCGGCTGGGGACAGACCGTACTGAGCATCATCGACCAGAACGCTCCCTTGCGCAAGTATGCAGGCCCGGGTCACTGGAACGATCCCGATATGCTTGAGGTTGGCAACGGTATGAGCGTTAATGAGGACCGTGCCCACTTTAGTATGTGGTGCATGATGGCCGCTCCGCTCATTTTAGGAAATGATCTCTCAAAGATGACCGATGAGACCCGTGCCATCATCCTGAACAAAAAAGTCATTGCAATAGACCAGGACAAATTGGGTGTTCAGGGACTGCGTTACAAGACCGAGAACGAGATAGAGTACTGGTTCAAACCATTAGAGAATGGTGACTGGGCATTCTGCCTGCTTAACCGTAGCACAGAGCCTGTAGAGTGCAACATCAACTGGCAGGACTACAACCTGACCGATGAGGAGGTGAGCGGACTCTCAACGCAGTTTGACGCCATTACCTACAACATTGAGAATTTGTGGGAGTTCAACGCCAAGAAGGCAAAGGTGGGCACCACCAAGAAGGCTCTCAAGGTAACGGTTCCCGGTCACGATGTGGCAATGTACCGCCTTACTCCTAACAAGAAATAGCATGAAAGGAATCTGATATCATGAAAAATTCATATATTCGCGTTACCTGAATAAGGACGAATCAAAAACGCGAATATATGGACAAAAACATTGAGATGAATCCTAATCTGCTGGTGCGCTTTTTAGGCAAGCCAGCCAGCGAGTTTACATGTGATGACATAATCCGATACTGCCGCGAGAATGCAGTACAGTTCATCAATCTGCACTATTGCGGATGGGACGGAAAACTCAAAACCCTTAATTTTGTAATAAACAGCGCCGCACACCTGGAGAGCATTCTCCAGGCCGGCGAGCGCGTTGACGGCTCCAGCCTGTTCCCGTTCATAGAGGCCGGCAAGAGTGATCTATATGTGCTGCCGCGCTACAAGACCGCTTTTGTAAACCCCTTTGCCGATGTTCCCACGGTTGACCTTCTGTGCTCTTATTTTGATCGCGAGGGCAACCAGTTTGAGAGCAGCCCCCAGTATATATTGCACAAGGCACATACTGAGTTTACCGCAGTGACCAGCCTTAAGATGCAGGCAATGGGTGAGCTTGAGTACTATGTGATATCAGAGGCCGAGGATCTTTATCTTACCCCTGATCAGCGCGGCTATCACGAGAGCGCTCCGTTCTGCAAGTTCCAGGATCTGCGTACCGAGGCCATGAAACTGATAGCACAGTGCGGCGGTCTGATTAAGTACGGTCACAGTGAGGTGGGCAACTTTACTCAGGATGGTAAAATATACGAGCAGAATGAGATTGAGTTTCTGCCAACAGATATAGAGGATGCTGCCGATCAGTTGGTGGTTGCCAAGTGGGTAATGCGCCAGCTTGCATACCAGTACGGCGTAACACTTACCTTTGCTCCTAAGATAACCGTGGGCAAGGCCGGATCAGGTATGCACGTTCACTGCAAGTTTACCCGTAACGGCAAATCAGTCATGACCAAGAACGGTGAACTCACTGAGGAGTGCCGCAAGGCGATAGCAGGATATATGGAAGCCGGTACGTCTCTGCCTGCATTCGGCAACCCGCATCCGCTCTCATTCATGCGTTTGGTTCCTCATCAGGAGGCTCCTACATCACTTTGCTGGTCATTCTCCAACCGCAGTGCCCTGGTTCGCGTACCTCTGGGTTGGCTCAAGCGTATGGATATGGCCGCCAAGTGCAATCCGCTTGAAAAGGCCGAGGACAAGGATTTCAGTGACAAGCAGACATTCGAATGGCGTGCCAGCGACGGTTTTGCCGATACATATTTGCTTATGGCAGCACTGTGCTGCGCCGCACGTCACGGTTTTGAGATGCCCGATGGATTGGCAGTAGCCGATAAGACATATGTAGGACTTGGCGTGAATATACACGATGAGAAGAACCGTGCCGTACAGGAGGCACTTGAACAGCTTCCTGGATGTTGCGTTGAGGCAGCTAAGGAACTTGCCAAGGATCGTGCCATCTACACATCACGCGGTGTGTTCTCAGACAGCATTGTGGATTATCTGATCAAGTTTCTGACCGATTTCCATGACGAAACTCTGCGCAGCCAGCTTGACTCAAAGGGCCTGCTCAAACTTGTAGAGGAGAGTATAGATAAGGGATAACTTATCGGAGCTTCTTCATCTCGTAACCCAGACGGTGCAGTTCTATTGCGGCGCCTATTGAGAACATAACTTGAACGGCGCGGGCATATACATAGAAAGCCCTGGGGCTTTGAGGCTCAATCTTCTCCTGACGAATAAACGTGACTGCGGTCTGGGCGCAGGTCTGCATAAGAGACGTAATCTGCTGGGCTTGTTTTCCATCTGGAAGCAAGCCCAGTATGTCTTTCAGGATATGGTCGTCCATATCGTCAAAACCGTTGGGACCCAGCAGCACGCTGTAAGGCTGTCCCTTAAGCTTTGCCCAATAGCGGTTCCACCAGCAAGCTACAGCCATTCCTATATAACCCGCCCATGCCACAGAAACCGTAGGGTAGGCTGCAATCTCTTTCACGCCGTCGGCAATATATTCCGGAGCAAGTTCCTTCCATTTCAGGTCAATGTCATCGGACCTTAAGAGAATGCCTTCAAGCATTCCGGCATCGGTACAAATCTTGAGCAATTCCCTTTCCAGACGGTCCTGGAACATGTTGTAGTATAGCTGGTCTTCCATAAATAGTCATTTGTGATGGCAAAAGTAATATATTTGCTACATTTGCCCTAACTATAGAATAGGTATGAAACAAATGATTGCCATTTGTGGTCTGGATTGCAGTCTGTGCGATGCCTATATTGCCACTAAGAATAACGACCAGGCGTTGCGTGAAAAGACTGCTAAGTACTGGTCAGAACTGAATAATGCGCCCATACTGCCGGAGCATATCAACTGCGAGGGCTGCCGCATGGATGGTGCCAAGACCGTATTCTGCAGCTCCTTGTGTGAGATCCGCAAATGTGCTGTAGCCAAAGGATATACCACTTGCGGAGACTGTAAGGAGATGGATGCTTGCCCCAAGGTAGGTGCCATTTGGCAGCACAATCCTCGGGCTAAAGAGAATCTGAAGTCATAATATTAACTCCTTTTCCAACCATTATGAAAACAAAAATCAGATCCAAAGGCCATTTAGCTGCATTCATAGTTACAATATTGGGCCTCACTGCTCTTTGCATAGATGATTATATTTCTGTGAAAGCTGGCGGTATCGGCCTTTACAGTTGGATTACACGTATCCTGATAAAATGCTGTTTTATTGCCCAAGGTGTCATATACTTCACGCAGTATAAGAAGGCAAAAGCTTTGGAAGAGAGTGAGGATAAGTCGAAATGATGAGACAGTGAGACAAATAACAAATTGTCAGATTAAGGATTAACTGGCCAAAACAGACGCTCTAACTAGAGCGTAAAAACTCCCTAACTGGGCAGTAAGTAAAAACTTGGAAAACGAGCCAAATACCGATTTGACAAAAAGTAAGCATAATATATATAAAGGTGGCAAAATGTAAGCGCAAGAAAAATTTTCACGATAAAGTGATATTTTCTTGCCAAATGCTTTGGTAGATAAAAATAGAGTGCTTAATTTTGCGATTGAATTTAGCGAAAACAAGAGATATGGCTAGAATTTTGGCTTACACCGCCAATAATAATCAGAATAACCAGAATCAGAACCAGAATAATCAGGTTCGGATGGTTACTTCTTTTGGCCAGCGGGAAAGCTAATCATTCAGGGTATATAAAGGACAAAACATAAAAGACTGGTCAATTTGATCAGTCTTTTTTTTGTTCCATATGCCAGGAACCAAAAACGATAACAAAAACAAATAACAATAAATACTATGTGTGGAATAGTTTCAATCTTCAGGATTAAGGAGCAGTCAGAGCAGTTGCGCCATCAGGCACTTGAGATGAGTCGCAGGATCCGTCATCGTGGTCCGGACTGGAGTGGTATCTGGTGCGGTGGCTCTGCCATTCTGGCTCATGAGCGTTTGAGTATTGTCGATCCCCAGTCGGGCGGTCAGCCTCTGTTCAGTGAGGACCGTCTGCAAGTGCTGGCCGTTAACGGTGAGATTTACAACCATCAGGCAATACGCCGTGAGTATGAGGGCCGATACACATTCAGTACCGGCAGCGACTGCGAGGTTATCCTGGCGCTTTATCGCGATGCCGTAAGGGCAGGAGGTAGCCAGGAGGACTTTATCCGCATGCTGGAGCATCTGAACGGTATTTTTGCCTTTGCTCTATATGATGCCGAGCGCGATGAGTATCTGATTGCACGTGACCCTATAGGCGTTATTCCTCTTTACATCGGTAAGGATAAGGAAGGACACATTTGCGTAGCCAGCGAGCTCAAGGCTCTGGAGGGTATTTGCACAGAGTATGAGCCGTTCCTGCCGGGACATTTCCTGAGCAGCCGCACCGGTCATATTGAGCGCTGGTACACCCGTGACTGGTTCAAGTATGAAGCAGTGAAGGATAATGGTGCCAGCATTGAAGAGCTGCACGATGCCCTTGAGGCTGCTGTAAAGCGTCAGCTTATGTGCGATGTTCCTTACGGAGTGCTCCTTTCCGGCGGTCTGGACAGCTCGGTGATATCGGCCATAGCAAAGAAAAACGCTGCACGCCGTGTTGAGACCGATGACCAGCAGGAGGCCTGGTGGCCGCGTCTGCACTCGTTTGCAGTAGGTCTTAAGGGTGCTCCGGATCTGGCTAAGGCACGCGAGGTTGCCGACCACATAGGTACAGTACACCATGAAATCAACTACACGGTCCAGGAGGGACTGGATGCCATACGTGACGTGATCTACTTCATTGAGACTTATGATGTGACCACGGTACGTGCCAGCACTCCCATGTACCTGCTTGCCCGAGTTATACGTAGCATGGGAATCAAGATGGTGCTGAGCGGCGAGGGAGCCGATGAGGTATTTGGAGGTTATCTCTATTTCCACAAGGCTCCCGACGCTGAGGCATTCCATGAGGAGACTGTCAGGAAGCTTTCAAAACTGCACCTTTATGACTGCCTGCGTGCCAACAAGTCACTGGCTGCATGGGGTGTTGAGGGCCGCGTTCCTTTCCTTGACAAGGAGTTCCTGGATGTTGCAATGCGTCTGAACCCTGAGGCAAAGATGTGCCCGGGTAAGAGCATTGAGAAACGTGTTGTACGTGAGGCATTTGCCGATATGCTGCCCGAGAGTGTTGCCTGGCGCCAGAAGGAGCAGTTCAGCGACGGAGTGGGATACAGCTGGATTGATTCACTCAAGGAGATTACCGCTGCTGCAGTAAGTGATGAGCAGATGGCTCATGCAGCGGAGCGTTTCCCCATCAACACGCCTATGAACAAGGAGGAGTACTACTACCGTAGCATATTTGAGGAGCATTTCCCAAGCGCATCGGCAGCCAAGTGTGTCCCCAGTGTTCCAAGCGTAGCTTGCTCTACCGCCGAGGCCCTGAAATGGGATGCAAGTTTCAGAAAACTGAACGATCCGAGCGGCCGTGCCGTAAAGGGCGTTCACGAAAATGCCTATAAATGAGTGAGTAAAGTGACAGTATTACTTGTTAAACAATTTTTAAGTGTCAATTTGAGTAAAAATTTTAATAAATTGTATACAAAAAGTAGCAGAAATGAGTAATTTTGCAACGTTTTGTATACAACGAACCAACAAAACCAAAACAAACAACTATGAGTAAACTTAGATTTGATGTGGTGCAGGATGCTTTCAAGAAGAAGGCAGCTGCTGTTGAGACACCTGGAGGCAAGGTTTCCGATTACTTTGGAGAACTGGTATTCAACCGTGACAAGATGCGCAAGTATCTTGATGCAAAGACATTCAATGCCCTGGTGAACTGCATCGACAATGGTGCTCATCTGGATGCCGCTACAGCCGATGGTGTTGCCGCTGGCATGAAGACCTGGGCTCTGGAGCATGGCGTAACACATATTACCCACTGGTTCCAGCCGCTTACCGATGGTACTGCCGAGAAGCACGACTCTTTCATGGAGTATGACGGCAAGGGCGGAATGATTGAGACTTTTGATGGCAAGGCGCTGGTACAGCAGGAGCCCGATGCATCATCGTTCCCCAGCGGCGGTATCCGCGCTACTTTCGAGGCCCGTGGTTATACCGCGTGGGATCCCACATCACCTGTGTTTATACAGGATGACACACTCTGCATACCTACCGTATTCATTTCATATACCGGCGAGGCTCTTGACTACAAGACTCCGCTCAAGAAGGCCCTGAAGGCTGTAAACGATGCAGCCCTGCCTATCTGCCGCATGTTTGATCCCAAGGTTAACAAGGTTATGTCATACCTGGGCTGGGAGCAGGAGTACTTCCTGGTTGATGAGGACCTTTACGCTGCTCGTCCCGATTTGATGCTAACAGGCCGTACGTTGATGGGCCACGCCTCATCAAAGAACCAGCAGTTGGATGACCACTACTTTGGTGCCATTCCTTCACGTGTGGCAGCATTCATGCGTGACATTGAGATAGCAGGCTACAAGCTGGGTATTCCGCTTAAGACCCGTCACAACGAGGTAGCCCCCAACCAGTTTGAGTTGGCTCCCATCTACGGTGAGACCAACCTCTCAAACGACCAGAACCAGCAGATGATGAACACCATGAACTACATTGCCCGCAAGCACGGATTCGTGGTTCTGTTCCACGAGAAGCCGTTTGACGGTATCAACGGTTCGGGTAAGCACAACAACTGGTCACTGGGTACCGATACCGGCACACTGCTGCTTGCTCCCGGTAAGGACGCAATGGGCAACCTGCAGTTCGTTACATTCTTTGTAAACGTTCTGGCTGCCGTACAGAAGCACAACGATATACTGAAGGCTTCTATCGCAACCGCTACCAACGCACACCGTCTGGGCGCCAACGAGGCACCTCCCGCAATCGTATCGGCTTTCCTTGGTCGTACAATGACTGCAGTGCTCAAGAAACTGCTTGAGGTTCCATCGGATACTCCTATTGAGATTGCCGGCAAGAAGGGTAAGTCACTTGGATTGGTTGAGATCCCTGAGATCTTTGTCGATAACACCGACCGTAACCGTACATCACCGTTTGCATTCACCGGAAACCGCTTTGAGTTCCGTGCCGTTGGATCGAGCGCAAACTGCGCCGGTGCAATGACCGCCCTGAACGCAGCCGTAGCTGAGCAGCTGATTGCTTTCAAGAAGGATGTAGACAAGGCAATGAAGGCCGGCAAACCTATGAACATAGCCATCATGGATACCCTGAAGCCCATCATCAAGAGCATAATCGATGTTGTCTGCTTTGACGGCAACGGTTATACCGATGAGTGGAAGAAGGAGGCCAAGAAACGTGGTCTGGATGTTGAGACCAACGTTCCCAAGATGTTCAAGGCATTCACCACTCCTAAGGCAATCGAGCTGTTTACCAAGCTTGGCGTATACAGCGAGAAGGAACTTGAGGCCCGTAACGAGGTTAAGTGGGAGACATATACCAAGAAGGTACAGATTGAGGGCCGCGTGATTGGCCGTATGGCTATCAACCATATCATTCCTGCAGCTCTTGCTTATCAGACAAAGTTGCTCAAGAACATTGATCTTATGAAGGATGTTTACGGTGACAAGTACTCGGCAATGGCTGGTGTCAGCATGGGTCTTGTTACCAGCATTTCGGAACTTGTCACAGATTTGCGCCGTCAGGTTGACGCTATGGTCGAGGCCCGCAAGAAGGCTAACGCCATTGAGGATGAGTACAAGAAGGCTCTTGCATACCACGAGATTGCCGAGTCTCTGTTCCCGCTGCGTAAGACCATCGATAAGCTTGAGGAGATTGTCGACAACGATATGTGGCCGCTGCCCAAATATCGTGAACTTCTCTTCATTAACTAAAACTGATAACTGAAAGTAATATTATATGAAAAAATACGGTTTATACGACCCTCAGAATGAGCATGATGCCTGTGGTATAGGTATGATGGTCAACCTTAAGGGGGGAAAGACACACCAGCTCGTTGACAGCGCTCTTACACTGCTTGAGAACATGAAGCACCGTGGTGCCGAGGCTGCCGACAACAAGAGTGGCGACGGAGCCGGAATCACACTCCAGATACCGCACGAGTTCATTCTCCTGCAGGGTATCCCGGTGCCTGAGCGCTTGAGTTACGGAACAGGACTCGTGTTCCTGCCCAAGGACAAGGCCCTTGGCGACAAGTACCTGGACATAATCCGAGAGGAGGTGTCCAAGATGGGACTTGAGCTGACCAACGTTCGTGAAGTACCCGTAAACAGCAATATCCTGGGCGAAGCCGCACGTGCTACCGAGCCGCGCACAGTTCAGATATTTATTACCGGTGCATCCGAGGCCGATGGTCTGGAAACTCTCCTCTATAAGGTACGCAAGCACACCGAGCAGAGGATTACCGACCGTAATTTCTATATAGTATCACTTTCATGCCGCATAATGGTCTATAAGGGAATGCTCACATCAACCCAGTTGCGTGAGTACTATCCGGATCTTAGCAGTCCGTTCTTTACGAGCGGACTTGCTATGGTTCA